>JAABUJ010004143.1_pt1 | contig 15505 bp, 19 predicted proteins | sample 5559131 | NCBI WGS metagenome assembly JAABUJ01 (sample SAMN10711875, study PRJNA513366) | rock metagenome | isolation source: Antarctica rocks | place: Antarctica: Victoria Land, Mt New Zealand nord | collected 2016-01-07 | reverse complement strand
AGTCGTCAGCAGTCAGTCGTCAGCAGTCAGTCGTCAGCAGTCAGTCGTCAGCAGTCAGTCGTCAGAAAGTTCGTTGAGTGCGATCGATAGCTGCGATATCAGAAGTGTTTGCTCCAAGAGAACTGGCTACTGGCTACTGACTACTAACTACTAATCATTGATGCCCAATACAATTGTCGGCTCGGGGATGGGGTGGTCGACGGCGCGGGGGATGACCGCCGTGCCGACGGCGAAGTACTCGATGACGTGGCTGCCCCAGCCGTGGCTCTGTTCTTTGATTTGCACGCCGACGATGCCCTCGGCCTGCGCCTCCTCAGCCTCCATCTGCATGCGCTCCATGGCCAATTCACGCGCGTCGTAGAGCGCCTGCGTGTAATTCGACATCTCGATGTTGTTGCCGACGGTCTTGAAGGACTGCCGCAGTCCCTGGTGCGCCACATGGTAGACGCAGCTGCCCATGACCAGGCCGCGTGGGATGTAACCCATCGAGAGCAGCACGTAGAAGTCCTGTCCCGAGAGGTCGCTGGTGAAGGGCTTGCCCTGCGGGGTGCGGTGGCTCTGCCCATCGCGACTGCGCACGGCCGTCCCGATGGCGATGAACTCGGCCAGGTGCTCGCCCCACTCATAGCGGCCTACGTCGAGCCGCACGCCGACGATGCCGTCGGCGCCGAGCGCGTCGGCCTCCTCTTCCATGCGCGACATCGCCAACTCGCGGGCGTGGTACATCGCCTGCGAGAGCACGCCCATCTCTTGGTTCTGGTTCCAGCTCGACTGCTGGTAGCCGATGTGGTAGATCGAGGAGCCTATGACCAGCCCGACGGGGTCGAAGCCCGCTTTCTTGACCAGCAGGAACTCGTTGACGCTCAGGTCACTCGTGAATAGCCCCTTCTTGCCGCCGCCGCCGCGCATCTCGCGCAACCGCTCGATGGCGTGCTGCGGCAGGTCACTGCCCGCCACGCCCGTCGCGTCTTGCGCCTGCGACGGATTGTTGTTCCCTCCGAATAGTGGCATATACCCTCCCTCAGCGAGTGGCGAGTGGCGAGTGACGAGCGGCGAGCAATCAGTTCTCGCCACTCGCCACTCGTCACTTGCCACTCAGATTTAGTATCAGCGCGGCATTGGCCGCCTCGTGTCCTCGGCCGATGGCGGCGACCGCCGTGCCGACGACGGTGAATTCGACGACGTGGTCTTCGACATCCTCGGTCTCGTTGCTGTATGGTCTGGTGCGGTAGGCGCGTACCTCATAGGTCTCCATCGTCACGTCGGACCCCACGATGCCGTCGACGCCCCAGCCGTGCGCCTCCGCGGTCATGCGGCTCATCGCGCCGCGGCGCGCCTGATAGGTCGCCCCGGTCAGGCGCGCCATCTCGTTGTTGCTCCAATTGCCCCAGTTGCTCATCTGCCACAGGTCGTCCCATGTCGTCACGACGTAGTAGGCGCAGACACCCAGGGCGATGTCGACCGGCGTGTAGCCCGTGCGCAGCGCGGCGAGCGTTTCCTGCCCCGACATGTCGCTCAAGAAGGGACGCGGCAACGGCGGGACGCCCGCGACGCGCACCGCCGTGCCGATGGCCGTAAACTCCAGCAGGTTCTGTCCCCACTCGTAGGCTTGCCGCTCCAGACGCACACCCACGACGCCATGCGCGCCCAGCAGCGCCGCCTCCTGGCGCAGGCGGCCCAGGGCGCGATTGCGCGCGTCGTAGAGCGCCTGCGAGAAGACGGTCAACTCGCCGTCGTAGTTCTGCTGCGCGTTCATGGCGTTGTAGGCGATGTGGTAGATGCTGCCTCCGAGTACCTGGCCGAGCGGCTCCAGCCGCACGGAGCGCGTGGCGAGGTATTCGCCGACCGAGAGATCGCTGCTCCAGCGCAGCGCGCCGCCCCCAGCGCTCTGGCGGTGCAGCCGCTCGTGGGCGCGCAGCGGCAGGTCGCCGCGCTCCAGCATAGCCTGGCTTTGCGCGTCGCGGGCGCGCTCCCGCTCGGCCGCCGCGCGCGCCGCGTCGTCGCCCTGATGGAAAAAGCGCATCACGTCACCATCCTTTCGAGCGCGGCGCGCGCGGCGGCGCTGCCCTCGGCGTAGTGGGTCAGGTCGCGCGCCAGGGCGTCGAGCCAGGCGTCGACCGGCATAGTCTCGTTCTTGATAGACACGCCGCCCACGATCTTGGCGCGCGTAGCTTCCAGGCCGCCGCGCTTGCCCGCGCTCAACGTGTAGCGGTGCGGGCTCAGATCGACGCCGACGCGCTCGACATGCGTCGTGCTCTTGAACAGGCCATCGCGCGCGCGCTCCACGACCGTCTGTGACGGCAGCGCGCCTTCCAGCTTGACCGCCAACGCGCCGAGGAAGGCGTGCGCGTCCCGCTCGTCGGCGCGCAACGAGGCGGCCAACAACTCGAAGCCAAGGCCGTCGTTCGCGTCCCCCGTGATTAAGCTTGTCTCATCCACCTCGTGTATGCCCCTTTCAGGTCGACAGCGCTAGTAGCCCGTCAAGCGAATTATGGACAGTTGCCGTCCCCTGTTGCACGGCGATTTAACTGTCAAGACGACGCGTGACGCACTACTAGTGGCTCATCGCTTATCCCTTCGAGGCAAGCGTACGTCTTGCGGCGCGTCTTGTCAATTGGCTACTTGTCGTGCGAATAAAGATCATCGTTCTGTTTCGCCCTCGTGTGACCGTAGCCGCTCGCGCAGCGCCCCGTTCTCGCGCGCCAACCGTTCGAGCGAGGCGCGTGTCTCCTCGAGTTCGGCCGCCAGTGGGACCAGATGCGCGCGTAGAGCATCGTCGACAATTTGTCTTTGGGACGTCGATGTATCGGGCGTTTCCATCTTCCCGGACCTATTGAGATCCTCCGCCTCGGATGCTCTATCGGCACCGCGTTGCGCATGGCCACTACTCGATGTCCATCGCAGGGCTTGAGCGCTCTCCGCGTCCTGAGCGTCGCCTGACGCGGGAGGCGCGGGAGGCCTCATTGAGGCTTGTTCCTCTTCGATGATCTCGCGGCACAGGTCGATACATTCATTGCAGATGTACACGCCGCCCGGCCCCGCGATGAGGCGGTGGACTTGCTTCTGCTCCTTAGCCGCAGAACGAGCAGCGATATTGCACGCGCGAGGTTCCGCCACCCCTTTTCATGACCATGTCTCCCTCCTTAATCCTTGCCGCGCGATCTGTGTGGCACGCCGCGTAACGCCGCCTATGTATCCGGTCTTCCTCACTCCTGCCCCATGCGGATTGGTCTCTCTCCACTGCGCTCCGCGCCCCAGAGGGGACCCCGAGCCGGCTCTCCCGCAAGGGGCGAGGGGAGAGCCCTGTGACGTGCCCGCCGGCCCCCCTCTCCCGCGTCAGGGAGAGGGGTTGGGGGTGAGGGCCGTGCCGCGCGCCACGTAACGCCGCCTATGTTACTACAATAGTCGGAAAGGCGCCCGCGTGAAAGTGGTATAATTAAGGGGTATCCGCAACTGCTTCCTCGTTCCTCGCGGACGTTCCTCCTCTATCCTCATGAGGGTATCGATACGCTATGCCAGACTTCCAGGTAGTCTCTCCATTTAAGCCGACCGGCGATCAGCCGCAAGCCATTACCATGCTCACCGACGGGCTGCGTCAGGGCCATAAGTACCAGACGCTGCTCGGTGTCACCGGCTCTGGTAAGACCGCGTCGATGGCGTGGCTCGTCGAGCAAGTGCAACGTCCCACGCTCGTACTGGCTCCCAACAAGACGCTCGCGGGGCAGCTCTACGGCGAGTTCAAGGAGTTCTTCCCGCACAACGCCGTCGAATACTTCGTCAGCTACTACGACTACTACCAGCCCGAAGCCTATATCCCGCGCTCCGACACCTACGTCGAGAAGGAGTCGACCCTCAACGAGGAGATCGAGAAGCTGCGTCTCTCGGCCACGCGCTCGCTGTTCGAGCGCCGCGACGTGCTGATCGTGGCCTCGGTCTCCTGCATCTATGGCCTTGGTTCGCCCGAAGATTACGGCCAGACCGTGGTCAAGCTCAAGCGCGGCGAGTTGCAGCGGCGCGACAAAGTGCTGCGCCTGCTCAACGCCATCCAGTATGAGCGCAACGACATGGACTTCAGCCGCGGCAAGTACCGCGTGCGCGGCGATGTGCTGGAGATATACCCCTCATACGAGGAGTTGGCCGTGCGCGTGGAGTTCTTCGGCGACGAGGTCGAGCGCATCCAGCAGATTGACCCTCTGACCGGCGAACTGCTCGGTGCGCGCGACTGGGTCGATATCTACCCCGCGCGTCACTTCATCACGACGCAGGAGAAGCTGCAGCGCGCCATCGTGGCCATCGAGGAGGAGTTGGAGGTCCGGCTCAAGGAGCTTGACGACGAGGGTAAGATCCTCGAAGCGGCGCGCCTCAGGCAGCGCACCAACTTCGACCTGGAGATGCTGCGCGAAACGGGTATTTGCTCGGGCATCGAGAATTATTCGCGGCACCTCGCCGGGCGCGAGCCCGGTTCGCGTCCGTGGACGCTGCTCGACTACTTCCCGGACGACTTCCTGTTGCTCGTCGACGAGTCGCACATCGCCATCCCGCAGGTCGGCGGCATGTACGGCGGCGACCGTTCGCGCAAAGAGGTCCTGGTCGACTACGGCTTCCGGCTGCCCTCGGCGCTGGACAACCGCCCGCTGCGCTTCGCTGAGTTCGAGGACCGTATCAACCAGGTCGTGTTTGTCTCGGCCACGCCCGGCCCGTTCGAGTACGAGCACTCCGTGCAGGTCGCCGAGCAGATCATCCGCCCGACCGGGCTGGTCGACCCCACGATCGAGGTGCGCGAGACCAACGGCCAGATCGACTACCTGCTGGAGAACGTGCGTCAGCGCGTCGGGCGTGGCCAGCGTGTGCTGATCACGACGCTGACCAAGAAGATGTCGGAGGACCTCGCCGACTACATGCAGGAGTTGGGTATCAAGGTGCAGTACCTGCACAGCGAGATGGACGTGATGGAGCGCAACGACGTGCTGCGCGACCTGCGCCTGGGCGTCTACGATGTGGTCGTGGGCATCAACCTGCTGCGCGAGGGGCTGGACCTGCCTGAGGTCAGCCTCGTGGCCATCCTCGACGCCGACAAAGAGGGCTACCTGCGCTCGGCTGGCTCACTGATCCAGACGATTGGCCGCGCCGCGCGCCACGTCGAGGGTCACGTCATCATGTTCGCCGATCATGTAACCGAGTCGATGCGCAAGGCCATCGACGAGACGTACCGCCGTCGCGAGCGGCAGATTGCCTACAACGAGGCGCACGACATCGTGCCGGTGGGCATCATCAAGGGCATCCGCGACCTCGCCACCAAGCAGGTGGCCGAGGAGAAGGTGGGCTACAACGTCGGCGCCGACCTGCCCAGGGAGGACCTGGCGCGGTTCATCAAGGATCTGGAGAACCAGATGCGCACGGCGGCCAAGAACCTCGACTTCGAGCGCGCCGCCGACCTGCGCGACCAGGTCGTCGAACTCAAGCGCACGCTCGACGAGCGGCAAGAGGTCGGGTAACTGGGCCTGGCCTTAAAAGACCATGGCAGACGACGGACCTTGAAAGGTCTGTTGTTGTGATAGGGCAATATCAGATATGGCTGACGATACGCCCGTGCCGCCGCGCAAGAAAATCGTGCTGGACCTCGATTGGCTGCCCGCGCCGGTCGCCGGTCCGCATACGGTCACGTTCTTGCCGCGTGGACGCCAGGTCGTGGTCGAGCATGGGCAGAGCGTCTTCGAGGCCGGCAAGGCGGCGGGCGTCTACATCCCCACGACGTGTGGCGGCAAGGGGACGTGCGCGCGCTGTCGCGTGCGCGTCGAAGGACAGGCGCGACCATCTACCTATGCCGAGCGTCAATTCATACCGCGTTCCGACCTGACCGGCAACGTACGCCTCGCCTGCCGCCTACGCGTGGAAGACGACATAACCGTGATCGTGCTGCGTGAGGACGGTATAGTGCGGGGCGCGTGATTAGGCGCTCCGCAGCGGCGCGCCGCAACTCACGCCAAGCGGCGTACTCTTCTTGTTCCTGGGTGGACTTGGGCGCCAGATTCATCGCTTTTGTCGCATGCTCCCGTTCGCGGGCCGCATGCAGGCGCAGGGCGTCGTCGATCATCTTCCTTGCTCCATCTGCTTTACTATCTATCTATGGTAGGCTCGGGAGCGCTCCCAAGTGGGGACAGATCGCGATCTTGGCGTATGAGACCCCCTCTCTCGTCGGCGAGGAGGAGCTCGACGGGGGCGGGCGCATAGTCCGTGAAAAAGTGCGCGATGCGGCGGCGTAACGCGATCACGGCGGCGCCACTCAGCCGCGCTTCACGATAGCGCCGATTGAGGTAGGCGGCGTCGACCGAGGTCATGAAGCGGAAGTTGACGAACATCTCGTCGGCGTCGCGCGCGGGGTCGCGCCATGACGGTAGGTAGAAGGTGTGATTGTAGCCATTGCCGGATCGAAGTTGTCGTATCTGAGTAATGCCCGCTTCGTCGACGCGTTGAATACGAGCGACAAGACGCGCACGGTTCTTGCGACCTTTTTCGGGACCATAGAAGTCACAGGTATGCGGCAGGACCATCACCGGATCGGTACGCACGCTGACTCCGCTAGAGACCCGTGAGGGCGATGGCAGGTCCACATCCTCAGCCGCTGGTAATGGTGTCAGTGGCGGATTAAACCGATCGCTAATATCAGGATGTTGCGCTATAAGCGTAGGGACACCCCAAAAAATGTCGCCCTGCACGATCTCATCATCGTCGCGTACAGCCGCGAAGTAAGAATCTCGGCTTGGATACCACGACATCGCTGCCATCGTTAGCCCCGTGGACCGGCGCGCTCCGGCCACCTAAGCGCGGATGGCGCATAGAAGTCACGGATTTGCTCATCGGTATCGGGAGGCGTGGGATGGGAGACGAAAAGCCGTTCGCTTGGGTCTAGCCCACTCTCGCGCAACTCGCGGATGCGCTGTCTTAGCGACATGCCAATAGTAGCAAGGAATAGTTGAGTGAGTTGGGAAAAGCTGCCTCCAGCGAGATCCGCGGCCAACTCGTCCGCGAGTCGGGCCTCCTCCGGCGCCAGCGAGACGCTGCGTGTCGTGGCGATTCGAGCCATATGCTGTACCCTTCTTCCCCTTGAGTCGCGCGAAGATTGACAACGGTTAACAACAGCTATCTATCCTCATGATACACGACGTCATGCACGTTGGCAAGGTTCGGCTGCACTGTCGATGTGCCCGTTACTGACGGGCGTCGATTCTCTCGATCAGCGCGTCGAGGGGTAGGTCGGTCAGGGATGCCAGGCGTAGATCGACCCCGTCGAGGGGCAATTGGCCGGTTAACAGCCGTACTCCCGATATATCTCTTGCCACGACTTGTAGGCCGGACCTTCGGTGTCGACCATCAGCCCGTCGAAATCGAAGACGAGCGCCATAAGCGCCATAGTAGTAGTCACGTAGACGCGCGTCACCATCGACCATCGACCGCCGACTATCGACTATCCGCCAACCCCATGCCGTCGCCGGTCGGGCGGCCCGTCTCGGGCGTGCTTGATCCATACCCGGTGGCGCTGCCCGTTTCCGGCGCCTTACCGGCGCTACCTTCGGTCGTGTCACCAGCCTCGGGTGTGCCGCTGCCGTACTCCTTGGGGCGCCCCGCCTCCGGCATGGTCGCGCCGTAGTCGGCGGGCCGCCCGGCCTCGTCGACGAGCGTGCTTTCGTTGAACGTGCCGCCCTGGGCGCCCGTCTTGGTCCCAGTCCCCATGCCGTCTGTCCCACCTGTGCCGCCCGTCGTCAAAGCGTCGAGGCCGCTTTCGTCGTCGCTACGATTGCTCATTGGTTCTTTCCTCCGCTGCTGTTTATGTTGCGTATACTATGGCGCTATCGGCACGGGTTGTGCCAACGCCAACCTTTTCGGCGTCCGCCCCCCCATGCTGGCGGCCGCCTCTCGCAATTCGGAGTTAAAGGTATACAGAATTCCAACCCGGTACGCTATCCTGCTAGGTAGTGCGCCAACGCGGAGAGCCGGACGCGGCGACCTGATGTCGATGTTGCTAGGTCATAGAGAAGGTGAGATAGCGCATGAAGGCCACGGAGAGGGCGCCGCGCGTGGCGCCGTCCGTCCTGATCGTCGCTGATAAGGCCATTATGCGCCTGCACAGCGTTAATCTGCTCAAACGTAGTGGTTTCCAAACGCTGGAGTCGGATGGCGGCGCGGCGGCGCTCTCGCTCTACAAGTTGAAGCGCCCCGATGCGGTCTTGCTCGACATCTCGCTGTCGGAAGATGATGGTCTGGCGACGCTCCAGCGCATCCTGACGCTCCATCCCGACGCGCGCATCGGTGTCGTCAGCGGACGCGCTAGGCGTGAGCTTGTGCTGGAAGCGATCAAGGGCGGCGCGGCCGACTTCGTTGTCAAGCCTTTCCCACCGGGACGGTTGCTACAGGCGGTGGGCAAGCTCGTTTCCCCACCGACCGAGCGCCAGTACCCGCGCGTCCGCACCGATTTCCCTGCGGAGATTGGTTTTGACGACGCTGTCGCCCCCGCTCATCCTTGCGTGATCGAGGACCTCAGCATGGGCGGCGCGCGTTGCCGGCTAACCCGCCCGTTGCCCGGCGGAGACCCTGCTGTCGGTGCCGCCGTGTCCCTGCGCTTTACCCTGCCCGGCGGCGCTACGCCCATAACGGCCATCGGCCGCGTGGCGCGCCGGGCCGATGCGGGGGTGTTAAGCATTACCTTCTTGCAGATAGCGGAGTACGACCGCGACGCGATAGACGCCTACTGCCAACGCGCGCTGCGCCAACACGACAGCGACGCGGGTAGTGCGGCCGACCGGCAGCGGTGAGTGGCGAGTGGTGAGTGGCGAGTATATAGCGCAGAGCCACAAGACGTCCTCGTACGCGCCGTAGGAGGATCGTGCTAACTAATCACTCGCCACTCGTCACTCGCCACTCGCCACTCATCACTCGCCACTAACTGCTATCCTTACTAGTGTGGACTGGCGCATTGGGCAAGGATACGACGTACATCCCCTGCGGGAAGGCCGCCGGCTGGTGCTGGGCGGGGTCGAGATCGCGCACGAGCGCGGTCTCGACGGCCACTCGGACGCCGACGCGCTGCTGCACGCCATCGCCGACGCCGTGCTCGGCGCGGCGGGACTCGGCGACATCGGGACGTACTTTCCGCCGTCCGACGAGCGCTGGCGCGATGTCTCCAGCCTCGACCTGCTGCGCCGGGTCGCCACGCTCGCCCATGAGGCGGGCTGGCGCGTGGCGAACGTCGACGCTACGGTGATCGCCGAGCGTCCGCGCGTCGCCCCGCATGTGCCCCTGATGCGCCGGCGCATCGCGGACTGCCTGGGCGTGGCCGAGGGGGACGTGGGCGTCAAGGCGACGACGAACGAGAGACTGGGCGCTATCGGCCGCGAGGAGGGCATCGCGGCCCTTGCCGTCGCACTACTACAGAGGGACGAAGTAGGTAGTAGCTAGTAGCTAGAAAGGATTTCTAGTCTACTAGCTGCTACCTACTAGCAGCTAAGAACTGGGGACTAGCGTGCGCATTTACGATACCCTGACCGCCACGAAGAAGACGTTTGAACCGCTGGGATCGCCGGTCAAGATCTACTTCTGCGGTCTGACGCCCAAGAACTACCCGCACATCGGCCACGCCAAGCTGTTCGTGACCGCCGACGTGATGCGCCGCTACCTGCGCCACCTGGGTCACGAGGTCCTCTACGTGCAGAACTTCACCGACATCGACGATAAGACCATCGCCAAGGCCGAGCAGGAGGGCGTCTCCTACCGAGAGGTGGCCGAGCGCTACACCAAGGCATACTTCGACAACATGGACGCCCTCAACGTGATGCGCGCCGACCGTTACCCCAAGGCCACCGACGCCATCCCCGCCATCATCCGCGTCGTGGAGACCCTGGTCGAGAAGGGCTACGGCTACGCCATCGGCGGCAACGTCTATTACCACGTCGATCGTTTCCCTCCCTATGGCCGCCTCTCTAAGCGCAGCGCCGCCGACAATCAGGCCGGCGCGGGCCTGCGCACGCGCAAGCCACTCGCCGGCGCCGTCGAGGAGGCCGAGGCCGCGTCTGAGTCTCTCCTAGACCTGGCGGACGTCGATACGGGCCTGGAGCGCGACGAGCAGCTGGTGGTGACGCTGGCCGCTGATGACGAGAACATGGCCGACGCCGTGGACGCCGTGACGGCCGCCGCCGAGAAAGAGCATCCCAGGGACTTCGCACTGTGGAAGGCCGCCAAGCCCGGTGAGCCGTCGTGGGAGAGCCCGTGGGGACCCGGACGCCCGGCCTGGCACATCGAGTGCACCACGATGGTCTTTGAGGAGCTTGGCGAACGCATCGACATCCACGGCGGTGGTCAGGACCTCATCTTCCCGCACCACGAGAATGAGATCGCGCAGAGCGAGGCCGCCGCGGGCGTGGCCCCCTTCGTCAACTATTGGGTACACATCGCCCTGCTCAACACGACGACCCCCGAGGGCCGCACCGAGAAGATGGCGCACTCGCTCGCCAACTTCACCACTATTAACGATATCTTGGCGCGCTACGAGCCCGGCGTATTGCGGCTGTACCTACTCTCGCAGCACTACCGCACTCCCGCCACCTACGACGCCTCGGTGCTCGAAGACAGCGCGCGGGCCTGGGACCGCCTGCGCGCCGCCTATACCAATGCGACGCTGCTGCGCGCCTGGCCGCCGTATCAGGACATTGAGGCGAAGGAACCGGTCGACGTCGAGTTGACCAAGGCGGGGCGTAAATTGCGCGATACCATCCCCGCCGCGCGCGCGGCGTTCAGCGCTGGTATGGACGACGACTTCAACACCTCGCAGGGCGTCGCCGCCCTGTTCGACCTGGTCGCCGACTTCAACCGCCTGCGCGATTCGCTCTCCACACCGCGTGCGCTCACGCCGACGGTCAAGGGGTTGGCGGAAGAGGCGTTCGGGGCCATTGAGGAGATCATGGCGGTGCTGGGCCTGCCAGCGCCGGAGATCGGCCACGTCGTCGTCGACGGCCGCGTTGTCCATGGCGCCGGCGCGGACACGGACCTGGCGCCCCAGGTCGAGCGCCTGCTGGCCGAGCGCGACCGGCTGCGCGCGGACCGCGACTTCGCGGGTGCCGACCGCGTGCGCGACGATTTAATCGGGCTCGGCGTCACCGTCGAGGATCACCCACAAGGAAAAGTATGGCGCCGCAAACGATAATGTCTAATACGCTGAACGCGGAGCGAGCGGTCATCTTCGACATGGATGGGCTGCTGGTCAACACCGAACCGCTGGCTTTCGGGGCGTCGAGCCGCATCCTGGAGGAGCGCTACGGCGTGTCTATCCCGCATGATGTGATGAGTTCGCTCGTCGGGCTGCGCGCCGACGAGTGCTGGAACCGCCTGCGTGCGCTCTACGGTGTGCGCGAGGGCAACGCGGAGTTGGAAGAGTTGCAGGCCGCCTACTACGCGCCACTGCTGCGCGAGCAGTCCGAGGCCATGCCGGGCGCGCGTGAACTCGTCGTCACGCTGTACGACGCGGGTTATCCACTGGCTATCGCCTCGTCGAGTCCGTTGTGGCAGATCGAAACGGTGCTGGATCGCCTCGCCATCCGCGCCATGATCTCGACGTGGGCTTCAGGGTTCGAGGTGGCGCGCGGCAAGCCATCGCCCGATGTCTATCTGCTGGCGGCGGAGCGCCTGGGCGTGCCGCCCGCGCGCTGCGTCGCGCTCGAAGACTCAGGGCCGGGCACGCAGGCGGCCAAGAACGCCGGCATGTTCGCCATCGCCGTGCCCTCGGCCGAGACACACGGCCACTCGTTCGAGCGCGCCGACCTCGTGCTGCCCAGCCTCGTCGGCGCCGCTCCGCACGTCGTCCGCCTGCTTGACGGCCATGACGCGGCGCGGTCCGACGCGCACGACCACTAAGGCGTGCCTATTGGAAGCGCCGACGAGCGACCGGTATATCTACGCGGAGCCGTATGACCGTGCAACCGTTCATCGACACCCCGCTGCATGACGTGCTGGAGATTGTGCGTTGCCCGTACTGCATGTCGCGGCTCACCTCCTCATTCTCCGCAGGTGAAGAGAAGCCCCCTGTAACACGGCAGGCCGGCTCCCCCTCTCCCGCGGGTAGGGAGAGGCGCGCTGGACCGTCAGACCCTAGCCGCGGGTCTGACGGTCCAGCGCGCCATGGGATGGGGGGTGAGGGCGCCCTTCGCTGCGACGGTTGTGGCCGCTCGTACCCATTGCACAGTGTGGGGAATGGCTCCCTCGACATCCCCTGGCTGATGCGCGACGACGCGCTGGCGACGCTCGACCAGGACATCGTGGTCAGCCGTAGCGACCCCGACTCGACGCGCCTCGACTATCGCCGTCACATCGCGCAGGTCGAGCGCCGCGAACGGTTTCTGGCTTCCTTTGTCTCCCACACCGCTGATCCGTACGCCGCTTCGCCGATTGGAGGCGCGCCTGGTAGGCGTGAGGACAGTCGTGAGAGCGTCGGTGAAACAGCGTTGTTCGAGCGCTTCACGCGGGGTTTGCCCTCGGACGGGATCGTGCTTGACATTGGATGCGACGCGCGCACGGCGACTCGGTTGACGCGCCTGGGGTTGCGCGTCGTTGGACTCGATACGAACCGCGCGCGACTGGAGCGCACGATGACCACCGCGGCCTCAGCCGCAGCGGAGGTTGGCGCCCATACATTATTCGTGGGCGCCGACCCGCTGGAGGCGCCGTTCGCCGCGGCCTCGGTCGACGGCGTGTGGTGTGACGGCGCCTTCGCCTCGGTGCGGCCGGACCGGCGCACCGTCTTTTTCCGGCAGGTCAACCGCGTCCTGCGTCCCGGTGGCCTGCTATTCCTGGGCGCCGGCACGGCGTCGCCGCCCGCGACCCTGCGCCGCTACCTGCTGCAGCGCTACGTCTATCGGTGGCCGGTCGTCTATGGCGACGACATCGAGCGGCCGCGGCGTGGCCGGACCGGCGGGTGGCGTTATCGCGCCGTGATGAGCGTGCGCGCCGCACATACCTTGTGCCGTGAGCACGGCTTTAAGATTGTAACGTTGCGCCGGGCAGGCGACTCTCTGTTATTGTTGGCGCGGAAGGAGCATGGAACCGATGGCTAAGCTTGACTTCGATGTCTATGGACGGCATCCCGTGATAGAGGCGCTGCGCGCGGGGCACGCCGCGCGGGTCTACGTGGCGCGCGAGGCGCGCGACGCCCCCGTGATGCGCGAGTTGCACGAGGCGGCGCGCGACGCCGGCGTACCGGTACAGGCCGTGCCGCGCGCCGATCTCGACCGCATGCTGGCCAACCGTAACCACCAGGGCGTGGCCGCCGCTTACCACCAGCACGACTACGCCACGCTCGACGACATCCAGGCCGTGGTCGAGGGGTCGGGGGAACCCGGTCTGGTGCTGGCGCTGGACGGCGTGCAGGACCCCGGCAACGTCGGCTCGCTGCTGCGCAGCGCCGAGGGCGCCGGCGTGCATGGGGTGGTGCTGCCGCGCCACCGCGCTGCGGGCGTCACTCCCACCGTCGTGCGCGCCTCGGCCGGTGCCGCCGAGCATCTAGCCATCGCCCAGGAGGCCAACCTGACGCGCACGCTCGACTGGTTCAAGCGCATCGGCTACTGGACGGTGGGGCTCTCCGAGGACGCCACGATGCCGTACGACACGCTTGACGCGACGGGTCCGCTCGTCGTCGTCGTGGGCGGCGAGGGCAAGGGACTTGGCCGCCTCGTAGGGGAAGCCTGCGACTATCGCGTGCGCCTACCTATGCGCGGCCGCGTCGAGTCGCTCAACGCGGCCGTTTCTGGCGCCATCCTGCTCTACGAGATCCGCCGCCAGCGCGATCACAAGGAGTCGATAGTCGATAGTCGATAGTCGATAGTCGATAGTCGATAGTCGATAGTCGATAGTCGATAGTCGATAGTTGTTCGGTTGGTCTAGTAGGGATAGTGGCGAGCACGAGAATTGCTACATACCCTCGATGTGTAGATCGCCCTTGACGCGAGGGGATTGGGCCTCGACGGGCAACGTAGCGCGCACATGGGCGCATCGTTTGTGATGAGACAGGGGAGGTAGTGTATGAATATGGATAAAAACATAAACGCGGATCTGAACCATCGCAGTTTCCTGGATGTGCCGCTCGGCCATTTGATCGGTGAGGAGGAACTGAACCTCGATGTCGCCGCGATTGGGCAGCCGGGTCCGTTTGACAACATGGCGTTCGTGGCCGACAACCTGGAGGAGCGCGACGGCAAGACGACGCGCACGATCCGCCTGGTGAACCAATTGACCCAGCGCGAGGTGTCCCGCGTCTTCGAGAAGCAGCCCCTGGCGCCGGGGGACAACGACGCGGCGTGGCGGCGTGTCCACTAACATGAGCAGACGCAGGTAGGGTAACAGGTTATGCCTTCGTCCAATCCTCCGGCCATTCCTGCCGCGTGTCGTGGACCGTCACGATTTGCACGACCTGGCTGCGCACGCGGTAGACCGCGACGTAGCGGCCATTTTCTACGACGAGTTCGCGGGTACCGATGTATCGGCCCTCATGCCCGAGGAGGGGATGGTCGGCTAAGGTGTCTACAAAGTCGAGGATACGGTCTAGGGTCTCCTCCGCGACACGCGGACTGTAGAGCGCAAGGTGTCCGATATGGCGATCTAACCGGCGTTGGGCCCGGCGTGTCCAGTGAACCCGCATTAACTTGCGCGCTGCTCAGTTGCACGATAGGCGCGATACTTGGCCCGCATCGCCTCCATGTCCTCGTCGGTCGCAAAATCGCCTGCATCGGCCTCACGTAGACCGGCCTCGATGTCGGCAAGCTGCCACCGCTCTATGTCGATGAAGCGGCGTAGGGCTTCCTCTACAAGCGCGTTTCTGTTACGCCCCGTACTCTTGACTAACTTATCCAGTTCATCGCGAACGTCGCGGGGGACGCGTGCCCCAACGGTCACGGTCGGTGCGTCAGCTAGCGCCATAGGTGTACCTCCTGTTAACAAGCAAGTGGTGTCTGTTCACAGACATGATAGCGTATGGTCATAAGCACGTAAAGGGGAGGCGTGGATAAGCTTGAGAATGCACGAAACGGCGTCATAATAACCCGCATAACAGTTCGCGGGATTGGGCGAAATAAATTCGCGCAACGCGAATAGAACATTACTACTACATGGGAGCGCCCTACCGGCTCGATGGTGAACCCGCTGTAGTCGAGAGTGAGGCGACAGTCAAGCAGTTGTAGCGCTCAGGGCGCTGTCGGGGGGCTGCTGACCGAGTAGCCGCTGCACGTCGCGTGCGTTATCGATGGCGTAGCGGCCGAAGTTGTTGTTCATCAGCACATGTACCTCATTGACCTGATCGGCGATGTCCTCGATCTTGGGCGTCCATTCGGTGAGTTCGTCTTGGCTGTACAGGTAGTTGAAGCGCTCACGGCTCGACTGGGCGCCCTTGAGGTACCACGTCTGAGTGTTGCGGCCGTGGAAGCGCAGGATGGATAGGGCGGGGTTGGTCACGGCCACGAGCGGCGGCACG
>JAABUJ010004142.1_pt1 | contig 15527 bp, 11 predicted proteins | sample 5559131 | NCBI WGS metagenome assembly JAABUJ01 (sample SAMN10711875, study PRJNA513366) | rock metagenome | isolation source: Antarctica rocks | place: Antarctica: Victoria Land, Mt New Zealand nord | collected 2016-01-07 | reverse complement strand
GGCCCAGCGGCCCGGGCGGCGCCGCCGGCGCCGCCCGGGGCGCGGGCGCCCCCCGCGCGCGGCGCGGCCGCGCGGCAGGCCTCAGCGACGGCGGCGCCTCTAGCGCGGCCGCGCTCCGCTTGTGGCCGGCCTTGCGCGGGGCGCCCGCGCGCGGCGCGGCGACCCCGTCGAGCGCCGCGGCCTCGGCGAGTGCGCGGCTGTTGCGGCGCTTGAGGGTGACCGTCTTGCACGTCCTGCGCAAGCCGAAACATACAGGCTTCACCAAGACCGGCTACAGTGGGCTGACCAGGATGCGTGCTGCTGCATGTCGGGGCCTTGGCCTTGCACGATGCAGAGGGGCGGTGTGACGGCGGGGGCGCCCACCGGACATACTCATCTGGAGCCTTCTTGCTGAACTCCTCCAGCGGCTCAAAGTCGTTGCACTGCCGCACACGCGGCGCGCCATCAGCATCCCGGGCAGCCCGGCGGAGCTGCACCCAACAGGCGCAGGCAGCTCGTGGTGCACTGCGGGCCGAGGCAGCAGAGGGCGCGGGGGCGCACCCCGTGGCAGTACTGCGCGGCCTTGCCGTCAAGCGTGCAGAGCTTGCTGATGTGCGCGGCCTTGCCTTTAAGCGTGCAGTGCTTGCCGTTGTAGTGCGCGGGGCACACGTGGCGGATGATGTGCACGTTCTTCACCACGTTGGCGAGGCAGGCGCACGTCGTGCGCATGTCGCCGCCAGCGCAGCTGTTGCACACGCACTTACTGTAGTGCTTTGTGCACAGCGCGCAGTGAAGGTGCTCCAAGCCCGCCGGGCGGCCATTTTCCTGCTCACAGCCGACCACCTGCGGGGGAACAGCGAATTTTTCGGCAGCCGGGCAGCTTCATGTCTGCTTGCAGAAGCAGGGATATGCCGCAGCACCAAGCACCTCGCGCAGGCGCCTACCGTGCTGCAGGCAGGCGCACCTTGCATTTGTACGTTGGACAGCTCGACTTGTCAGGCTCTCTCTGCAGTTTTGCTGCCCGCTTTGCCCGCACGCATGGCATTGCTCCCGCGAAGCGCCGGCGCCTGCGCCTGCACCAGGTTGGTTGCAGGTGCTCTGTGACAACAAGCACGCAATGCACGAAGCAGCACAGCCCTTGCCTGGCGGCCGTGCGCTTGCGACACTGACCGGATGCCAGCTACAACATCAGCGGCCAGGGAGGCGTTGGCGCCGTCACGTGAGCTCCGGCTGGCGAGCCCCTGCACGAGCATATGTACACTTGGTCAGTCAGGACTACGCGTTGTAGGTTGTGACACGGCCATCAGCTGATACGACTTGAGCATATGCCAGTGCGGCCCCCAAGGTGCTGATGCCGAGCGCACCTCGTGCGTACGCCGGCGGCGTCACGCCTCTCACTCCTCGCCAGGTCGCAGGAGCGCAGACCGGCCCCAAGTACCGAGACGCAGACGGAACGTCCTCTACTACGAGGCACCGCTGCCGCCCGGTGCACAGTGAGCCTGAAAAGCTGCCACTACAAAGCCGAGATGTGTAGTAAGCTCAGTACTCGTGACAGTAGACCCCTGAAATGCTCGTACAAAGTCACGGGAAATACCCCCGCAGGTCAAGGGTGTGACGCAGGCAGCTGGTGCACTTTGACAGCGCCGGGCGCCTCACTGAAATTTCCCCTTCCCACTGCAAATGCAGGGTCGAAAGTGAGCAGTGCGCGGGCGGTGGAGCATGTGGACCACGTGCGATGGACCAAGCGACCTGCGATGCACTGCGTCCCACACTGGCCGTGGAGCGGGTGCGCAGCTGCTGAGTGTCTCTGGAACACGCGCTTTACTGACGCTCCCAGGTGGAGCACTTCACCTGTCAGCTTTCAAACTCGTGGAGCTGCCAGCTGACGGGTGTGGCCTCCAGGTGCCTGACAGCGAGTACCTTGCGATCGAGGAGGCCATCGCTCGAGCAGAGAGGCTGGCAGCGCGGGCTGGTCCACAGCGCTCCGCATCGACGGGCAGCCCCGGGCTCGCGGAGCGTGGTGGCGGCGCCAGGGCGCTAGCCGGGCGTGCATGCTCACGCGGGGCGCAGGCGCTCTGCGCCGGCCTCACGCCGTGCAAGCGCAGGCTCGCCGCAGCTGCCTCCGCGCCCCCCCCACGCGAGCGCGCCGGCCCGGCTGGGCGCCCCGAGGCGGCACCGACGGCCGGCGCCGCGCTCCAGCAGGCGCCCAGGCCGCCGGCCCGAGGCTGCGGCGGGGCGCGCGTTAGTGCGGCAGGGCATGGACCCACAGCAGCGCAGGCCGGCGCCAGCGCCTGTGCCGCTGGTCTGGCTCCTGTCGCGGACGCGGGCGCGGACGGCATGGGGACGCTCTCAGGCCAGGCTGTGGGGCAGTCGCCAGAGAACACGCAAAATAATCAGGACGCGAACCCTGGCGCGCACGGCGGCGGCCCTGGCAGCGGCGGCGGCGCGGCGGCGGCGGAGGCGGGCCTGAGCGCGAGCGCGCCCGGGGCTGACCCGCCAGGGGCTGCAGCCGGCGGGGGTGCGAGCGCCTGCCCGGGCGGGCGCCGGCTGCCGCAGTCGCTCCGCGCGGCACAGCAGGCGCCGGCCGCGCGCCCGGACGAGGCTGAGCGGGACTCCTGCGCGGGTGCCGCCGGCGGCCCTGCGCTGTGCTTCAGCCAGGCGCGCCGGCGGCCGCTGCCGCACCCCACGCCTTACCGGCCAGCCACCGTGCGTGGTGGCTGCCAGGCACTGCCTGGAAGGGAGCGGTGTGCAGCCCGGGTCGCACTTCGCGTCCTCCCCTGCGCCCGCCTGAGAGGGGCCTGACTGGCATCTGGGCTGCAGCCCGCAGCTGCTGCCGCCTCGAGAGCGCCTGCCTGACGTCACGTCGGCCGCACGCGCCTGTCACCCCGCCGGAGTGTGCCGGAGCCTGGGCCTGCCGTCACGCGCCTTGCCTGGTGCCCAGCAACGGCACCTCATTGGCTGGCGCAGGGCCCATGCTCCCCTGGGGGACCTGCAGCAAGCACAGTACGAGCTTTGCTGCGCCGCACACACCGAGGGCTTGAGCGCCCGACCCGCCGCGCCGCAGCGGGCCGGCCGGCGGCCCCGGCCCGCCGAGCGCCCGCGCCGCGCGCCGCAGGGCCGCGTGCTGTACGCGGGCACGCCGCTGGAGGTGGAGCGGCTGTGCGGGCGGCTGCTGGCGCTGGGCGTCGCGGCGGCCGGCTTCGACACCGAGTGGCGCGTCACGTTCCGCGCGGGCGAGCCGCCGCGCCGCACGGCCGTCATCCAGCTCTGCTACCAGGCGGGCGCGCCCGCCCGAACCCCTACCCTACCGCCTCACCAGCGGGCCCGCCGGCTTGCGCTGCCTGTGCTGCCAGCTCCGGCGCGCCGCCCCGCGCGCTCTGCCGCTGCGCGCGCCAGTGGGTGCGGTGACGCGCGGCCCTTGCTCGATGCCGTCTGGTCTGCGCCGCCGGCGTCCTGGTGTCGTTGGCCTCCCTGCCGACCTTAAACTCCCCGACCTACCCTATACCCCAACCTGCCTGCGGCGCCCAGGTGCCAGGCGGCGGCACCGGGCATGCGGGAGCAGGCGCGGCAGGCGAGCCCGCGCGGGGCGGCGGCGACGCGGCGCGGCCGCCCGCAGAGGCCGCGCGCAACGACGGCCACGGCTGCGAGTGCCTCATCCTGCACGTCGCGCTCTCGGGCATCACGCAGCAGCTGCGCGCGGTGCTCGGCAACCCGGTGCGGACCTGTGCGCGGCAAGGGTCAGGTCAGGGCCGGGGCAGGTGCCCGGCGGCATCCTGCTGACTGATGCAATGCACCGCACACTGTCCAGTCCGCTGCGCCTACGGCCAGAGACGCGGTGCACACTGCAGAACATGCGCGGCATGCCTGGGTCTGTCGACAGCGCCGCGCTCGCTCGGCTCAGCTACCGGAGGGCACTAAAGCATCGTCACGGGAGGCGGCCACTGTTCAGCGCACCGCACAGAGCGCCATTGCAGCGCCTGCCGCGCGCCAGGGCCTTGCCAAGGCGGGCGTGGGCGTGACCGGCGACGCGCAGAAGCTGGCGCGCGACTTTGGCGGCCTGGCCTGCGCGGGCGCGGTGTGCCTGTCCGAGATGGCCAACCAGCGGCTGCGCGGGCGCGGCCAGCTGCCGGAGCGCTGGAGCCTGGCTCGTGCGGGCCCCGTGGCGGACTCGTGCGTGCGCCGGCGGTCATGGGCACGCATGTGCAGGCATCAGGTGCCTGTGATAAGAGTAAAGCTCGCGCCTCTGTGCAAGCTCACCAGGGAGAGCGCGACGTTGGCGCTGTGAGGTATTTACCGTAATGCGGGGCGGGTGTGCAGCCACGAGCATGCCCTAAACCTAAACCTGCACCCTGGTGCCTGAGGTGGGCGCTGCGCCCGCGCAGGGCTGGTGGAGGCGGTGCTGCGCCGGCGCCTGGCCAAGGACCCGGCGCTGCGGCTGAGCAACTGGGAGGCGGCGCCGCTGTCGGGCGCGCAGCGCGCGTACGCTGCAACCGACGCGTTTGCGTCGCTGCGCCTGCTGCAGGCGCGCGCCCCCCGCGCCTCCCTCTGCAGTGCTCGCTCTTGCGCGCGGCGCCCTGGCCGTCTTTTGATGCCTGCAGCTATGCTCTGCTCGGCCTTGTATTATCAGCCCATGCTGCCTCAGGATCCGCGTCTGCGCTCAGGTGCGGCGAGCAGCAGTCAGCACGTCAGCTTGTTCGCGTAGTGGTCCCTGGTGCCACCTGTACAAGCACGGGATTTTGAGTTGACATGACCTCTCCGTGATGTCAAGGAGAGCACGGACTGATTACCTTTGCTCTTACGGCATTAGGCGCTGGAGGCGCTGCCGATCGTCGCGCCAGTCCCCGCACCGCAACTGGCAGCAGCGGCGGTGTGCGGCGAGCGCGGCGCCGGCGACGGAGAGCCGCTGCTGGTGCCTGCCGCGGCTGCGCGGGCGCCGCTGCAGCCCGCCAAGCTGGCGGTCTGGCGCCTGCACGCTGAGCAGGTATGTCAGAAAGGCCCTGTCAGGCTCAGCACAACATGCCGCCTGTCATTTGTGAGCATATCATTGGCATATCATCAACAGCGCCAGAAGCACTGCATGCGTACGGCAGAGTGTGAGGTTTGTGACGGCAAAGATGTGACGGCAAAGATGTGACGGAAAAAATGTTTCAGTGCAGGTCTGGCTGCCAAGTGGGTCAAAGAGAGCAAGACACAGGGAGGAGAGAGGAGAGGAGCGATGAGCCTGCGTGTGGTGTGTTGAAGACGCAGCAGGGGCCTCGTTAGAGCCTCTGTGACAGTTGGTTGGAGGCTGCCTTGGACCCTTCATTCAAGGGAAGGACGGAGCGGCAGGGCGTGAGCGTGGAGGCGATCGCTGCGCTGCGCAATGTCCAGGCAGACACAGTGCAGGGTGGGCCACAACCCCTTCATCCGCATATGGTGGTCAAGGATATAAGGCAAGGATGCATATTCACATTAGCACTGACTTGAACAGTCTGTGCTGTCATGCAACAATGTTGCATGTGCAAAGCGTGCATCTCAAAGGCCCAGCCCCTGGCTGGTCTCCAGGCGCTGCGATGTCTGCCAGGCGTTGACGACGGCTGCTGCTTCAGACCCTGTGATGTGCGTGCAGGCTACGTCGCTGAAGCCATCGCGGCGGGCTGGCCGTACGCGTGGCACCGCCTTGGCGTCCCGCCCGGCGCGCTGGCGGCCGTCGCGCTCGCCGCGCGCGGCGCCCTGGCGGCCGCCGGCCTGTGGCCCCGCGCGCCGGACCCGCACGATGACCCAGCGGCTGTCGCGCGCCGGGTTGCCAGCCCGACGAGCAGCGCCGCCGACATGCCTCAGCCTGCTACCGGGCAGAGCCTCTCTGGGCCGCCATGCGCGCCCGACCCGCTCGGCAGCGCCGCAGCGGCTGCTTGTCCGCCAGCCGGCGCGGCGGCCGGCCCTGCTGACACGCGACGCCCTACTGCTGCGTGCGGCGCGGCTGGGGCCGGGCGCGCGTTCGTCCAGTCTGACGGCCGCGCAGCGCCTGCTGATGCCAGTGCACCGTGCCCTGCTGCCGCACCCAGCGTGGCTGCAGCCGCGCCTGCGGCCGCCCCAGGAGCGGCCGGCGGCTCAGCAGAGGGCTGCGCCGATGCAGCGGCGCTCGTCTGCGCGCGCCGCGATGCTGCCCTGGCAGCGGGCGCGCCAGCCCGCATGCCAGCAAAGGCCGTGTTGGCGCCCGAGGCGGCGCCGCCGGCTGCCGCGCCCGCTGGCCGGCCGTGGGACCCGCTCGCTGAGCTGGCGGCTGCCGCGCATGACGGCAAGCCGTATGCCGCGCTCAAGCAGGTCAAGGCCGCGCTCCCGGACGGCAGCGATGTGACGTACGGGCAGGCGCGCGCGCTGGCTGCTGGTGTCTTTGCACGTGAGTTGCGGGCTGCTGAAGCCTGTTGACATGGACTTTTGCACAGGCTGCTTGTAGCCATCGCCTGCAGGGTCGTGGCTGAGACAGCACATTTGGTGACTTGCTTGTTGGCTTTCTTGTGCCTGCAGTGTCAGCCAATGCAGGAGCTCTGATGCCGAGGCACAGCACATGGAGCTGGCCGCATGCAACCAGGGCTCGCCGGTGACCTGTGGAGCATTCTGGGGCGCAGGTGCGGCTGGGCCTTGCGCACCTGGGGCGCTTCCCAGGTCTGCTGGACCCCCAGGCTGCCGCTGGAGCCTGTCGGCAGCATAACGTGCAATGACAGCGGGCCCGGACAGTGTGACATGTGTCATGATGGCATGCTGAGTGGCTGTACACATGTGTGGGCTGAAGCGCCCGGCGCGAATGCCTTGCTGGGCGCCGCCTGCATGCATTAGCGTGTGTGATGCGTGTGAGTGTGTACAAGTGTGCAATTACGTCTCAGCAGCCAAGAAACTCCGTGCCTTTGTTGGGTGAAGTGTGGTGTCTGGCGTCAGCGTAGCGCACAAGTCGTGCTCACGAAAGCACTTCAGCAGCTTGAGTGTGGCAACAGTCAACTGTCAGCTTGACAGGTGTATGTGCACAAGCAGAGGACAAGCACCAGTCACAGCGCACTGCAGACATACACAGGCATTACCAACCTGTCTGCTTGATGCAACACAATGAGGACTGGGAACGGCACGCGGCGAGCTCGCGTCAAGCACGTGTTGAACTACACAGCGCTTGAGGGCACATCTGCGTCCGAAGGTGCGTGCGCTTGTGGCTGCTGCGCCTGCCGACAGTGCCTCGAGCTTCAGCAATGTGTTGCATGCCCTCAAGCGGCCTTGCTCATCAGGCCAAGGCTGCACTGGATGGTGCGCAGACGAGCGCAGCCAGGTGGACTACAGCGCCGCTGCGTCGGCGCTGCTGGATTGGTGTGAAAAGCGTGCTACGGCTGCACGCTGCATCGGCCCTGCAGAGCTCGATGAGGAGCTCAGGTCCCAGGAGCACAGCCAGCCAGCGCTGGTGAAAGGCGCAGCTGCGCAGCTTGGACTTGCTCTGCCCCCGGGCCTGCAGGCGACGCCGAGCGGGCTGGCCGAGGCGGTCGGCTATGGCCGCGAGGTGCGCACACATTGCTTTGCTTGTATGCGTCGGACCTGAGCATAGCGTCAGTGTCTTGGATGTCGCCAGCCATGTTTGCGCTGCCTGCGGTGCAGGCTCTTGGTTGCGACACAGAGGCTGTCACAGAGCACCAAGTGGAGCTGCGTGTCCCTGTGCTCTGCACTGTGTGGCTGAGCCGCACACCGACCTAACTCCGCTGCGCGGCAGGTGACCACAGCCGACAGCGCAACGCAGGGCGCCGGGCCGCGCTGGAACGCGTTCCAGCTGTCGCGCTACCTGCAGTGGCGGCAGCGGCAGGCGCAGCGCGGCGCGGCGGCCGCGCCGCTGGGCGACGCGGCGGCCGCGGGCGTGCTGCGCCCCAAGGCCGAGGAGGAGGACGAGGCCGACAGCCGCGACTTGCGCCCGCGCGGGCGCGCCCCGCGGCCGCCTCTGTCTGCTGCGTGGCGTGCGCAGCACAGCTTACCATGCAGTGCGAGTCAAGGCACACAGAAGTTATTTCGTTGCAAGCGATGCTGGGGACGCAGCTGGCAAGCGAAGTTGCCTTGAGGAGGCTTGCTGCGAGGCACTCCACACGCATGTGATGCAGATGACGGTTGCATGTGGGATTGTCTCTGGGCTGCATGCCGACCTTCGGCATGCGGGAAGCGTGCACAGAAGGCAGTGCCTCCGGCACGCTCACACGCGCTCACGGAACAAGCAGTAGTTTTAAGGCATCAGGCATCATTGCCTTGGACTAGTGACTGTGCCAGTGACACAGCTGTGCGCACGAGCAGGCCGCTGCCGCTGGACAGCCGCGGCAACCCGCTGCCGGCCGCGGTGGTCAAGGGCATCAGCGCGGAGTCGCGGCTGCGCATGCTCAGCGCGACCATCCCGCTCCAGGGCACCCAGCTGCAGGCGCGAAGTACTGCCACGCACCGCATGCGCATACCGCCCCTGGCTCTGCACCGGTCATAATGTGACCGGTGCTCCTCCATGCTTCCTGCGCGACGCTGCTGCTAAGCTCGCGTCTTTACATGCCACTTAAGTGCGGTTGCAGCACACCTAAACAGTGGTGCGATGTGTTTTAGCGCTCACTTGGACACTGTTGGGGTGCATGCATCCACAAGTAGAACGATCAGAGCTTAGCGGTTATTCCGAAGCAATGCGCACACTGCATCTCGTCACATAAGTGAACCGCGCTGTCTGGTTCTGAGCGCAGGATGTCGTCACGCCGCCGCTTGCCGTGTCCGCTGCCGCGCTAGCCATCCCGCAGTCCCCAGATGGCCCGAGCGGCGGCGGCAGCGAGGCAGCCGTGCGGGCCGGCGGCGGCGCTGCCGAGCGGGCGGCCGTGGAGCTGCGCCTGGCGCCCGCGGGCGCGTATGCGGGCGCGGCGCTCGCGCCTGGCGGCGCCTGCCGCTGGCTGCACCTGCTCGCCAGCAGGGTGGTGCGCTCACTCCGGCCTTCCACATAAGTGCCTCGGTTCAGGCGCGAGGCTCTTGTCAAATAAGTCAGCTCTGGTTGGGAGGGTGTTGCCCGTGTTTCATGCATGGGTCACATCGTCAAGATATAAGGCCCCGATACGCACGCCATACAGCATGTCAGGCACCTTGTGCCGATGCAGTGTGCGGTAGGCGCTGCCAGTCTAATGTAATTACTGCATTATTTGTCAAGTGCAGCGTGCTCAAGCATCCCCACACTCATGAATAAAATGTGAAACACGGTTCAGGTGCTCGCGCTGGCGCCGCCCACGCCCGCGAACCTGCGCGCCTGCGCCGCCGCCGGGGCCGCGCGCGGCGCGGCGCTCGATGTGCAGGCATGCCAGGGCGCGCTCTGCGCCGACCTGGCTCCTGGTGACACGCTGTTCTTGCCGGGTGCGTGCGGGGCGGCCCGGCGCTGCTGGCACTGTCTTAAATGGGTTCAGGGCCTAAGCCTAAACCTACCTTGCCGATTGAGTGCGTCGCAAGCCCATGCTCAGCAAATACACTCTGCACAGCACGCAGGGTGTTTAGCAAGCTCACAATCCGAGCATTCCGCTCGTCCGCCTGCGAGAGGCCTGCTTCCCCGCGCGACCCAACGCGCAGGCGCCGCCGTCGCAGGCGGCTGGATCGCGGCGGAGACCACCGCGGACGCGGCCGCCGCGCTGGCGGGCGCCTACCTGGCGGCCGGCTGCGCCGCGGAGCACCTGGCGGCCGCGCGCGTGGAGGACGCGCTGGGGCGGCCGGCGCGGCAGCGCTACCCGGGGTTCCGCCAGGCACGCGCGCGGCCGAGGCCAAACGGCGCACCATCTCTTTGGTGGCGCCGTCCCTGATGAGCCACGGGCTGGGAGCTTCAGGCCTCAGCTACTTGCTTGGACGTAGAGTGTCTGGTACGGGCTGGTGAATTGAAAAGTTGTCATAATATGTGAAACCACCCGCCCGCCGACTGCGTACTGTCCATGCATATGTCAGCGTGCTGGTTTGGCTTACTCGCAAGCGCTTAAGCGCACTGCAATGTCGGCAGGCAGCTCCGGGTGCCGGGGACCGCGCTCACGGCACCGCCGCGGCGCGCGCAGGCCATGTTTGCGCTGGCGGCCCGCCTCGCGCCGCGCCTGCGCGCGCTCAGCGGCCTGGATCCCGACGACCTCAGCTTCCGCGTCGCCATGCGCGCCGCACTGCGCCACAGCGCGCAGGCGGCCGCCGCGGCGGCCGCCGCCGCGGCCGCGCCCAGGCCGCCCGGCGGCGCCGGCGCGCGGCCGCGGTCGGCGCCGCGGCGGCGCGCCCAGCAGGGCGCGGCCGCCGATGCTGCTGCAGGCAGCGCGGGAGGTCGCGCGAGCGCCAGGGCGGGGGCGGACGCGCCGGCCGCCGCGGCGCGGCGGGAGCGCGCCGCGCACCGCGGCGCGCGCGCGCGCGAGGGCAGGCTGCGCGCGCGGCGCGGTGCCCGCAGCGGCGGCGGCGGCGGCAGCGACGACAGCTTCATCGACGAGGACGGCGGCGAAAGCGGCGGCTCCGAGGATGAGGAGTTTGTGGCGGCCGAGTCGCCCGCGGGCGACAGCGGCGGCGCGTCCAGCGCCAGCGGCAGCGGCGCCAGCGAGCCCAGCGGCAGCTGGGCCAAGGACGCCGCAGACGCGCCCGCTGCCGCCGGCCCCGGGCGCCGCCGCCGCCGCCGCGCCGAGGAGCTCTCTGAGGCCGCTGCGGAGCCGGCCGAGCGCCCGGCGCGCAAGCGGCGGCGCAAGGCGCTGCCAGAGGGCTTTGACGCGCCGGCGAGCGACTCTGGCGACGGCGGCGGCCCGGCGGCTGCAAGCCCTGGCCGGGGCGCAGCCGGGCGGGCGGGCGCCGAGTCGGGGCGCGCGCCGGGCGCGGCCGCGCGCGCGGCGCCGCTGCGCATCCGCCTCAGCAGCAGCGGCGGCTCGCGCATGGTCGTGGTGCCTCCTGCGGCCAGGGCAGCTCCAGCAAGGCCTGCAGCCCCGCCGGCGATGGGAGAGAAACCAGCCGCGGAGCTGCCGCCGCGCATGCCGCCCAAGCTGGGCCTCAAGCTGCGGCTGAGCAGCAGGGGCCCGCCGGCGCCTGATCCCGACCCTGCTGTCATACCCCAGGTCGACGGGGCTGCAGACGATGATGTAGCTGAGGACGGCGAAGGCGCTCTGTTTGAGCTGGCGGCCAGGCCACCGTTGGCGGCAGACGCGGCGGACGCGCCTGCCGTGCGTGCAGCGCACACTGAAGAGGTGCTCAGGGAGTCCGCGGCCGCGAACGGCACGGCTGCTGAGCACGGCGTGGAGGCGGTAGACCTGCCGCCCATGGCCGGGGGGTCCAGCGAGGCGGCCGGCGCGCTTGCGGCGGATGCGGCGGAGGCCGCTGATGTGCATGCGCCGCCTGCGGCAGCGGCGGCGAGCGGGCCACTGGCTGCAGATGGGGCGCGAGCGGAGCGCGGCGCAGCCGCTCCGCCCGCGGCAGAATGGCCCGGTGAAGCAGCCCGTGCAGCCGTGGCAGATGTGGGGGAGGCAGCTGGTGCGCATGCGGCGCCGCCAGCAGCCGCGCCGAGCGGGCCGCCCGCCGCATGCGGCGCGCATGCGGAGCGCGGCGCAGGAGAGGCTGTTTCCGAGCAAGCAGCGCGCGCAGAGGGCGAAGCGGCCTGCGAGCGCGCGGCAGGCGCCGAGGCGGCAGCCGCAGTCGCGCGCGGCGCGTCAGCCGCGCCGCCGCCAGGCGCGCCGGCGGCCGCGCGCGGCGCGCCTGCGGGCGCCGACGCCGAGGAGGCAGCTCCGGCGGCGGTGGCCGGCGGGCCGGGCGAGGCGGGCGGCGCCCTTGCGGCAGAGACCGAGGGCGCGGGCGCTGCAGGCGCAGCGCCTGCAGCGGCAGCGCTGGCCGAGGCAGGCGCACCATGCGGCGCGGCCGCGGATGCCGCTGCCGCGGCGCCCGCTTCGCCGCCCGCGGCAGACAGGCCAGGCGCGGCGCCCGGGAATCCGACGGCAGGCGACGGCGCGGCTGCGGCTGGGGCGGGCGCGAGCGCGGCGGCGGCGCCGCTGAGCGCGGCCGAGCGGCGCGCGCTGCCGGCGCTGGCGGGCGCGCTGCGCGGCTGGCTGGCGGAGCCCGGCGCGGCCGCCGCGGCGCCGGGCTATGGCGTCGCCGACCCGCACGTGCGCCTGCCGCCAGCCGCCCTGCCTTGTGACTGGCTTTGAGATCAGCGCAGTTAAGCGTGATCAGGCTGCGGCCAATCTCGTGCCTGTCATTGGGATTTCTATGCTTCCCGGCGACATACCAATACCTCGTCATCCATGACATGGCTCGAGTTGCACGCCGCAAGCAGGTGTGCTGCTGGGACTGGACACCGGTGCTGTGAGGTGGCGGTGCTTTCGCTTGCACAGCCAGCAGACACCATCTTGGTCCTTGGTCCTTGACCCTAACTCTGACCCTACCCCGGGCAGGGGCTGCTGGACGAGCTGGAGGTGTGCCTGCTCGCCCTGGGCCTGCCGATCGCGCCGCCCGAGGCGGACCTGCCGGTGCTGCCGCCGGCCGGCGCAGCCAGCGCGCGCCTCGGCGTGCTCGGCGCGACGCGGCCGGGGCGCAGCCCGGCCGCCGGCGCCGAGGCCGGCGGGGCCAACGCGCGGCGGCGGCGGCGCGCCGACGAGGACGCGGACTTTGCGGCGGGCACGAGCACGGGCGAGGACGAGGGCGAGGACGAGGGCCTGGGGGCGCCGGCGGGCGGCGCGCCCGAGGAGGAGGAGGGCGACTCCTGCCTGGAGGCCGCCAAGTCGCGCAGTGCGCCTCCGCCCGCCGTGCCGGCGAGCCTGCGTGCTGGCGAGCTTGTGGCGCAGCTCCGTGGGCTCGCGTGCATGGGAAGCAGGCACACGGGTCAGCCCACTGCGCTGGTGCGATCAGGCGTCGCACAGGTTGTGCATCCTGTGGCCGGGCGCGCGCGCTCCGCATGCGCTGCAAGCTCTGCGCGCGGGCGCTCCGACGGCGGCCTGCGCGCGCGGCAGGCACCCGGCGCGGCGCGGAGCCAGCGGGCGGCGCGGCGGCGGCCGCGCGCAAGAAGCCGTCGGTCAAGAGTCGGCTCATGAAGAAGCTGCGCATCAGGTGACGCGCGCAGGGCCGCGGGGTTTGTGCCTCTTGGGTGCCCGGAGAGGGTTCGGCCTGATTGTGACCGAAACCTGTATTGTGAGAGGTGTGGTCCCACACCTGTCTTTGATGTTGCGGTGAGAGTCTGAGTGTTGAGCGTATCGTGAGCATTTCATGATGAAAATTTCACCAGAACGCTGTAACATGTGAGGCAGGCAGAAGCACACATCAACGCCAGCCCAGCACCAAGTCTGCTGGCCGCACCTGGAAATTCTCTAGGCCGGCCGGCACAGGGGACATACAGTGCACAACCATTCCAACGACGCACCGGACGACACAAAGCACGGAGCACACTGACACTCACGGCACTGCTCCTTCAACATGACATCACTCGATGTCTTGCATGGGATGCTGAATGTCAGCATCGGACGGTCAGGGTAAACGGCGACATACATGCGATTGGCAGGGTGCGATTGGGTAATGTACACCCGCCACCCAGGAGTCACGATGCGCACCAGGACGCCCGCAGCGCGGTCTCTTCTTTAGAGCTTCTTGTCACGGCGCCCAGGAAGCTGCTGCTGCCGGGTGCAACACGATGGTTAGGGTTAGGGTTACTACACAAGCCCCAAAAAGCGCAGCTGCCGCAGGATGTGGTCCATGGCGGCCGCCAGCGCCTTGGCGGTGCGGCGGTCGACGCGCCCCGCGGCCGCGGCCGCCTTGACTGCCGCCGCGCCGTCCGCCAGCGCGGCCGCCACCTCCGCGCGGCGGCCACGCGCGCACCCGCCCTCCTGCGCGCCGCCGCCGGCCTGCGCTGCTCGCTCGGCCTCCAGCTGCGCTAGCTCCGCCCTCATGCGCTCCTTCGCGCGCAGCCAGCCCCTGCGCAGCAACCCTCCTGTCAACCCTAAGCCCAGTCTCAGACAGGCACTGCCGCATGCCCTACGGCACCTCGCATTTGCACCCATGCCTGCAGCACACCCAGGGATGCAGAGCGCGCCCTGGCAACGCAGCCTCTGCAGGGCATTAGCCTGAGCGCGCGCTGATGCAGCCTGCTCTTTACGCTGCCCTGGGGTGCGCACAACACCACACCACACGACATCACTACCGTATTCCATCTAGGGCATCCCGTGCCAGGGCGCGCCGGTGCAGGTCGGTCAGCTCGGCGGCCACGCGGTCCACGACCGCGCCCGGCCCGGCCGCGCCGGCGGCGCCGGGCAGGCCGCGCGCCAGCTCGCCAAGCGCGGCCTGCACCTCGCGCAGCTGCGCGGCCGCCGCGTCCGCCGCGCCCAGCTCGCGGCGCGCCTGCGCCCCGCATGCAGCGCAGCAGCAGGCTGAGAGGCGGCCTGTCCACTTTGCCAGCTCCGCACCAGCCACCAGCAAGCAGGCAAAGCAGGGCAAAGGGCAATACCCATCTTGCAGGACACAACAAATACATGACCGCACAGAGCATGCGCACTTGACCTAATGAGGGCTGTGTTCAAGCCGCCCAGCGTGCATGTCTGCCCCAGGGTGCCCTAAAGGCGGCCAGGCGCTGTCAGGGCGCGCCTGCTCGACGTCCGCGCGCAGCGCGGCGAGCAGGCCGCGCTGGTCCGCCACCGCTGCGGCCAAGTCTGCCAGCTCAGCGCGCGCGGCCGCCGCGTCGCCGCCGACGCGCGCACCCGGCGCCTGCCCGCCCGCTGCCTCGCCCCCCGCCGCACGCCCCCCTCTGCCGCTTGTCCGACCGTCTTCGCGTTCAGGCGACGCAGCCGTGGCCGCGCCGGCGGGCGCGGCGGGCGCCGCCGCGGCGTCGGCGCGCGCGGCCTCGCGCGCACGCGCCTCTCCGCTCAGCCGCGCGGCCGCGAGTGCCAGGGCCCTGCCACGCGCCCCAGGCTCCATCATCTTTCAACGCGTCCTCACAGACGCGTATCTATTCGGCAGCGTCGCGCACGCCAGGCCCGCCGTCACCACGAGCGCCCTCTTCATGTCACGCTTGTAACCCGCCGCTTCACCGGGCAGTGGTGCGCTGCATGATCGCGTTGTGATGTAGTGTGGTGTCACAACACCACCTCATTTCCTTCCATCAACCATCTGTGCATGTGCTTGTTACTTTGTGATGAGCACATGCACAGATGCGCGAGCTGGGGCGCCGCACGTGTCGTCCGCCGCGCGCGCCAGCCGCGCCTCGGCCAGCGCGGCGAGCTCGCGCCCGCGCGCCTCGGCGCGCTCGGCCGCCCGCCGCGCGCCGCGCAGCTGCTCGCGCAGCGCGTCCCGCTCGGCCGCCGCCGCGCGCAGGTCCCGCAGCGCCGCGCCCAGCCGCTGCTGGGCGGCCTCGCGGCCGGCGGCCGCCGCCGCGGCCTCGCCGCGCGCGGCGTTCCGCTCGGCGCACAGGCCGCCGAGCCGCTCGCGCAGCGCTTCGAGCTCCGCCAGGGCCGTTGCGAGGTCGCGCTGTGTCGCGTCGCGCTCGGCCGCCGCCGCGCCCAGGCGCTGCCGGGCCGCCTCGCGCGCAGCGGCGGCGGCCTCGGACGCGGCCGCCGCGGCGTCGC
>JAABUJ010004141.1_pt1 | contig 15531 bp, 9 predicted proteins | sample 5559131 | NCBI WGS metagenome assembly JAABUJ01 (sample SAMN10711875, study PRJNA513366) | rock metagenome | isolation source: Antarctica rocks | place: Antarctica: Victoria Land, Mt New Zealand nord | collected 2016-01-07 | reverse complement strand
GGGCTGCCGTGGCGCTGCTGCGCTACCAGCGGCGGCACAAGCTCGCCGCGTACTGGTCTCACCGCAAGCGGCGGCTCCAGCGGCTTGCCGACCTGCACCCACCCTCACTTCTCGTTGTAATACTAGGAGCTCACTGTTTTCACGTAGCGTTTGCGCGGCATATCGCTCAAATTCAATGAGTCCAACGTGCTTAAATTTGGCCGCGTGCGCGCCAAGAGCTAGCCCACTAGGTCCAGCGAACAATTCAAGGCATGTGAGCTCCCGAATTGTTTTCACTGATAATGGAGCGGGTGTGTGCACTACCTGTATTCCGTCTTGCATATCAGTAATCATCGGTATAAGCAAATGAGGCAGTGAATCAGCAAAGCAATTTGCGGACTCAAATCATGGTGCAAGAAAACATGCTAGCTAAAAGAACAAAACCAACCGCCCAATCTATCGTAAACAAGCGCTGCCACATCGTTGCCCTTTCCTAACTAAAGATACACAGTAAGGAAATTGCCATGCGATTCAGCAGCATTGTCCTTACGTTATGATACAGTGCAACAGGCGTAAGTGGATCAGGTTATCCTCGAAGCATGTTGCCATGGCGCGAGGATCGCTGAGCGAGGGCGACGCACAAAGCCGGCGGATCGGCGCGTCATCGTCGACGAGGTCTGCCGAGCGGTTGCGCCCCTCGACCGGCAAGTGTACCCTACAACCATGTCTGACATCCTCATTCGCGCTCCCCGAGCAGGTGACGGCGACGGCCTTGCCCAGTGCTGGCTCGACGCCGGGGCCTACTATGCCGCCGTCAACCCCGATCTGTTCCAGGCTCCCGAAGCGGACGGACTGGGAGAGTGGTTCGAGGAGAGATTAGCCGCTACCTCGGACGACAGGCTCATGCTCGTCGCCGAGAAAGATGGTCAAGTCGTCGGCTATGTCCTTGCCGCCATCCAGCACCCGTCGCCGGCCGCGCCCAGGAACTTTCTGCGCGAGTTAGGCCAGGTACGAGTCTACGTCGATATACTCGTCGTTCAAGACGCGTATCGCCGCCACGGCATCGGCACGCAGCTTATGGAGGCGGTCGAGGAGTGGGCACGGGATAGGGACTCCAATGTCGTCCTGCTCGATACCTACATCGGGAGCGACCTGTCCGTACCTTTCTATGAGCGACGCATGGGCTATAGCCGGCGGGCGCTGCGCTTCAGCAAAAGGCTGTAGTAAGGTGGCCGTGCCGATTGTGTTAAGAGCGCTCGAAGACCAAGTCGCTCGTTTTCGATCCTGGGCCGAGGCATACCCTAGCGCAGAGCGGTTCGGCGAGTGGGAGTGTGACTATGACGATTGGTGGTCGGTGTATGACGCCTTTCTCCCCTTCGTCGCGACGACAACATGCCAGGAGTGGAGTAGCGCAACAACGCAGATGCTCTTATACATCATCGCCAGGGACAACGAGTTTGGACAGTTAGCCCACGAGGTCGCGAAGAACCCAAACAACCTTCTGTGCCTCGCGAAACGAGTCGTTGACTCGCCCGAGCCGGATGCGCGATGGCAGATCGCTGTCGAGTTGGGTCAGATGGCAGGTCCATCCGCGCAGGTCGAAGAGATCCTGACGCAGTTCGCACACGACGACGACGAGTACGTGCGCCGGCGTGCCCTTATAGCGCTAGCCGACATTGGATCGCCACACGTCGCCGATTTCGTGGAACCCGCTTGGGACACGGGGCACGAGTATCAGCGCATGGCCGTTCTCCATGCATTGAGGGCGATAGGTTCTCCACAGTTAGAGGAGTATCTGGCACGAGCCGATGCCGATGGTAGGCAGCATCTTGTTGACTACGCTATGCGCATCCGTGCGGGAGCGACAGCGGCGAGAGCGACGAGTTGAGAACGTCTTAAATGTATACCCCTATCGCTCTGACTTGGTGTGCCTTTCCATAGCCCACGATTTGGGTCAGCCGTTACCCTTCCACCACCCGGCGCGTTATATAGGCAGTAGATTACTTGTATCGCTGTCATCATGCCGCGAGAGGTGGAAAGATGGAGAGCCCCGGGACACGCGCGCCTTTGTTGTATATCGTCGGACGCGCCGTACTACTGTGCGCTGTCGCGCTCGGCGCGGCCCTACCCGTGACCGCGCCTGTCCAAGGGGCGCGAGGAGCGGCGGCGGACACCCTGCATGTGCTGCGGGTTTCGCCTATAGATGCGACGACGGACGCGCCGCGCGCGACGCCGATCGTGGTCTTCTTCGACCGCCCGATGGTCCCGCTCACGGCCCTGGAAACGCCGCTCACGATGGCGCCCGCGCGGCTCGACCCTCCTCTGCCTGGACAAGGACGCTGGCTCAACACGGCGACATGGGCGTGGTCCCCGCCGCTGCACGGGGCCACGCGCTACACCGTCACGGTCCCGGCCGGCCTGCGCGCCCTCGACGGCGCGACCCTCCCCGCGCCGTACACGGCGTCGTTTAGCACCGTGCGCCCGGCTGTGGCGCGTGTAACGCCCGGCGACGGCGCGACCTACGCCGACTACCGCGCCTCCATCACGGTGCGCTTCAACCAGGATGTCGATCGCGCCTCCGTCGCCGCCGCCTTTGTACTGCGCGACGGCGCCGGCCGCACCCTCTCCGGCGGTTACGCCTGGCCGCGCGCGGATACGCTGGTCTTCCGACCGGTGGCGGGGCTCGCGCCCGGCGTGACCTACCGCGCAGCCGTCGGCGCGGGCCTGCGCTCGGCCGAGGGCGCGCTCGCGGCGAGCGGGCGTACCTCGTGGAGTTTCACGACCGCAGGCAACCCCGTCGTCGACAGCACGACGCCGGCGAATGGAGACCGCTCCGCCGATGTGAGCAACGGGCTGACGCTGCATTTTACGGCCCCGGTCGACCCCAAGCTGGTGGGAGCGCGCCTGCTCATCCTGCCCCGCCCCGACAATCTGAACGTGTACAGCGATGACAATGGGCTGACCGTGCACGTCTACGGCGACTTCGCGCCCTCGACACACTATCACCTCGGCCTCGACGGAGTGATCGGGACGTACGGACAGGCCCTGGCGCGCCCCCTGCGGCTTGGCTTCACCACCGCGCCGCTCGCGCCGTCCGTGCAGTTCGCCTACAGCGGCAGCATCGTCTCGTTCGACGCCTACCGTCCCGTCGATATCGCCGTGCGCGGGGTCAACGCGCGCGCCGTCACGCTCACGCTGTACCCGCTCTCACAGGGGGAGTTTCTGGGCCTCCAGCAGAACGGTCTTTCACAGGATTTCGCACCGGCCGCGCGCGCGATCTACACGGCGCGGCGGGGACTCAGCGGCCCGCTCAACGGCGCGGACACGATCGGGCAGGAGTTGCCCAGCGTCAATGGGACGGCGCTGATGCGTCCCGGCTACTACTTCCTGCGCGCCAAGGGCGCCGCCGGTGGAAGCGACCAGATGGCCTTCATGGTCACGCGCACCAGCCTGACGCTCAAGACCTCGAACGACCGCGCCCTGGTGTGGGCTGTCGATCTGCATACTGGCCGCCCGCTGCCGGGCCTGGCGGTGCGCCTTGTGCGCGCCACCAACGGGGGCGGGCTGGTGCTGGCCGGCCACACCGGCGCCGATGGCGTGCTCGATGCGCGCGAGACCTACCCGGCGTCGCCCAACGACGGCGCGCTCGTGGCCCTGCTGGACCGCCCCGGCGACGCCGCGCTGTGCACGACCAACTGGAATAGTAACGTGAGCGCCTACGATTACCACCTCCCGGCCATCTATGGTCCCCCGTCGACGCGGCAGGGTTATCTGTATACCGACCGCCCCATCTACCGCCCCAACGGCCCGGTGCGCTTCCGCGGGCTGATACGCTCCGACGACGACGGAGCGTATGGCCTGCTCGCGGCCGGGACGTCCGTGCGCGTGACCCTCTCCGACAGCAATAACCACATCGTCTACAACACCACGGCGCGCCTCGACACGTACGGCGCGTTCGCCGGAACGCTGACGCTGCCCGCGAACACGGCGCTCGGCGTGGACACCCTCGCCGCACAAGTGGGTGGCCAGAGCTTCAACGTCACGCTGCAGGTCGCCGCCTACCGCAAGCCCGACTACACGGTCGCCGTCACGCCCACCCATGCCGACGCCAACTACACCACCGGCGCGCCGGTCACCGTGACGGTCGCGGCGCGCTACCTGTTCGACGCGCCGCTCAATAAGGCCAAAGTTCACTGGTCGGTCGTCAAGAACGACCTCTACTTCAGCGCCCCAGCCTACCCCGACTACACCTTCCAGGACTACCCTGATACCTTCTGGTATAGCGGCGCCGTCCCGCAACTCGCCGCGCGCCTGCCCGGCTACCCCGCCCCCGCTGATTCGAACAATGGAGGCAACTCCGCCTACTACCCGAGTTGCCTCGGCTCGGGCGTTGGCGCCACCTCATGCGGCCAGGGTGGTGGGACAGGAACTGTCGTACAGGGCGACGCGCATACCGACGCCAACGGCAATCTGACCCTCGCCATCCCCGCCGACCTGCGCCGCAGCCCTTTGAGCCAGCAGTGGAGTGTCGAGGCCGAGGTCACGGACATCAACAACGCGTCGGTGAGCGGACGCGCGGCCGTGTCCGTGCACAAGGGCCGCTTCTACATCGGACTGCATCAGGCCGCGCCCTTCGTCGTCGCCGGGCAGCCCGCGCGCCTCGACCTGCTCACGCTGGGGCAGGACGGCGCGACGACCGTTCCGCGCGTCCCGCTCACGCTGACGCTGTACCGCCGCACGTACCACGAGGTCAATGACCCCAACAGCCCCTTCCCCCAGGAGCGGCCGGTCGACACCTTTGTCCGTACGTTCGCGGCGTCCACCGGCGTGGACGGACACGGCGCCGTGCCCGTGACGCTGCCGTCGAGCGGCGAGTACCGCCTCGTGGCCACGGCGCGCGACGCCAGCGGGCGCACCGCCGCCGGCAACCCGATACGCAGCGCGCTCTCGCTCTACGCGGTCGGCGCCGATGAGGCGTTTAGCCCCTGGGCCAACACGCCCGAAGACCGCGCGCGGCTGGTCCCCGACAAAGGGCTCTACCGCGTCGGCGACGTGGCGCGCGTACTCGTGGCCGCGCCGCGCCCGGATATGACTGCCCTCGTCACGATCGAGCGCGGCCGCGTGTACAGCCACCAGGTGGTGCGTCTCGCGGGGGCCAGCCCGACCCTGCGCGTGCCGATCCTGCCGTGCTACCTACCCAACGTGTTCGTCTCCGTCGTGCTCGTCGCGGGGACGGACGCGCGCGGCGATGCGCCGCTGTGGAAGATGGGCGTGGCCGAACTGCCGGTCGACGTGCGCGCGCGGCGCCTGCGCCTCTCGCTGCGCGCGGACACGACGCGCGCCCGCCCCGGCGCGACAATCATGGCCACACTACACGCCGCCATGCCCGATGGACGACCCGTACAGGGCGAGTTCTCGCTGGCCGTGGCCGACGCGGGCGTGCTCTCACTGGCGGCGGAGGCCGCGCCAAGCATCCTCGATGGGTTCTACGCCGAGCGTGGCCTCGGCGTGCAGACCGCCTACTCGCAGAATATCCGCGGCTTTCAGGTCTCGGCGGCCGACCTCGCCAAAGGCAACGCGGCCAGCCGAGAAAAGCACGCCGCTTTCATGGCCGCCCCCGCGCGTACCGGCGGCGGAGGTGGTGGTGGGAGCGGCGCCGGTCCGACGGGCAAGCCGCGCGCCTATTTCCCCGACACGGCCTACTGGAACGCCAGCGTGACGACCGGCGCGGACGGTGCCGCCACACTGCCGATCACGCTGCCCGACAACCTGACCACCTGGCGCCTCTCCGCGCGCGGCCTGACCCGCGACACGCTCGTGGGCCAGACGACGCTCGACGTCGTCAGCACACGCGACCTGCTGCTGCGCCCGCTGCTGCCACGCTTCTTCACGCTCGGCGACCAGGCCGATGCCGGGGCCGTCGTCAACAACACGACCAACCGGACGCTGACGGCGCGCGTGACGTTGACGGCGTCAGGAGCCGTCGCCCCAAGTGGGTTGGAACCGCGAACTGTAACCGTCGCCCCCAGCGGTGAGCGTCTGGTGACGTGGCCGCTGCGTCCCGGCGTGCTCGGCACAGCGCGCCTGCTGTTGACCGTCACCGCTCCCGGCGTGGACGGCGACAGCGTGATCGTCGCGGCGCCGGTCACGCCCAACAGCACGCCGGAGACGGTCGCGACGTCGGGCGAGGTCGGGACGTCGCGCCTGGAAATGGTGCGGGTCCCAGCAGGGGCGCAGCCCGGCGAGGGCGGCCTGACGCTGACCCTGCAGCCGTCGCTGGCCGCCGGATTGCGCTCGAGCGTCGACTTCCTGCAACAATACCCCTATGAGTCGAACGAAGACCTGGCCGCGCGCGTCATGGGTGAGGTCTCGCTGCTGCGCCTGCCCGCCACGGCGACGGGCCTCGACGCGGCGACGCTGGCGGCCTACCACCGCGATGTCGCGGCCACCGCCGCCGTGTTGGCGGCCAACCAGCGCGACGACGGCGGGTGGGGCTGGTGGTCCGGCAGTTTGCAGAGCGAGCCATCGATCGCGGCCTTCTGCCTCGACGCGCTGGGCTTGGCCCGCCACGACGGCTACCCCGTACCAGCCGGGGCGCTCGCATCGGGGACCGGCTATATCGGGACGCAGGCGCGAGGCTACGACGCCGCGCCACTGGCCGTACCCAACGACGCCAGCGCGGTCCCGCCCGACCTGCGCGCGTACCTCGGCTACCTGCTGGCGGTCCATGGCAGCGGCACGGCCGGGACCGACCTGTATCCGGCGCACGATACGCTGCCGCTGTGGTCGCGCGGCTACCTGCTGCGCGCGCTCTACCTGCAAAACGGCCTACAATTGGGTCCGCGCGGGCACACCGTGCTGGCTGAGTTGGAGAGCGGCGCCCACCTGGACGCCGCCGGCGCGCACTGGGAGGAGTCAGGCGACCCGCTCTCAGGCGACGACGCGATTCATGCCACCGCCGTCGTGCTCGACGCGCTGATCGAGGTCGACCCGACGAGCCCGCTGATCCCCCAGGCGACGCGCTGGCTGGTGGGCGCGCGGAGCGGCGAGGCATGGCAGACCACGGTCGACAACGCCGTGGCCCTGCGCGCCCTCTCCGATGAGCTGCGCGGCTCCGGCGAACTCAACGGCCACTACACCTACGCGGCCACGCTCGACGGCCGCCCCCTCGGGCAGGGCTCCATCACGGCGGCGACGCTGGCGACGCCGCGCGTGCTGCAAGCCCCACTTGGCGCGACACTGGCGCCCGGCGCGACAACGCGCGTGGAGGTGCGACGGAGCAACACCTCGGGCCGGCTGTACGACACCACGCGGCTCACCTACTACCCGCGCGTCGAGACGGTGGGCGCACTGAACCGTGGTCTGGCGGTCGCGCGCGTGTACTTATATAACGGGCGCCCCGTCACCTCGGCGCCGGTCGGGGCCACGCTGCGCGTGCGGCTGACGGTCACGGCGCCGCAGGACCTCTACTACCTCGCCCTCGAAGACCCGTTGCCGGCGGGCGGCGAGGCGGTCGACCCGACGCTGCTGACGACGAGCCAACCGCGCCAAGGCGGCTACAGCGTGCCACAGGGGACGAACGACCTGGCGTGGTACATCACGCACGCCGAACTGCGCGACGACCGCGCCGCGCTCTTCGTCGACTACCTGCCCAAAGGCGTCTACCGCTATGAGTACGACGTCCACCTGACCACGCGGGGCGTCTTCCACGCCCTGCCGGCGCACGCCGCCGAAAGCCTGTTCCCCGAAGTCTTCGGCCGCGGCGTCGGAGGGTATTTCACTGTACGATAAATTGAGCCCTTGTCCTCCAACGTGTCTTCACGGCCGATGCGCCCTGATCGCGGCGACGCCGCGTGGGGCAGGATGTAGACGTGGTAGCATACGGGTACATAAGCGGAGGCGCTTGCGCGCGCACTGGCTGCTCTCACAAGCTCGTCGCACACACGCCATCGCCATAAGCGACCCTGTTCGTATCGGAGGGGTGGGAGGACATCATGGACATCATGGATTATATCGTGAAGCAAGCGCAAGCCGACGAGCGCGCGCGGCGCGTCATCATTTCCAGCCGGGTCAAAGCGACAATGACACAGCTGGAGAACGAGGAACAGGACAGCGTCCGTGACGTGATTCGCGCTATCGAGCACGACGGCCTGGACAACATTCCGGGCGTCAGTGTCAGGAAGGTAGACAGGGCGGAGCCGCTGTACGTCCTCCACCCTGATGCCGCGCCGGACATCCTGATCCTTGTCACAACGACGCAGGACGGGCGCCCTGAAGTGTCCGACATCGTGCGCCCCGAAACGCTGCGCAATTTCGCGCAAAGTTAGGCGGCGCCTTGGTAGACCAACCGTTACCACCTTTCCGCGCACTGACTTTCGATCTTGCACAGTGCCGCAAGGATCTCGACGCGTTCGAGCGCTTACTCGCGGACAACCCGCAATTGTCGGAGAGCAAGCATATCCTGCCTTTCTTCCACGAGCATCCTCACCTATCCCTCCTGTTCGGCGCATACAATCCCAATATCGTCACCTACGACCGGCTAGCCTTCGAACTGCCCTTATTCGGCCAGTTTACCGCCGACATCGTCGTCGGCGATTGGGCCAGGAAGCGGTACTGCTTCATCGAAATGGAGGACGGGAGGCCGAACAGCGTTTTCGTACGCCGCAATCGGCAAACGAGCGAGTGGGCTCCCCGCTTCAATGGCGGCTTCAACCAACTCGTCGACTGGCTATGGTTGTTGGAAACGACCAAGAACACGGAGCCATTCGAGCGCCAATTCGGCAAGCGGACGATCAACGCGACGATGCTGCTCGTTGCTGGCAGAGACAGCGGCATCAGCGCTTCGGACAGACTCAGGTTCGAGTGGCGTCGTGAGCACATCATTGTCAACTCGCGGAGCATTTATTGCTGCACCTTCGACGAGTTGCTGCGCGACCTCCGTGAGCGCGTCGACAACTATGGTGACACGACGCGATAGACGACTTAATCCCGCGATAGGTCCGCGATAGCCTGCTCCACGCGCGCGGCGTCCCCGCGCGCGCCCAACCGGTCGAAGATCGCCAGCGCCGCCTCCAATCGTGTGCGCGCTGCTCCTATTTCCCCTTGCGCCAGACGCATCGCGCCATACGTTTCGAGGGTGCGCGCCTCGGCGTACGGATAGGATATATCGTGCGTGAGGTCCAGCCCCTCCTCCAGGGCTTGCGCGGCCTCGTCCCACTGTTCTTGCCGCGCCGCGACCATGCCCCGCGCCCACAGCGCGTCGGCCAGCGCGATGCGGTGGCCCTGCGCGCGCGCCCGGCTCACGCTCTCCGTCGCCATCTCGGCGCCCCGGTCCGCGTCGCCGAGCCCCAGGTACGCTCGGACCAGGAGGGGCAGCAGGGTGGTAACGTCCAGCTCCTGCAGGCCCTCGCGGTCGAGCAGTGGGATGAGCCGGTCGCGCGCCGCTGCGGGGCGGCCCTCGCTCAGATCGCGCTCGGCCAGCCAGGTCTGCGCCCGGCGCGATGCCTCGATGTCCCCGAGCGGCGCCGCCACCGCGCTGCCCCGCTCCAGGTACCGCTCCGCTCGCTCCCAATCCCCTTCGATGGCGCACGCGACGCCTAACGCGATGACGGGGTAGGCGAAGACCCACGCCCCGCCGATGCGCTCGTCCAGGGGGGCGACCCAGTCCAGGTCCGCGTGCGCCTGCGCCATGTCGCCGGCGTAGAGGGCCAGGACGGCGCGCCGGAACTTCGCGATCATGATCAGCACGGCGTTGCCCAGTTGCTCCGCGGCCGCGATGGACCGCTCGACATAGCGCCAACTCTGCGCGACGTCGCCGCGCCACCGGTGCAGGGCGGAGAGGTTGCCGAAGGTAGCGGTGAGGCAGTCGAGGTCGCCCACCGCCTCGGCCAGCGGGATCGCCGCTTCCATGACCGCGCGCGCCTCGTCCAGCCGACCGAGCAGGAGCAGCGCATGGCCGCGCGCCGCCTCGGCGTTGGCGGCGATACCCGCGTCCCCGGCCTTGTGAGCCAGTTCGATGGCGCGCTCGGCGGCGAACATCTGTTCCTGGTAGCGGCCGCCGGCGACGAAAAAGAGCGCCAGGGTCATATAGAGCGCGGCCAGGCCCTGCCACGCCTCGTTGTCTTCCAGATAGGTCAGCATGTCCAAGACGCGCGCCATCGCCTGGTCCGGCGTCCCCCTATCGAGGTGGACATGCCCGATTTGGGCCGTGACGCGCCCCAGGCCCAGCTGATCCCCCGCGGCGCGATACACCTCCAGGGCCGCGTCGAGCACCGTCAGCGCGTCGTCGAACTTATTCACCGTCCGCAGCACCTCGCCCAGCTTCTCGCGCACGCGCGCGGCGTCGCGCGGCCGCTCCAGCCAATCCAGGCGCTGCGCCGTCTCGCGGTAGTAGGCTTCGGCCGCCTCGGTGGCATAGCGCCCCAGCGCGCGGTCGCCAGCCAACTCCAGATACAGCACGGCCTTCTCCGGCGCATCGCCCCGGCCGTAGTGGTAGGCCAGCGCCTCGGCCGACCGCTCGCCCCGCGCGCGTTCCAGCGCCTCGGCCACGCGGCGGTGCAGCACCGTGCGCCGGCCTGCGCCCAGGCCGGACTCGATCACCTCGCGGATCACATCGTGCGCGAACTGGTAGGTATCGGGCCCCGCCTCGACCAGCAGGCGCGCCCGCGCGGCGTCCTCCAGCGCGTCCAGCACCTCATCCTCCGGCCGCTCAAGCGCGGAAACGAGCAACGCGCGGGACACTCGGCGGCCCACCACGGCCGCCGCGCCGAGCATCGTTTGAGCCGGCCGCGGCAACGCGGCGACGCGCTGCCGCAGGCTCTGCCGCACGTCCCAGGGGACGGCGTCCGCGTTATCTTCAGCGTGGGTATCCGCGCGGAGCGCCTGCGCGTAGCTCACTACGAAGAATGGCACGCCACCCGTCCGCCGCGCCACGCGCTCCCGTGTCACGGGGTCCACCACCACCCCCTCCCCATGCGCGCCCGTGAGCAAGCCGTCGAGGAGTTGTGCGGCCTCCGGCGTGGACAGGGGCGTCAGCGTGTGGTGCGCGACGAGCCGCTGGTGCGCCAGGTCGGCCAGGGCCTCCGCGAGCGGGTCTCCCGGCCGCGCCTCGGTGTCGCGATACGCCCCCACCACATATAAAGGAACGGCCGGCGCGCGCGCCGGCCGGACCAGGCGGGCGAGCAGGGCAAGGGCGTCGGCGGCCGCCCACTGTAGGTCGTCGAGCGCGAGCAGCGTCCCGGCCGGACCCGCCACGTTGCCCAGGAAACGCGCCAGCGCCTCGGACATCAAGCGGCGCTCCTCACCGGGCGGGAGCGGCCACGCGGAGGGCGGCTCGGGCAGGGCGTCCGCCAGTTCGGGCAGCAGGCGCGCCAGCCAGGCGCAGCCCCGCAGGTCCGCGCGCCGGCGCGCCGGCGCGCCGGCGACAGGCCGTTGATGTAGCGCGTGAGCGCATCCGGCAGGGGCGCGTAGGGCGCCTCGGCGTCGTGGCGCTGGCAGCCGCCGTGCAGCACGCGCAGCCCGTGCATCGGGGCGCGCGCCGCCGCCTCGTCGAGCAGACGCGACTTGCCGATGCCCGGCTCACCGGCAAACATAAGAACCGGTGGCCCCGCACCCGTGAGGTGGCGGTCGAGCAGGGCCAGTTCGCGCTCACGTCCGACGAGCGGGGGGAGCGCCGGTTCCATGCCGGGCTGGGCGTCCTGCGCCTCGGCGCGGCGGCGCCACGCCGCCTCCACACGGGCGCGGTCTTCCGGCGGCAATTCCAGGGCATCGTTCAAGAGCGCGAGCGTATTCTTGCGCGGGACGCGCCCCGCGTCGCGCTCGGTGTTGCTGACCACGCGCACGCTGATCCCGACGCGCTCGGCCACCGTCTCCTGCGTCAACTCGGCGGCGCGCCGGTAGGCGCGCAGCAGTTCTCCCAGGGACATCGACCCGGTCACATCCGCGTCCATAGCGCCCATCCGTTTCACTCCCGTCCACGACGCCCGTTACCCAGATTCCCGTCACGCTACGCGGCATCATAGCACAACAGGGCATCGGCATGCGGGGGTGACACACAAATAGTACAAATACGCCGACAATTTTGCCGGTGAAAATGCCGGTTTTTCGTGGACAAAGCGGCCCCCGATCGGCCCATAATAGTGCGAATCGCATGAGAAGCGACGTTCTACGATCGCGCAACCCGACGATCTGGCCGGAAGGAGACGGCGATGTTCTGTTCGACATGCGGCGCGCAAGGTGACGGCGCGCATGCCGGATGGGACCGTAACCCGCAGTACTCGGGTCACTATTTCCTGATCGGCAACCTCTAACAGTTTAGTTGCATGGGAGGATTCGCATGAAGTGCTTTAACCATCCGGCCACCGATGCCGTGGGTGTTTGCGCGCAGTGCGGCAGATTTGGCTGCACCACATGTCTCACGGATGTCGGCAATGCCCTGCTCTGTACATGGACCGCGAAGGGCATTTCAGCGCGAAGGTGCGCTTGCGCTATCGGGCGCGCAAGGCAACGGAACGAGGCCGACGGTGACGGTACGCACGCCGCAAGGCCAGTCTTCGCGCTGCATGCGCGTCACGGTCGTATCTCCTTATATTTCCCACCTATTATGAGGTAATGGCCATGGATCGCAAGATTGTCGATGGAGAAGGGTACGAGCAAAATACCTGCCATGTGCTATGATAGCGCACAAGCAATAGTGCAGGCCGACGGCTGCGACAGTAAATAGTAGACATTGCAAAAACGACCAATAGCGACGAATGGTCGGTAAGCCATTCTATATGGCATGAGCAGCGCGACAAGCAGGAGAACAATGATGCACAAGCACAAGACACCCTACGTCACCTTCACTCTCGCGCTGCTACTCTCCTTCATTTCCCCGAACAACGACCGGCACGCCCACGCGGTCGGAGGCGCCGTTGCACGCGCGTCGTATCCCGTGCAAACGCGTTCGCTCATCGCATTAGATAGGCGAACTTCCGGGCATCAAGCCATGAGTAATGTAGTGCCACTGTCCTCTAAGGTAGGGACATTACACACCACGATCCAAGCCCGACGCCACGCCTCCGATGTCGGGCCTGGGCGTCACGAACGGCACGCCACTTCGATCGCTCCGCGCGATGCGGCAAACTGCAATGGGCAGCCTTATCTCAATCAGAGCGGCACACAGTACACCATCGGGAACAACTACGTTTACTGGGCTTTTGACTTCGACCCCTCGTTGTCCAGCGGATCTAGCCTGGGGTTTCCCGGCGACCTGTATTATGACGCCTACGGTGGGTGCTCCTATTCATATACCAACATCGAAGGCAGCATCGCCCTCAGCTTCGTTGAGAATGGCGTCCGGTATGTCTACGGCACGCCCAACGGCGAGTATGGTTACTGGTGGTCGAGGAATCCAGCCAACGTCCCGGCGGATACGACCGCCAATGCAATGGTCCCCGTAAGCGTCACGCCAGACTCCGCCCCAGGCCAAGACCCGTTGGTCGTGACGTTCGAGTTCCTCGCAGGCGACGCGCGGGTCGATTGGACTTTGAGCATCGGCGGCGCGAACAAGAACGTGGCGTACTCCGTCAAGGTCACCGCGCCCGGCGATGCCGCTATCTCCAATGTATCGCTCTACCACATGTACGATCTGGACGACCTCAACGGCGGTGATAGCAGCCCTGGCGCCGACGGCCAGTACTTGGATGGACAACTCGGCTCGGTCTATTCGTTGGAGCAAGGCATCGGCATTAGTGGATATAACGCGCAGTGGGACCTCTCGACCGAGGACGAGAGCCAGCAGAGCGCGGACAATTCCTTCCAGAAAATCGTAGCGGGAGCGCCCTTCAACAACTACCCTGAGAGCCAGCAATATCCTACGGGCGGCAACGGCGCGGACGGCAGCCTGCAATTCTCGCTTGGCACGCTCGCTGCAGGAGCGTCCGCCACTGTAGGCGGTACTAGCGGCGGGACACGCGGATATGTCACCCCACCGCCTCCACAAGTGACAGCCAATGACGAGGACTGGGTCACCGCGAACTCCGGAAACACCCTCCCCGTGTCCTCGGCGTCTGTCACGGTCAATATCAACCGTTTCTACGGTGCGCTCCAACAAGATCTGACGGTTACCGCCGATATTAACCAAGGGTCGCCTCAATACGGGCAGTTGGCAGAGCCCTTGTTTGTTGAAGATGCAGCGGGAAACCGAGGTTTCGCTTCTGTACAGGTTGAGGCGTACGGGGTCAACGATCAACATGCTACGGTAACGCTCGACCCATGCCAGCCCGTTGGGACGTGCCCCGAAACGATAGCTGGCACGTGGGGACCGGAGGATCCTCATGCACAGGGATGGAGAACTTTTACGAGTAGCGCTCTACCAGCGACCCTGCTTAATTTCCCTAATCTCAACCTTACAGCCTATCCGGAAAGTGCCTGAATACGCTCTCAGAGGCTGCATAAGCCTCCCTGACGATTTTCCGGATAGGCTGTTAGCGATCAGACGCAAATCAATCCTCCTTACCCCGCCCCAAACACTATCACCGTGAACGGCACCGATGGCGGGACTGCTATTGCATGGGCGAGCATCACCGCGATCGGCGCGCGGCCTGTTGTGTTGGTCCATGGCGTGCAAGCCAAGCTTGACGCCAAACCAGCGCCACGCCCCAGTACAGATCCGCGCGACCTCGGTGGATGGTCGACGTGGGATAACTGGGTGAATATGGACCTAGCCTCGGGTCCACGACACCTTGGGTACTTGTGGTCACTTGGCATACCAAATCTTCGCCCTACCGAAGAGACCGAGGCGGCTAGGAAGGATCAAACGTCGTCGGACCCGAGTAATCCGAACTACTATCCCTCCGACATCCGCGCCTATATACCCGCGTTCGGATCGTATCAGGACAATGCGAGGCAACTCGCGAATCAGATCAACATGGTTTGTGTGCGCTACGGAGTGCGCAATCTCAATGTCGTCACGCACAGTTTTGGGGGCTTGGACGCGCTCTACGCAGTGAAGAGCGATAATCGGGTTGCGAGTAGGGTGAGAAACATCATCATGCTTGCCGTGCCTTATGATGGCACGCCCTTGGCTAATTGGGCCGAGCTTATCCGTGACCTCGTCCTCAGCGGTGAGTTGGACGTCACCGCCCTTACATTGAACGGGCCATTCGCAAGTTATGGCCAATATGCCCTGTTCCTCGCAAACCAAGCGCTACAGTTCTCGCCAGGGGTCGAGCAACTTCTGACGCCCAATCCATTCAGATATTTCGACCTGAAGGATATGCCTCGGGTTACGCACTACGCGACGGTTGCCGGCGACGATTGGTCGTCGGGCAAAATCCTGCCTGCCTTGCTCGATCGCGCCATATTCGTGCATCCCGAGGTCAATCCCGTCTTGATCCCACCAGTCGTCCCGGTGTTCTCGCCCAACGACCAAGCTGTGCCGGTCGATAGCGTGCATGCTACGCCCGCTGACCCCCTATGCGAGTACAACGACAACCACTTCTCCATCAACCAGGACCCTGCGGTGTCGGACTGTGTGAGTAACCTATTGGGCATCCCAATGGGAGGAATATC
>JAABUJ010004140.1_pt1 | contig 15538 bp, 15 predicted proteins | sample 5559131 | NCBI WGS metagenome assembly JAABUJ01 (sample SAMN10711875, study PRJNA513366) | rock metagenome | isolation source: Antarctica rocks | place: Antarctica: Victoria Land, Mt New Zealand nord | collected 2016-01-07 | reverse complement strand
TCCTCCCCACCCCACACACACACGCACAACACAGCCCACAGCCCACCTGCCAGTCATCTCGGCGACCTCTTGCGGCCCGCCCAGCTCGTTGAGCAGCAGGTCCAGGAAGTTGGCCGGCAGCGCCGCGGCCGCGATCGCGGCCTGCAGGCGCGCCCTGGACGCCACGCACTCCTCCACCACCGCGCCAAGCGCCGCGTCGCGCGCGGGCGTGCCGCCTGCGGCGCGCCGGGGAGCTCGGGGAGACCGGGCGGTGCTCAGCGGCTTGCCCACTGCTCAGCGGCTTGCCATGCGCATGGGGCATCCAGGGGAGGCAGCATGGCGGCACGTCATGCGCAGCCACGACTCCTCGCTGGTTCCGCGGGCGGGCGGCGCCGCGCGCCGTGTGCCCTGCGCCGCCCGGGCTCACAAGGCCGCACTGAGCCGCCCGGCGCGCCCGCCGGCGGCGGGCGGGCATGCTGGACCGGGGCGCCGGGGAGCCAGTGCGTGCGGGCTGAGTGAGCCCATCAGCGGGGGCGCGCAGGCGCGCGCCGCGCACCCTTGGCGCCGGAGCCGGGCACCTCGCGGTGCGTGGGGAAGTGCGCGGCCACGAAGCGGCGCAGCAGCTCGCGCGTGGTAGACACCCAGCCGCACTGGTCGCCCGCGTTGAGCTGCATCGCGTCCACGGCCGCCTCGCCGGTCGACTGCGCCGCGGGCGCGTGGCGCTAGGTGTGCGCTCCACTGAAGTGCACAACATTTGGCGCCCAGCCACGGGGGTCGCCCACAGCTTGCAACCTCTGCGGGTGCCGCCACGCCAGTGCCGCGGGCCGCAGGCGCAGGCCGTTGGTCCTGAGACGAGGGCGCGCAGGAGGGTGTGTCGCACCTGCAGGCCGATGACCACCGCGCAGCCGTCCGCCAGCGCTTTCTTCGCCTCCAGCACCACCTTAGGCACCTGGCGCGGAGGCAAGGATGGTCGTGAACCACTGAGCACTGGTCCTCCAAAATTGGCATGGTATCGCATTGGGCTTACGCATGTCATGATCATTCCTGGTGCGCGCCAAGTGCCCAAGCCCCATGCAACACCAGTCCGTCAAGGAAGACCAGTGCTTGCTGGGTGAGGACATACAGGAGGGAGACGTCCAGCACAGTAAGCGACGCAACACCGACTACAGTGAGATTGCCACAGGTGCTGCCAGCGCGCGGGACTGCTGCATGTAGCCAGCATCGACCAGACAGGCATAGCCGGGCAGCGGGCGGCAGAGGTGCTGCATGTAGCCGGCGGCGACCAGGCAGGTAGGCCCGGGCGGCGGCGGCAGCCGCCGCGGCGTGCCTTCATGCTGATGCAGAGCAGCTTGAAGAAGCGCTGCTGCGCGGCCCAGTACGGCTTCCACACGTCGCGCGAGGTGGTGCCCGTCAGCTCACCCGCCTCCAGCAGCCGCGCGCGCAGGTCCTGCGCCGGCGCGGCGCGTCTGCATGCTCCGCCCTTGCCTTTCAATGCGGACAGCACGCACCGCGGCGACTGCATGCAAATACCACACGGCTGCCCAGCATGCCTTCACGCCCAGCAGCCCATGGCGCGCAGCAGCCGCTGCGGCGGCTGGCGCATGTGCCCATCACGCTGGAGAGCCGGGGTCCGCCCGGCGCACCTGCCAGAGCTCGGCCGCGGCGTCGTAGCGCGCCGTCTGCTCGGCGTCCAGGTCGCAGCGCAGCGTCATGAACTCGGCCTGCCTGCGCGCGCGCGGGTAGGATAGGGTAGGGCAGAGAAGGGTAGCCTGCCTGCCAGCGCCAGCAGGCCCAGCAGGGCGCCGGTCGCCGGGCGGTGCGAGGGCTGGGTGCCTGCGAGCAGGCAGGGCGCAGGGAGCGTGCACCGTTGCGCTTGCCCCGCGACTTGCTGGGGGGCGAGACACCCGGGGGTAGCGCTCTGTCCGAGCCATGGAGGCCTCGCGGCGCTGCAAAGCCGGAGGGCGGGCGCGGCGGCGACGCGGTGCGGCGCTGCAAACTCGGAGGGAGGGCGCGGCGGCGAGCACAAGCCGTGCCTGAACGAGAGGCCGCGCGCAACGTAGTACCCCTCTGCCTGCGCGGCCGCAGCGGGCCCGCGTCGGTCTGCTGCTCGGTTGCTCTGTTGCGGTGCTGCGCGGAGACAGCTCAGGCTAGGGTTAGGTTCCATTTAGGGTTAGACGAACAATGACTGACGCGGCCCGCGCGCCTTCATCTCCATGGCCAGCATCTCCAGGAACGACACACCGCGCCGCTTCATGGTGTCCAGAAAGGCCTGCCGCGCGGGCCCAGCCAGTGTCAGCGCAACTGAGACGAGCAGCCAGGCTGCAGTCAGGCTGCAGCGCGCCCACACGACTGACTGGCACAAATGTCGGTGCTGGCAACTTTCTCACCCAGCATGCAGCATAGCTAAGTGTCATCCTCTCCCAGAGGCAGCACCTCAGTGCTCTGCTTCCAGGCAACCATTGAATGCACCTATCTGCCGGTGTCAAGACATGTACGGTGATAGAGGGCAGAGGCGGGCCCAACCTCGAAGTCCTTGAACGCAGAGCCGGGGCCCCACAGGCCCAGGCGGCACATGTACGCCAGGTTGCCCACCTGGCGGCCGCGCCGCGTGTCAGCCGGCGAGCTGCGGCGCGCGCACCAGGCGGCGCGCACGCTGCCGCCGGCAACCAGCAGGACATGAGCACGTCACCGATACTCTGCCCTACCAGGGGGCTGTAAGTCTCCGCGTCGGTGCCGCCTGTGAGGGACACACAGGCGTGGCAGGCAGCAGGCGCGGGCGGCAGCCCCCCACGCTCGCCAGCCCCCCACGCTCGCCAGCCCCGCATGGGCAGCACAGCATCAGGCGCGGGCGCGCGCGCCTCGCTAACACCGGTCGCCGAGCAGTACACCACGCGCGCGCGCGGCAGCTGCTGCTGGATCGCCAGCACCGTGGTGGCCACCTGCGCGGGGCGCCCGGCGCGCTTGCGGGGGGGCGCTGAGCAGAAGGCGCGCTCCGCTCCTAGCGACCTCCCGTACTGCAATACGAATGCATCGCAAGTCTCCAGGAGGCTGCACATGCACAGTAAAGCATGCATTCGCCCTCACCAGATCTCCACTTCACTCCACTTCACTTCACTTCACTTCATGCTGAGCCAGTCTGACGCAGTTGACTCAGCGCTGCAACAGGCAGCGGTGCAAGCAGCGCATACACAGCAGCCGTCTACTTGGAGCAGGCATTTGGGGGCCCCAGCTCGAGCGCTCGCACACAGCACTGCAGAGCAGCTGCAGGTGCACACGAGCCTGTGGGGTCTGACAACGTCCTGCAGGCAGCCGCGCCCGCCCTATATAACCAGGTGAGAGAGTGCACCTTGGTGCTGGCGGCCTCCTTGCCCGGCGTGAAGTTCTTGGCTTTGTGGCACTCTGCGCAGCAGCAGCCGCAGCACCCAGGCTTCAGATGAGCTGTTTGCGCGTCCCAGTGCCATCATCCGTATCAGTCAGGGTATGCTGTACCGCAAGCAGTGCCGCCTGTGCTAAAAGTGACAGAGCATGTGAGATGACACAGTCTCTGCTAAGCAAAGCTGCACGCGCGCGCGCGCGCTCATGGTCTCAAACATGTGATGGACAGCCACGCGCGAGGCCTGAGCGCAGCCACTGACCCGCTTCGTGCAGGGCTGCTCCGGGGCTTACCGTCGAAGATGAGGCAGCCGTCCCAGGCGGGACCGCCCACCCAGTCGATGACCTGCGGCGCCCTCGCTCGCCGCTTCAGTGGCGCTGGTGGCACTTGACAGGGCCAGCGCGGGAGCCAGGCGAGGACGGGGGTGCATCCATTTGTACGCAGGGCATTGCAACACCCACAGCATGCATACGCGGGAGCTGTGAAGCGGCACACGTGACGTGAGGCCTGGGCAGTGCTCAACACACTCTCTGTGCAAGCTCTGCAAAGACAGGGTGGGGTCATGGTAGGGTAGGTCGGGCATGCGGCCGGCGCGCCTGCTGCAAGCGCGACCGCCCCTTGCCCGACAGCACCAGCGTCGTGTATGTCCTGCGCGCGACATTTCACCGCTCTGGCTCCAGTTTAGGGCAGGGTAGGGTAGGGTCACATGCGCTGCAACTACAAGTTTGCTCACGATCACAGCGTACGCAGCTTACCACCTGGGGCGGACGAATGTGCGCGGCCCTTCACCCTGCACAACCACCTGGCGAGCTCGGCGAGGCAAGGGTTAGGGTCGGGCGGGGCGCGCATGAAGAGTACGCCCTCGCCGCAGCTGCTGGCGTCCTTGGCAAGGTCCAGCGACTGGCAGTTGTTGATGACGGGGATGTGGCAGCCCAGCGCCCGCAGGTCGCGCTCCGCGTCATGGTGCAGGTCCTGCGCGCGCCCAAGCGGCGCTGACGAGGCAGAGGGCGTGAGGGGGCGCCTGACATGATGTGCATCAGCGACAGTTGTCATCCGCTTTTCGTGTGTGCTCACCTCCTCGTCCCCAATATGTACACAAGCTTTCAAGCAAGTCTGAGCAACACATCCAGCCCCACCCCACCCCATGTCTGATTTTTGCCGCGCGTCAGCGCAGCACTGCGCTGCGGCACGAGGCAGGTCGTTTGATCCTATACCGCTGCCTGCAGCCGACGCCAGCTGCCCCAGCAGGGGCGCCAAGCCGCACCGCGGATGTGGACAGCCACACGGCCTGCCGCCGGCCGCGCGCGTAGTTGTCCATGATGATGCCCGCGATCTGGCGCCCCTTGCCCACGCCCGCGCCGTCCCCAATGAAGAAGCCCGCGCCTGCGCCCCCGCACCGCATGCGCTCGATTATGCAGTCCGCATCATGCTGCTGCGCTGCATGTGCGCATGCAAAAGTGTACAGACATTGACCAGTGCAGCATTGTCAATGAACTGTTCCAGGGTATAGGTACCGAAAACAATCAAATTTGAGCGCTATGGAGTGCATGCGAGGTTGATTGTACTCAGTGGCCTCCGCCCGTGCTTTTGAGAACCTCGCATGCTCTCCATAGCGCTCAATTTGGTTGTTTTCAGTACCTTCACTCTGGAACAGCTCATTCACAATGCTGCATAGGTTAATATCTGTGCACTTGATTGTACACAGTGGCCTTCGTCCATGCTTTTGACAACACAACCACCCAGCATGAAAGTCTGCATGCACAACATCAATCTGACAGCAGAAGCCCGCTCCGGTGGCAGTGACAGGCTTGAGCGCAACCTGCCAAGGTCGCCGTGCAGGCACAAGCTCTGCATCACAGTGCGTGCGAGCAAGTCACGACGCAGTGAGCATGCTCGCCTGCTGGCCGCAGGTTCTTAGAATGAAGTAGGCTAGCTGAGCCGCTTAAACAAGCGTGTAGTGGGTACCATGTGCAGCCCCAGGGCAGGCGCAGCTGGCGCGCGGGGGCGCCGGGCGCGCACGCTCGCCGGACGGCAGCAGCTCCTGGTGCTTGGTGCAGGCGTACATGACGCCCTCCAGCTGCAGCTGGCTCAGCTTGCCCTCCGATACCACCTCCGGCGGCAGCGCGTCGTACAGCGGGTAGTCCGTGGCGGGCAGCGCTATCGCGCTGCGCAGTGGCGGCGCCTGCTTAGGCCCTCTCGAGTCTGTGCAGGCACCGGGCATACGGTATGCTCGCAGACAGGCAAAGCACTGCCCGCCCTCTGCCAGTCATCTGAGCTTCCCGCGCCTCTCTGACAAGCACACATCAGCAGGCAATGACGCTCTGTACATACGCTGACATGGGCTTGAGCACACAGAACATGTGTGCTTGTGCAGGCCAACGTGTGTCCCGCGCAGCTTGCCCTGCCCTGCCGAACTGCAGGCCAAACGCGGCTGGGCTGCCTAAATATGTTTTGGCTTTGGGACCACCTAATCAAATTACCTGAGGCTGGTGGCCTCGGCAATATCGCCGGGGTGCGGGTGCGATGCCGGGTGCGTGATGGTGCGGCACATGTAGGTGGAGAACACCTCCTTGCTGAGCGCCTCGGACACGCTCTCATCGCCGCCCACGCCCCTCTCGTCCTCGTCCACATCCGCGCGCGGCTTGAGAGCCTGCTTGACGGCTTGCCGCAGCTGCTCTCCGCGCGCGGCCGCGTCCATCGCGCCGCGGCCCGCGGCCCGGCCCTGCTACAGCGCGCGTCTGGAAGACATTGCGACTACATCGGGCGCCAGTTCCTGATGCCAGTGATAGGACGTCCAGTTACTGGGACATGTTTAACTTTACAAAGCCTCGCCGTGCTCTGCTGCGCTCAGAGGGCAGGTCATAATCCGGTCACATCCGGGAGCACCGTCGATCAGCCTCCTCTGCAGGAGATATATGTTGTTTCGACATTGAGTGTCCTTACATAGAAGTGCTGCACCTGCCTAGTGCCTGCTGAACATGTATGTGATGCCCCATCTTTTCTGACGTCCCGCATGGTGTTGGCGCTGAGGCTGCTGACCTCGCCGTGCCTATCACCTTCCTTGTGCAGCGTGCTCCCTGGTTTGCACACAGCACGCCTGCACACAGCCTGGAGACAGTGCACAACCAGAGCTATGCGGCTGTGCGGTGCGCCACTGCCCACTGTCAATGTCCTGTACAGTGGATCCTATTCAATCACCGCAGTTGTGACTGAGCGCCCACCAAGTAGCACGTGTGAGGGGGCGGCAGATATCGGCGCCAACCTGACAGACGAGATGTTCCAGGTGCAGCTCCTCCTCGTGTCAGTGCTGCAGCACGCTGTGCAGCCCCCCACGCTATATGCATGCTCAGCAAACACCCCTGGCAACGCCCTGTTCTGTGCGAGGCGCACATGCGCTGCAAGGCCTCTACAGCTTCGACCCGGGGCATGCAAGGCGGCACGCGCCACCTAGACCTCTGCACCTCGCTGCGTATACAGGGCGTGTATGGTGACAAGCGCTATCACGACCCCGACCTTGCGGTCGTGCTGGAGCGCGGCTGGGCGGCCGGCGTGGAGCGCGTCATCATCACGGGCGGCACGCTGCAGGGCTCGCGCGCGGCGCTCGACCTCGCGCGCACGGACCGTGCGTTCGCCACGCCAGCTCACGGCTATGCACGTGCTCTGCTGCTTGCTGCGCCGTTCACCACCTTTCTCTGCAGTTCTGCAGTTCTGTTGGTGCACAGCGACCGCCCTCCAGTGGGTGTTCAAGTCGCCTGTCACGGTCGGCTCTTCACCCAGCCCGGCCACTGTCGAGTCACTCATATCCAGCAGGTGCGGCGCGCAGGCCGCCTGTTCAGCACGGTGGGCGTGCACCCGACGCACTGCGGCGACTTTGGCGCGCACGCGGGCGGGCCGGAGGGCCTGCTCGCAGAGCTGCGCGCGCTGCTGGAGGACGGCCGCCGCGACGGCAAGGTCGTCGCGGTGGGCGAGATCGGCCTGGACTACGACCGGTGCGGCCCTGCCGGCCGGCGCACATAGGCCCGCCCGATGCGGTGTCAGGCCGCGGCGCGCCCCCGCCGCGCGCGCGCGCCGCCTGTGCTCCGGCGCGCGGTCTAGCCCAGGGCAGTAGGGAATTGCTGCAAGCGCCACTTGCTTGAGGCATCCATGCATCGGGTGGCGCACGGGGCACCTCATGCAACCCTGCGGTGTTGCAGGCTGGCCAATGCGGCCACGCCGCTGTGACTGTGCACGTTGACAGCATTCCGCACCAGCGCGCAAGCGTGCAAATTACCACACACCGCTCACCGTGCCACGCCTGTGTGCTTCAGGTCCCGCTGTCACACCGCCAGGCGCCGCGCAGGCTGCACTTCTGCAACGCGGCCGCGCAGCGGCGCGGCTTTGAGGCGCAGCTGGGGCTGGCGGCCGCCGCGCGTCTGCCGCTTTTCCTGCACATGCGCTCGGCCGCCCCGGACTTCCTGGACATCATGCGCCGCGCCGCGCCAGGCGCAGGGCCTGCGGCGCCCTCGGGGGGCAGCGCGGAGGCGGTTATGGAGGAGGGCACGGTGGAGGAGGCGCGGGCGTGCGCGGGCGTGGTGCACAGCTTCACGGGCGCGCGCGTGGAGCTGGACGCGCTGCTGGCGCTGCGGCCGCCGCTCGCGATCGGTGCGCTGCATGGAGGCATGCTTTTCTGAGGGTCGGACGTCAGGTACACAAGGCATTGCTGCCCGGTGCCGGCGCCACGCTGCATCCGGTGTGTGCTGTCTTGGCAACTTTGATATCTAAACACACGCACTCAAGCAGCATGCACGACCTGCAGACGTGCAATACTGTTTGTACAAGCCCCAGTTGCATGTGCAAGCCAGCGCGTGCATGGTCCACTGCTGGTTGCCTACGCAGTTGTGCCTGTGACATGCCCAGGTGTGCTAGAGTTGTTGGAGAATGCTGCACCGTTGGGCTTGCTCTCTTTGCCGGGGCGCGTGCCGTTGCCGCCACATACGCCGCGTCACCGCCCTGCCCCTCTGCCTGCAGGCGTGAACGGCTGCTCGCTGAAGACCGAGGACAACCTGACGGCGGTCGCGGCCATCCCCGAGCGCCGCCTCTTGATTGAAACAGACTCGCCCTGGTGCGGGGTGCGGCCGACGCACGCATCAGCGCAGTTTGCCGGGCCGGCGCCGCCGGCGCGCGACAAGAAGAAGCACGACGCGGCGCTGCAGGTCAAGGGCCGCAACGAGCCGTGCAACCTGCGCCAGGTGCTCCTGGCCGTGGCCGGTGCGCCGCCCCGCCCCTGCCTGAGAGTTCGCGCGTGCCACGCGATAGCTTTGCTGTTGATGTGCTGTGCGCAGCCCTGCTCTAGGGCTGCGCCCGTCATCAGCCAAAGGCGGCTGATACACGGCTGAAGTCATTCATTGCTGCATGCTGCATGTTCAGCGACACCGGCGGCGACTGTCACAGGGGTGCTCTGCGAGGGGCAGGCGACTCCGTATCCACATCGGCCGGCGCGCTGACAGGGCATGGCCTGCCTCAGGCTGCCGCGGCGTCGACGATGTGGAAGCTCTGTCGGAGCGGATCTGGGACAACACCTGTCGAGTCTTTTTCGGCCACATGCCGGACGCGGCCTGTAACACAGTACAATCATGATGTCACCACGGCATGCTGTTGGGCACACCGCATGTCCTCCTCCACTATGCAGATCCGGATGCAGGAGCTGAGGGCTGCCAAGAATATGGCGGCGCGACAGCCAGGGCTTGCACCACCCCTCCTGTTACTTTGCAAGCAGGAGCACTAGCTCATCAGAAGTAACTTTTTGGTGTGCATGCCCAACCTGTGCGTGCTCACCTCGCGTTAGGGCAGCTCCCCCCGCCGCCCCGGCGGGGCCGCGTGCAAGCAGCGCGCGCCATGTCCAGGCGCAGGAGCAGCAGCTCCAGTGATGAGCCGGCCAGCAACCCGCTGTCGACCAGCTACCACAGGGGCACCCAGGAGGGCTCGTCCTCCCTGCCGCCCGGGCGGCAGAGTCATAACGGCATGGCTCGACCGTTGGTCGCCGCAGCGGCCTTGCAGGACGCCGAGGCCGAGAGCGGGCACCACGCAGTGAGCATAAACGCCAGCCCGCCGAGGAGGCGTACGGAGTCCGCGGCCGACAGGCCACTGCGCAAGCAGCGTACCTCGATCTACAAGCGCGCCCTCCCGCCCTTGATGTCTGCTCTCTCGTGCATTCGTTGCAGCTGTGTCGTGCCTCAGCAAGGTCTGTCACCGTGCATAGCGCCAGGGGAACAACTCCATAGTTCAAGATGACACATGAACTCAAGCAAGTTCCGCGCCCTTGTGCCGCACTGTTATAGCGTCTGGCAACCTGGTAACACCTCTGCTCTGTGCTGCTAGGCTGGGCGAGGCCGTGGGCCACTACGCGGCGCTGGTGATAGCAGAGAACCCCGTGGAGGAGCACCGTCAGTTCCTGCTGCGCCAGGCGACTGTAGACGAAGCTGGAGACAGCACGGCCCCGCCGCCAGGCGCGTGGGACGCAGAGGCGCAGCGGCAGGGTTCGGCAGCGGCGCTGCGCGGCCGCCCGAGCGTGCTCGGAGCCAAGCGCGCCAGCACGCTGGGCGGCGGGCAGTCTGAGCCCGTGGCGCCAAAGGGCGCTCGCGTCAGGCGCGCGCTGCACCCCCTCTCTCCCCTTTCGCTTCAGCTGCACGGCTCCACAATAGCCCTGGACGTTTGCAGGGGCACCATGGGCTGCCATTTGACAAGGACGCGCTGCGCCAGCCTTAAGCAGGTCCTGCAAGTCCTGTCGCCCTCTGCGCTTCAGCCTTCTGTGCTCCTCCACCACCCAGAGACGCAGGCGACGGAGCACACGCCGTCCTGGTAGAGCAGCTGGAGGTCTGAAGGGTGACTCTGGTATTACTGCAGAGGCGGAGGCTGCGCCCGCTGCGGCGCAGGTGGAAGGGCGCGGTGCAGACGCTCATCAGCACGGCGGAGCTGGTCCGCGACGCCGACACGCTCGCGGACGACGGCGCGGCGCCCGCCGACCGGTGCGCCACTGCCCGGTCGTCTGGGCGCGCTGCAGAGGCTCCCAGCTGGCCTCACTGCACGAAGTGGGACAAGGCCGCAGACGTGAAGCTCGGCCATCAGCAGAGCCGCATGCCAAGCCATAGCTACGGACATGCAGAACAACCGTGGCCTGACCCTGGCGTGGGGGGCACAGCATGTCTGCATGTCAGCGGCGCATTTTTGCTGTGCTGCATGTGAGGCCGCTCTAGCCAGTCTTGCGTGGCAATGCGCTGTCCTCCAAACAAACAAACAAGCATGCTCTGCCAGTGCGGCGCAGCGACATGGGGGCTCACGCTCAGAGTTCACTGACATGCAGGCGGCGCATGCAGGCTGGCGGCGCTGGTGGGCGTGGAGCGGCAGACGGCGCGCTCGCCGCGGCGGTCCGTCCTGGTGCTGGCGCTGGAGAAGCGGCGGCAGAACAAGTTCAACGGCGTCATCGACCGCCTGATGACCGAGCTCTTCATCACAGGCGCGCGCCGGCGCTGCGCGCCTGCTGGGCGGCCGCGAGCTCGCCTGCCATGCAGGTGTGCAAACAAATGGACCTACGGGATGGCAGCTGGGTACACGGTGATGATGATGCGGCCGCGCTCTCGTACAGCCCGAGGCGCGCAGCTGAGAGCATGCGACAGAGGGGTCATGCCTGTGCTGCCCCTTGCCCAGCATGTTGCCCAGAGGACGGCGTGCGGAGTACCGGAGAGCCGCGCATCTCTTGCATGCGCTTGCAGCACGCCCAGCCTGAGGGCAGCAGCGGCGCTGTCGGACAGCACCCAGCAGGCCCCCCAGCAGCCCGCCCTAGGGGGCGCGGCGGCCGCGGCAGGCGACGCCATCTTCCAGTTCTTCACGCCGGCGCGGCTGGGCCAGCACCGGCTCTGGTTCACCTGCGGCTTCGCGCTGGCCGTGTTCGTGGTGTTCTTCTTCTGCGCGGGCGCGTTCCCGGCGTTCGCCATGCTGCAGGCGCCGCCGCGGCCCGATCCCGCGCCCTGCCTGCGCGCCGCCTACCCGCGCCTGCTCGCGCTCGGGCCGGCGCAGCTGGCGCACTGGCTGGCGCCCAGGGTGCGGCCCCGTCGCTGCAGTGACCTTGACGGGTTATTGGCCTGCCGCGGCTAGTACTAGAGATGAGGGACTTGCACACGCTGCGCATGACAGCAATGCCTGCACACTGGGTGGTCCTCAAGCATAAGAAGAGCACACGCGCCTACTTGCACCATGTAAGCAAAGGGAGGCAGGGAGGAGCCGTCATGCGTACACAGTTGCGCAGGCCGCAGCGTTTGCCACTGGCCTGCCATGTCTGCAGCACTGGAATGTGCCCCGGTGCATATGACAAAGAGAAAGGCCCTGGCACCTCGGCGCCGGGAGCGGGTCATGCACGGCGCAGCAGGCAGGCGCCGAGTGTCAGCGCTCTTGCTCTGCAAATACGCGCAGGGGGCGCCCTGGTGCTTCGGCAACACGCCCTGGATGCTGAGCGCCGACTTCCTGGTCGCGTGGGGCGCGCGCTGGGGCCCGCTGATGCGGCGGCAGCCCTGGCGCTTCGTGACGTCCTGGTTTGTGCACGAGAGCTTCATGCACCTGCTGTCCAACATGCTGCTCTTCATGGTGGTCGCCAGCCAGGCACGCGCGCAAGCGCGGCGCCGCGGGCGGCGAGGCGTAGGCCAACGCGCGCGCTCAGGACTCCATCGTGCTGGGACAAGGGCGTGTCGTTCTGTTGGATGTGCGGGTGTGTTTGTGGTGTTTACTCCAGCGAAAGGCATGTACCGCCTTCCATATCTCCTGCCTGCAACACCTTCCATGTGCCACTGTCCCAGCTTGCCACATACACTAATGTGTAGCTCGGACTCCTGCCGTGGCGCGAGCGCAGATCGAGGAGAAGTACGGCTGCTGGCGGATCACGCTCTTGTGGGTCGTGTCGGCGCTCGGCGGTGCGCGCCTGCCGCATGCCCGCTCGCACGCTGAACTGGCAACGTGCACATACAGCATGCAGTGTTGCACCCTTATTGCCAGACATGGTATTGCAAGCTTCAAAGGGGCAGCGCGGTCATTAGGGTGCCGTGTCGCTGTCCCTGTCATTACCCGCGCCAGGCGTCCACGATGAGGAGCGCATGTGCCGGCGAGCCGCACCCTCCTCTGCCGCCTGCGCCCGCGCCACAGGCGCCAGCCACATGCCGCCCGGGGCCGCGCGCGCGCAGGCAACTTCTTCAGCGCGGCGTTTGAGGACAACTGCCTGGCGGTCGCGGGCGCGAGCGGCGGCATCTTCGGCATGATCGGCCTGTACCTGGCCGACATGATCCTCAACTTCCAGTCCATCAAGCGGCGCGGCCCGCCCGGCGCCCGCCCCTGCGCATGCGCGTGACCAGATGAGGCTTTGCATGCAGGCGCATGCTGCCTGGTGGGCAAGGCGCCCGAGCTGACGCTGGCTGCACCTACACTGCTAGCAGGCCTGCCTGCCAACCTCGCGCCTGCCGAGGCCCTTGAGAGAGCCAGGATGCGGACATGGCAGTATGGCAAGCAGCGCCCCCTGCGCAGGGTCGTGCACGGGTCACGCAGGGGCGCGGCTGAAATGCGCCGGCGCGGCGCAGGCCGATAATGCGTGGGCTGATGATGCTCGCGTTCCTGGCATTCTTCATCGTGACGGTGGCCACCACGCCGGCCGGCACGTCGCACGTGTCGCACGCCGGCGGCTTCATCTGCGGCCTCTTCCCCTCGTTCCTGTTCCTGCCGCACCTGCGCAGGCGCGCCCGGCGGGCCCGGCGCACGCGCCCGCGCCCCCGCCCGGTCCAGGACCTGCCCAGCCTGCGCATGTCCGGCCCCCCCCCATCCCTGCTGCGCACCCCTGCCATGCCTCCTTCTCTCCCGATGAGGCACGACGCCCTGTTCACCTCCATGTGCACTTGCAGCTGCGTTAAGATCAAGAGGCGGCGCAAGGAGGGCGTGCCTACAGCACATGCATCCCATGCCCAAGTGCACATGCCAGTCAATACAGATACCTCTGCGGCAACCAGACCGGCTTGACGTATGAGCTGGGCCGCCCCGCGATGCGCTCGCGCGGCGGGGCGCAGCGAGCGGTGGGAGGCGTGGCTGCCCATCGCGGGCGGCGCGCTCACCGCGGCGGTCTTCATCGCCCTGCCCACCTACTTCTACGTGGGCCGCTTGCCACGGCTGGGCGATTGCGGCGAGGACCTGTCCCGCTACACGTAGGTGCCCTGAATGGCACCAGGGGCGGGCGGGTGCGCTGCCTGCTTGGTGCGCCGTCGGGGTTGTCCCTGAAAGGAGCAGGCTGTCGGAAATTGGTCAGGATGATGTGCTGGGTCTCCGTAGGCCCGCCGCGTGCGCCTCGGCGGATGCTGCACAAGAGCCATGGCGCAGTGAGGCGCTTTTGAATACCTTCAGCAGGCTGCTTGCGTGAATGCCTTCAGTGGGCGGATGGACTGGCAATAGTGTGCAAGCAGGTTGTGCAGGAGTGGTTCTGAGCGTAGTCTGTTCACTGCCTGCCAGGCTGAGCCTGTAGCATAAGGAGTCAGCTGCGGGAGCTCCTTTTGAAAGCGTTTGGACGCATGCGACCTCCTGGTGCACCTGCACCCGCTGTTTGGTGGGCAGAGCAGCATGCTGGACCCCGGGTGCTGAATGACAGCTTGATCAGATTCCACCACCACCAGATCACCTTTCCATGTGTCCAGCCAGGTAGATCACAGGAGCAACTGAAGATTGAGGAGAAGCATGTGGGAAGTGGGTTCTGGCTCAGGTAGGAGAGCCTGAAGCTCTAACAGCGCTCTTGGCACGGGCAGCACAGGCAATGTGATCCGCTGTAAAGGCGTCCTGTAAGGACGTGCCTGCGTCACGGCTGTGCCACCGCTGCGCAGTGCAAGATGTTCAGTCAAGGTGCCCTCAGTCCATAGGGCGCAAGTGCGCAGATGGAGCACCCCGTGCTAGGTGCTGCAACGCGACTAGTAGCACTGATGGCTGGTAGTCACTGCCGCGCTCCTGCGATGCGTAAGGTGCGCGGCTATTGAGCGACGTCTGGTGTACCGCATTCTCACATCCGAGAAATCAATACGAAGGAAGGAGGTTGCCTTGTTGTCTGGCACCGCTTAATTTTGAGCCAAGTGATAACACCCTGGAGGGTTCGAGAGATGGGCCGGAACTGGCCTAGCGGCCAGCGTACTTCCCTCACAGCTTTGGTTCGTGGACGCTCTGTCGCCGCCGCAGCCGCCCTCGCCTGTGCGCCCGTACTTTCCTCTGCAAAGAGCAAAGATGCCTGCCAGGCGCTGCTGGTACCGCGCGTCGCGCGCCACCAGGGACAAGTGGGCGGCAGACCGCCAGGCCAAGCTGCTGGAGATGGCAGCTGCGTCCAAGCGCGCCCGCCTGGTGTGCGCCCGCCCGTCTCTGCACTCAAACTGTGGGGGCGATGCAGCCTACAAGGCAACCATGTTTCACTCTTACGACTGGCTGAACAGGCTGAGCTTCAAGCTGGCGCAGGAGCCCGCCGCTGACAGCCAGATCGCTGAGCTGCGGATTTTGCCGTCCCCTGTAGGCCGTGGACCACACCGAGGCCGAGCCCGACCACCGCGGCAGCGAGGAGGGCAGGGCCGCCAAGCGCTCGCGCACGAGCCGCGATGGCGAGGTGCGCCCGCACCTGTGCCGGGAAGCCTGAATCGCAGTGGCATGCGCAGCTTGCGCGCGGTGCGCTCGCGCTCAGGGTGCAGCGCAGCCAAGTGCCGCACACCCGTGGTAGGTTTGAGGGCCCCGCGGGCCTGCAGCTGGGCCCTCGAGAAAACTGCAGCCCCAGCTTGCGCTCGCCGCAGGCGCAGGTGGTGGACCCGGCCGAGCGCCAGCGCGAGCACCAGAGGCTCCTCGCCTCGTCGGCGGCATTCCTGATCAGGGCCTTTCCCGGGTCTGACTTCGGCGGGCGCCGGGCGCAAATCGTCGCCGGCGCGCTCATGTTCCCCGGCGGCCGCAACAGCGGCGGCGGCGACGACGGCCCGCGCGCGCCGCCGCTGCTGCCTTACGTCCTTCCCGGCGATTCTCCTGCACCGACTGTGACGTTCCTCGCAGAGGTGTGCGCCCGCCCGTGCCACAGCGCCCCCGCCCGACTGCCGCGTGCAGCTGTGCGCCTGCAGAGCGACCGCGCCAAGCGCGCGGCGCTGTCAGCCTGTCGCATGCGCTGGGAGC
>JAABUJ010004137.1_pt1 | contig 15546 bp, 8 predicted proteins | sample 5559131 | NCBI WGS metagenome assembly JAABUJ01 (sample SAMN10711875, study PRJNA513366) | rock metagenome | isolation source: Antarctica rocks | place: Antarctica: Victoria Land, Mt New Zealand nord | collected 2016-01-07 | reverse complement strand
CTTGGAACTCGCGGAGGGTTTTGGCGATCCGTTCAGTAGTCGGTCGTTTTCGCATGAATCGCTCCCTGGCTCTCTGCCAGTTGTACAATTCCCATTAAGACTGGACCAGCTTTTGGGGGGCAGGCCAAGAGAGGAAAATATGTTTTCATTTTTTTAACTCCTCCCCTCTCTTTCTGACCTTGGCGTCCTCGGCGTCTTGGCGGCTCAATCCCTTCGATTCACCGCCGGCGTCGGGCCATCTCTTCCCTTCGGATCCCCCGCCAGTACTGGTCGACGAGGATGGCGAACAGGTCGTCCTTCTCGCCGGGCCGGGTGAGGTCCTGGCCGGCCTTGACCACGGCGAGATAGCCGACGCACATCTCGTCGTTCGAGCCGTGGCCCCACTGGACGAGCTTCGGCGGATGATGGGGGTTCCCGGGTCGGTCGGAGTTGTCGAAGCGGGCGAGGACGTGGACGGTCGAGCCCCGGGGGAGTCGGACGGGCTTCTCGAAGGTGTACGTCCCCTGCCAGTCGGGATCCCAGTCGGGGACGTGGATCAGGTCGATCGACCGGCCGTCGGGGCAGGCGGCGGTGATCTTCATGTCGCGGCCGAGCTGGTGCATGTGAGGGGCGACGGCCAGGACGTCGACGTCGACGGGGACGAACCAGCTCGCCTTGACCCGGGCGTCGGCCTGGCCGGGCGGGAGCCGGATGTCGAGGCTCATCACGCCCTTCCACTGGAGTGTCTGGCGGATTGGCTTGCGGGCGAAGTGCAGGCCGATCCGGGTCCGGTCGACCTCGGGCTTTCCGGCGGGGTGGTAGTGGACTTGGAGGATCACGTCGGCCCGCCGGGGGAGCGACCGGCCGACGCCTTCGGGGAGGTGGCTCGGCTCGTTGCCGGGGGCCCAACCGCCGAGGTCGCCGACGATCTCGACCCCCGCGCCCGAGTACGACGAGTATCCCGGACCGGCTTCGGCCGCGTCCCGGGCCCGCCCCGCGCCGGCGGTCTCGACGAAGGCCATCAGGTGGTGGACGACCCGGCGGTTGCCCGGCCGATACTCGACGGCCGTGACGTAGGCGTCCCTCGGCAGGTCGGTCGGGATCACGAAGCACCGGTAGAGGTCGGGGCCCGAGGCGGGGACGACGAAGTCCTCGGCCGGCTCGATCACCAGGTCGGGCGTCCCCAGGGCCCACCCCTCGGCGAATGTCCGGGGGGGCGGCAGGTCCCTCGGGTCGCCGGGCGGGGCGCCGGCGTCGGCCCAGCCGGCAATGGTGGCGACCTCGGCGGGCGAGAGTGACCGGTCGTGCCGGAGCCTCGGGCCGAACCCCGGCGCCGGCTTCCACGGCGGCATCCGCCGGTCCTCGACCACGGCGACGAGGTCGCCCGCCCGCTTCCGGGCCTGCTCGAACGTCTCCAGCGGGAACGGCCCGACCTGGTCGCGGCGGTGACACTCCTGGCACTTCGCCCGGAGAATCGGGGCGACGTCCCGGGCGAACGTCGGACCGTCGCCCTCTCCCGCCGGGGCGGCGGTCGCCCCCAGGGCCCAGGCGGCCATCGCCAGCCCGGCGGCGCGTGCGGCCTCGATCCTCATGCGGCGCATCCGTTCTCGATCGGGAGGGGCGTCGGGGGTCGGTGGAGAGGTGTGGGGCCGATCCTAGCACGGGGAGCCGTTCCGGTTCAAGTATTCGCATTTTTGAATTGCAGGATGCGGTCGTGTCGGGTGTACCCGCAGAATCTTGGGGTTCATGCTGCCCGGTCCCAGGATTCTGCGGGTACACCCGGCCGGGAGCCGGCCGGACCGGGTGGTGGCGGAGGTCCCCGGGACGGGCTAGAATCGCCGGCTCTCAGGGATTCGTCGCCGAAGGTCCGGGCCGTCGCCCCTCGCCGAGCCGGCCCGGGGCGAGAGGTCTCGCCGGTCCTCGAAGGAGGGTAGGAGCTTGGTCAAGGAACGACTCGGAGCGCCAGGGCGCCTCGCCGGCCTCGAGATCCTGGCCCTCGCGGCCCTCGTCGCGGTCGCCGGGGCCCCCGCCTGGGCGGACGGCTCGGGGATCCGGCTCTCCGACGCGAGCGAGTCGGGGGCCTTCAACGTCGGGCCCGGGCAGGCTGCGGTAAGCCGGGCGGCCGGGCCGGGCGAGCGCGAGCGGGCCCTGAGGCTCGACTACACCTTGCCCAAGGGCACGGCCGCCGGGGTCTGGGCCAAGACGTTCCCGGCGGGCCTGGTCCCGGAGGGAGTCGACGTCGTCACCCTGGCCGTCAAGTCCGACACGCCCGGGGGGCCGCCGCAGATCGGGGCGTCGCTGGAGATCAAGGGGGACAAGGGAACCCAGCGGATCCCGCTGGAACTCGGCCCCGGCTGGAACCGGTCTGAGCGCCCGGTGGAATGGTCGACGATCGGCCGGATCAGCGAGGTCGTGGTCGCCGTGAGCCGGTCGGGCGATGCCGAGGTGGCCACCGGGTCGATCACGCTGGACGTCCGGTTCGAGAAGCTCCCCTGGCTCCGGAAGCTGGGCGAGTCGCCGGCCGGCCGGATGGTCGGGGTCGTCCTGGCGAGCGGGCTGGCGGGGCTGATCGCCGCCCTGATCGGTGGCCTCGTCCGGGGGCGTCACCGCGAGGGGGCCGAGGGGCCGGTCCGGGACCTGATCCAGGGGGTCGGGACGGTCCTGGTGGCGGTCCTGGGGGTCGCGATCTTCGATCTAGGGGGGCGGGGCCCGGACGCCGGCTGGTCGGCGATGGGACTGGCGATAGCGGGGGCGGTGGTGGCGGCCTGGTGGTCGGTCGGGCTGGCGGGCCGGATGCTGACTCCAGCCGAGGCGTTCCGCGACGCTCTGGCGACCGGGCTTCTGGCGGCATCGGCCAGCCCGATGGCGATCCTCCAGGCCCCGGGCGCGTGGGACGACGCCCTCCGGCTGAGCCAGTCGGTCGCGGCAATGGCGGTGGTGGCCTACCACGCGGCCAACGCGGTCCGGCTGGCGACCTCGGGCCGGCACCTGGGGGCGGTCGGAGGGGCCCTGATCGTGGGGACGCCCTACGCGATGGGCTCGCTGGTCCTCCTGGCGACGACCGGGCTGGTCCGGGAACTGGGCGGGCACCTGGCCTTGGGGACGCTGGCCACTCGGCCCGAGATCCTGGAGTTCCTGGGCCGGGCGGCCGTGCTCTTCGGGTTCAACGAGGCGGTCGCGCTCGGCCTGGGGCTGGCGACGAAGGGGACCGGGCTGAGGTCGATCCGGGGCCACCTGGGACTCCTCGCGGTGGCGGTGGCGGCGGTCGCGGCCCCGCACATCGCCGATTTCGGGGTGGGCGGGTCCGTGGCCTGGCTTAACTCCTTGGCCCGGTGGCAAGGGGCGGGCGAGGCGGTCGCCAGGCTGGATCCCTGGGCCCGGCTGCTCGGGGCGGTGGCAACGGCCGGACTCTCGCAGGCGGGGCTCTGGGCCGAGGTCTACCTCATCACCGGCCTGTTGATGGATGCGATCCGGGGCGCGGCGCCTTCGCGGGCCTCGGCCCTCGGGCACCCGTGGGAGGGCCTGAAGAAGGGGGCGATCTACGCCGGGACGTTCGTGGCGATCCTCTACGGCCTGGGGGCCCTCTGGACGGTCCCGGGCGTCAGGCCGTTCGCCGAGCGTCTGCCGGTGGTCGCGGCCGTGCTGTTCGGGGCACTGGCGTTCCCGCTGGTCAAGACGATCTTCGAGACCTTCGACGGCAGCCAGGGATTCTTCCGCCGGGTGGCCCGGAGCTACCGCGACCCGGTCCTCTACGGCCGGGGGGCGGTGGTCGGGCTGGCGCTGGGGGTGGGAGTCGTGGCGGGGGTCTCGGACTGGTCGATCCCATGGCGGGCCGGGTTCGGGTTCGGGTTCGGGGCCGCGAGCTATGCCGGGGTGGACTTCCTGGCCGACACCATCGAGGCGACCCGGAACCGAGGCCGGGTCCTCCCGGCCCGGTCGTACCTGGTCCGGGGGCTCCTGGGGGGCTGCATCGGGGCGGCGATCGGGTTCTACTTCGACGCGACCCAGGTGGGCGTGGTGGCGGCCAAGTTCCACCGCTACCTGGGGGTGAACACGACGCCCGAGCGGTTCGACGTCCGGCCGTTCCTCTCGAAGTGGGGGTTGATCGACCTGGGGACGCAGGCCGGCGGCGTCAAGCTTTTGTTCGACGAGGCCCTGGCCGGGGTGATCTCATGGGCGGTCCCGGCCTGGCTCTTCGCGATCAACCGGACGTTCCTGGCGGCGTACTTCGACAAGGAGGCGACGCCGATCAAGGCCCTGTTCTCGCGGGTCGGGGCGGCCAGGCTCACCGAGAACATGATCCAGGTGTTGCGCTGGGGCCTCTGGATGTCGCCGATCATCAACTCGTTCCTCCGGCCAATGGGCGAGCCGACCTGGTACAACCAGGACGGCGCGATCCGGACCGTGCTGGCCACCTACCACGACCTGACCATGCCCGCCGGGGCCTTCCGGGCCTGGAGCCTCCAGGTCTTCATCTACCTCCTGGCCTACGACTCGATCCGGGTCCTGATCTGGCTCGACCACTTCGGCCTCCGGGTGGCCACGCTGGTCAACCTGAGCTTCCTGGGAATGGACCGGCTCGACTCCCGGCTGGCCCGGTTCCTCGCCCCGGCCTCGACCGCCCGGTGCATCCCCGAGGGCGTCAAGCGGTTCACCACCTGGGCCCCGCTCCTGATCCCGTTCTACATCCCCCGGGGCAACGACTGGGACGAGGCCTGGAGCCGCTCGCAGACCCTGATCGGCCAGGCCGGGGGAGGCCCGATGACGGCCCTCCTGGCGATGCCCACCATCGAGCAGGCCTTGATCCTGGCGGGCGCGGCCCTGGCCTGCACGGTCGTCTTCGCGGTCGTCCGGTGGGCCCGGGGCCGGGCGGGATCAGCCAAGCCGGCGAGCTGGTCGATCCGGAACACCGAGTACGAGGTGACGCTGGCCGCGACCGGCGAGGTCGTCAGCCAGGCGACCGCCCAGGGATTCGACGTCTCCCGGCGCTCCTACGACCTGCTGGATCCGGCGGGCCGGGCCCTCTTCGTGGTCGACGACGCGGGAGCCTGGCCGGTGGTCGGCAACTTCCCGGGCGGGCGGGCCGGGCCGCCGACTTTCGGGCGGGTCGACGACGCGCTCCGGGTCGTCCGGGAGTCGGGCGGCCTCCGGGCCTCGGTCGAGATCCGGCTCGCCGGCCCGAGCGACCCGGCGGAGGTCTGGGAGGTCACGGTCGAGAACCTCTCGGACTCCGCCCGGACGGTCCGGGTGGTCCCCTACCTCGAATGGGTCCTGAACAAGCCCGACGCCGACCGGGGGCACACCCAGTACAACCGGCTCTTCGCCGAGATGGAGTACGCCGCCGGGCTCCACGCCGTCCTGGCCTGGGACAAGCACGCCAAGGCGATGGGCGTGCTGGCCTCCGACGTCGTCCCCGAGGGCTTCTTGACCTCGCGGATCGACTTCATCGGCCGGGCCCGGGGCCTCCGGTCGCCCAGGGTTCTGGAGACCCTGGCCTTCTCCGGACACCAGGACACCGACGCCCACCCCACCTTCGACCCGATCGGCAGCCTCCTCCTGCCGCTGGAAGTCCCGGCCAGGGGGTCGGCCAAGGTCCGGCTCTTGATCGGCCTGGTCGCGCACAAGAAGGCGGCGATCGAGCTGATCGCCCGGCACCTGGCGATCCCCGGGGCCGAGACCCACCCGCCCGACCGCCGCCGGAAGGAGCGGCACTCGATCGGCCACGGCGAGGTCCCGCTGGGGACTCCTTCACCCTACACCGAGTTCTCCGACGACGGCCGGACGATGCGGGTCCGGACCCCGTTCACCCCCCGGCCGTTCGACCACACGCTGTCCAACGCCCTCGGGCACGTCGTCTCGGTCACCAATCGAGGCTTCCAGACGACTTCGAGCGTCAACGCGCAGCAGAACCGGATCACACCCGACTGGCCCGACATCGTCACCCGCGAGGTCCCGCCCGAAGCGTTCTACCTGTTCGATATCGACACCCAGGAATGGTTCTCCCCGACCTATCACCCGCTGAACGACCCCGAGGCCGCCCAAGAGGCCGAGTTCGGCGTCGACGGCACGGCTACCTTTCATATGAAGAAGGGAGCGATCGGGACCGAGTTAACCGTCTTCGTCCCGCCCGGCGAGCCGGCGGGCGTCTACCGGCTGACGGTCCGGAACGAGTCGGGCCGGGCCCGTCGGTTCCGGGTCGCCCCCTACTTCCAGATCGTCCTCGCCGCCCAGCCCGAGTACGCCGGCCCGCTGGAAGTCCGCCGGGACGAGGCCCTGCACGCCCTGTTCTTCACCAACCCCCGGAACACCTACCGACGGGGGCCGGCCTTCGCCGCGATCTCGATCGCGCCCGACCGGATGGAGACGGGCCGGGGCCGGTTCTTCGGCGGAGGCCGCGACGTGGCCCGGCCCTACCTCGTCGAGCGCGGCGAGCCCGGGCCGGGACCGGACCCCGACGACCGCCCGGTCGCCGCCTTCCTGGCCACGATCGAGGTCCCCGCGCACGGCGAATCCGCCCTGGTCGTGGTCCTCGGCCAGGCCGACGACCGGGCCAGGGCCGAGGCGGTCATCCGCAAGTATCGCGACCCCGGCTCCGCCCTGGCGAGCCTCGACGCCACCCGCCGCTGGTGGCTCGCGCTGATGGACACCGTCCGGGTCCGGACCGACAGCCCGGAGTTCGACCGCTACCTCGACTGGCTCAAGTACCAGGCCCTGGCCGAGCGGATCTGGGCCCGCCGGGGGTTCTACCAGTCCAGCGGGGCGTTCGGCTTCCGCGACCAGTTGCAGGACTCGGTCAACCTGCTCTGGATGGACCCGGCCGTGGCCCACCGGCAGATCCTCCTGCACGCCTCGCAGCAGTTTCTCCAAGGCGACGTGGTCCACTGGTTCCACCGGCTCGGGGACGGCCGGACCGGGTTCGCCGCCCGGACGCACGCCTCGGACAACCTCCTCTGGCTGGCCTGGGGCGTGGTCGAGTACGTCGGGGCCACCGGCGATGACTCGCTTCTGGGCGAGCGGACGACCTACCTCGAATCCGAGCTGCCCTTCCCTCCCCTGCCCGAGGGGAAGGACGGGATGGGGTTCGACCCGCTCCGCTCGTCGCGCGACGACACCGTTTACCGCCACGTCCTCCGGGCGATCGACCTCGTGCTCGACAAGCGGATGGGGGCCCACGGCCTCCCGCTGATGGGGACCGGCGACTGGAACGACGGCCTCGACGAGATCGGGAGCCAGGGCCGGGGCGAGAGCGTCTGGCTCGGCTTCTTCCTCCATTACATCCTCGACCGGATGGCCCCGATCGTCGGCCGGACCGAGGGGGACGCCCGTCAGGACCACTACCTTGAACGCCTCCGGGCCCTGGGCGAGGCCCTGGAATCGACCTGGCGCGACGACCGCTACCTCCGGGCCATCCACGACGACGGGACCGAGATCGGCGTCAAGGACAGCGGGATCTGGGAGATCGACGCCCTGACCGCCGCCTGGGCCGTCATGGCCGGGATCAACCAGGGCCGGGGCCGGACCGTCTTCGAGACCGCCCTCCGCGTCCTCGAAAAGGACGATACCATCCTCCTGGGCTGGCCCCCGCTCCGCGAGGACACCAAGCCCTACCTCGGCCGGAGTAGCTGGTATCCCGAGGGCGTCCGCGAGAACGGGATGTATTGCCACGGCGTCCAGTGGCTCGTCGGCGCCGCCCGGATCCTGGCCGAGCAGGCCACCGCCCAGGGCCGCCCCGACGACGCCCGCCACTACCGCGAGGCCGCCCATCGCCTCTGGCGGAAGATCGCCGCGATCGGCCACTCCGACCCCGAGAAGGTCGAGGTCTACGGCGGCCAGCCCAACCAGCAGGCCGCCGACATGGTGACCACCTTCGACCCCGGCCGGATGATCTGGAACGGGTATACGGGCGCCGCCGGCTGGATGTTCCGCCAGGCCCTCGAAGGGGTCCTCGGCTACCGCCTGGTCGCCGGCGCCGTTGTCCCCCCGCCCGATCCCGAGGCCGCCGCCGACCTGGGCGAAGTGAAGGTCGATCGCGATACATCGGCGTGTGCCGTCCCGAGCTTCGGGAGACTCTGCTAATGCATCTCGTCTATTTCAACGAGTCCGGCAATTCCGGAAACGACCTCGACAATCAGCAACAGCCTATCTTGGTGGTCGGGGCGCTCATCGTCCCCGAGACTTGCTGGCTGTCCCTCGAAGCCGATCTCGAAGCCGCCGTCGCCCAGAATCTACCGTCGCTGGCGGCGACGCAGCAGGAAATTCACGGAAGCGACCTGCGGAATGGTGGCGGGGCGTGTCGCGGCGTCCCCGTCTCGCAACGCCTCGCCTTGCGCGATCCCTGGTTGACCCTCGCCCAACGCCATGAATTGAGGTTCGTCTATCGGTCCATCGAGAAGAAGCGATACAAGGCGTGGCCATTGGATACATTGGGCGCGGGCGTGGCAATCCATCCGCAGATCGCCGCGTTCGCCCTGGTAGCCTTGGTGGTGAATGAATATCTCGCGACCCAAAACGCTCTCGGCATCTTGATCGTCGATGAAAACAAGGATGTCGGACGCGACGTCGAGAAGTCGATCCGCCAGCTCCGCCTCGCCGACGGGCCGTTGCGACTCTCCCGGGTCGTCGAGAAGGGATTCTTCATCGACTCGACCAAGAGCCGAGTCCTCCCACTCTGCGACCTCTGCTCGCTGCACTCCCGGAAGTTGGAAGAGGGGAAGATCGGAAGGGCCGAGAAGTCGATCGATGCCGAGGGCATCAAGCTCACCAGGCCGCTCATCCATCAGGGCAATGAGCAAATCATGGGCGTGCTGGACTGGCTGAAGGCAGGCCAGGCGGCGAGCAGGACGAAATGAAAGGAGCGGCCAGGGGCCGAAGCCCGGAGTCGCCTGACGGCGGCCCGCAACTGGTCGCTTCCCCGATCATAGCGATAGAGGCGGTACAATCAATACGAGAGCGCGAGATTATGACCGGCAGATCGACCAATGGCCCCTCTGGAGGAACCGATCGATGACACTCCCATTCCAGCGGACGGGGCGGGTCGCCGCCCGGCTCGGGGCCTGGCTCGCGGCCGTCGCGGCCTGCGCCGGTGGGACGGCGATCGGGCAGTCGGAGCCCGGACTCACGCGATTCCCGACCCTCGCGCCCGAGCACGTCCACGCCCGGGCCCTGCTCGAAGGCACGCTCCGCTACGCCGCGCCGGCCAACAAGCTGGTCGACCCCGCCTCCGGCTACCCGGTGGAGGGCTGGAACCAGGACCCCAAGCGGGGGCTGTTCTTCCGGTCGTTCACCCAGCTCACCGCGATCGGCCTTTATCTGGAGCTGCTGGCCAACGTGGCCGCCGGCCGGGCCGACACCCCGCACCTCTCGCGCGGGCTGGCCCTGACCCATCTCGCGCACCTGGTCAAGTCCCTCCGCGGCGACCAGCGCGACCCCTCGCTCGCCGCCGAGGGGCTCCTGAGCAACTTCCTGGACCTGGCCACCGGCAAGCGGCTCGGCCCGCTGGCCTCGCACATCGAGAAGTCCAGCATCCTCGGGGCCTTCGGGCCCGAGAAGGGGGAGGCGCTCTGGAAGGCCCTCGTCGAGTCCGGCTGGCTCGCCCCCCGGCTGGACGGCCAGGAGGGCGACGTCACCCGCAAGCAGGAGTACGGCGACGACCACTTCAAGGGCCCGCTGATCCCGTTCAACGACCCCGCCACCCGGCGGAAGGTTCTGGCGATCCTCGACGCCCGCGTCGTGATGCTGGTCTTCGGCGACAACTCGAACCTCTCGACCTCCGCCGCCAAGGCCATCGGCGCCCTGCTCTCCGACGGGATCCGCGACGAGCCCGGCGTCGCCGCCATCCGCGACGAACTGGAGCAGTTCCTCGACGCCCAGCAGGTTGGCTACGCCCGGCTTTACGACGCCGGGGGCGGCCTGTTCTACTTCGGCTACGACGCCACCCACGGACGCCTGATCGGCTGGGACGACCTCCAGGGGAAGCGGACGATCGGCCACATGGACTACTTCGTCAACGAGTTCCGCGGCCCCGCCACCTTCGTCGCCGCCCGGTTCGGGCTCCCCGCCGACGCCATCGCCAATCTCGGCTTCAAGATGAAAGCCTACCGGGCCGCCGACGGCCGCGACCTCTATGCCCTGGCCCCCTGGGAGGGCTCGGCGTTCCAGGCCCTCGGGCTCGGCTTGAGCCTGGGCGAGATGGCCCGGCCGAGCTGGCGGGCCCTCCTGACCAACACCGTCGCCATCGAGGTCGATTACTCCGACCGCAAGAACCTCCCCGGCTTCCTCTCCGAGTCCTACACCGGCGACGGGACCCAGTACACCGGGAGCGTCGGGATCCCCGAGATCACCGTCAGCCCCGGCCCTCGACAGACCGACGCCGCCTCGCTGTACTCCCTGGGCGTGGCCTACTCGATCGAGCCCGCCAAGGTCGAGGCGTTCCTGGCGGCCCACTGGCCGATCATCTCCAGCCTGATCACCGACCACGGCCCCTGGGAGGGCTACAACGTCGTCCGCAAGGAGCCGATCACCTTCCAGACCAGCGCACACACCCTGTCCCTGGCCCTCGGGTTGATCGGACAGGGGTCCGCCGACATGAACAGATACATGGAATCGAAGGGACTCGCCGCCAAGATCGCCGCCTTCTTCGAGCCCGGCCAGGGGGCCGACCTCCTCGGCGGCCCGGCCTCGGCCTTCGCCTGGACCGCCAAGGGGTCCACCCTCCGGTCGGGCAAGGAGGCCGGCGTCTTCCGGGCCCAGGGCACGGACCTGACCCAGTTCGGGATCGCCTTCGTCGCGCCCGACTCGAAGGGCTTCGACCTCTCCGGCGGGGTCCTGACGCTCCGCTACCGGTCGGCCGGCGCCCTGGATCCGGTCTCGATCGAGTTGAAACCCGAGAAGTCGGCCCCCGGGCTGATCTCCCGCCAGGTCTTCGCCCGATTGGCCGACACCGGGGGCCGCGAGGCCGAGATCCGCGTCCCCCTGCCGGCCACCCCCGGCCTCGCCCACATCAAGGAAGTGGTGCTCTACCACGAGCGGGCCGAGAAGGGGCCGGTCGACCTGGCCGTCACCCACCTCTCGATCCGGCCGGAGGGCCGGTGAAAATCAGCCGCCCTCCCGCGTGATCCGCCGGGCCGCCCCCCTCGTCAGGAGCCACGCGGCCAGGGCGTGGCCCCCGACGATGATCGTCACCACCCCGAGGATCACCGTGATCGCCGTTGGCTCGATCCCGATGGCCTGCGTGAAGGCGTGGACCCGGATCCGCGACAGGGGCAATTCCAGCATTAGCCTTGGGGCCGCCACGAGCGAGGCCGCGTAACCGCCGATGAACGGGGCCAGCGCCGCGACCGGGGCCAGTTCCACCGCCAGCAGGATCGTCGCGGTCCGGGCGATCGCGCGGCCGGCATCGCGGGACCGGACCGAGACGTAGGTCCCCAGCGCCACGGCGTAGCAGACGAAGACGGCCAGGCTCGCCGTGGCCAGCACGAACCCGGCCGGGTGCAGCGCCGTCGATGCCAGCGCGACCAGGTAGAGAAAGACCACCATCCCCAGCAGGGCCCGGACCGACCAGGCCGCGCCGAGCATCTTGGCCCGGAGGATCGAGGCCCGGTCGATCGGCGTGGCGAGCAGGCCATCCCATGTCCCCCGGCCCCGCTCGCCCGCCACGCCCGAGGCCGCCAGCAGGGCCGAGGCCGCCATCGCCGCGGCGGCCAGGACCGCCGCCATCTCGTTGAGCTGGTCGTTCAGCTCGTTCCGGGCGTGGTGGTGGTTGCCATTGGGGCCGAGGTCCATCCCGTACCGAAACAGCTCATCCATTACATAATTGAGGTGCGGCATGCCATACTGGAATTGCCCGATCATCATCCGTGTCAAGATCACGAGCCCGATCAGGACGACCAGCCGGGCCATCCCGGCCGACTCGGGGGCGTGGGCCTCCTTCCACCCGATCGGGTCGTCGCCGCAGGGGGGCCGGGCCCGCCCCCGGAGCCCCGCCGCCCGCGCGAGCCACCCCCGGACCCGCGACGGCCTTGCGTCGAGCCGGGCCCGGTAGGCCGGCCTGAGCCGCCAGGCCGCCAGGGCGAACAGGGCGAACAGGGCGAACCCGAAGCTTGCCTGCAACGCGGCCGTCTCGCCGACCATCCAGGACCATCCGGCCGGGACCGTCGCCCACCGGCCCCAGACCTCCATCGGGAACCGGACCGACAGCGGGCTCGACCGCGCGACCTCGCGGGCGATCGGCCCGAGCCACGCCATCGGCGACGGCGTGCCCGGCGGCCCGAGCCACCCCACCAGCCCGATCGGCAGGAAGATCCACCCCAGCATCGCCGCATAAGCCCCCGCCACGGCCCCGGCCGCCGACCGCGCATGGACCGAGACCAGCATCGCCAGCGCCGCGACGAACCAGGCCGCCGCGACCGTCCCGCCGTAACTCGCCAGGGCCCGCGCCTGGTCCACCCCGCCCAGCATCCCGAACAGGGCGACCACCGGCAGGCCGGCCAGGATCAGCACCCCCACCACCAGCAGCCCGGCGACGAGCTTGCCCCCGACCACCCCCGCCGCCCCGATCCGGCTGGCCAGGAGCAGGCCGAGCGTCCCCCGGGCCGACTCCCCGGCCACCAGCGCCGGCACCATCGCCAGGACCCCGACGAGCTGGGCATCGCCGAAAGCCTCGAAGGCCCGGGACGCGATCCCGGCGATCTCGCCCGCCGAGAGCGCCGCGACCCCCGACCAACCCCGGAGCAGTTCCGGCCTCGACCCGACGTAGGCCGCGATCGCCGAAGCCGCCCCCGCCCGGGTCCCGTAGAGCCATCGGCCCCGCGCCGCCGCGTCCAACTCCCTCCGGAAGATCGGCCCGGGTGACATTTGACGCACTCTCCGGACGGGCCACAATTTACGATAATGCGAACATATTCTAACAACTAACAAGAATCGCCGGATCCTGCGGGTGGCAGGGGTTCGCTTGCGAACCCCGGTCGCTTGATCCCCGACGGACGTTCCGGAGTTCGCTTGCGATCCCTTGCCACCCGGCCGCCATCATCCCCCCCGATGCGCCCGAAGGCAGTAAATTTCGACGGGGAGGGCATGACCCGCTTACCAGAACGCCGAGTGAAGGAGGTCGAACGCGATGGACGACAACCAGCTCCATCCTAGCAGGCGGCCGAGCCGCTCCAGACCGTCCGCCTCGGATTCCCAGCGCCCCGCGAAGACCAGGAGCGACCAGGCTCCCAGGATCGAATTTTTCGGGGCAGATTGGCTGTTGCGGAGCGAATCGGAGAGGAAATGGGGGTTGGATAGGCCGAGGTATCCCGAGGCCGGGTCCGCCATCGCCTCCAACCCGACACGGATCGCGCAGTAGCCCACCGCCATGCCGGCCACGGCGATGGCGGCCATCCCCCTCCCCGGCCACCTCTTGCCCGCGGGAACGAATGGCCTGCGAAGAGCGGTCAACCCCAGTCCCACGGTCGTGACGATCAGGGCCGCCATGAAATCGCTTTCCAATCGCCAGGTGGGCCCGACCACGGTTCTGATCCGCGGCGGCCAACGCCTCGCCACGGACTCCACCCAGTCTCGGCTGTAGACCTCCGAGACCTCGCGATCATTGCGGATCACGACGGCCGCGACCGCAACGAGCAGGATCAGGACGTCGACCCGTCGAATTGTCCCCGTCCGGCTCATGAGAGCACTCCGTCCCAGAACGGAGGGATCCTGGAGCGGATGGGACTGGGGAGGATCCAGAAGAGGAGCCAACCAATCCAGCAGCATCCCAGGACCCGCCCCAGACGATCGATCCATCCGGGGTCGGACTGCCACCGCCCGCTCAGGGCCAGGAGCAGCCAGGCTCCGGCGACGGCCGGCCCGACTCGCACGGACACCGTGATCCACAACTGATGAAAGGAGAAGGGCACCCCGGTCGGATCACCGAAGGCGAACCGGGTCAATTCATGCACGCCGCCCACGACCAAGGCCACCGCCGCGACGCTACATGCGGAATGGCCCGGGCGACGAACCAGCCGGCCCCGACTGGGGTGGGGCCGTCGGTATTGGAGGATCAGCAGGGCGATCATCCACCAGGCCGCGACGCAGGACCAGGCCCCATAGGTGGTCTCGATGGTCCGGAAATGGTGGGCCCCGTTTCGGAAAATCGGGCTGTTCAGCGACGCCAGATAGGGCCGAAACATGGCCAGCCCGGCGCCCGTCGCCGCGACCAGGACCATCAGGTCGGCCAGGGTGAATCGTCGGTTCGAGGTTCGCTCTCGCGTCATGGCGATCCTCGGGTCATCATCGCCCGCCGCTCCATGAACCGTACTTGAGGCAGTCGCATGGTCCTCTCCCGTCAAATCTCGTCGCTACTTTACCCATGCCATTAACTGTCCGGTCGTCTTATAAGCAAATTCTTACACGCCAGACGATTCCACCTCATCATTCCCCCTTTAACTCCACATCGGGCATGCCGATTCGCCTCAGATACTTGCCGCAGGCATCCTCGAGACCGCTAAGGTCTTGGCGGAGGAATAGCGGACGGCCCCCCGATCCATCTGGGAGGGGATAGATCGGCATGTTACAGCAAATCCAGCACTCCTCCGGGGAGAAGCCTCTCACGGTAAAGGCAGCGATGACTTCTTCGTCGGAGAACTTGTCTGGTGATCTTAGCTTGTTGATACGATCCTCTCGACAAACAGACCCGGTGGGCTGAGAACGTGTCCGCGTCGCCTCTACTCCACTGCTGGCAATTTCGACTCGACGTACGTCCCGAAACGAAGGGCGAAAACTTAACGATTCCGGGATGATATTCACCCGTTAGAGTTTGACGGTCGGGTGGCACGGGTTCGCTTGCGAACCCCGGACCTGCCGGCGTGGGCCGAACGACCGGGGTTCGCAAGCGAACCTCTGCCACCCGCCCGTTCAATTGGCATGGGGTTTGAGGCGACTCCGCTGCTGGTGTAACCATGCCTGGACCTGAGTATGCCCGGCTTTGGTGTCGTAAACGATCAAGGTCAACGACAGTTGCATAGGCGTGACGGTACGCTTTCCGAACCACCATTTATCCTCCGGGACGGAGGATTTTAGCAGATTAGCCACGCTCGTTATTTCGGAGATGGTGGAGGATTTGGAGTGGGTCGGGAGCAAGTCACCGACGAAATAAATGCTGGACTGAGCGCCCTTGAGTTGATGACTGACGGCGACCTGCTTCCCGCCCCACAGAGAGAGGGCGACCGCCGCGACCCCGACCATCATGGCCCCCAGACCCAACCGCCACCGCGGCGCGGTCGGTGGCATTCTTTGCAAGGTCACTATCAGGGATAGTCGGCAGAAAGGGAATGGGCAATCTGATGGCATCAATTTCTATCATTGTATGGATTCGTGATGTCTCTTCTCGACTCCACCACCGAGAATTTCGACTCGACCTCAATCCTCGAACGAAGGATGAAAGCTGAACGATCTCCGGGCAATATTCGACACTCCTCGCTGAACACCACCACGAATAGAAGGCCAAGGGACTTGGACTTACGGCGAATCGCCGCAAATCTCCTTGAATTTGCCCGTCAAACTCACGTGGGTCCACCACCCATGCTCGCA
>JAABUJ010004136.1_pt1 | contig 15547 bp, 16 predicted proteins | sample 5559131 | NCBI WGS metagenome assembly JAABUJ01 (sample SAMN10711875, study PRJNA513366) | rock metagenome | isolation source: Antarctica rocks | place: Antarctica: Victoria Land, Mt New Zealand nord | collected 2016-01-07 | reverse complement strand
CTGTCCGGGATCAAGGTTTTCGTCCGCCAGCACAGCAAATCCGGCAAAATACCTGCCCACAACCCGGCTCAGCTGCCAAACGACCGCTCAGAAGCTCGCAAATCGCGCGATTTTCTGCAGCCTGTTAAACGCGAAGCGGTGTCACTGCTGCGGGGGAGCGGGCGACCGCTGACGCAGGTGGCGGCCGAGCTGGGGTTGCAGCCCTCGGTGCTGCGCCGCTGGCGTGGCCCTGCGGGCGCGACAGTAAGCCGGCCAACTGCCGCTGTCCTAGTTTCGGCGGATCAGCTGGAGATCCGTCGCCTGCGTAAAGAACTCGAGCGGGCGCAGATGGAGCGCGACATCTTAAAAAAAGCCGTCGGCATCTTCTCGAGCCCGCCGAGATGATGTTCCGGTTCATCGAGGACCACCGCGAGGTGTTTCCCGTGCGGGCAATGTGTTCGGTGCTGACCATCAGTGCCAGCGGCTACTAGGCTTGGCGCAGCAGGCCAGAAAGTGCCCGTGCCGGGGCAAACCGGGCGCTGGTCGAGGATATCCGCCGCGTGCACGCCAATAGCCGCCGTCGCTACGGCAGTCCCCGGGTGCATGCCTCGCTGCGAGCCGAGGGCAAGCGGGTGGGGCGAAACCGGGTGGCGCGGCTCATGCGCACGCACGGCATCCAGGCGCATCGCCGACGGCCGTTTCGCAAGACCACGGACAGCAACCATGCTTTCCCGCCTGCCCCCAACCTTTTGGCGCGGCAGTTCGCCTCCGCGGTCGCGCCGAACCAGGTTTGGCTAGCCGACATGACCACCATCGCCACTGGCGAGGGATGGCTGTATTTGGCCGTCGTGCTGGACCTGTTCTCGCGCAAGGTGGTTGGCTGGGCGATGAGCGAGACCATGCCGCAGGAACTGACCCTGGCCGCACTGCACATGGCCATCACCAATCGCCGTCCCAGCCCAGGGCTGCTGCACCATTCCGATCGTGGCAGCCAGGGTGAATTCAACTGGTCGTCGCAACACCCTGGGGAGGAAGGTTGGGATGGCAGGTCGGCGTCGGTCGGATCGTGCGTTGCGGAGCAAGCTGCGTTCGCCGGGACGGCCTCCGGTCGCGCGGCAGGCGCACCAGCGGCGGTTTTGGGTATTGATTGCGGCGGGGCAATCGAGCGAGGACGCGGCGATTGGCGCCGGCGTGTCGGCGCCGGTAGGAGCACGGTGGTTTCGGAAGGCGGGCGGCATGCCACCATCGACGCTTGCGCCATCATCGAAGCCGTTGTCTGGGCGATACCTGTCGTTTGTGGAGCGGGAGGAGCTTGCAATCCAGCATGCCCAGGGCTCTGGGGTGCGGCAGATCGCCCGGCACATGGGGCGATCGGGGTCGAACCGAGAGGTTCGCCGGAGATCGACGATCTCGCGAGAGTTGCGCCGCAACGCTGCCACACGCGGCGGCGAGCTGGATTATCGGGCGAGCACCGCGCAGTGGCATGCTGAACGGGCCGCTGAGCGCCCGAAGCCTGCGAAGCTGGCGCTCAACGCGACGCTGCGGAGCTATGTGCAAGATCGGCTGGCCGGCATGGTCGTCGCGCCAAGCGGTGCTGCGGTTCCCGGGCCAACAGTATCCTGGAAAGGTCGCCGGCACGGACCGCGCAAGGATCGTCGTTGGGCATCGGCGTGGAGCCCTGAGCAGATTGCCCACCGCCTACGGCTGGACTTCCCGCACGATGAGACGATGCGCATCAGCCACGAGGCCATCTACCAGTCGCTCTACGTGCAAGGCCGAGGCGCTCTGCGCCGCGAGCTGACCGCCTGTCTACGCACCGGGCGGGCGTTGCGCGTGCCGCGGGCGCGCAGCCGCGGACGAGGCAAGTCTTTCATCGTGCCGGAAATCATGATTAGCGCGCGCCCGGCAGAGGTGGCCGACCGGGCCGTGCCGGGCCACTGGGAAGGCGACCTCATCCTGGGATTGGACAGTTCCGCGGTCGGCACCTTGGTGGAGCGTACGACGCGGTTCACGATGCTGCTGCACTTGCCGCGGATGGCGGAGCACGGTGTGGGAGTTCGCGTAAAGAACGGACCCGCGCTGGCTGGACATGGCGCCGAAGCCGTCCGCGACAGCATCGCCGGCACAATCACCAGCTTGCCCGAGCAACTCCGGCGATCGCTGACCTGGGATCAGGGGGCGGAGATGGCGCAACACGCACGGCTGAAGATCGACACAGGCCTTGCCGTTTATTTCTGCGACCCGCATAGCCCGTGGCAGCGGGGCACGAACGAGAACACCAACGGGTTGCTGCGCCAGTATTTCCCGAAAGGCACCGACTTGAGCGCCCACAGCAAGAATGCTCTCCAGGCGGTAGCGCTGGCCCTCAACACCAGGCCGCGCAAGACCCTCGGCTGGAAGACACCTGCCGAGGCGTTTGACGAGTACCGGCGGTTGGCCCACATGACCGTTGCGACGACCGGTTGAACCTAAGCAGTATGCCGCACATGAATACCGCCGCGTGCTGGATCAGCACGGAATGAGCTGCTCGATGAGCCGAAAGGGCGATTGCTGGGATAACGCGCCGATGGAAAGCTTCTTTGGCAGCCTCAAGACGGAACTGGACAGCGACGGCCCGTTCGAAACCAGGCTGGCGGCGCGATCGGTCCTCTTTGGCTTCATCGAGGGCTCTACAACCGCCAACGCCTCCACTCGGCGATCGGCTACGTCACGCCAACCAACAAGGAACTACTCGCCGCGGCCGCGTAGGCCGTAACTCGTGCCCACTAAAATGGGGGATGGTCAGGCGCGCGCCTGCTGCGCACCCTGGAGCGGATCAAGTGGCTGCTCTGGCACGGCAACGGCCACCGTGCCCGGCAGCACGCTGGCGGCTTGCGTGACGACGTCGCTGACTTGGAGCTGGACTACCCGCACCTGGGCAAGTTCGCCCGGTCGGCCCATGAGTTCGCTGTCTACATCACGTCGAACGCCGGCAGCCTCATCAACTACGGCGAGCGGTTCCGGTCGGGCGAGCGCATCTCGTCCGCCATGGCCGAAAGCACGGTCAACGCGGTGGTCAGCAAGCGCTTCGCCAAGCGCCAGCAGATGCAGTGGACCCGGCGGGGCGCACACCTGCTGCTGCAAACCCGCACCCGCGCCTTGGATGGCACTCTCCGGCCCTTGTTCGAGCAGTGGTATCCAGGGCTGGCCAACGACAATCCCAAGGATGCGGGTCAGGCGAACGCGGCGTGAACACCACACACTTCCTTATGGTCCCCTGCACGTTCCGGAGTGGATCAGGGCGCACGCCTGGGACGCGAAGCGCGGCTACCGGGCGGACTGGGCGCGGCGCGAGCTGGCCTGCCAGCTCGGCCCGGCCTGGGCCGGGGTGGAGCGCGCCGCCCCGCACGTGCGCTGCCTGTTCGCCGGCTTCGCGCTGCACGCGGCGCGGCACCGCGAGGACGCGGCCCGCTTCCTTGGCGAACTGGCCGAGGCGCTGCCGCGCACGGACGGCGACGCGATCCCCGAGCTGCCCGGCACGCTGGTCGCCCAAGCCGACCTGATCCTGCGCGACCCAGCCCTTGCCGGCCCGTGCGCCGAGGTGGCGGGCTGGCACGCCTTCCAGTCCACTGCCATGCTCGGCGTGCTGGCTTACGCCCGCAAGCGGGCTGGGGTGATGGCGCCAGCGCAGTTCAACTGGCTCAAGCTGGTGGACCGCCGGCTCTGGTATGCGCTGCACAGCCTCGGCATGCCCAACCCTTACGTCAAGGCACGCGGCGCGCGCGACCACTACGCGGCCGAGTGCCTGATCGGCGAGCCAATCCATGTGCCCTCCATCGACCGTGCCGCGCTCGGCCTGCAGGCCGAGGCCACCGGCATAGGAGGGCCGCCCTCACCAATGGAAAGGACGCTTCGTGCCGTTTAATCCGGTCATCAACCCGTTTCGTCACGTTGCCGCTGCCTCTCAGGCGCTTCGATCAGCCGGCGCTTGAAGCCCGCGGCGCCGCGCCCCGTTCGGCCCCTCCGAGAGCTGATCCATGCCGGCTGCGGTGATCGGGTCACGGACGACAAACAGGTAAGACGCCGCTGAAGCGACGCCGATGACCGCCCCGACCACCAGCGCCAAGACAAAGGAGCCGGTCGATTGCACGATCAGCCCGGTCACCGTGGGCGCGAGTGCTCCGCCCAGGTAGCCGCCGAAGTTCTGCATCGCGCCGATCGACGCCGTGCAGTTGGTCGGCGCCGCCACGGAGCTGAGCGCCCAGGCGCAGGTGCTGGTGACATAGACCAGGAACAACGATGCCGAGATGAACGCCACCGCAAGGGTGTTGCTGGTGACGTAGGCCGCCGCCAGGGTGCAGGCAGAGGTGCCCAGCAGCGCAAGGGCGGCTGGATACTTGCGGCTGTTGACCGGCGACACGCCGCGGCGGACCAGCACGTCGGCCAGATATCCGCCCAGCACGCCGCCGACCACGCCGCAGGCGAACGGGACCGCGGCGGCGATGCCAGTCGCTTTCACGCTCATGTGCCGCTCGATCTCTAGGTAGCCCGGCAGCCACGCCGCGTAGATCCAGGTCAGGTAGATGCATCCGAAATAGCCGAGGATCATCCCCCAGGTCGTCCGGAAGCGGAACAGCAGCTTCCATTCGCGGAACGTCACCTCCGTCCGCTGGCCCGGCGGGTCGCCCTCCATGCGGTAGGCGTTCTCCGCCGCGGTCAGCGCGACGCTCGGGGGGTCGCGGTAGAGCGCGAACCAAACAACCGCTACCAGCAGGCCGGCCACCCCCATGATCACGAAGGTGGCGCGCCAGCCGAAGCGCAGCATCAGGAAGGTGAGCAGCGGCAGCGCGATGGCGGTGCCGAGTGTGGAGGCGCAGTTGAAGATGCCCGTCGCCAGCCCGCGGTCCCGCGGGTTGAACCAGTCCCGCACGACCCGGGCGCCGGTCGGGAACTGCGGGGCCTCGCCGACCCCCAGCAGCAGCCTGGCGGCGAAGAACTGCGTGAAGCTGTGAACCAGCCCGCCCAAAAGCTGGGCCAGCGACCACAGCGACAGCCCGACCGTCAGCAGGCGCCGCGGCCCGAGCTTGTCCACCATGGCGCCGGTCGGCAGCTGGGAGAATGCGTAGGACCAGAGGAACGCAGACAGCAGGTAGCCCATTTGCGAGAGGGAGAGGCCCAACTCCTCCCGGATCAACGGATTGGCCACTGCCAGGGTCGCGCGGTCGATGTAGTTGACGGCGCCCGCCACCACCAGCATGGCAAGCGCTGTGCGCTGGATCGATTTGACCTTTGGCGTGGCCTCAATCGTGGCTGACATGGTGGCAAACCTCCCCTTTTCTGTTTGCGGGGAGCCTACACACCTCGTGAGCGATGCGGCGATGGCATATTTGCATTCCGTCGTGCCGAACTGCGACGGCATCGTCAACTTGTTGGACTGAGGTCGCGATCGCATGCGATTTCGACGGGGTGCTCGCGTCATCCCGCCCGCCTACCCGGCTCAGCCGCATCTCGCAAGCCGGTCAGCCGCCAAGTTGACGGTGCCCCAGAAAGACACTGGCCGTGACGCGACTAGCCGCTTCGGGGTGAATGGCGGCGAGAAGCAGACTCTGCGAGGATGGCCAGCTTTCGTCACATTCCCGCGTGACGATCGTTTTCCAGTACGCGGAGTGACGACATGGGTAGCTTGGTGATCAGTGGCGGCCGGGTGGTGGATCCGGCGAGCGGGATGGACATCGTGGGTGACGTGGCGCTGCTGGATGGCAGGATCGCCGCCGTGGGAACGGGACTGGGCGGCGCCGAGCGGACGATCGACGCCGCCGGGCTCGTGGTGGCCCCCGGGTTCATCGACCTGCACGCGCACGGCCAATCGATCCCCGCGGACCGCATGCAGGCCTTCGACGGCGTGACGACGACGCTCGACCTGGAGGCGGGGGTGATGCCGGTGGCGTCCTGGTATCGGCGCCAGGCCGATCAGGGGCGGGTGCTGAACTACGGCGCTTCCGCCAACTGGGCCTTTGCCCGCATTGGCGCCATGACCGGCTCCAACGAGGAATCCTCGCTCGAAGCGTTCGGCCGCGCCATGCGGGACCGCCGCTGGGTGGAGAACGTCGCCAGCGAAGCCGAGGTGGAGGCCATCCTCGACCGCCTCGGCCGCGGGCTGGATGAGGGCGGCATCGGCATCGGCATCCTCAATGCTTACGCGCCCGGCGCAGGCGTGCAGGAGCTGGCGGCGGTGTGCCAGCTGGCGGTGGGCCAAGGCGTGCCCACCTTCACGCACGTCGCCTACATGTCGCGCATCGACCCGGAAAGCGCCGCCGAGGCCTATGTCCGCCTGATCGGCTATGCCGGCGCCACGGGCGCACACATGCACATCTGCCACTTCAACAGCTCCAGCAAGACGGACGTGGAACGCTGCGCCCGGCTGGTGGCGAAGGCGCAGGAGCAGGGCCTGCCGATCACCCTCGAGGCCTATCCATACGGCACCGGCTCGACCGTGCTGGCCGCCGCGTTCTTCAGCGATCCCGAGTTCGAGGAGCGGAACGGTACCGGCTACGATTCGGTGCAGCGGGTGACCGACGGGCGGCGGTTCCAGAACCGCGAGGAGCTCCTGGCGGCGCAGGCCGAGGAACCCTCGACCCTGGTGCTGTGGCACATCCTGGACACGGAGAACAACGAGCGCCACCGCGAGCTGCTGGACATGTCGGTGCTGTTCCCCGGCGGGGCCATCGCCTCGGACGCGATGCCCTGGTCGCTGCCGGACGGCACGACCTATATCGGCGACGCTTGGCCGCTACCGCAGGACGCCACCTCCCACCCGCGCTCCGCCGGCACCTTTACCCGGTTCCTGCGCCACTGGGTGCGCGAGCGCCAGGCAATCTCGCTGCTGGACGGCGTGCGCAAGTGCACGCTGATTCCAGCGGAAATCCTGGAGCCGAGCACGCCCGACATGCACGCCAAAGGGCGGCTGCAGCCGGGCGCCGACGCCGACGTGGTCGTGTTCGACCTCGAGACGCTGACCGACCGGGCCGAGTTCTCGGCAATGAACCGCCCGGCGGAGGGAGTGAGGCACCTGCTGGTCGCCGGGCAGCCGGTGATCACCGACGGGGTGATGGACGTGGCGGCCCGGCCCGGGCGGCCGGTACGCCGGCCCGTCGCCGCCGGCTAGCAGACGTGCCTGTTCCGATCCTGCTGGTTGCCGGCTTCCTGGGCGCGGGCAAGACCACCGTCGTCAATCACCTGCTGGCCCATGCCGAGGGCCGGCGGATCGCCGCCGTGGTCAACGATTTCGGCGCCATCAACATCGACGCCGAGCTAATCGTGGGCGCCGCCGACGGGGTCGTCAGCTTGGCCAACGGCTGCATCTGCTGCTCGCTGGAAGGCGACCTGCTGCGAACGCTCGCGGCCCTCCTGCGGCGCAGCCCACGCCCAGAGGCCATCGTGATCGAGACGAGCGGCGTGGCCGATCCGGCGGACATCGTCCGCAACCTCATGGACCCCGTGATCTGGCGGGAGGCGCCGCTGGAGACGGTGCTCTGCGTGGTGGACGCGACGGCTCCCGCGGAGGCGTTGGACGATCCGCTGCTCCGCTCCCAATTGCGCGCCGCGGACGTGGTGGCGCTCAGCAAGGTCGATCTCGCGGATGCCGCCGGGCGCGAACGGATGCGCGCCGCCGTGGCCGCGGCCAGGCCGGCAGCGGTTGTTGTTGATGCCTTGCACGGCCAGGTGCCCGCGGCGCTGCTGTTCCCCGACGACCCCAACCATCCGCCGGCGTCACGCGACCCAGGCCGGCGCCGCCCGGCGGCCGACCGGTTCGAGACCCTCAGCTGGACATCCGAGCAGCCGGTCTCCCTGCCTCGCCTGCAGGCGTCGATCGGCCGGCTTGCTCCGAAGCTCGCCCGGGCCAAGGGGCTATTCGAGACGGTGGAGCAGCCCGGCCGCCAGCTTCTGTTTCAGCTCGCCGGCGGGCGCGCGACGTTGGCCACAGCCGGTACGCCTACGCCAGGGGCACCCCGGGTGCGGATCGTGTTCATCGCCGAGATTGGCGTCCTCTCGGCTGCCGAGATCGGCAGGATCATGGATGATTGTATATGCCCGGCGAAGCTGGGCCTGCGCTGACCGGCAATCGCTGTCATGGTGCAGTCCTGTGCACAATTTGGAGGATGGCTCGATGTGGATCGCCCGATGGGCCTTGGCCACCGCTCTGCTGGCCACGGCTGCACAGGCGCAGACAGCGCCCAAGGTGCTGCGCGTGGTGCCCAGCGCCGACCTGACGCAGCTCGATCCCGGCTTCGCCAGCATCGTCATCACCCGCATCTACGGATTGATGGTCTACGAGACGCTGTTTGCCTGGGACAGCAAACTGCAGCCCAAGCCGCAAATGGTGCGGGACTGGAGCACCTCGGCCGACGGGCTGATCTGGCGGTTCACGCTGCGGCCGGGCCTGAAATTCCATGACGGCCAGCATGTGACCACAGCGGATGTGATTCCGTCCCTGCAACGCTGGATGCAGCGGGACGTGGTGGGCCAGAAACTGGCCGGGTCGGTCGCCGGCATGGACGCGATCGATCCCGACACCTTCGAGATCAAGCTGTCCAGGCCCTATCCGGCGATGCTGTTTTCGCTCGGTTCCGGCATTGGCCAGGTGCCGGTCATCATGCGGGCGCAGGATCTAGCCGGCGACCCGGCGCAACCCATCACACCGCCATCGGCTCCGGCCCCTTCCGCTTCAACAAGGACCTGCGGGTCAGCGGCGCGCTGACCGTGTTCGATCGCAACCCCAACTACGTGCCGCGGGACGAGCCCCCGGACGGGCTGGCAGGTGGCCGCCGGGTCAAGGTGGACCGGGTGGAGTGGCACGTGATTCCTGACCCGTCCACCGCCGTCGCCGCCTTGCAGGCAGGCGAGGTCGACGTGATCGAGCAACCCGCGCTGGAACTTCTGCCGCTGGTCCGCCGCAATCCAAACATCCGCGTGCAGAAGCTCACCAACCTCAGCACCCAGACGATGCTACGGCCCAATTCGCTATACCCGCCGTTCAACGATCCCCGCGCCCGGCTGGCGCTTGCCTATATCATCGACCAATCGGACATCATGGCGGCTGGCTTCGGGGACAAGCAGAACTGGACGGAGTGCCGGTCTTTCTTCATCTGCGGCGGCCCCTATGGCACGCAGGCGGGAACGGAGGCCATCCGCCCGAACCTGGAAAAGGCCCGCGCCCTGCTGAAGGAGGCGGGCTACAAGGGCGAGACGCTGGTCTTTTCCTCGACACACGAGATCGCCTGGATCGGACGGATGGCCGAAGTGGCGGCGGACGAGATGAAGCGTGCGAGCATGAACGTGGAGATCGCCTGGGCCGACTGGGGCACGACGGCCGGGCGGCAGTCGAACCGCGCCGCACCGGACAAGGGCGGCTGGAACCTGTTCGCCACGGGCGCCAGTGGACCGACGATGCACTCGCCTTTGACCAACATCGGCACCAACATGGCCTGCAACGGCCGTAATTTCCCCGGCTGGCCCTGCGACGAGAACGCGGAGAAGCTGCGCCAGGCTTTCCTGGACGCCGGCGATGCAGCCCGTCCGGCCGCGCTGGACGCGCTGCACGGATATCTGGCGAAGGTGCAGCCCTATGTCGTCATGGGACAGTATCAGCAGCCGGTGGCGCTACGCAGCACGGTCACCGGGTTCCTGGAGTCACTGGTCATCCTATACTGGAACCTGGACAAGTAGCCGGGCGGCTCACACCCGTCGGAAGCGCAGCACACGGGCACGATGGCTGGCCACCTGCAGGCTGCCCTCCGCATCCAGCCATATGCAGGGGCGGTGGCGCCACATCAGGTGCGGCAGGTCTGCCAGAGCCCGCCCGCCCGGCAACGGGGTCAAGGCCACCTCCTGCCCGAGGCTGCCCATCCAGGGCCAGCGCGCCATCCCGTCGCCGGAAATCGTCAGCTCCACGCCGAAAACCTCCTCCCGCCACGTCCCCGCCAGAGCGGGGTCGAGCGCCAGCCCGTCCGGGACACGGTGCAGCTGCCGGGCCACGCCACCGAACGTGCCCTCGATTGCGCCGGCGGTGACCGACAGGTCCATCTCCAGCGTGCTCGGGATTGAGCGGACCCGGCTCCCGGACGCCAGCAGCGTTTCCCGCGCGCCCATGAACTCGATTGACCCCGGATGGATTTCCGTCCAGGCCGGACCGTCCGCAGCCGCGTGCAGGCCGACCGGCAGATCGGGTGCAGGTTCCGGCGGCGGTTCGCCAAGCAGCGCTGCCATCACGCGCAAGGCTGGCAGCAGCGGGTCCTCGTCCCGGTTGAGCAGCAGCACGACGCCCACGCCCTGCTCCGGTTTTGCTGCTGGACTGTCAGGATAACGGGCTGAGCTTGGAGCGGCGTTCGTGTGCGCCGACCTGGCGCTAGCCCCCGAGCCGCGTCCGGACCATGCCGCTTATGTCGCGTCGTGGTTGAAGGTGCTCCGCAACGACAAGCGGGCGATCTTCACGGCAGCCGCCAAGGCCCAGGCGGCGGCGGACTGGATGCACGCGAAGCAGAATGCGGCAGTGTCACCAGAGGCTGCTGGACAAGCCCAGGCGGCCTGATCAGGACAGGGGCGGCTTGCGCCGCCCTCGTCGTTCTATGGTCGGCGGGCGGATGGTCCCACGGAAATACGGCGGGCCGCTCCGCGGCCCAGTTATCTAGGTAAAAAGAGGATAGACTATATAGGACCATACCTTCATAGTGTTTTTCCTGAGAATATCTGAAGGACAGAAGGGTGCAGATTTTTTCACTCATCAGCCAGAAAGGTGGTGCTGGCAAAAGCACACTTGCCCGCCAACTGGCGGTGCTCGCCGGTGAGGCTGGTGCAAGCGTCCTTATCGATCGCGACCCACAGGAAACATCGACCAAATGGTGGCAGCGGCGGCAGACCTTGCAGCCGTTACCGGAGCGGCCCGACCTGCTCGACCTCGGCGGCTCTGACCTGACTACCGCAACAAAAGCGCTGCGAAAACAGGTCGGCGTCGTGTTCGTGGATACTAGGCCCGCTGTTGCGGAACCTGAGGCGGAAGCCGCCCGCGTCGCGGACCTCGTTATTGTCCCCGTACGCCCCTCGTCGGATGATCTTGAAGCCGTTGGAGAGACGCTGAAAATTCTTCGCCGTCTGGAGAGATGTGCAGTCGTGATCGTCAATGCGGCCAAGAACGAGGTACGCGCGCGGGACGCGCGCGCCGCATTGTCCCGCTACCCGGTTCCGGTCTGTCCGACCCATGTCGGCGACCGCGCCGTCTATCTCGATGCGGCCCTGGAGGGTCGTGGCATTGGCGAGATGCGGGGTGCGGCCGCGCGCGATGCCCATGCCGAACTTCGCGCCGTTTGGACCTGGATTCAGGAGATGTCCCATGAGCAGCAATAAGCGCGGGCGATCGCTCGCAGAGGTCATGTCGCCGATCGACGACGATACAATCGCAGCCCCGGTTGCCGTCATCGCTGAAGCGTTGTCTGCGACGAGCAACGGAATAACGGAAGCCGTCGGACAGAGCGTTGTGCCCATCAATATTCTGGTGGCGCCCGAGGACCGGCGCCGGCTTCGCCAACTCAGCCTGGATGCCAACTTGAGCCTTCAAAAACTCGGACACGAGGCCTGGAACCTCCTGCTACAAAAGCGGGGCTTGCCCCCCCTGAAGGCAGTCAGCGCCAACGTGCCCAGCGGGCGTTTGTCTAGCGTCCGTTCAAAATAGGTTCATACCTTCACACATAATAACCTCAGAAGGTTTGCAGAAGATGACCTGTAATGGTACGTAGGTCGGGTCGGTTGGTGCGGCGCGCCGGCGAGGGGCAGTTAGACCTTTTGGTCGCGTTGCCCGGCGACATTCCCACGCATGACCAACAGGACATGATGGAGCGGCCGTTCTTCAGCCTCTCCAAGCAGCGCCGGATCGAGCCCATCGACTATCAGGTGCAGAATGGCTCGACCACGATCAGCGTCAACGTCACTGCCCCGGCGGAGATAGGTCTCGCGACCATATGGGACGCAGACATCCTCATCTGGGCGGCGTCGCAACTCCGGGAGGCCAAGGCGCGTGGGATTGAACCATCGCCGACCTTCAAGGTGTCGCTCTACGAGCTGTTGCGCGGCATTGACCGTCGAACGGGCGGCGACGAGTACCAGAGGATCGTTGAAGCATTCGAGCGGCTCAGCGGCACACTAATCCGTACCAACATTCGGCAGGGCAAACGCAAGAAGCCCGAAGGATTTCACTGGATCGAGCGATATGCCGCACCCACTGATGACCAAGGACGTCCAGATGGCATCGAGTTCACGATTTCCGACTGGCTTTACGAAGGCATTCTGACAGACCGCCTGACGCTAACAATCGACAGGGAATATTTCAGCCTGACCGGCGGTATCGAACGATGGCTTTACCGTGTCGTTCGGAAGCACGGCGGCCATCAATCCGGCGGCTGGGCGTTTACCATGACACAGCTTCACATGAAGAGTGGCAGCACTCAGCGTCTGGCAGACTTCGCCAAGGAACTGCGACGCACCATCGAGCGCCAACGCCTTCCAGGATATTGGTTGCAGATCCTTCGTAACTCAGAAGGTCAGGAGGTTCTGCACTTTACCGAGCGATGCCAACTTCCCATTAACCATCAAGAGTTTAGTCCGCGAAGGCTTTCGCGAACATCAATTGGCTCATTCTCGCCGGCGACGACAGCCAGGGGCCAAAACCACGATAGCGAAGCCGGGCGTGAAGAGGTTGCCACAGCGCCAGTTGGTCAGCCTGTGGATATGTGAATCACCACGTGGTTTTGGCCCCTGGCAAACCCGTGGTTTTGGCCCCCAGACTATCGTGGTTTCACCCCCCGGAAACTCGCAAAAGCGACGAGATTTCAGCGGTTTCTGGAGTCCGTAATAGCCTTAATCCTCTACTACGTAGAGTCTTCTTAAGGCCTTGCGGTTGTGGACAAATTGACCGTGCGTGAGCAATCGTCCGGTAGCGGGTGGACGCAACGAGTTAACCCGTCGATTGGGATGGCAAACTTGGTCGATAAGACCCAGGGGCCAAAACCACGATAATCCGTTAGAAAGAGGGCTGACACAGACGCTCTACTGCTCTCGGTGAAGCAGATCGCTCCCAGTCACCGGTCGCAGGTTCAGCTCGGACGGGGCTTTGAGGAGCAGCTCGGAGGTGGTCGTGACACCTTGCGGAGCAGTGCACGCCGTCTAGACACGCAGACGGTAGAGGCCGGGCTGCAAGTCGGCTCCCAAGACGAGGGAGGCGTTGGCGTCGTTGCTGCCGGGATGGCTGACAAGGACGGAGCGCTGGTTGAGGCTACGGCCTTCCAGCCAGGCTTGCAGGAGGCAGGTTGGCGCGAACATGGTCCCGACCCCGAAGTGAGCACTGAGGTCGGTGCCGATCTGATAGCGTCCTGCTTCCCTCGCTTTGAGCCAGCCCTGGATTTCCACGCCGACCGGTCCGGCGTAGCGCACGCCCCGGGTCCGGATGTCGGTCAAGGCAATCGGGCCGCCCTCATAGACGAAGCCGCCCACGGCATCGGCGGGCACTTCCGACAGGCTGTTGACGTCCTTCGGGGCGGGGTGGGCGACGGCCAAGGCACCAGGCTTGTACGTGGAGGTCATAGCGTCGGTTGTCATGCAGACAACGCCAGGGGTGAACAGACCGAGAATGCTGACCGTCTCTGAAACGTGGTGAACCATTTTGGGACGGAAGACGATTGCGGGACGGGTTTTGTGGACGGATCTGAAGGCCGTTGTGATGGGCTCCAGCAGCCGTCCAGAGAACGGACAGTTGCGAGACATCGAACGAAGTCAGTGGTTTGTAGCTAATTGGGCTTAGCGTTGTCTGCGTGACAACCGACGCTATGCCCTCAAGATCGGCTAGGTCGAGGTCGCAGACTGCCCGCAGCGCCTCGGCGGTGGTGCCGCCCTGCAAGCTGTCCGGCAACGCTTCCAGCCAGGCGGCATACTGCGCCTGCAATTCTGCCAGTTCGGCGACGGCGTCGTGCCAGCGCCGGGCCCGGCCGCGATGATCGGCCGGGCGGCGCGTGCGAATGACCGGTGCTTTAGCCGCCCGCGTGGCGCGATGGCGGGCCTGACGTTCCGCGTCGGTCATGGGTTTCTCACCGATCGGTTTGCGTGGCATGGTCCCACTCCGTAGCGTGACGTCACGAAACCCAGAGAGCACCGCGCGTTGCGGTATCATCCCTTGGGTGAGCGATCCGGAGTGTCTGCGGACCGGGTGCCGCGCTGACGCTGCTTGCTTTGCTTAAGCCGGTAGCTGTCCCCATTCATTTCAAGGATATGAACGTGGTGGGTCAGCCGGTCGAGCAGCGCGTCGGTGAGGGATCACGACATAGAACGGACCCAGATTCACGCTAAGGCGTAAGTGGCTGTAGGGCATAGAGAATTTCCTGCTCCGGGCCGCGTAGGTCTTCGCGTCCCAAGTGAACTACAGTCTGTTTGCTACGATGTAGGCCCCAGCTAAATCAGGGCATTACGGTTCGCTGGTCGAAGAGAGATCAAGTGGGACAGCCAGCTTTTGGCTGAAGTTCCTGGTCTGGGCCTGTGCGGCTGAGCGGACCAGGAAAGCAGCATAAGGCTATTCAAAACTCCCATGCGGAATTAGGGTTTCTGAGTGGCCTGAGCCCGCCGTTGCGGACGGTGTCGGGCAGCGAGAAGTCGTATCGGCCGAGGAAGTTGAGATGGCGCCAGATCAGCGGGGAGAGGTGGGCGAGGTCGTCGTCGCGGACGTCCATGCCGTCTGCCCTGACTTGCTGGATGGCTTCCTGCATGTAGATGGCGTTCCAATGTACGACGGCATTCAGCGCGAGGCCGAGCGAGCCGAGCTGCTCTTCCTGCCCCTGCTGAAAAGGGCTTCTGATTTCGCCGCGTTCGCCATGGTGGATCCGTCGTCCCAGGCGGTGGCGCAGCTCGGTGTGATTGAGCTGGGTCAGGATGCGCCGCCGGAACGCCGGGTCGTCGATGGTGCGCAGGATGTGGACGGTCTTGGCGATCCTGCCGATTTCAGCGAGCGCGCGCGCCAAGGTGGTCGGCTTATCGCGGACCTGGAGCGTGCGCATGATGCCGGCCGCCTTGAGGTGGCCGAGTTTGAGCGAACCGGCCAGGCGGATCGCATCGGACCAGTTCTCGCGAATCAGGCCGGGATTGATGGTGCCTTTGCTGAGGCTGTTGAAAGGGCCGTAGTCGGCGCGGCGGTCGATCCGCCACAGCCTGGCGTCGCCCAGGTCGGCCAGCCGCGGGCTGAACTGGTAGCCCAGCAGCCAGAACAGGCCGAACACGGCATCGGAGTAGGCGGCGGTGTCGGTCATGATTTCCATAGGCTCGAGCTCGATTTCCTGTTCAAGCAGGAGGGCGAGCAGGACCAGGCTGTCACGCAGGGTTCCGGGCACCACGATAGCGTTCAGGCCGCTGAACTGGTTGGACATCAGGTTGTACCAGGGTCAGAAGGTCCATCTCTGCGAAAACGTACGTTAGCGTATTGCACGCGATATTATGGGTCGGGTTAGCGGCGGCCAGGACGCTGGTTGCCGAGGAGCGCCTGAAGGCCGAGCTCGACGTC
>JAABUJ010004131.1_pt1 | contig 15553 bp, 20 predicted proteins | sample 5559131 | NCBI WGS metagenome assembly JAABUJ01 (sample SAMN10711875, study PRJNA513366) | rock metagenome | isolation source: Antarctica rocks | place: Antarctica: Victoria Land, Mt New Zealand nord | collected 2016-01-07 | reverse complement strand
CCAGATGTTTCAAACTAAATTGCACTAAACAGTTTAAATTGATAGTGCACCAATAGTGTAAAACGGTTTGCAAACGCTTGCGAACCTTGAATATACATTTATCGAGAGAGCTGACTATACCAACCTACACGGATTATTGCATCTGCGTTGTCCGTGATAGATATACGAAGTGTCAAGAGCGACAGAATCGGAACTCTGTCGATTGTCTTGCGCTTCTCAAGAATCGTAGAAAGTCAGTAAGAGGATCTGGTTGATTATTGGGGATGCCCCGAAGAGCCACCCCGCTCTCATTGTCACGGGATAGCAATTATATTCGCGAGACACAACATCGGGTTGGCTATGTATGGCTTTGAACCTAGGTACCCGGTACAAGACGATAGATGCCTTCGGTGCTATCACGATCCGCTAGAAGTTTGCTGACAAGACGCAGGGCATTTACATCAACGGATTTGTTACTGTGTCCAGGGACCATAACATTGGCACCTTTCTCCAGATAGATGTACGTGGAGAGCATAATTACCTCTTACTTTCCTGTACATGCTTACATGACAACCCTGTGTAGTAGCCAATTCTGAACCGTTCGCCTGGCGGGATGTCCAGGTCCTTGACAGTGTTAAAGGCTAGTGACCAAAAGCCCACTTAAATTGTCTCGTTTGCTATCTGGTTAATGTCCCTTGTAGTCTAGAGAAACGAGTACCACATTGGCGCTCACGTTCGGCAGAGACTTGTCCATATATGATGAAAGGAGAGATACGTCAGATGGATTATCCTAATAAGTGGTCATCTTCGTTGTCACTATAATCACCACCTCCAAAAAGTTCGAGCAATGCCGAGAGCGCAAAAGCCGTGCATCCGGCATAGCAAAATTATGCAAAGAAGAACGACCAAGCATACTGTCACAACAGCAAACCCCATCACCAAGTGGGCGAAGTCTATTGTCGTTGATGTTGTCGAGATATGCTGTCTTGACATTTATTCCCACCACAGGATGCTGCTCTCCGTCGATAGCTTCTCTTCGCTGAGACGACTGATATAGCAAAGCTTTGTTGGATGGACCACTCCTTCGTAAAGTCGACAACTACGACGGCGATTCTCATCCACGAGAACAGCTAAGTCGATTAGTGCCTAGCATCTTCCCAAACGTAGCTCGTTCCAATCTTCTTAGCTCCAAGTAACTTCTGCTCGATATCACTGTTTGGGTTTTTTGGCAATCACTAGAATCAAGCGAAGACTGTAAAACGAGTCTGCAAAATCATTCCATCCATCGATGGCGACTGACAACCCTTCAAGACCAATAACAAGAAGTACAAGTGCCGATTACGCTGGCATACGTTGAACCGCTAACACAGATGCAGATCGGGTGCCGTCCTAGCCTTGGTTAGATATGGTAGTAGACGGCGACTCGTTTGCAAAGCGAACCCCTTGTAGAGAACATAGGCGATAGAAGTCGATTCGATGCCATTTTCAGTCACTTTCCTCTTGACTGAACTCCAACTTCTCCCTGGCCTTTTCTTCCAGTATGGCGTGAGGGTCTGACCTAAGCCACACGATGTGTGCCATCATTTCCGTAACTAGTGACTCTCTCGGTTTTGGTCTCATGGGCCACGTGTACTGCGAAAGAGGTGCATAAGCCATGGTCTTCCCTCCATAACATTTCGATTATGGTCATGTTGTATTTATGGTAGGTAGTTGCCTGTTCTTTCAGCAACTCCCCACGAGTAGGATTGTAGTCATTCTTCAGATCTTGAAGAAATCGCACCCAGCGATTGTCTACATCCTGATGAGAGTGTCCCTTCAGTACTTCTTCAACTAAGATGGAGCTAGGGTACGGCATCTTCTCTCAGACCCCGTCGCAGATACCCTCTAATTCATCTGTAACTCAATTGAAGATGCTGAGTTTTGATGCGGGCTTGAGAGCTCTGCAGCCTTCAGGTAAGGCTTCGCCGGAGTACCAGTTGCCGCACGACGCTGTTTCAGGATCATGTCTGGTCCAGTATTGCGGGTTTGAGAGGGTTTGGCTTCTGCGGATCGAATTCGCCAACAGGAAAAATCTCTCTTCATCCTTTCTTGATTGAAAACCCTTGTTCACGGTTGGCGCAGTATCTATGGTGGATCGTGCAAAGGGTTAATGGTAGCGTTCGAGGAGTCTTTGATCACAAATTTCTGGTGCTGCTCGTTTTGCGTTTTCGGATTAACAAAGACTTCGATATCTATAGAATCTCTCTAAGTCTAGCATAACCAGCTCTTAAATTGCCCGACTTCTTAATATTCTCTTTACACGCATTGTAGTACTTGCCATTGGTGATGAAGCGTAAGCTCTTCAGTGTAGGCATCTGCAAGGGTAGTCAGCAGCATTCCCAACCAATAATAGATGCTTGGAATTTTTCAGCTACTGGATCCGACCGCTAATGCACACTTATACGGTGGTTTCTCGAACACTACCGTACCACTGCTGGTCGCCGGACTGGAGTTGCTCGGCCATCTGAAGGATCAGACACGGCTCTGTATTGTTCTACCTCGATGGCATGCACAATCGATTCCTGTAACCATCAACATGCGCTCAGCGTAAGCATCCTCCACGCCTATCCGAGATTATCCTTCAGTTGTGGGGCCGGGTGACAGAAAACGAAGCTCGGAGAAGGATCTGAACTCATATGTGATACGATGAACCCCTGAAAAGTGCACCGCTGAATTCCTATTCCCGTAGATATTCGCTCGTACTGCTCCTTTCTTGTTGAAAGTGTTCTTCCTCGTACCCGCGAGCGGAGAACTCTTGTTCAGTTGAAGAGCGGAGGATCTGGCTGCGGTGTCGAACGGTCCAAGAGGATTTCGTTGCCGGACCCATACGAATTCAGCCATGCGGCGGACGAAACACGAGGACAATACGAAGGTATGAAGTCGGGGACTATGTTGATATTATCAAATTGTCTACCTTTGGTGGTGGGACTTGTGGAGTAGTTGAATCTAGTGTCGTCATATTCCTCCTCTTGACCTATGACATATATTATATATAGTAGCGACCCCTGAATCTTCCGACTCAGGGTCCGAATTCGACGAGTTGATTGACGAGGATAGTTTTCTTTCTCCGGCTTTTGAAGCCGAGAGCAGACCTCCAGCCTGTAGTCGTTCGGATTCTTCCGGATGTACCAGGAAATCATCTTCGCTCATGCTGCTGATTTGGCTTCGGAGTTTACTCTTCGCATCGCCGTGCGCATGCGCAGGATGCTTCTCTTGAAGCATCTCGAAAGAGCATCTTGCGAATTTCTTGCTGTTTTCGGTAAGTACCTGAACTCTAGTCCTGGTCTGCAGGAGTCGAAATATCTGGATGCGAATCTGGTGTGCTTCAACTAAGGCTGGATCGTTTTGGGGTAATCGAAAGTGACGCAGCTAGGATTTCCATAGCGCCAGTGTATCAGCACAAGTTGAGACTGACAGTAAGGATTGAGAATAAACTCGATGAATGTCGTTGATATTTATATCAAACTCTCCATGACCAGCTGCGACCTATACAACACATCCGTAGTCGTTGCTCTGTCGAGCCCATTTGCCTTGGACATGCTTCAATATCTTATCTGCGCCGTCGAATTCTGATATAGTTTCATAAGAATCTTGTGTTGTGAAAGGCATTTGCCAAGTCCGACAATCCGAGTCGTATGCCGGGTGTGAGCTGAAAATTTGCACTTCTCGTAGCCTTTGCGACCAGCTTTAGGATCACTCTCTACATCCATAAGCATATTTGTTTGCAAGAATGGGTTGAGACCTAGATAGACTAGAAGAATCGTCATTGGAGTTTCTCATCTGATTGTGTCTTGCATTGACCATAACCACCAGAAGATCACTGCAAAACGACGGCGATTTTTCTTGATTTCGAGCATCTAGTCAATACTCAGTGGTGGATGATGGCATGTGCCCTCAAGCAGGTCGTCAATTATGCGTCTCTGAAACTTTGGGTTGTGCCGGAAGTTCCAACGAAGCACTGACAACTTCAGAGTGTTGCGTCTTGAACCGTATTCCTTGCGCATTATAATAAGTCATCTATACACGATGCTGTGTAGCTGTCCCGCTGTCGCGAAGCCAAGTGAGGGTTGAAGCTCATATTCGAAGCAAATCCGGATCGGGATTTGACGTTGATACCTCTCCGCTTCGATCTTCTTGTAAGCTTCTTGTGGCCCCCTCGTCGACTCAAGCGTTCTGGCTTGTTCCTGCTTATGGAAATAGCTTGGCTCCCGGTCAAGCCAATCTAGATTGACTAAGAGCCACTACCTTTGCCTTTGTGACCGAGCTCGTGACATCGATAGTGGCCCCATCCATAAGATGTTGGTCTGCTCTTCTAATCTCCGCTGCCTCTCTCTGAGAAGTCGTGGGCCGTATCAGCTCCGCCACCTCGGCAAGACTCTTTTACGCATCCCCCGAGCGTCCGAAACACCGTAGCAGCTCTCGGAGGTACGTTGTCGAAAGTCTACCGAGCCTTGAACATGTCCAGCCCGTTGACCAGTAGCTCATCCTTTCTGTAGTTTACACAATTTTAGAGGTGCTTGACACCTTTCTCGGTCTTATAGATCTTGTTGAGATAAGTGATTCGTGTATTGCTTCTTCCAATCCAAATCATGAGTTGAACTGCGACCTGAACCGCACTCGTGACGAAGGCACGGAATCGATCAGCCATCTTGACACGGAATGAACGTGCTAGTGAGATCTGAATAAGAGAAAGACTGCTTGGTGCATCGACCTTTGCCTTCGTTGATCGATCGAGATTCTGGAAGTAGTCTCCGTTGTAAGACTGGTACCAAGCCACCTACATGATTTGCGGACATTTCGCAGGAAAATAGTCCGGGAGTGTGTTGATATTTTGCAAAAACCTATCATCCGTGCAGGGACTCGTGGACACATGGTCATTCGAGTCAGGACGAATGAGTTAATGGTTTGCCACACTGTAAAAGATGATGCTATCGAGAGCTCTTTGCCATGCTCGAAACACTTGATCCTTGGAAGATAGTCCACAGCATCTAAGCTGTGGATGGAACGGTCGTTGTAGAATGGGGTTCAGTAAGTACCTCGTGATCGAAGCGGCCGGGCTCTGCGCTCGGCAAGCTGGATGCAACAGTCGCTGTTCAGTGACAGTTTGACACGGTTTAAGTTGCGCGTCTTGGTCAGCTGTGGGTTTTGTTAGCCTTAGCACATGAATCGCACCGAGCCTCTAATGCAGTAGCCATCTGGTCTAGATGCTATAAGTGAGCCTCCGAAGAGATGTGCTCAATGATCAGGATTATCACCACAATGACCCTCCGCTTTGCCAGAACAGATCTTCGAAGAGCTATTTAGGGCCTCAAAGACTTGGGGGAGGACATGATAGATACCTCCAGTGCTTTAGCCATCTTCTCCAGCTACGTTAGCATACTTTGTGCATTAAGGTTGACAGCGGTGTTGGAAAGACTGAAAGCTATGAAAGAAATTACTCTTTCGAAGAAAACTATACGCACACAGGATGATGGTTTCAGACTTGCCGGTTCTCGATGGTCCGTGATAGACAGAATTCCTCTGGTGTTGGCAGAAGATCATCAACAGACTCTGTGAGAGTCTCTGATTGATAGAGCGCCGCAGCCAGCAATTTCCCATCGGGAGTAGAGCAGCAGAGGTGGTTGGGAAGGATCTCAGCATAAGTTACTGTTGCGGGAAGAAAGGAGTTTCTGAACTTTTCGAGTAGGGCAGAGTGCTCTCGTATAAGGTGGCCCGACTCCACTAATAGATGCATGAAGAGTGAACAAGACAATTGCACGGAGTACCTTTGCCTGGGTGCGATATCGACGCGTCTCTCAAAGAAACACTTCGCCATCTAGATTATACAGCATTTGAACCATCGTTGGTTACGTATTCTGCGCCAACAACGTAGTTTTTCCGCAATGCTTGTTGGGCTCGCCAGCAACGCCATACACAGCAAAATTTGCGTTTCGGTCGTAAGAAGACAGAAACCTCGAGTCGTATCTCATATCAATTATTAACAACAACTAAAGTAAAGCTATTGACGACCTAGCGTTATGCAGTCGACGTCGAATTGTCTTGAGCATCTTTGAGAATGGCTGTAGTTTGTCGTTTGCTTGGCATCCAATGCTTCTCTGTTTTTGCAAGTCTATATTGAGCGCCGATGGAGCTTATATTGTGACCTTGCATTCGGCAAGTGTGCCATATATAATATGTCTGAACATTTGCTGTTCCCATGAAGTTTAGCTCTTCTGTATAACTAAAGTCCAATGTCTTGCTTAAGACAATAAGCTTGTGGATAAGCTCGTTTGGAAAAGAGTCTTGGTCAGCAGCACAGTCAGCCATATTCACCTGAGATCTCGAGTCCGACAAATCAAGATGAAGTATAGCTTCAGATCTTAGGCTGACTTTTGAAACAAGGGTTCCGACATCATGCTCGCGTGTACCAAGGGCTCGAAATCGAATCCGTACGAAACGCTAGAAGCTGCCGAGCTTCGATTGATCTTCCGAATTCGACCTCGCACATAAGAACTCCGGTCTGAAAGGATTTTCATGGTGGCGCGAGTTGAGGTACTGAATGGGGCAGGCACTCAAGCAATCCCAAGTGGCTCTGTTAAGTTAGACCGAGATTGAAGATGGGTCTAACGCTGGTTTTCTCAGCTCCTTGTTCCGCGTACAGCGATGTCAAGGGGTAATCGTCATGGTATCCATTCACGGGACGCTTGCTCTAAAGGCGTGCCAAACGCCAGCGACGAAAAACTTGCGACAGCCTTTTTTTCGGCGTTCGCACTTCGCATATAACCAGTGATGTGATGGGGTCGATGCTGGGCCGTTAAAAGTAGTTGAACGACTCGATCTGCCCGGCACGCCAGTAGTGCGAGTCAGATTTCATCTGCTCGGAGATACCCCTCATCAACAAGTCGCTGCAGGAGGCTTTTCCAGAACTCTCCCGCATAAGCCGCTCTCAACCTCGCATTTCTTCCAGGCGTATGGGTATGAATGCAGGCAAAGCGAAGACAAGAGACTGGGAAGAACAATTGAGGATATTGTACTTTGTGAACGAGCATCCCTTTTTAGTATTGCATCTTCTTCAGGAGTCCACTTGATCGTGGATACTCTTAGCTTCCTTCACTGCCAAGATATCCAGCGATCAAGACTTCTTTCATGGACCGGGTTTGGATACCCCCAGATAAATAATATATATCAACCTTCTTAATCTGAGACAACTCATCTATTAGCACAACTCGAACTGACATAACTCTACAAGCTCTAGAGCTCGCAGTCGATACTATAACAAACAAGTATTGTGTTTCTTTCAAATAAAACTTTTGAACTTCGAGCTATTGCGACTCAAAATTCTTGATAGAATTATATTGTTCTATAGAGATACTGGCAGTGTTCTTCGATTTTCAATTCTCTATTCGAGTGTATAGAACACTAAGATACTTTAGATAATTGTGCTCGTCGATATCGCGAGCGTTGTCAAAGCTTCAATAGTAGTTATAAGAGGCCACAATATGCAAGCGATCCTTGATGTGTGCTGCTAGTGAGAAAACGTCTAGATGGGTGCCCATCAGTTGTTGATCAAAGTAATATGAATGAGGAGTGGTCCAGGTCGATAGAGAGCATGAGGCGATGGGCATCTCGCTTGAATCGTCACCATTATCTCATCTGACCTGATAGTGGTGGCCTGCTGACCCATAACCCCGGCCAGAGGTAGCCACCACGGGACTAGTAACTTCATATCTATCATATCCTCCAACCCAGTTGTCCCCGACAACACAGAGATATTGGCGGTGGGCGCGGGTTATGTGCGTTAGGCTTTGCGGAAGAATGCCGCCGTTGCCCACCGAGTCCGCTGTGCCCTTACCCCGAGCGGCAACAGCGGGAGCGAGAAAAGTCGAATTTCGCCCTAGGAGTGAGATATGACTGATACTGGAACCGTCAGCCACGCCGCTGCGGCTGTATCCATTTTCACCGCCTTTTGCACCGCGGGCCACAGAAGATGAAATGGAGCCATGCTGTTCTGAGCCAAGGTCAGTGTATGTTCTCAGATAAGTCTGAAAAGCGAGCGGTCCCATTGATATATGACTTGTATCATGAATAATCATAAGTGATCGGATCACAGGCCCTTGCGAGGTCAACTGCCTATCCGATCCAGTCATTGATAAGTCAACTCTTTCATCGATTTGTTCTAGCTTCTCGGCCATTTTGCGTGATGGAGCATGTGTGCTTTGATTGGAGCAACCCAGCTGGAGGACGACTTGGAAGACATTATTTAGGTGTAAACCCCTGTCTTCTCGGCCGCAGGACCTGGATCGAGGGGCTCAGGTGGGTTTTCAGAATTTTCTGGCTTCGCTGGCTCTTCAAGCAGCTGAGGCGCTGGAGGCTCAAAGAGCAATACGCTGAATGGCGCGGCAAGCGTGCTTCAGCTCCAGTAGGATGATTCGGTACCTGCACAACACAATACTCCGGGGACCCTGGTATAGCGATTTCAAAGACTGATCTAGAGACTCTTGTGTTTGTCGAATAGCTTTGGTCATGAATGTCATTGAGCTGTTGAACACATAATCCTTAAGTCGGAGCTTTCACTCACGTATTATCCACGCTCAAGGCCAGTTTGAGAGTACTCTCAAGCCTCTCAACATCTGCAACGTTTTCAAAGGGTAGGGCGATGCTGGATGCTCGCTACATGAGCGAGCGAGTGCGCCGTAGCGCCATTCATCTGATGTTAAAGAGCCCCGACAGCTTGGAGGAGCTGATCAATCTCGCCCTGCTGATGCTGGATCATTATAAACAGGACGTTCGACGGGGATTGTTTTCCCAATTGCTGCAGTTAAGAAAAGGGAATCGGCCAAAGCAACTTCGCTGGGAGAACCCCATTGTCAACAATCATGATTGAGATTACCTAACAGAACTTGCATTCATGCATCTCTTTTAGCATTTTTTGTGGTGAATCAGCCTCTTGCCCCTGTACGGTGTAAGGTCGATAATGGCTCGAATCGGATCCACGACAAAACAGGTGTGGTCGACAATTAGATATTCTATATCCATAATAAGTGTCAAGTCCAGGGTCTTAACTTGTATTCATGAGTCGAACACGGTAAGACAAGGCTAGCGGCGCCTGTTCGCCTGCAATCACAAGCTGAGCATGCGATGCATTCTGATCGTATATTAGAAAGAAGGCGCTCAGAGCAGTATCTGAACGTTCTTGATCAGAGCGACGGAACCCGTAGTTTTATAGAGTGTAAATCAGCAGGTTGAAGCTGAGCGAAGTAGAAGAAGAACGCTTTGTGAGAAACGACAAAAGAGGTACTCAATCGCTCAATATGGAGCTGTCATCCAACCTTGTCCGCTAATCTTCACATACTTTGCAGCACGTCTCTTCGAATCCACATACGCGTGGTAATAATTGGCTATACCTCATTGGTCAGGCCACTAGTAGAGAATTGCGATCTTGCTGATATTGCTTGGCGGTGGGGTCAGTGCTCGCAGTAACGCGGAAACCGTCGTTGTCTATCGCTGGACTACGGCTGGGCATGCCAATCTGGGAAAACATGCTGAAATACTTCCTTGCCAGACCATTGCAAGTTTGGTGTGATGTTTTCGGTTGAGTGAGGATCGTGGCCAAGTTGGATTTTGGCGGCGCCTGAAGTGAAAGAACCGGCCTCGGCACAGGGATTGGCAGCACAATGCCAACTTTCACAAAATACTTGAACATCCTCCACGACTGGCTTCACGAGGATCATCGTACTGACCCAGATATGAACGTTTGCTGCGATGTCTGGATCTCAGCAGCTCGTCATGGAGCTAATTTCGTATCCCAGCTGACATTTTCTCGTCATTCAGATCATCCTCTTTGTACTCCACGTTGTAAGGGAGCTTCAGTAAGTATCCTAATTTGGCTTCCTCAGCAGAATACTGCTTCTCAATCGCAAATTGGGCGGAGTCGATCACTGGTAGGAATTTGAAGGGATTGGTCTCCTCATTCTCCAAGTCTGAAACTGAAGAGGTTAAGTTATCGTTGACAGAGTTACTTTGATCGTCGGTGCCCATGTAGTGTTCATCCGCGTGGTTACATTTATCCACAATCCATCGCGGATCATCGTACTCGTCGGCCTCCTCACTGTCTTCTTGATAGTGTTAATTCTTCGGCGGCACGTCGTCCAATGCCCATGGATTGTACTGGCAATGCCGTAAACCCCTCAAGATCATAAAGGCCTTTGATCATTAATTGGCTCCATTCTTCCACCATGGGCAAGGTATGCATTCAAGCATGTCAAGCATAGAGAAACTTCAGGATAGATGTAGTTGCATTGTTCGTGACAAAGCAAGATCTGCAAAATTGATTAGAGATCCCGGGAAAGAATGACTTGGGTACGCCCAACTTGAACGCGCTTTGGCTGCTAGGTTGGTACGACTGCTCTCACAACGTATGTAGTATACTAAGGTCAACGTGCTTCAGCGGTTTGGAAATATGTAGAGGTCCCCGTACCTGGGAAGAAATTAACAAAGGCGAAAGGCAATGCAGTACGTGGAATGAAATGATGTAAGGAAAACCGAATCGAGGCAAGATAGAGAGCAAAACGTGAAAACGGACAAAATAATTCAAAGTGAAAACATTGTCACCTTCCCAAAATTACTTGAAAAAATGTAGTAGAACGTTACAACCTCCCCTTTCCCCAAAGTGCGCCGCCATCGAGCGTGATGAGGGCCCCATTGCAATGACTCGCAGCCCGACTGGCCAAGTACACGACTGTCCCTGCAATATCCTCAGGTCTGCCTAATCTCCCATTCGGGTTTTGCTTCGCCATCGCAGCCTCGCCCCCCTGCAGGTCCATCAATCCGGAAGCCATCTTAGAGGGAAAGAACCCAGGTGCGATGCTATTACACAGTATATGCCTGGGCCCAAGCTCGACCGCAAGATTCCGAGTGAGATGGATCGCTGCGGCTTTGGAGGCTGAGTACCCGAACGTAGCGTTCTCGCCAAGTGAGCCGACACCCAAGCCGGCGATGGAGGCAGTGACGATGATGCGGGAGGGATCTTCGAGGGTAGCGTTCTTCTGCAGCAATGGCGCAAATCTTCACGCGAACCACAGTCAATGGCCATGGCTCCTCTACCGCCCGGGCGGCTGACACAACTCACAGTCTGATCGTATTGAAGACGCTTTTGACATTGAGATCCATCACCTTCGCAAACGCATCATCAGGATGCGTGTCGAACTTCTCGCCCCAGGTCGCCCCAGCGTTGGCGAAAAGTATGTCGACATGGTCCGTAGTCTTGGATACCTCCTTGACCAAACCCTCAATATCACCAATCTTCGCGCTGTCGGCAGGCACAGAGATGGCTTGGGCGCCAGGTCTTTTGTTGGGCAAGGCATTGAGAGCTTCGCAAGCCGAGTCGCATGCGGCCTTCTTTCGGGAGGTGATGTAGACTTTTGAGCAGCCAGCTTGGAGGAAACTAGTTGCATAGTCAGCAAGAAACCTGAATCTCAGGCAAATTTAGCATGAGGAGACAATGACAAACCCAGATGCTGCATGTAAGCCGAGACCTCGGGAGCCGCCTGTCACAACGACAACCTTTCCTTCGAGAGAAAAGATATTGGGGAAGTCCTTCAGCTCAGTCTGTGCTTTCGCTTCGGAAGCCATGGTTATTTACAATAATCGTACAATGGTCTGAGCTGCCGGAGGAGACGGAAATGACAGCTGGAACGCATTCTATGCGTTTATAAAAGGTATGAAAGCGGAGAGGTGAGGTAAGAGAGAGGGAAATGCCGAGGTCCAAAATCTAAGGTACCTTATGGAGAAGGCCTAGAACAGCCCTAAGGGGGTCGTCTTGGCTCTTCTGATTCTTGGACTTTTGGGCGGGACCAGAAAGTGATATTGTGGAGCGAAGCTAGCCTCGAACATGGCCTGGATAAGAAATCTCCCATCTGCCTGCCTTTGCGGTTCCATGCTCTTAAACATATATCGTAAGTGGTTCGGCGTGTAGGATCAACCATGTTGGACGTTGGAGAGAAACGTCCTGAGGACAACGGAAAGGTGAACTTGAGGCAAGTAAAGTGTTAGGGAGATCGGGATCTGACAAGTATGTCTCCGGATTGGATGAAGTATGGTATTAAATCTATAGCTAAGCAGGACCATCATGAAGGGTATCTTAGGCGCTTCGTATCTGCTCTGGGCCGAATATAGAACAGTCATTTACTGCACTTGGCCCACCGGCCACATACATCAGAGGTACATAAAAACTCCCTTATCTGAACCCCGAAAACCCTGGGTGTCAACGAACAGCAAACGCTTCAACCCAAGCAAAAATCGTAACAGAACTGTACTGAGTCATTGCTGTTCAGTTGTGCCGTTCATCTTAGTCGAATTCGAATCTGGCCTCGAGCTCATCCACATAATCCTGAGCGCTCTGGCCCTGGTCACTGGGTATAGTCTCCTCTGCCGGCGCTGACTCCGCGGTAGTGACAGACAATGATGGCATGATGCTGCTAATTGAGGATGACGCTTGGGACGCTGCATCGGTCACGTAATTCGTGAGTGGGGCGCCTTGTGGTAGGTAATTGCTCGGTGAAGGCATCACGCTCTCTGTCCGTGAATTGGACTTCGACACAATTGCGAGGGCCAAGACTAGCAAGCTCAGAATCGCGATGGCGACATTTCGAGGGTCTCGAGCCAGAACGGTCATGTAATTGCCGAGAAGGGTTGATAGTGGGAGCTCACCAGATGGTGATGGGGTAAAATGCTGACGAGGCGATCGTTCAGGTGACATGGTTGGTGAGTGGGGAGGATGCAGCCCATCCATGTAGGCTTCTGCGCCGTCTCCATATATTTCCTTCATGCGAGCATCGTTGAGACCGCCACTCGCAGGTCCTTGGTCCATTGGGATCTCTTCTTCTAATTGAATGTTTTGGGCAGTCTCCTCTTCAGCGGCTTGCCTCAGAGCGTCGTCTTGTTCTTCTGCTTCTATTACAATTTCCATTTCCCGTTGTAATTCTTCGCTAACCCATGGGCATATCTCAACATCCACCCGTTCCATTTCTCTCCAAGCTGCGCCCCATGCTCCGGCTCTCATGAGACCGTTGGCTGCATAGATTTTGATGTCCCATCTTCTGCTTCCCGTACCACTACCATGGCGCCCGTCGCGTATTCTGCGTCCACAGTCTGTACATATATCCACATCATCATCCTCATCGTCAATCTCCTCACCAGCCACTAGCAGTTCAGCCTCTTCGTCTGCGTCGAGATGGAAATGCCCGCAAGCTAGGATTCGCGGCATACGGAGTTCTAAAGTTTCAAGCAGTCTTTCTTCAAGGAGATCATAGTCTTCTCTGGGGTGCGGGATCAAAATGCCTCTGACCAGTACGGTAGCGGTCACCTTCTCCCTCAACAGCTTCCAGTTACTGAGGATGTATGGCGGTAACACGCGCTCCATGACGCTGTTCGAGTATGGGGTTGGGATTGGCAGAAGTGTTACATGTAGCAGCACCAGAGGGTATTCCTTCTTGGCAGCAACTCTCTTGGATGGACTGAGCTTTGACACTGATCGTTGATGCGAGCGTGGTGTTCCTTTCCGTGACGGGGTGGGAAAGTACGACCCACTTTGCTGCTTTGAGCTGGTCGATAGGGGCGACGTCATGTGGTGATGAGGTGGGGTAGTGTCCTGCATGGCGCGAACGGAGGATGGATTCCTAAATCCAGAGGGACGCAATTTGATGGGTGTATATGGAGATGAGGTCTGATGTTGCAAAGGTGGGCGATGCTGCTGCGAAGCCGGGCGCGAGTGATGGTAGTCGGAGAGGAGGATTGAAATATCGTCATCAGAATGCTGAGGTGAGGTGTCTGGTGAGCTTGCGCGGGATGTAATGTCGAAGATCGGTTCGTTCGGCGGGCTGCCATGATGCGCCGTTGGAGATGGAGAAGAAAATGGATCCAAACCCTGTTCTTGCGCTCGTGGTGGACTGGAAGAGCGTGTATGTGAAGGTGTGCGGCCTATGGAGTCGCGGTTGCTGTAGGGCTGGAAGTCCTCTACTGAAATGTTATCCATAGTCGGGAATGTATCCTCAGATCAATCTTAATACAGTACTGGGACGGAGATGGAAGTTAGACATGGCGATTGTTTATGTGGGGGTTGCCAGGCAACACTAGCGCGGACTAGACGACGAATCAATCACGGGTTCAGTTTAGCTCACATCAAAGACTAGAGACCCTTCAGCTATCGAAAGATAATATTCACTCTATTACCCGGCTCTCGTTATGGACGTCTATTAAGGATAAAAGTACACAACTTGGCAAGCGAAGCGCTGCGCTTTTGCCGTTGATAATCACGAGAGGGCAGATACGCAAAGGCAGGATAAACCAACCGAAGGCGCCTGCAATGCAACGAAGGCGAAGTCTAAAATGACCCATTGCGATCATGTCTTGGCGATCTCGACCCCACCAGTCGCACCTGCGAGAGTCAGTTGCGGCGACAGGATACCGGGTGGATGTTTTCCCTCACCAAGCGCTTTCTTGATGTCGCCGTAGATGGCGAATTGGCCCGCTGTCAGAGTCCCAACCATGAACAACCTAGCGCCAATGCCAGCGTAACTTCCGCGCAACCCAAGTTCACCAGCAATCTTGATCAGTCGGCTCGTGGTACCTTCTCCGGGAAGACCTTTGGTTTTGTTGATCTTACTGAGCATGGTGTCCGCCGGTTGGGAAACGAGAGCCGCGGCAAAGCCTGCCATCAAGCCGGATCCCAAGTTGATGACTGTCTGCATCCCGCCGGAGGTTTGGCTTTTATCAACGCGCTTGTAAATGGCTTCCGATACCTTTTCGTAAACGACGAATTTAGACATGGTATACGGTACCCTGTCGAAGTTAGCTTGCAGGAACGTTCATCATCATGGCGGACTCACTGCTTGAAGAGGATGGGCCCAAAGCCTGAATAGAAGGCGCCGAGGCCCTCCTGCGACGCAATCTTTCCGAAACCACTGACGAGACCAGTAGCGAACTTGGGATCTGACACCAAGCGGATCCGAGTTGCTTCTAACGGGCACAATGCAATATCGGCAAAGAATTCCGCAGCAGCTGCTGAGGCGAGGTAGACAGCCGTGCGATTGTTCGAAGCTGCTTCATAGCCAAAGTAATTGATGCATTGTTGCTTGAAGAGCTCGTATCCGCCGAACTTGAACGCGCCTTGAAGGAAATACCCAGCTGCTGTGGGCCCAAATCCAGTCCAGATAGCGCCAGCCCCTTCACTCGCAATGACCTGGCGAAAGCCTCCAATCAGGCCCCGATTGTAGGTGACTGGATCGAGCTGAATCCGAGTCTTGACACTGAGGTGTTGGAGTCAGCCAGAGCGCCCTGGATGTAGAACAAGCCTGCACTTACACATCGACTGGTGTAAGCCCGCCATGTGTGACAGAACAACAGACCGCGCCAGCCAGCGCAAACCTAGAGTAAAGGGCGAAGCCGCTCAGCTTCTCGGGAGTATTGGCACGAACATTTTGGACCACTGCGTCGAGTTTCGACGACCCTGTCGATGTGGGGGGCGGTGATGCAGCCATGGCTCAGAAACGGAGCTATA
>JAABUJ010004127.1_pt1 | contig 15563 bp, 13 predicted proteins | sample 5559131 | NCBI WGS metagenome assembly JAABUJ01 (sample SAMN10711875, study PRJNA513366) | rock metagenome | isolation source: Antarctica rocks | place: Antarctica: Victoria Land, Mt New Zealand nord | collected 2016-01-07 | reverse complement strand
TTGTAACTTTTTGAAATTCATGCATACTTCATGTCGTTCAACGACAAATTTAAAAAAGTTAATTTTTTTTTAATAAAATTCGCATTTCTTTGATTTAAGATGTAGATTTCTCTTATTTAGACATTTTAATACTTTGAAAATATAATTTGTATGTTCTTTCAAAATATTTGAATAAATTATGATATTATTTAAGTATGTTATAACAAATTGATTCAAATATTGTCGTAATATATTATTGATCATTTCTTGACATATTATCGAAACGTTCGTAAGTTCGAACGACATTATTGTGTATTTGTATAATTTATATTGTATATAAAAAGTTGTTTTTCATTTTTTCTTTATTTTCATTTTAATCTAGTTGTACGCTTTTCGTAAATTCAATTTAATGAAGTACTTCGTTTCGAATAATCGATTTTGAGGTTCGCTAATATTAAATAATAAATATCGATTTTTTATCGTAATATTGTTTAGCTTTCGATAATCAACATATAGATAAAGAGTTTCGTTCTTTTTGAATACAAAGAGAATCGAATATCTTGCTTATAATTAAATAATTTTAATAATTTTTTTTTTCTTTTTTCGTTTTTTGTCAAGTATTTGCGAAGTGTTTTTAGCTTTTTTTCGAATAAAACATATATAAATTTAAACGTGAATTGTTTGCTTGATTCAAGTTTAATCTTGTAATTTTATAATTAATGTTTAGATAAAATTTCGATCGTTTTCTTTTTCTAAAATAGATGTTCTTAATTGTTATATATTCGTAATATGTGCTTTAGCGATTCTCTCGTTATATTAAATAATTTAGAGCTCTCAAAAGATTCGCAATTTTCTTCATTTACTTTAACTTTGTAACTCAATTAATTTTTGTCAATGTCTATTAAATCGAATTTTATTAAATTGATTTTTTGCGAAGATATAAATTCGCTACTTACGATCGAATTTTAATTTAATCTTTTATTTATTGTCGAACGCTATTGATGCGTAGATTGAATGTGAATTGTGTGATCACATCGCGCGAATCTAAGTATTTATATATTTTAGTCAACTTCTAAGTTGTGCTACTTCAATCAAGACATTTCTAGAACGATATCGTAAATGATTATTTTCATTATATTAAAAATTAGTTTCTCGTAATGTTGTTAAATAGCTATTAATAGTGATTTCGTTTCTTTGTTCACTCTTTCATTTTTTGCGAATAATGAGTTTTTATCTACAATTATTAAATTGTAAGCGTCAAGCTTTCTTCGAATAAAGTACTTTTTTCTCTTTATAAAAGCTCTAGTCATAAAATTATTTATCGCATCAAAATCGATTATTGCTATGAATCGACGATCGTTGATCTTAATTAATGTGATAAAATATTATGCGTGCGTTGTTAAGTTTAATTGTTGCTATTAAACTAACATATTGCATTTCTTTGATATACTTTTTATCAAAAAAATTGAACTTTTTTTTGCTCTTGTGTTGTGACTTCTATTTCGAACGTCTATTTGTGCTAAGCTTTCTTTTGCTACTAGATTGCTAACTTTGACTTTTTTGAGAATTAATTAATTTCGTTCTTTTTTTTTAGATAAGTTTAGCATAAGTCGTCGTAGCAAGTTGTTCAATTAAGGCTTGCGTATGTTGTAGAGTTCAATTATTTCATAATAATATCAAATATGTTCTTTTTTGTAATGACATTGCTTTTTAGCTTCTTTTCGCATTCGTTTACGATCTTCAATGAGCTAACTAAAGTCTTGAAATGATTCGTAATATTTTTTATGCATTTGTAAAAATTCTTCTAGTTATACTCTTCGTCTAAGTCGATAATTAAATTATAAGATTTGATAATTTTCTAAAATGTTTAATTAACTTCTTGCGTAAATGCGAGTGCCTTGTTTAATAATGTTTTATTTAGAACTTTCTATAATTAATTTGAGTTCTCTACTAGATAATAATTGTCGTTCGATTCAATCTTAAGAGTGTTCGTCTTTATGTCAATTTGCTTTTTGATATTATTCTAGCTATTAAGTATCTCTCTTAACATAACATTGATTTGTCGACGATTTATTAAGTTTCGTGATCGATAGTCTCTTGCGAAGTGATTCAATTTGCCACATAAATAGCATGTTTTCTAGAATTTGTTATTTTGCTTTTCTCTAAAGTTTTTTTTTTTGCATCGTTGAATAAAATTCAATTTCATAAATGCAAATTTACGATAGTCTAAATTATTGTACTTCTAATTAGAACGAAATTCTTCTTAATAATATTTGATCGTTGATTCAAAGAAGATTTTTACTTTTTCGTAAAATTAATTGTATCGCTTTTTCATAGCTCTTTTATACAATTTGTTGTCGAAATCGATAACTATTTCAATAAAATCAAATATATCGCTAATGAATTTGTCATTGCGCATAATTTCGTTCTTGAGATTGTTCTTGAGATTTCGTTGAAACATTGTTATAAGTACGACATTGTCTCATTTGATAAAATTAACATATTTATAAAATCTTGCTACATAATTTGTTGCAAAAATTCATTAAATTAAGTGTTAAATCACTCTTTTCGCAATTTGTTTTTCGTTAAATGTTTCGAAGATTCTTCGAAGTTTTTTCTTAAAATTATCAAAGTTCGTGAACATCGCACGAGAATTTTCGTCATAATTTTTTAAATATTTTCGTAAGTTTAGCTTAAGTCAATATTGAACTCTTTCTCTAAGAAATATTGATGCGAAAATCGTCTTCTTGTTCGCTAAAATAGAATAGAAGATGAAGTAAATATTCATTTGCATAAGTTAGTTCTCTAGGTCGATACAATCTTCATAATAGACGTCAAATTTGTTAATTTTTATTTTGTTGTTTTCATCAATAAAGAGTTGACGAAATGCTATTGAGCTATTGTTCGAGATAGAAATGCGTTGATCTAATACAAACATTCTTAAAATGTTCAAAGTATTACGCTAATACTTTCACAAGAAATATTAGAGAGAAATTTATGCTTTAAAGAGATTTGTAAACATCTTTAGGCAATGCAAGCAATCACTTGATAGCAAGAAATTGCAACTTTGTAGTCGTAACAATAAGTAAAAACTTAAGATAAATTGAATACAATTCATAAAAAAGTTGTATTCAAGATCTATATACTAATAAGATTTCTCTATGCTTAATATGCTCAATATGTTTAGTGTTTAAGCTCATTGAGTCTTTTAAACATTTGCTTAATATATTTAGTTGCCAAGATTATTAAGCATGTTGAACTTGTACGTATTTATATCTTGTACTACGAAGTCCTAAAAACTTCCTATATTGACCTAGTTCTAGATAGGGTCGTAACATCTCTAATCTTTTCTATTCTTTTTATTGCTTTAATATATCTTTTAATGCGTATATAAATAAGCGTTAAATACTATCGAAACATATTGTTGTATCAAATTTCGAAATATTTAAGAAGATTGTTAAGAACGCAAGAGAGATAAAAGAAGAAACAATTAAATTGTTTTGTCCATTTAAATAGTTAATAAGAATAGAATAATTTGTATAGAAGATAGCAAAGAGCAAGTTCGAAGAATAATTTAACACAATTGCTCTACTTGATAATATTAATAACAAAATAATTAACAAATAATCGAATTTTCTTCTTATTAAATTGCATTATACGACAAAGATATTTAGAAGAAATTTGATTTAAATCGAATTTAAATCTTTTATACTTTACTAATTTAATATATAAATATCAAGAATTGTTAACAAAAAATTAATTTAAAATAATAACAATAGCAAGAGCAAAAATAATAGCTATATATATGTTTTGATTGTCGTCGATCAATTAAGGCATGCTAGATAGAGTAAAAGAGATTAAGAATGCATATTGTTAATAGAAGAGAACAGAAATCGATTAATACGATAATTACTAGATTGCGATTTATATTACTCGATCTGGTAATAGCGCGGGCGGGCTAGCGGTCCTAGACCCCAGTAGCCCTCGCAAATCAATTGAATAATCGTATTGAATAAAGCTGCGCAACCTGTCTAATGTCGTCAACAGACTAAGTTGTTAATTTTACCAAAACTCAAACCCAGCAAACCCCTCCCACAGCTCTTACATTCAATTTAAGTCGACAACTTTCCAGACATGAGGTTTCATTACCCAGACTGGACGGTGAAGATTCTCAAAACTGCTCATCGTGTGAACGAAGGAGAAGAGTTCCAAGTGTTCCATCTCTTAGCGACAAGATTTGTTCAGGATGCTAGGGGGTCATTATTCTGGTCTCTTCGAGAATAGATTGAAGGGATGTATCCCTCTACGTGCAATATCTTTTTCTTGAAGTCTTGAAGTCTTGAAGAGAGACCGAATATCAACTATTCAACCCTCTTCCATCCCTTTCTCGAGCCTTTAGTCAAGGTGAAAAGCTACAAAGATCGCCGAATTATTGTTCCGGGACTACAGAGAAAATCTCAAGATAAAACCAATAAAAAGAGACCCTATCCCAGTATACAAAAACACGACATCTAAGGTATGCAAGAAATATACGCCCCCCTCAGACCACGAGCAAGACCAATGATTGAGAAGAAAAATGCGTAGACGACTAATTACCCTTAGGATCGCGAAGGAGAGGTATCCCGAACATCAAAAGGAGTTACTATGTAAGGAATGGAGAGTATTAAGGAATGTAGAGGATATAGCGTTCAAAATAAAGAGCCTTAAAACCGCGCATCACCTCAACCAAAAGAACAAGTCCCAAATATCTTGTTCCTTGGACGTCATAGCCCTTTTGGCCCTACTTTGGAAAAATTCAAGTACACCGATGAAGATCTCGACATAGAATCATATTATCGAACTCTGCATCGATTCGAGAGAGACATTCGTTTACGACTATTAGCCTTAAAGCCACAACTCCTCGCATTGGGCATCTCAACTTTTTTTATATCGCCAATTACCGATTCGAATGGTTTTTGGAGACGAAGGCGGCTGATATCCTCACAGAGCTTGTTGGGATTTCCTTGACCACGACCGCCAATGCCGTATGGGAGGATCGATGAGGACGGAGCACCCCAACAATCCCCGCCAGGCACATTCGGTGCAGCGCTGCCGGGTCATGCTACATGCTTCTTTGTCGAACACCGAGTCGATCAACTTACACGCTAGGGCCCGCGCACAGGTATGCAATCTCGTGTCTGTGCGTGGCTGTTTGTGCCATTGCGCCGTGAGCTTACGGTCATAATTAGCTCCCCAGTTATATGTCCTTGCGTGACCGATCGAGGAAATATATATATATATGTATGGGAAGGCCACGCGTGCCAAACCCTCCAGAGCGCTCCCGGCATGCTCAAAGAGTATCGCGCTGCCGCAGAGACGCAAGTGATATACGACTCAGGAAGCGGACACCGGGAAGGATCCGAAAAACAATTTTATCGCAAAGTTCAAAGACCGACACATAGTAAGTGCGCTTAGCACGGGCGAATTAGGAAGCAAAGGGGGACGCGGAGTCAGATGTAGCAAAGAACAAACGAGAACAAGCACTCGAACTAAGATTGAAAGAAGTCGGATATTGGATGGGCTTACAACATACCTTCCACGCGGGGACACAAGAAAGTAAATGGAAACGACCAGGTCCTCGATACTCCTCCGCAGAAGCTGCAGGAATGGCCGTCCTCCGCGGAGCAGGTGTTTCATAAACGGCAGCTTCTAGGGCTTGGTCTCACAACAATCAAATTCCCAGCTTGTATGGTAGGTATTTCTTCTCCGACTGCTGCTTGCCCAGAGGAAAGAAGTTCTCGAGCAGCACAAAGAAGAAAGACAGAAAGGGAAATTTGTTTGGGGTTAGGGAATACTACCTCCCCCTTCACAAACCCCTCACCATATATAACCTATATCCACAGCTTGAACTCACAGACCCCCTCCCCAAGATTTGCGCTCGCCCAGCAGCCCACACCCAGTCCCGACCAAGAGACACCAGACAGATATCCGATCCCTCAGAAGCTCGTATAGGCCCAGGGGCTACCCCAGAATTCATCGTCAGGCACAAGGAGAGCCGATGTTCCTTCCAATTATTCGAAGAAAACTAGCTCGTGGCTTCTGGTCTTGTGTGGCGTTGCTCGCAATTCTCGTTGCTGAGCAGGAAAATTCCATGAGTATTCTGGTTTGAAAAACATCTAGAACGTGGCTGATAGCAACTTCCTCGTTGACGAGAAAGATGGGGCACGTGTACCCAGACCATTCAGAGAAGTTGATCATATAGTCGGAAGAGAAATTGCTTCAGAAAGAATCGAAACACTATACCCATCTCAAGAACGCGAATTCCAACTCCCCCGTCCAAAGAGCAAGCAAGGAGCGCACGAGAGCCTTCCATTATTCAGAATTCAAGAACAAATCTTTCCTCGACCTAACAGCGAATCGAGTGGCATACATTCTGAGTGGAAAAGGGACTCGGTTACAAAGTTGGATTGCTCATTCATGCGCATGACGAATGGAGGGGATGTTTCCTGGTTCCTCGTCTTCTGGCTCGCTTATAAAGCCGAAAGAGAAGCTTCGAGAAGAGGCAGTGAAAGTAGAGATCGAAGCAGAAATAACAAAAAGGTAGCCTTAGCCAAATGCAAGAAGAGGTGGACAGCTTCTCACGACCTCATCCACGCCAATGCCCCCTCAAGCCGCCAATTCCAGTGCAGTGGTGACCCGTGCCTGATTTGATAAGGATGGCTAGGCAAAGCTCTGGAAGGCAAAAGTGGAAGTTGCGGCTTGCATGCTAATAAGGAATGTACATACAAGATCTATCATCTCTAGCATCCACAGCAAGAATTTTCATACCTGTCATGCTCATGCTTCTCGTATCACTCAACCGCCCCATCTCACGGCGCCAACCTCCCCGGATCCCGCACGAACAGCGTTGCAAACCTAATATCCGGCAGCCCCAAAAAGAACTGCGTAACGCGATTCAACCCCAGCCCCCCCCCTCCATGCGGCGCACACCCATACCTAAAAGCATCAGTATAATGCCTAAACCCCTCAGACAATGGATCGAGAGGAGGGTCGTTGTTGCGCATGTTCTCGCAGAGCTGCTGGTAGTTGTGGATGCGCTGCGCCCCGGACATGATTTCCTGGCCGCGCATGAAGAAGTCGTAGGAATTTGTGAGGTGTGAGTTTTGCGGATCGGGGTGCGTGTAGAAGGGGCGGATGGAGCGGGGGAATTTGTCGATGGTGTAGAAGTCGGTGGAGTGCTTGTCGGATATCAGGCGGCCGAGGGTTTTTTCTTGGGCGGTGCTGTGGGGGGAAGTCGTTAGTGGGAATGCCCTGGGAGATCGATGATGTGACTGTCAAAGATGAGGGGCGGGCGAGGAGAGATGAGATGGGAGGTAGAGGGAACAGAAATTGTATAGAAGTATGGTGGAGGAGTGGATGGAAACAATAAGGAAATACCAGAAGGGGAGAGAGCTTGGAAGAAGGGGCCAAGGATGGAAAGGATATGGGACGTTATAATCACTGTAGGAATTTAATGAGCCATACCTTAAATCAGCCATCTCATCAGCCTCGACTCCCGCCTCCTTGAGCATCTTGATCCCCTCAGCAAACGTTATTCGCAGCGCATCATCACCAGGGGGGAGCTTGAAGTTTCCAGCCCCTGGGAACACCTGCTCTACCACCTTCGTAAGGCGCTTGTACTCCTCCTTCGTCTGCAGTGCTCGGATGATGAAGATCATAAGACGCTCCGCGAAGGTGAGAACCTCGTGATAATGATTTCGTATCACCATCTCAAAATCAAGACCCGTGAACTGTGGCCATCGTCAGCATGGACCACTTCCTTGTTTTGCCCGTGGTTCAAAACACGGACGAATCCAGAAACAGAGTGTGATGAAGGGCGAGAGGGAAAAATACTGTACCTCCGTCAGATGCCTATGGGTATTCGAGTTCTCCGCTCTAAACACCGGCCCCACCTCGCAAACCCTCTTCATGTCCATCGCAATAGCCATCTGCTTGAAGAACTGAGGACTCTGCGTCAAATACGCCTTCTTCTCAAAATACCCAACCTCAAATACCCCCGCCCCACCCTCCGTCGCCGCACCCGCAAGCTTCGAGCTCTGTATCCAAGTGAAGTTGTGCTTGTTCATGTACTCCATAAAGAGATTCGTAATGCCGCTCTGCAATTGAAAGATGGCTAGATTGGCAGCTGTCCGCGCGTCCAGGACGCGGTTGTTGAGACGGGAGGAGAGGGACACGATAGGTGCACCCTGGGCGTCGGTCTCGCTTTCATGCTCATCGACAGCTTCGGGAGGCGCACGCATGCAGTCTTTGACCTGAATCGGCAGCTGGGCGTCGGCTTGGGAGATGAGGTAGCATGTCTCGACGTGCAGCTCGTTGTTTGATACGCTCGTTGATGTGACGGGCTCCTTGGGAGGCTTGACCAGCCCTGTAACCCGCACGATTGACTCGGTGTTCAGTCCTCCACACCATTTGACCATCTGCCTTGAGATGCCATTCTCGCCGCCTTCTGCTATCACTGCCTGGATGGTATGGGCCTCCTCCCTTAGGACTAAGAAAGCGAGTTTGACGGATTGGACACGGGCGTTGTGGATGCGGGCGTCGACGGTAACTTTTTGGTTTTCGGAAGCATTGTAGAGGTCGACGATATCTGTGAAGGATTGGGATGAAGAGACGGCGGATGGGTCGGTGGGCAGAGAGAGGGAGCCGTAGAGATGTTTCGCTGTATCGTCCTCGTCGCGTTTCTTCTTCTCTGCGGCTTCTTGCTCGGCGCGTTTGGCCGCTTTCTCAGCTTTTTCTTTGTCCTTGGCCGCTTTTTTGAGGGCGTTCTTGCTGGGTGCTTCTGTGGAGGACCCTTCAGCAGGACGTGACGGAAGGCTTGACCCTTCCTGGGAAGCCATGGTTGCAATCCGTTAGCCGAATGAAGGGTTAAAGGGAGGTTGATGTTAATTGACCTTAGAGGCGAGATCGACCAAGGCTTGGCGCTTGGAAATTGATTCATACGACTATGACTCGTATTTTCAATAATGTTACCGTTTGCGAATCAAGGTCGGTCCAATGATATGTCCATCAGGTCTCAATCCTTTTCAGATTCAGTATTCTGTGATTCATTTTCCATTCGTAAAGTCCTTGTCTCTGTCCGAACCACCACTTGATCCCCGTGGTCATTACACCAGGACAACAACAAAGTGAACTTCAATGGCCACATAGCTATGGTTAAACGGCCGATTATTATTATCTGTCCTATGTCCTAAGCAGGCACCATCATGCAACACATGCCGCTCCGATATCCACATCCCAAACACCACGCTGAATCCATTGCCCATGCTCGCCGAACCGTCATGCCCGCAAATGCCCTGCCCGATACCCTCGCTATGCTAACGCCAGATTATATGAGCCGATAAAAGACCCGAAGAAAGCATCACCCCTGACAAGTGAAGAGATTGATGTGGCTGCTATTCAGCGCTGAGCAAGCCAGCATCATCCGATGCGGATGGAACGCCGTCGCCGCGATAGGCGTAGAACGAGTCTGCTGGAGGAAGCCCGCGTAAGGCTCCAAGGTGTTGAGGAAAGCGCCGTTGAGGTTGAAGACATTGACGTTATGCCGTTCGGTGCCCCTATTCATCCACGTGATTAGCATCTCATCGCGAACCCCTCACCACCCAACAACCGGAGTGGACGTCGAGAGTAAATACTCACGTGGCAAGCACCGGCGCATGCTCATGCACACTGAGCGTCCTCAGCGTATCCTGCGTCGCCCGGATCGTATGGAGCGGCTCATCCTTCCTGATATCCCACAGCTTGATCTCTCCATTTCGACTACCACTAACGAGTTCTCTTAGCCCACCCCGTTGCAGATGCACATTGGTGATCCATTGTTTGTGGTCGCGCCAGACTTTGACCATGGCCATGGCGGGGCGAAGACGCTGGTCGAAGACGCGGATTGCGCCATCTCCGTAGCCGCCTACAAAGACATCACCGGCGACTTGGTCAGAGGTGAGGGAGGTGATACAGGAGCCGGAGCGGGCGGGGATGTCCTGAGCTGTTTAGCATCTTATATACAGAAAGGTAGGTAGCTGGTAGACCCACATTGGTGCATATCTCAGTGGCTGCGTTCCACACCCGGATCACTTTGACGTCCCCAGCTACAAGTAGCTTGCCTTGACCTTGTTGCCAGTCCAGCACCAGGCCGGCGTTCTTGTTGCTCGGCACGATGTCGGTCAGCGCGCGGAATGCGGAGACAATCTCAATCTCTTGCTCCGACTCGTAGTTGCGGAAGAAGCGGATAACGCCATCCGAAGAACCTGTCATTAACAGTGCTTGGTCATCCTCATTGATGAAACGTGTTTCGTTGATTCGAGATCCGCGTGGATTGGCATTCGAAAAGCGGTTCAGGCGGACGTTCTGCTGCCAATTCCAGATGCTGTAATTTGTGAGCACCGACCGAGGAAGTGTTCGAAGGAGACTTACCAAACGTTGTCCCGGTCGTCGGCAACGGCCAGATGCTCCTCGAACTGGTGGAAGCACATTTTGGAGGGCTGACTCCCATTGCCGAGGAACCCTTTGGAGACGTCCCAGCGACTGGCCCCCGCCACGCCTTTTTGTGGTTGTGTGAACGAAAGTGTTTTCTCGTTACGAACTCTTCGCCACAGGCGCGCGTTGTAGTCGTCGCTACCGGGTTCGTCGGGCTCATTAGGCCGCATTTGGGGCTCGCGAAAGTACTACGTATGGATTAGCAAGGTTCCCAACTCTTGACAGCAGTACTGTGAGAACCTACCTCAATTGACCAATCAAAGAAGCCAGTCCCCAATGGCAGAGTCGGGGGCTTCCTATCGTCACGCTCGACGAACCCTCTTGTAGCTGGCACTTTCGCAGCATGATACGCTGTCGCTGTCGAAGTATGATCATGCTCATCTGGAGGACGACTCCATTCAGCTGGCATGCGCGACCGAAGGTTGGCTTGTCGTTGCTGGGAGCTGCCGTTCAGTGCGGAAGCACCATTGGGACCGTCCAGTGAGGCATTCGATGTACTATTACCCATGGCGAGATGCTTCAGGGCCGCTGCAACGCTCGCGGTGCGCCTCACACCCATGGAGAGGTAGCTCTCATTCCTTGCCACTGCTCGAGGGGCTGGGGAAGCAGAGGCTTGCAACGTTCGTGAAGACGGCGCTGCTGACGATTGTCGAGATTGCGCGGGTTTCTTGTGAAATATGCGTGAGATGTCCTCGATCACAGTGTGCGTTCGGGAGCCGAGTGGTGACTGGATTAGGGCGCCGTGGACATAGTCGACAACAGATGTTGCGTCTTGTGCAATTTCCGGATGGGCATCGATTGACATTACCAATACGTGTTTCCACATAGAGCCTTGAACACTATCACCAGACACATGGTCATCTTCGTCTGTGCTTGATTGCGATCGCCCGCGCCGATGCCCATTAGGTTGTTCACCACCATGGAGAAGCCTGTCGCGCTCCTCGAGCAATTGCTCATACGCAGCTACCATGAATTTGTTCTGGTATCTTTGCACGAACGTCGAGAACAAGACAAGCAATTCCTTCCTTACCATGCTGTTACCATCAGCGGTCATAGGCAGAATCGCCGACGCGATTGATTCCTCGTGTTGGATGACTTGTTCGGTGAGGTCCGGAATCCCTATGAAATTCGTCAAAGCATGCAATGCGGCTGCTCGGACCTCTGGCACAGGATCTAATGCCATCTCGCAAAGCCGCTGATGGACCGAGACTCGAATACCAACCCATTTTGCTTCAGGAAAGTCATGCCACAGCATGCTGATCAGCAAGCACGACCACTGTCGGATAAGAGGATTCTCAGCGTCTTTGAGATGATGGATGCAAAGGTGAAAGAGCTCAGGGGACAAACAGACAACTTGGGCCTGACGGAAATTTCGACAAAACATGGCGATGATGAAAGCTGACATCGCCCGATGCTCGCTGGCGTTGCTGACGGGTAGGGGAGTCTGAGGGTTCAGTATGGCGAGGAAGTATTGGTATGCGTTGTCCTTGATCAAGTCATTCTGGCCGCTAATATCCACAGCAAGGATTCTCGCCCATATGAAGATCATGACCGGCTTCAGCTCATGGGCTGCAGACTGTAAGAGCTTGCAGACATAAGGAAAGATCCCGATGAGTAGAGCCAGATTGACCGCCCAGGGTCCGAGATCAAGGAACTTGCTGAGCAAAATCAATGCTCGCAGACGATGGACCTGGCTTAGAAGGACCTGCAACACAATAGGCAGCTGTGCGGGAGCTTCCTGTTCCGGTGCGCCTTGTGCCAGATAGACCTCAAAAGCCGTTAGCTGCTCTGCGAAGAAATTCGAATGTTGATATTCGTATGGCGGGCCATTTTGTTCTTCGCTAGCCATCATGGCTGGGAGTTGAGCTAGGACCATCTCCATAGCCAGGTCCCAAGATTCCCACATGGGATGATCGTGAGTATCGGCCATTTTGGGCACAGATATTGGGTGGCATCCGTAGGCTCTCATGATCCTCTGGCTCAGAAGAAAGTTGCGAAAAAGTGCGGCAACCATAAGGTCTTGACGGAAGAGCTTTCGGAAGATGTCTCGCGGCAGAGTATTCCAGGCGATGGTGTCGGTCACGGCGGTAAAGATCCAGTTCAATTCGCCAAGCGGAGTTCTCCGCTCTTGGAGTTTCCCAGGTACCTTCGTGACATCTTTGACCGTCACATCACTGGGGAGCTGATTCTGTAGGACGAAAAATCGTAGGGAGATCTCTATTGGCGTGGTAAGACAGCAAGTAAAAAGATCTGCTGGTAAATCAGGGTTGGTCGGAAGCGACTGCGTCTTGCCGCAGGCAGCCAACTGAATGTTGTCGCTATACTGTTGTAGCAGGGCATTGGGATCTTGCTGCCTTGCCTCCGCATTCTCAGCCTCATGCTTCTCCACGAAACGATCGAAGTTTGCTATGATATTGCCAGCATGCGAACAGTCGTAAACGTAAAGACTCGGTGCTCCCAGCCATGCTTGCAGATCGTACAGCGATACTGGGATGTACTGCGTGTAATTCCGGTTGAAGACCCAAATCTCTCCAGACGGAGTCGGTAGCGGCACTCCATGGCCATTGTAATGGAAGAGCACCCTCTCATCTTTGGCATTTCTCCGGAGAGAAGTACAGAATTTGCGGGTCTCGTCTACCGATGGATCCAGGTAAAGCTTGTATCGCACGCGAATGCTCAATGTCTCGTACTGGTCGTTCAGCTTCTTGCCGATCTGCTCCATAACCTTCGAGCTCGCGGTCGTCGTGGCTGTAGGGTCCAGCCAGCACTCCATTTTCGCCGTAGGATTCGTCTTCACCACATCCGGAGGATCCACCCCAATATTGAGACATATTGCAAGAGCTGCAGACACCGTCTTCAGACGCTCCCTCATGCGCCAATCGATGGGTGGGCGACTATGGTCCTCATTCTTAGGTTTGCCTCCGGTTTCGTGGCGCTTGTCGGTGTAGTACATGTAGAAGGTCTGCGGCGCCCGGATTAGCTGGTACTCCCAGTAGTACGACGTCGATACCGCCTACCGTATTTAGCTTGGCCAGGATCTCACTACAATTATACTCATCTTCCCAGCCATGCCGCATCTCCCAATGTTCCTCCGAGACCGGATCACCCCTCGGCGGTGATCGCGCGCGAGGGCCATGATCGGTGTTCGCTCTCTGAAGCTGCCCTTTGGGCCTTGAAGGTAGAGTGTTCCCATTTGTCAGCCCATTCGCAACTCTCTGCCGCGAGGCTGATGCGCCGTCAAACTCGGCCTGAGTACGGCTCCTCGCTGGTATCTGGTTTATGTTTCGGGTATTGTCGGTGTCTCGCATTGAAAGCCCTTCGCCTGAAGAAGCGCTATGACTGGACCGATGCGATGGCCCTGGGGAATCATGTAGCACGTGTCCATTGATGTATGGTGCGGCATTATTGGATGGGAGAGCCTGGGCAGGCTGCAAGGAAAGAACGCTGGTCATGGTTCATGGTTCTATAATCTGGTCAGTCTAGGATGTTCAGATGCGAGATCAGGGCACGCGAGCATTGCGACGACGGCGTAATAGAAATCAGTTACCTTACCACTGTCATAGGCCTGGCTGCACAGCTGTTGACGTAGTTGTCTCGAGTGCTCTTTTCGAAATATTCACCAAATGCTCCAGACAAGAACAGACCGGCTCCTAGCAGCCTCCTGCCTGGAACGAAGCCCAAGAGTTGGTGTTAACAAAAGCAGTCTGGGGGTCCTGGAGCTCTTCGAAGCGGGAGGTGATCATCCTGGTCTGGCCTGGTTAGCCGCGGATCTAGATTGGGTCTTATCGATAAGGATGTCTTGGGCCCCACATCGACCTCTGGCATAAAGTAGGTAAGACAGCATACAGGTCCAGTATATAGTAAATGCCTTTGGTGATAAAGCGAGCTTGAACGAAGTTATGTTACTGACTAGGTCGTCAAGCCACAATCATAGATGGGCCCATATCTTAATCTACAATACCAATTAACGAAAGTCTCGAAGTTGCCCCTTTTCTCTCCCCAGGGCGTGGAATATACAAAGTCGCCCAGCCACATAGAACAGCAAGCACCGAAGAGACCAACATATACAGGACATCTCGACGTCGATAGAAGAAGCCCCAATCCAAACCTAGAGCCCACCAACTCCGGCACCGAAGACCCAAAAAGCAACAACCCCTTTCTTCCCCTCATACCACGTTCCCCCTTCCTCCGCCTCTTCCAAACCCTCTCGCCTGAGATAAGTCTTCCCCATCGTCACTATCATACCTGCCCAGCGCTCCCGGCATTCCCCTCGTCAGCCCCGTCACCTCGCTCTCGTTGCTGTGCAGCGTTGGCCTCATGCCGATCGGTCCCGCAATCGGACTGCTTCCTCTCTCGCTGCCGCTATCGTCTTCTTGTCTTCCGGCCTTCCCTGCTCCTGCTGCGTTGCCAAAACTCGACGTACCACCATAATTCAACGCACCTCCTGCCCTCCTCTCCGCCTCCTTCTCCCTTTCTTCCTGTTCGAGCCGCTTCCTCCAGCTGGCCAGGCTTTCACTCAGCGCTCCCTCTCCCACGCTGGTCGAAGTCGCGCTCGTCGGCGTGCGCTCGAAGTCGAATTGGTTGCTCATGCGGTAGTTCCGATGCGTGCCTTCCCAATGCGTGCGCAGTGTCTCCAGCTCTGACGCTAAGCTATCCAACGCTACGGAGTTACGGTTGTTCGTATCCGTCCCAGCAACGCCAGCGTGTGGGCCGATATTGAACGTTGCGTCGGTCGATATGCTATTCGATTGCGAATGTAGCGCGCCGCCGCGAGGAGTGGTGATAGTGGAATTGGTGCTCGGGTTGGAGGAGTGGCCATTGGTCATTTGCTGGCTCTGACGGCGGTAGTTGGTAACGCTGGTGCCGACTTGATCGAGCAGGAGGGTGACTTTCTGCTCCGCATCCATGGCTCGCGACTCCAGCATCGAGTTCTCGTTCTTCAGCTGCTCCAGCTCTGTGCGTGCTTGATGCGTTGTTTGCGATAGCTGCTGTTGTGCCTGGTCATGACTCTGACGGAAGTAATCGCGCTGCTGCTGGGCTTCGTACAGCTCGCCACGGACTTCCTCGAGCTGGCG
>JAABUJ010004126.1_pt1 | contig 15563 bp, 13 predicted proteins | sample 5559131 | NCBI WGS metagenome assembly JAABUJ01 (sample SAMN10711875, study PRJNA513366) | rock metagenome | isolation source: Antarctica rocks | place: Antarctica: Victoria Land, Mt New Zealand nord | collected 2016-01-07 | reverse complement strand
GTTAGGATTTCCCGCCAGTCTCTTGTGGAAATTCCGTATCGCTTCATGGGAGATGCAGTTGCTGCTTTGGAGCACGCTGGGTGTGCTCTTCGGCTGGCTCAGCGAACGTGACAGAAGAGAAGCCTGATCCCTTCGTTAGCCCAAACGAAGATTATGGTCACGCATGCGTGGTACAACTGTTGCAGACCCAGGGTGCCCGTAAGGGCTGAAAAGGGAAGTCCGGTGCAATCCCGGCGCGGTCCCGCCACTGTAGACGAAGAGGAGTCGCCAAAGATCCACTCGGCCGTAAAGCCGGGGAAGGAGGCGCACTCGGCACAGCCATCACGTGCCACTTCGAAGCCAGGAGACCTGCCAGGGGTTACATAGCAATTTCTGCGGAGAACAGAAACCATGCGCCTGACCTCGGCACCATTCCCCCGTCCACTTTCCATTCCCGATACGTTCCTCGCCAGCACCGCGCGCGCATCTGAGACCGGGGTCTAGCCGTGGCAGAACTCTTTCGCCAACGTGTCATCCGGGCCGACGGCCGCGCCTTCAATATCGTCCAGCACCGGGCGCATCTGACCTACTGCTACACCGGTTGCTGTTGCGGCATCACCGAGCGCGGATACGCCGCCGTGCCGGTCGATGTGTACGCCGAAGAGTGGCTCAGCCGTAAGATCCGCAATCATGTCCATCTCACGCGCGGCGGATGTCTTGGGCCATGCGCACTGGCAAACGTCGTCAGCCTGGTCTTTGACGGCCGCTCGGTCTGGTTCCACTCCGTCAACAGTGCCTGGCAGGTACGGCAGATCTATGACTACATCGACGCGATGCTCGCGGCTGACCGATTTCTACAGCCGCCTTCTGATCTGAGCGAATTTGTCTTCAACTACTACGATTGGGACGTTCGCAAACCAGGTGAGATATTGCCTGCGTCCAGCTTGGACAAGATACCTGCCAGCGCAAACGGCGCGATCATGTTGCTCTCGCACGCGGACACCGATCTGCTCACGCTGATGAAGGCTGCCGAGCTGCTGCCCGAGGAGCTTCGCGTCAGCGCATTTTCGCTGAACGCACTGCGCAATGAAGATCAACTGAACGTATTGATCCATGGCGAAATGGCAAAGGCGCGGATTGTTATCGTGCGCTGCCACGGCCCACTCAGTTGCATCCCGGGGTTTGAGCGATTGCGCTCCTCCTGCATCGAACGGGGGCAGTCGCTGGTGCTGGTAAGCGGCTGCGGTGAGAACAGTTCGGAGTTCGCCGAGACCATCAACATCCCCGCGGATGCTATGCAAACTGCGGCTTCCTATCTTGCACTTGGTGGCGTTCATAACTTTGCGGAGCTGTTCCGCTTCTTTTCAGACCGCATCATGCTCACAGGGTATGGCTATGCGCCGGCCACTCCGATGCCCGAACACGGCATCTACCTTGCCGAGACCGAGTCCGCCACGATTCAGGACTGGGAGAGACAGGCCGACCTGACCCGGCCGACCATCGCCGTGCTCTTCTACCGTGCGCACTCCATGAGTGGAAATACCGGCTTCATCGATACGTTGGCTCAGGCGCTCGAAGCCAGGGGAGTCAACGCTCTGTGCGTCTTCACCTCCAGCCTCAAAGCCAAGGAAGATGGCCGCCCCGCAGTCTTCAAGTTGATCGAGGGGCGCGCCGACGTGCTGATCACCACGCTGTCGTTCGCGCTGGGGGAGGTTAACACCGGCTCCGCGACGCAGCCTGGCGAAGCGATGCTGTCATTTGAGAAGCTCGGCATTCCCGTGGTGCAGGCGATTGCATGCCAGATGCCACAAGGGGCGTGGGAGGGATCACGCCGGGGATTGAATGCAATCGACACAGCCATCAACGTCGCGATCCCGGAGTTTGATGGACGCATCATCTCCGTACCTGTGTCTTTTAAGGAGCGCAGCCGCAATGGTGCCGAGAGCCTGTACGTCGCCAATGGCAACCGTGCCGCGCGGGTTGCGGGCATCGCGAGTCGCCTCGCACGCCTGCGACACAAGGTGAATAAGGATCGCCGCATCGCATTCGTTCTCACGAACTCCGCAGCCAAAGCATCGCAGGTCGGCGGTGCGGTCGGGCTCGATACCCCTGCCAGTCTGCTGACGACGTTGCATGCCATGCGCGCTCGTCGCTACACGATTACGTCGCTTCCCGAGACCTCCGACGAGCTGATGCAGGATCTGCTCGGACGCGGAAGCTACGACAACAACTATCCGCTTGATCCCGCGCGGGCGATGCGCTTCTCCCGCGCGGCCTACCGGAAGATCTATGCGGAGTTCCCGGAACGTCCTGCACGCAGGATGCAGGATTTCTGGGGTCAACCGCAGGACTTCGGAAGCAGCGTGAAGCCCGCGAAGAAGACCGACAAGAAGCTGCTGCCCACCATCGCCGGAAAGATCATCACCATCGACGAGGAAGAGCCCTGGGGTGACGACCGGGACTACCTGTTTGCCGCGATGGACCTTGGCAATGCCATGATCGCCCTACAGCCGCCGCGCGGCTACGGGATCGACCCTGATGCGATTTATCACACGCCTGACCTGCCGCCGACCCATCACTACACGGCCTTCTATCGCTGGCTTGGAACTCCGCAGTCAGAGGGTGGCTGGGGCGCGGACGCCATCGTCCATATGGGCAAGCACGGCACGCTGGAGTGGCTTCCGGGCAAGGGAATCGGGCTTTCTGAAGAGTGCTTCCCCGATCTTCTCCTTGGGGATCTGCCGCTCGTTTACCCATTCATCATCAATGACCCGGGAGAGGGCAGTCAGTCCAAGCGCCGGGCGCATGCAGTCATCATCGACCACCTGACACCACCGATGACCTCTGCCGAGACCTACGGCTCGCTGGCGGAGCTCAATCAACTCGTCAACGAGTACTATGCCGTCGAGAAGCTTGACCCGGTGAAGCTGCCCTATCTCCAGCAGCAGATATGGCGCTTGGTGGAGAGCACAAATCTGAAGGCCGATCTCGACCTAAAGACGATGATGACCCGGGAGCGCGGCGATCATAGCCACGAATGGGACGATACGCTGACACCCGAGGGCATTCCGACTCAGCTTGCCTCCATGAACGGGAACGAGGTCGCGCATCTGCTCGAGGATCTCGATGGCTATCTCTGCGAGTTGGGCTTGGCACAGATTCGTGACGGCCTGCACATTCTCGGCCAGATGCCCCCGCTTCCGGAGATGCTGCGCTCGCTCACCCGGCTCGTGAACCCCGGCGGCCCGAGTCTACAGGCCAGCCTCGCGTCGTCGTTCGGCTTTGATCTGGCGGAGCTACTCGATAAGCCCGGAGAACGCATTCTGCCTGATCGCGAGCTACTGGGCCAGCCGTGCCATACGCGCGCCGATGCGCTTGAGATACTGGACCGCGCTTCGCTTGACCTTTACACGATGCTCGAGACTTTTGGCTTTCGTTCCTCGGTCATCGGGGAGGTAGAACGGGCCGTGTTGGGGCTTGAGTCGCCCGAGATCACTGCGGCGCTCTTCTTCGCATGTGAAGAGCTCGTTCCGAAACTTGAGCAAACGGGCGATGAGATCGAGCATCTTCTTGATGCGCTTGAAGGCAAGTATGTTCCCGCGGGTCCGGCCGGTGCGCCCACCCGCGGCATGGCCCACATCCTTCCGACCGGGCGCAACTTCTACGCGGTGGACCCGCGCGCTCTTCCGTCGCAGGCAGCGTGGAGCGTGGGCCAGCAGCTTGCCCGCGAAGCCGTCGAACGGTTCCACAAGGAAGAAGGAAAATACCCGGAGATGATGGGGCTCAGCGTCTGGGGAACCTCGCAGATGCGCACGCACGGCGACGATATAGCGCAGGCCTTTGCACTCCTAGGAGTCAGGCCGGTCTGGAACACCCAGTCGCGGCGTCTCGAAGGCGTCGAGATCATCCCGATCGAGCAACTTGGCCGCCCTCGGGTGGACGTGACCCTGCGCATCAGCGCCTTCTTTCGTGACGCGTTTCCGCACCTGATCGAAACCTATGACCAGGCGATCTCGATGGTCGTGGAGCTGGATGAACCACTGGATCAGAACTTTCCCCGCAAGCACTTCCTCGCCGAGCTCGAGACGAAGAAAGATATGCCTGCGCACGAAGCAGAGGCCCAGGCCCGCTACCGCATCTTCGGTTCGAAGCCCGGCTCCTACGGCGCAGGGATTCTTCCGCTCATTGAGTCCGGCAACTGGAAGGGGGACGATGACTTTGCGCGAGCGTTTCTTGCCTGGGGCGGATACGCCTACGGCAAGGGCGCGGATGGAGTCGACGCGCAACCTATCTTCGCTGAGCGCCTGAAATCGATTCAGGTGGCCTTGCACAACCAGGACAATCGCGAGCACGACATCTTCGACTCCGACGACTACTTTCAGTTCCACGGTGGCATGATCGCTTCCATTCGCGCCCTCACTGGGAACCAGCCGAAGGCATACTTCGGCGATAGCTCCCGCCCCGAAGCGGCACAGGTTCGCGACCTGCGAGAAGAGGCGCTGCGTGTCTACCGATCGCGTGTCGTTAATCCTAAGTGGATCGAATCGATCAAGCGCCACGGCTACAAGGGCGGCCTGGAGCTCGCGGCAACGGTTGATTACATCTTCGGGTTCGATGCCACGGCGCAGATCGCCCCGGACTTCATCTATGACGGACTAGCTGAACATTATGCACTCGACCCAGCGATGCGCGAGTTCCTGGGGGCCTCCAACCCCTGGGCCTTGAACTCCATCGCGGAGCGCCTGCTTGATGCGGCGCGGCGTGAACTGTGGGAGAATCCTGCGCCGGAGACGTTGGATGCTCTCCGCAGTGTCCTGCTGGAAGCCGAGATGCAGCTGGAGGCTCGGGGAGAACAATCGCCAGCACGCCTGCGTGAGGTTGTCTGATGAAACCCGTCCTCTATCCCTTCTCCGCGATCGTAGGCCAACCCGAGATGAAGCTCGCCTTGTTGCTGGCTGCTGTCGATTGGCGGCTTGGCGTGCTGCTGCGTGGCGACAAGGGATCTGGAAAGACCACGGCAGCGCGCGGGCTTGCTGCGCTGCTCCCGGATCGTGCACCGTTCGTCAACCTGCCCATTGGGACGACCGAAGATCGCCTGCTCGGTGGGCTTCACCTTGAACGCACCCTCAAAGGTGATCCTGTTTTGAAGCCCGGTCTGCTGGCCGAAGCGCACCGTGGCGTGTTGTATGTCGACGAGATCAATCTTCTCCCTACGCACCTTGGTGATGCTTTGCTGGATGCAGCCTCCAGCGGAGTTCACGTGGTGGAGCGCGAAGGAATGAGCGCCATGCATCCAGCGGAGTTCGTGCTGCTGGGCAGCATGAATCCGGAAGAGGGCTCGTTGCGCCCACAGCTGCTCGACCGCTTTGCCCTCTCCGTCATGGTTCACGCACCGCTCGATCCCATTGAACGCCAGGAAGTCATGCAGCGCAGGATTTCGTTCGAACGGGATCCGCTGCAGTTCGCATCGGTGTGGTCTGATGCGCAGGACGCCCTGCAGTCAAGGATCGCAGCCGCGAGAAACGCGCTCCAAGCTATCACGTGTTCCAGCGAGCTAATGGGACACATCAGCTCCTCGATCTGCGCGCTCGGCATCCGTTCCATGCGCTCCGATCTCGCCGCCGTACGCGCTGCATTGGCATGCGCGGCTTTCGACGGAGAACCGTGCGTCACGCTTCAGCATGTTGAATCGGTGTTGCCTCTCGTGCTGGACCATCGGACGTCCGAAAGGCGGCGCTTGACACCACCTTCCAATTATCCCGCCGCGCCGCTGCAGCCGAGCATGGCAGAATCGGAACCCGAAGCTGCTCGACAGCTTTCCGCCAAGCCCAGAGAAGAGCAGATCTTTGTTCCAGCAAACTCCAAGGCTCCGCTCCTGGAAACTTTACTTAACGGCGTCGTCCCTGGCACGCGCGCGCAGGAGAGCAGCTCTAACCTCGGGCCCGTGATCGGGAGCCGACACGCCGATCTTCCGGTCGAGCTTGATCCTCGTGCGACGCTCAGTCACGCTCTCCGCGAGACGGGCAGTTTGAAGCCGCGCCTCGAAGATCTTCATACGCGGGTGCGCAAGCCCCAGGCGGGAACACGCTTTCTCTTTGTGGTGGACTCCAGTGGATCGCACGCCGCACAGCAAAGGATGCGTCTTGTCAAAGGTGCCATCTCGAGCCTGCTGACGCGCTCCTTTAAGCGAGACGATGAGGTCGCGATGATCGTCTTTCGCGGGACTTCGGCGCAGGTCATTCTCGAGCCGACCGAGGTACTGCCCGACGCTGTCGCTGCGCTGGAATATCTCCCTACGGGAGGCCGAACGCCTCTGGCTGCCGCGCTCCATCAAGCGAAAAATTATATCACTCCGTCGACGCTTGTGGTGCTTCTTTCCGACGGCCGCGCCAACATCGCGATTGACGGCGGCGACCCGTGGCAGGAAGCTCTTGCTGTCGCTCGTAGCATGGAGTGCAGCGCGGTTGTCGTAGATACAGAAATTGGTGAACAGAGGCTGGGGCAATGTGCGGAGCTTGCAGAGACGCTCGGCGCACGCTATGTCTCCCTTGAAGAATTTGGGGAAATGGAACATCTTTCGATCCATCGAGAGCGCGAGAGACAGGGAGTCTAACTTGCAGCAGGCTGAAAGTAATTCGGTCGTCCTGATCCTTGGTGGGGTACGCAGCGGAAAAAGCCGCTACGCCCTACAGTTGGCCGAGCAGTGTGCGCGGGTGAAGTTCGTTGCCACGGCCGAGCGCCGGGACGATGAAGAGATGCACCGCAAGATTGAACGTCATCGCGCGGAGCGTCCAGCCGATTGGATGACAGTCGAAGAGCCGCTCGCATTGAGCCGCGTCATCAAATCAAGCGAAGAGGACTGCGATGCCATTCTGATCGACTGCCTTACCCTGTTCGGTGCCAATCTAATGGAGCGGTATGCCGGCGGCGAGAATCAGCTCCAAGCCGACGTCGAAGAGCTCTGTGTTACGCTGCGTGCCTCGTCTCGTAAGGTAATCCTGGTCTCGAATGAGGTGGGCAGCGGAGTCGTGCCGGCCTACGAGCTGGGCCGCCGCTTCCGCGATGTTGTGGGTGAAATCAATCAGCGGGTCGCCGAGGTAGCCGATACGGTGATTCTCATGGTCGCAGGACTCCCCCTATCCCTGAAGAGTGGACATCGATGACAGGTTTTCTCATTGCGGGAACTTCAAGTGGCGTCGGCAAGACCACGGTCAGTCTTGCCGTCATCGCAGCGTTGCGCCGTCGAGGCCTAAGGGTCCAGCCATTCAAAGGTGGGCCGGATTTCCTTGACACGGGCCATCACACCCGCATCGCGGGCCGCGCGTCGCGCAACCTCGATAGCTGGATGCTCTCTGCCGACGCGAACTGCGATATTCTTCGCCATGCCTCGCGAGATTCAGATGTGCTTCTGGTCGAAGCCATGATGGGGCTCTTCGACGGCAAGGATGGTCAAACGGAAGCGGGCAGCAGCGCAGAGATAGCAAAGCTTCTGAAGCTTCCCGTCGTCCTGGTACTCGACGCGGGAAAGGTAGCTCGCAGCATCGCAGCGGTTGTGCTCGGCTTTGAGCTCTTCGATCCCGAACTTAAGCTGGCTGGAGTGATCCTCAATCGAGTCACCAGCGAACGGCACTTCCGAATGCTCGAGACGGCAATCAAGTCATCCTGTAAGACTCCGGTCCTCGGTTGGCTGCCGCGCTCGGCAAGGATCACCATCCCTGAGAGGCATCTCGGCCTGCAAACAGCGGAAGAGGGTGAGACCGGCGCTGATCTCGAAGAGCTTCTCGATACCTTGTCGGAGCTTGCCGAGGAACACATAGACCTTTCTCGTCTACTCACTCTCCAGTGTGGATTGGATCTGGCAGATCACCCTCGGCAGTTGCATGGTGAACGCAAGGACGAAGTCCGCATCGGCATTGCGCGGGATCGTGCCTTCTCGTTCTACTACGAGGATAATTTCGACCTGCTGCGGCAAAACGGGGCCACTCTAATCCCGTTCAGCCCCATGCATGATTCATCTCTGCCGCGAGGGCTCGACGCACTTTATCTGGGAGGAGGATACCCGGAGCTTCACAGCGCCGCGATTAGCGATAACCAGAGCATGCACGCATCAATTCGCGAGTTCGCCGCATCTGGCAGGCCGGTCTACGCCGAATGTGGAGGGATGATCTTTCTCTCGCAGCGTCTCAAGACGCATGACGGTGCCACCTATCCCATGGCCGGAGTGCTGCCTCTTGAAGTCGAGATGACTGGAAAGCTGGTTGGCTTCGGATACGTCACTCTGGAACTTACTCAGGATTGCCTCCTGGGGGCGGCAGGCACAAGCATTCGCGGACACAGCTTTCATTATTCGCGCATCACCAGGCAATCCGAGATTGCGACCAGCTATCGCGTCCAATATTCGCTCTCGGGCCGTGTAGAAGACGAGGGCTATGCGGTTGGCAACGTGCTTGCCAGCTATGTCCATCTGCACTTTCGTGCCCACCCGGCGATCGCCCAAAGTTTTGTGGGCGCGGCGATCCTGAGCCGTGAATTTTGCGTGGCGCCTCGATGACGCCGCTCAGCAGGAGCGCCATACTCAACATCACCGATGGAATTGAGCCTCCCGATGAACTCTGGCGCGCTCGGGCACGGGCGCATCTGGATACACTTACCAAGCCCCTCGGCAGCCTCGGTTATCTCGAAGATCTCGCCGCCCAGGTAGCTGCAATCCGCCGCGCTAATCCTGTTCTACCAATGAGCAAAGCTGTATACGTCTTCGCCGCGGATCACGGCATCACTGCCGAAGGCGTCAGTGCATACCCAAGTGCCGTAACCAAGCAGATGGTGCTCAACTTCGTGGCAGGTGGTGCGGCCGTTAGTGTCCTCGCACGCTTGCACGGTGTTGCGCTTCATGTGGTCGATATGGGAGTCGACGGGGACTTTGAAAATGTATCGGGGCTGTTGCACCGCAAGGTACGCAAAGGAACGCGCAACATGCTGCGCGAACCTGCAATGACCGATGAAGAGCTTTCGCAGGCGTTGCGAGCAGGCGCGGAGCTTGCGGATGAAGCCGCAGCGGCAGGCCATACGGTTTTGGCGGTCGGCGAGATGGGCATCGGCAACACAACTGCGGCTAGTGCCATAACCTGCGCCCTGACGGGCTCAACCGCGTTACGCGCGACCGGGCGCGGGACGGGTCTTGACGATGCCGCCCATGAAAGCAAGACAGCGGTGGTGGATGCGATTGTGAAAAAGCACCTCGCGGAGCTCACAGCGCTCAACCCGCTCGATATTTTGCGCTGTGTCGGAGGACTTGAGATTGCAGCGATGACCGGCATGATCCTTGCAGCAGCTCGCAGCCGGATCGCCCTGATGATCGACGGCTTCATCTCGTCTGCTGCCGCAGCCCTGGCAGTCGCAATGGAACCCCGAATCAGGGGCTACCTGATCGCGGGCCATCGCTCCAAAGAGCCCGGACATCGCCTGCTGCTTAAGCATCTCGGACTCGACCCGCTCCTTGATCTTGAGATGCGTCTCGGCGAAGGAAGCGGCGCCGTGCTGGCGATGCCGATACTTGAGTCGGCCGTCGCGCTCTACTCGCAGATGGCTACCTTCTCATCGGCCGGCGTCAGCGAGGCTCTTGCATGAGCGCCACCAAATACATCCGGAGCGTGGCGCTGGATCTTCTGGCCGCCGTGCAGTTTCTTACCCGTATTCCGCTCCCCAACCTGCCCTACGACCAAGGCTCGCTTGCGCGTGCCGCCAAGTTTTTTCCAGTTGTTGGTCTGTTGATCGGGTGCGCTGCTGCGTTGCTCCATCTCATGCTCGCACCACACCTTTCCAGATTACTAACCGCGCTTCTCGTCATTGTCTTTCTGGTCGCGGTCACAGGGTGTCTCCACGAAGACGGTCTGGCTGATGCGGCCGATGGCTTCGGGGGCGGCGCAAGCCGTGAACAGATCCTCCTCATCTTCAAAGATAGCCGAATCGGCAGCTATGGGGGGACAGCTCTTTCACTCAGTCTGCTTGCCCGTGTCTGCCTGCTTGCGGCGCTCCCGCTGCCTCTTGTTCCGCAGTACCTGATCGCAAGCCATGTGCTCAGCCGCTGGACGACGCTTCCTCTCAGTTACTATCTTGCGCCAGCTCGAAACCAAAGCGATGACGCCGCAACTGGCCAGGGCGCTCGCATCGCCCGGCTCACGACACGCGGAACGCTCATCTTCGGCTCACTCTGCACCGTCGCCATCTGCATACTGGTACTGCGAGCTCGCGCGCTCGCAGCCATTGGAGCAACCGTTCTTGTAACCCTGGTGACCGCGCTCTACTACCAACGCAAGCTTTCCGGTGTCACGGGCGACTGCTTTGGTGCCACCAATCAACTCGCGGAGATTACTGTGTATCTCACAGGGGCGTGGATCCTATGAAAAATTCTTCTTCATACGCCACGCCGAAACTGAAGCATGCGAAGCAAGAGTCATGGACGAGATGAGCTATCTGTTCGAACAGTCACACTGCGGTCTGATCACATACGCCCACGCGGGAGTCCTGCGAAATCTCTGCGGCATCGACGAAGCAACTTCATGGACGGTTACGAGGCCTTACTGCTGCACCTTCAAGTGCATTCCCGATGCCCCTGACGGAATGTTCCTGCAGGAGGTGCACGGATGACAGATCACCTCGTGGATGCGATCCACACCGTAGAGCTCGCCGCATGGGACTTTGACTGCTACCAATTTCGCCCGAGGTCTCTGGATTCCAGAAAGATTGGTGAAGCACGCGAATTTGTCCTTCATCGTCCTCAGGATCTTTCATCGCCTGCGCTCTGCGAAGAGGAGACTCAACTTGCTCTTTACAACCTCGATCTGCATAGGGATCGACCTGATCTCCATGCGGAGATGCTCGGCCTTGAGTGGTCTCTGGGCGTCGTTGATCTGCGGCGTCTTCTCGCATTTCAGCGCAGACTCTCATTCAGCCGGTCGCTGCCGGCTGTGACTGTCCCCGCGCAGGAAGATTGGAGCGCCCTCGTGGACATTGCCTTCGCGCCTCCAAGTCCTGTGGTCTACGACCTGGTCCACGATGAACTCAGCAGCACGGTCACGCTCCGATCGACAAATCCCAATCTGCACCTTCGTGTGACCGGCAGCCCTTCAGCGCCCGTCGCCGTTCACGCGGGCAGCCCCTTTTTCGAAGTTGCGGAGTACGCGGGCCGCTGGTTTCTTCGCGACGGCTATCACCGGGCCTACAACCTGTTATGCGCTGGTGTCTTCTATTTTCCGGCCGTGATCGTTCAGGCCCGAACCCTGGAGGAACTCGGGGCAGTTCTGCCGCAGTTCTTCTCAGAGGTTATTCTTCTTTCCGACCACCCGCCCTTCGTCAGTGACTTCCTCAATGAGGGATTGACGATTCAGTATGCTCGGCCGCAGACCATCAAGACGCTACGCATCATCATGGAAGAGAGCATCGCACCCCAGCATTTTAACGAGCGTTCAGGAGAACAAGTATGAGCATTTCAACCACACGCGGCGATGGTGGACAGACCGGTCTCGCAGGCGGCATCCGCGTGTCCAAGGCGGACCTTCGCGTCGAATCCTACGGGACTGTCGACGAACTCAATACCTTTCTGGGGCTGGCGCGTAGCAACTGTCAGAATCTTGAGATCAAGGCCTGGACAGAGACGATTCAACGCACGCTTTTCCGTCTCGGCTCGGCACTCGCCACTCCTCCTGAAAGTAAGAAGCAACCGCCGATCATCTCTGCGGAAGATGTTGCCATGCTTACCGAACTCGTCCACAAGATCGAAGCCACCGAAGGGATTCTGTCGGATTGGTCGCTGCCTGGAGCGCATCCGGAATCGGCGGCCTTTGAGGTCGCACGCGCCGTATGCCGTCGCGCCGAACGCAACGTAATACGATTTGTCGAAAGCGGCGGCATCGTCAAGCCTGAGATCATCGCCTATCTCAATCGTCTCTCCGATGTCATCTGGCTCTTTGGGCGTCTCATTGAATTCAATGCAGGCGTCGATGCCCGGCTCCGTGACGAGGCGAAGACCGGGCCTAAGTGGTCAAGGGCATGGTAGGGGTGCAGCAATCTGAGTTCGAGATCCAGGAACGCGACGCCGTGTATCGCGCGATCGCCACTCGGCGCGATGTGCGTCGAGGGTTTCTCGATAAACCGATGCCCGACGAACTCCTGCGTCGTCTGCTCTCTGCAGCGCATTGCGCCCCATCTGTTGGCCTTATGCAGCCCTCCCGTTTCGTCGTGATCCGCGACTACAGCGTTCGCAGCGCCGTTCACGAAGCCTTCCTTCAGGCAAACGAAGAGGCAACGGCCACCTACTCCGGAGAGCGACGCGAGCAGTATGCAAATCTCAAGCTTGAAGGCATCCTTGAAGCTCCGCAGAATCTTTGCGTTCTTAGCGATACCCGCAGTGAGCGCGGCCATCAACTTGGCCGCCACACCATGCCGGAGACAGCCATCTACTCTACTGTTTGCGCGATTCAGAATCTCTGGCTCGCTGCTCGCGCCGAGGGTGTTGGCGTGGGCTGGGTCAGTATCCTCAATCCCGCTCGTCTGCGCGAGATTCTGCACATTCCTGCACGCATCGTTCCGGTTGCCTACTTGTGCCTCGGCTATGTCGAAGGCTTTGCCGCAGAACCGGAGTTACAACGCGTGGGCTGGGAGGCTCGCATTCCTCTTGAGGAGGTGGTCAGCTATGACCGATACTTCGCTGAACAAGAGGAAGACGCGCATTGAAGGCGAGAGCGATCATGGTGCTTGGAACCAGTTCCCATGTCGGCAAATCGCTGCTGACTGCCGCGCTCTGTCGAATCTTTGCAGATCAGGGCATAAGCGTTGCGCCATTCAAGTCGCAGAATATGTCGCTCAATTCTGCCGCAACAATCGAAGGTCTCGAGATCGGACGTGCTCAAGCTCTGCAGGCAGAGGCCGCACGCATTCCGGCCTCCGTCCATATGAATCCGATTCTCCTGAAGCCAGCAGGAAACATGACCTCGCAGATCGTCGTGCGTGGAAGAATCTGGGGCAAGCTCTCCGCTTCGGAGTATCACCAGCGGCGCGTGGAAGAATTACTCCCACTCGTTCGGGAGAGTTATGACATCCTCGCCGCGAAACATGAGGTGATCATCCTGGAGGGCGCCGGCTCGCCTGCGGAGATCAATCTGAAGCAACACGATATCGTCAACATGCGCATGGCCGAGATGGCTGATGCGCACTGCCTGCTCGTCGGCGACATCGACCGTGGGGGAGTCTTCGCCTCACTCTTCGGCACGGTTCAACTACTTGATCCGCCGGAACAGAATCGAATTCGTGGGTTCCTCATCAATAAGTTCCGTGGCGACCTGGCACTCCTCGAACCGGGCCTCCGCATGATGGAAGCGCGCCTCCAAAAGCCGTGCCTTGGCACCGTTCCCTACATCCCGGACCTCGTGCTCGAAGAGGAAGACAGCTTCGGTTTCATTGGTGCCCCCAATTCAACGCACTCCTGGGGTACCAGCGGTACGCGAGAAAGGCCGCTACGGATCGCAGTTGTAGCCCTCCCATCTTTTTCCAACTTTACCGACTTCGCGGCGCTGCAAAATGAGCCGTCCGTCTCGCTGAGTTTCTGCCGTGAAAGCGCGCAACTTGAGCATGCAGACGTCATCCTCTTGCCGGGGAGCAAGCAGACGGTCGAAGATCTGTTCTGGATTCGGCGCAAAAAGATCGATGTCCAAATCATGGACCACGCCACGACCAGAATCGTCGTAGGCATCTGTGGTGGCATGCAGATGCTCGGCGCCACCATCCACGACCCCGAAGCCATGGAGCACGCCGGAAGCGTAGACGGGCTCGGTCTTCTCTCCATCGTCACGCAGATGCAATCAGAGAAGGTGACGCGGCAGGTCAGGGGACGCCTCTGCGGTCCGACGCTCTTCGGTCAACTCGTTCCGGCAATCGATATCCAAGGCTACGAGATCCATATCGGCGAAACCGTGTACGCGGAAGGCGCACAGCCATTTGCAACCTTGAACGATTCCGAAGTTGACGGTTGCGTCTCTTCCGACGCCCGGATCATCGGAACTTACCTTCACGGCATCTTTGACGACGACGCATTTCGCCATGCCTTCATTACTGCGGCGCGAAGTTGCCAGCATCTTGCTCCAGCCCATAGCTTCGAGAATTGGAGACAGAAGCGCGAGGCGTCCTTCGATCATTTAGCGGAGACCGTCCGAGCCTCTGTGGACATGCCGCGCATCTTCGATTGGGTCGGACTGAAGTACAACTCGGAGCATAGCCATTGAAGCGTTGTAACCTCATCCTGCTGGCCTATGTTGCAGACCAACTTGCGGGTGATCCCGAATGGTTCCCACACCCCGTGCGCCTCATCGGTCATGGCATCACGCGCGGTGAAGCTGCCCTCCGCCATGCGCATCAGGGAAACCGCGTCCAGTTTCTTTCGGGCGCAGCGCTCACGGCGGCCATCGTGGCCGGAGCCTATGCTGGAACGCGCAAACTCCTCAGAGAAGCCCATCTCCGATCAGCTCTGCTCGCAGATGGAGCAGAGATTCTCCTCGCATGGACCTGTCTTGCGGCTCGCAACCTCCAACAGGAGGCGACCTCCGTTATCAAAGCGCTTGAGTCCGGTGACCTGGTGTTATCCCGCAGTCGGCTTGCGCGCATCGTGGGGCGGGACACGGAATACCTCGGAGCCGCAGAGATTTCCCGCGCCATCATCGAGACCGTCTCCGAAAGCGCGTCCGACGGAGTGACTGCTCCGCTCTTCTACATGGCGCTTGGCGGCGTTCCCCTGGCAATGGCTTATAAAGCCATCAACACCCTGGACTCTATGATCGGCCACGCTGACGAACGCTACTTCTACTTTGGGAAAGCAGCCGCTCGTCTCGACGACCTCGCCAACTACCTGCCGGCGCGCCTGACCGCATCTGCAATCTCCATTGCTGCTCTCTTTCCCGAAGATACGGATGCACTCGCCGCTTGGAAGACGTGGTTTCAGGATGGAGGCAAGCACAAAAGCCCGAATGCAGGTCAGCCCGAAAGCGCAATGGCCGGCGCATTGCATGTCTGCCTCGGAGGACCCAACACGTACGCCGGCCAATTGATCCCTGCAGCGTATATGGGCGGCGAATTCCCGAAGCCATCCGTTTCCCAGGCTAGAAGCTCCGTTCGCGTCCTGTCGCTGGTTGCAGTAATTAGCCTGGCTTTCAGCATCGTTGTCGCCGCTTCGGTTCAGACGTCCAAGCGCTTTAAGACCAGCCAATGACCGGATATAAAGATCTTGTGAGTGAGGTCCCGCTACACGGCGGCCAACTGCGCCAGATCTCTGAACGTTTCTCGATCAACATCTCGGAGCTCATAGACTTCAGCGCAAACGTCAACCCAGACGGTTTCCCCCCTGGCGTACTTTCGACGCTCCGGGTGTGTCTCGACAAGGATCTCTCCGTCTTTAATTCCTACCCCGATTTTGAATATGCCTTGCTCAAAGATTCAATAGCGACATACTGCGCGCTGACCCCGCAACATCTTGCGGTTGCAAATGGCTTCGTGCCCCTTTTTGAATGTGCGCTTCGCACATTAAAGATCAAACGATG
>JAABUJ010004125.1_pt1 | contig 15564 bp, 9 predicted proteins | sample 5559131 | NCBI WGS metagenome assembly JAABUJ01 (sample SAMN10711875, study PRJNA513366) | rock metagenome | isolation source: Antarctica rocks | place: Antarctica: Victoria Land, Mt New Zealand nord | collected 2016-01-07 | reverse complement strand
ATGCTCGAACTCGGCCGTTACCAACGCGGCGACCTCGTCGTCATCGTCGCCGGCTCACCCCCCAACACCATCGGCACCACCAACCTCATCCGCGTCCACCGACTCGGCGAAGACGACGTCTAATGGGGCAGGCGCCGCACGGTAGCGCGATCGTCGGGCGCTATCACCGGACAGGCCTGACGACTGCGGCGCTTACGGCCGTTCGAACTGTGCTCGTTTGTGGTCGCCGAACGGTTCGTCGCGCTCGCGGACCGATTCGCGGAAACCGGCTGTTGTTGCCCGCGTCTGAAAGGCGTAGCCCTCGCGGGTGTGCCGGGACACCCCGTCGAAGACGGTACTGACCATGGTGGAGTTGGCTACGCCCTGGGCGATCAGCGCGCTGTTGAGCGCGAGCTTGACCATCATCAGCTGGTTGATCGGCATCTGGGCGATGCGGCCGAGCAGCTCCTCGGCGCGTTCATCCAGCTCGTGGAGCGGGGCGGAGTCGATGGCCAGTCCCCAGTCGGCGGCCTGGCGGCCGCTGATGCAGTCCCCGGTCAGCAACAGCCGCTTAGCGCGTTGATCGCCCAGGCGGTGGGCCCACATGCCGGCGGCGGGCACCCCCCAGACCCGGGTCGGCGGGTAGCCGATCTTGGTGTCGTCCGCGGCGATGATCTGGTCGCAGTACAGCGCGATGTCGGTGCCGCCGGCCACGCAGAAGCCGTGCAGCTTCGCCACCGTCGGTTTGTTGGCGTGCAGCAGGGACGCGAAGCCGCGGTTGAAGCGGCTCATCATCGCGTAGTCGGCCATCGGGTCCCACGTGCCCGCCGGGTCGTGGTTGCGGGCCTGCACGATGGGATCCAGAACGGTGCCGGTCCGGTCGTAGCCGCTGCCGTCGTCGCGGAAGGCGTCCTCGGCGAAGATCGACAAGTCGTAGCCGCCGCAGAACCCCTTGCCGCGCCCGGACAGCACGATCACGTGTACCCGCGGGTCGAGATCGGCCCGTTCGACTGTCTCGGCGAGTTCGATGGGGGTGTCGGTGGTGATGGCGTTGCCGTGTTCGGGACGGTTGAAGGTGATCCGCGCGATTCTCCCGGTGACCTCGTAGGTCAGCGTGTGGTACTCGAGCTGCGGATCGGCGACAGGGCGTCCCGCGAACAACGAATTGTCGCCTTCGTCCCAGTCATCCCGCCAGGCCGCCGCGCGCTGGCCGGTGGGCCCGATTACGAGGAGACCTTCGGGGTGGAGCGTTCGATGATTGCAGCAACATCGATGCCGGGGGGCAGGGTGCCGAAGACGCTGCCCCAACCGCCGGTGAGCCGGGTGGCATGGAAGGCGTCGGCGACTGCCGGGTGTCCGTGCCGGGCCAGCAGTGATCCTTGCAGGGCGAGGGCCATGTCGCCGACGATGCGGCGAGCGCGGTATTGGATGGTGTCGACGTCGGTGAACGCGTTCTTCAGCGAGGCCACCGCGGCATCGAGCCGGGTGTCGGCGCCTGCCGCTTGGTCGAGTTCGTCGAAGAACACCTGCAGCGACTCGGGTTGTTTGGCCATCGCCCGCAGCGTGTCGAGGGCGGCGACGTTGCCCGAACCTTCCCACACCGACATCAGTGGGGCTTCCCGGTACAGGCGCGGCATCCGCGAGTCTTCGATGTAGCCGTTGCCTCCCAAGCATTCCAGGGCTTCGGCGGCGTGGGCCGGTCCGCGTTTGCAGACGTAGTACTTGCTGACCGCGAGCGAGATGCGCCGCAGCAGCGCGGCGTGCTCGTCACCGGATTCGGCCTGATCGGTCAGGGCGGCGAGCCACATTGCGACGGTGGTGGAGGCTTCCGCCTCGACGGCCAGGTCGGCGAGGACGTTGCGCATCAGCGGTTGATCGACCAGGTTGGCGCCGAACGCGCTGCGGTGCACGGCGTGGTGCACGGCCTGCAAAGTGCCCACCCGCATGCCGGTCGCCGAGCCGAGCGTGCAGTCCAGGCGGGTCATGTTCACCATCTCGACGATGGTGCGCACCCCGCGGCCTTCTTCGCCGACGAGCCAGCCGAGGGTGTTGTCGTATTCCACTTCGCTGCTCGCGTTGGAGTGGTTGCCGAGCTTGTCCTTGAGTCGCTGCAGCAGGAAGGTGTTGCGGGTGCCGTCGGGCAGGACCCGGGGCACGAAGAAGCAGGACAGGCCGTTCGGTGCCTGCGCGAGGACGAGGAGGATGTCGGACATCGGTGCGGAGGTGAACCATTTGTGCCCGGTGATCAGGTAGCTGCCGTCGGGCTGGGGGACGGCCTGGGTGGTGCCAGCCCGGACGTCTGATCCGCCTTGTTTCTCGGTCATCGACATGCCAGCGATCAGACCGGCTTTGCTCAGCGGCGCCGTCAGGCCCGGCTGGTAGGTGCGTGCGGTGAGCAGCGGTTCGTACTGGGCGGCGAGGTCGGGGTTGTGCCGCAACGCCGGAACGGCGGCGTAGGTCATCGAGATGGGACACCCGTGCCCGGCGTCGACGGGAGCCCAGGCCGCCATCTTCGCGGCCCGGATCAGGTGCGCGTGCGGGTTCGGGTCGGCCCACGCCGCCCCGTGCAGCCCTAGGTCGACTGCGGTGGTCATCAACTGGTGATAGGTCGGGTCGTAGACGACCTCGTCGATCCGGTGCCCATAGCGGTCATGGGTGTGCAGCTCCGGGGGGTTTGCCTCGGCGAGGTCACCCCACCCGATCGCCTCCTCGCTGCCGGCCAGTCGGCCAACGTCGTGCAGCTCCTCGAGGGCGTCGTGCGCGCCCTCGCGGCGCAGCGCCTCCAGGATCGGAGGGTATTCCGCCGTGTCGTAGCCGACCAAGGGCGGAACCTGATTGAAGACCTCGTGTGTCGTGCTCATCTGTGCTCCCAGCTGGTGACGGGTGAAGGAAGGACCATGAATATTACGACTCTACAGAACTCAGCCTAGTGTGTGTAATATTCGCCCCCTGCGTGGCGGCGAGCCACTGCACCTTGTCTGGAGGACGGCAGATGCCGGATACACACGTCGACGCCCACCAGGTTCCACCGCATGCGGGCGCCCAGGGGACGCGGACCCGGTCGTGCCCGTGGACGTTGCGCGGACGGTTGCTCGCGGACCTGCTCGCCGAGGTGGTCGATGCGGATGGTGCGCCGACGCGGGTGATCGCGCCGGCGACGGGGACGGTGTTGGCGACGCTGCCGCAGTACACCGAGGCCGGCACACGCCGGGCGTTTGACCGTGCCCGGCGTGCCCAGCAGCAGTGGGCAAAGGTTCCAGTCTCCGAGCGGGTACGCGTGGCACGCAGGTTCAGCAAACTGCTGTGCCGGCACCGACGCGACCTGCTCGATGTCGTTCAGCTGGAGACCGGCAAGGCGCGGCTCGACGCGGCCTTCGAGATGGGCGAGGCCGTGATGAGCACCGCTCAGCACGCCCGCACCGCGGCCGGTCTGCTGGATAGGCGGCGCCACCGCGGGATGCTGCGGGGGCTGAGCGCTGTGCAGGAGATCGGCATCCCAAGGGTGTGGTCTCGGTCATCATCCCATGGAACTTCCCGCTTGCCCTGGCGGTGTGTGACGCGTTGCCCGCGCTGATCGCGGGCAACGCCGTGATCCTCAAGCCGGACAACCAACGGCCCTCTCGGGCGCTGCTGCTGAGCCGACTGCTCCGCGAAGCGGGGCTGCCCTCCTCGGTGTTCCAGGTGGTGCCCGGTCCGGTCGAGGACATCGGTGACGTGGTCATCGAGGAGGCCGACTACGTGGCGTTCACCGGCTCGACCGATACGGGCCGGCGGATCGGGGCGAAGGCCGGAGCGGCGCTGATCGGGTGCTCCCTCGAGCTGGGTGGGAAGAACCCGATGATCGTGCTCGCCGACGCCGACGCCGACCTGGACCGGGTGATCGCCGCGTTACCGCAGGCGGTGTGCCTCAACGCCGGTCAGGTTTGCATGGCGATCGAACGAATCTACGTGCATTCTTCCCGCTACGAGGAGTTCATCTCCCGGGCGGTGGACCGCTTCGCCACCCTGCGGCTTGGCTTCGCCCTCGACTTCTCCACCGACGTCGGCTCACTGACCTCCAAGGCGGTGCTCGAGCGGGTACGCACCTACGTCGAGGAGGCACGGGCAGCCGGTGCCACCGTCCTGACCGGCGGCCGTGCAAGGCTGGATCTGGGACCGTACTTCTTCGAACCCACCCTGCTGGCCAACGTCCCCGATCGAGCGTTGCTGACCCGGGAGGAGGTGTTCGGCCCTGTCTGCGCCGTTTACCCCTTCGACGACGAAGCCGACGCCGTGAAGCTGGCCAACGACAAGCGCGTACGGACTGATTGCCAGCGTGTGGACCACCGACACCGCACGCGGCACCCGACTGGCCGAGCAGATCACGGCGGGTGCGGTGAACATCAACGACGCGTGCACCGCCGCGTTCAGCGCCGAGTCCGCGCCGATGGGCGGCATGAAGGCCTCTGGGCTCGGCCGCCGCCACGGGCAGGCCGGACTGCTTCGCTACACCGAGTCCCAGACCGTCGCCATCCAACGCGTGCCCGTCACCACCACCCGGTTCGGGCTTCCCCGCGGCCCCCTACGGGCGTCTCACCGCAGCATCGCTGGGACTCCTGCGAGTCGTCGCCGGCCGGTGAGTGCACCGGCCAACAACCTCGCCTACTATTACAATCGTTCCCTCGGTGCCAACATAGGTGTAATGTTCGGAGTACGCGTGATGGACAGTTACAGATAACTCGCCTCGACTGCGTCACCGTGACGCTGCCCGGAAGGGACTCACCGACCATGACCACAGCACAGCACGCGCCGACCCCAACAGCGGAGCCCTCGAAGAGGCCCCGGGTGATTCGCCGGACGTCAACGAGCTTCCCGGTCCGCAAGATCGGCAACGACTACCGCGACGTCGGGGCGGCGCCGGACGCCCTGATCCCGGGCAACCCGATGATCTCGCAGATGATGTGCGGGATCTCGATGTTCTTCCCGCCGGGTGAACGGTTCATGATTGCGGCCGCCAAGGCGGTCGAGGATCAGATCGAGGAGCCGGCGCTGCGGGCCGAGATCGACGCGTTCGTCCGTCAGGAGGCCCAGCACGCCAGCGAACACTCCCGGGCGAACAAGTACCTGGCCCGACTCGTGGGTTTGGACAGCGAACAGATCTGCCGGGAAATTGTGGGCTTGTGGGAGTTCATCGAGAAACATGCCAGCCCGAAACTGCGGGCCGGGGTCACAGCGGCGACCGAACACTTCACGGCCATCAACAGCGAGGTCGTGCTCTCCGACCTGGAACTTGCCGACTCGTTCGCCGAGGGCAAGGCCAAGCAGATGTTGATGTGGCACGCCATCGAGGAGTGCGAGCACAGGGCGGTGATGTTCGACGCCCACAAGGACATCGGCGGCTCGGAGCTCGACCGGATCGCGATCATGGCGGTCTACACGATCCCCGCGGTCACGGCGGGGACTCTTCCCGTGATCCGGCTGTTCGCCGCCCACGGACAGCTGACCAACCGTGCCGCGTGGACCACGGGGCTCTCGGTGTTCGGCCGGCGCCTGGCCTGGCCGATCTTCACCAAATACTTGCAGTACTACCGGCCCGGTTTCCACCCGAACCACTCGCCGACGCGGCATCTCGAGCAGTACTGGCGCCGGCGGCTCAACATCGTCGACACCGGCGCGAGGACCACCGCGTGAGCGCCGCCAGGCAGCAGGACCCGGTCGAGGACGAGTTCGCGCAGGTGCGGCGCGCGTTGGCACCCGATCCGGTCGATCACGATGTGATCATCGTGGGCGCCGGGTTCGGTGGGCTCGGTGCCGCCATCGCCTGCACCCGTCTGGGTATCGAGGATTTCCTCATCCTCGACCGCGACGACGGGGTCGGGGGGACCTGGCACACCAACACCTACCCCGGGGCCGCCGTCGACATCGCCTCGGCCACCTACTCCTACTCCTTCGAGCCCAACCCGGACTGGTCGCGGATCTATGCCCCCGGAGCCGAGCTCAAGCAATACGTTGACCACGTCGCCGACACCTACGATCTGCGCCGCCACGTCCGCCACCACACCACCGTCACCGCCGCCCGCTGGGACGAGCTCAGCCAGTCCTGGACTCTGGACATCGACGGGCAGGCTCCGCTGACCGCGCGGATCGTCATCGTAGCCACCGGCATCCTCTCCCAACCCAAGACACCCACCATCCCGGGGTTGGGTGACTACCAGGGCACGCTGATCCACGCCTCACGGTGGCCGAAAGCTGCCGGCCTGGCTGGTAAACGGGTCGCGTTCATCGGCACCGGGGCCACCGCCGTGCAGGCGGTCCCCGAGGTCGCTGCCACCGCGGCACAGGTGGCCGTGTTCCAGCGCACCCCGATCTGGGTCACCCCGAAACCGGATTTGCCGATCCCGCCGATCGTGCGCGGGGTGTTCCGCCGGGTGCCCGCCACCCAACGAGCGGCGCGGCACGTCAACGGCGCCTTCATCGAATACATCGCCAGTGGGCTCATGTACTTCCGGCAGGCCCCCTGGATTCTGAAGTCGTTGGAATCGGTGTCGAAGGCGCATCTGCGGCTCCAGGTCACCGGCCCCGCGATCCGGGAGGCGTTGACCCCGGACTACAACTTCTTCTGTAAACGGCCCACCTTCTCCAACCCCTACTTCCCTGCGTTCAACCGGGACAACGTCGACCTGGTCACCGCGCCCATCGATCACATCAACAGCACCGGAATCGTCACCGAAGACGGCCATGCCCGCGCATTCGACGTCATCGTCCTAGCCACCGGGTTCAAGCTGCAAGAGGAAGGCAACTTTCCGACGTTCCCGATCTACGGCCGTGACGGTGTTGAGCAGGTCGCGTACTGGCGTGAGCACGGGTATGAGTCCTACGACGGCATCACCGTCCACGGGTATCCGAACATGTTCGGGATGAACGACCCGTTCTCGTTCACCGGGTTGTCGTTCTTCTACCAGGCCGAATCCCAGATGGCGCACATCAGCCGGGTGATCGGCGAGCTGCGGAAACGTCATGGTGTCGTCTTCGAGGTGAAACCGCACGCCCAGCGGAAGTTCGTCGCGAAGATGGACTCGCGCGCAGCGAGCACGGTGTGGTTTCGCGGGAGCTGTGCCACCGCGAACAGCTACTACTTCAACGCCGCCGGGCAGACCCGGCTCGCCCGGCTGCACCCGACCGCCTACGTCCAATGGCGCAGCAAGCATTTCCCGCTGTCGGACTACCGCTTCGACACCGCCACCGACCCCCTCGTGCGTGACGCCCACCGTCAGGCCGCCACCAATGCCTCCTAGACGGCGGTACCGCCCGCCCGCGGGGGGACTCGCCCACCGGGACGCGCTCTCGACGATGACCCGGCTGATCGGCACCCGCATCGGCGGCCGGCCCCTCAGACCGGCAAACTCGGCCGCCGACCTCACCCACCGAGCACACCACGCCACGGCCGGGTGCGGGCAAGGAGCGCAGGTCGTGACGGTGAGTCCGTCGCAGGCGGCCGGGTGGGTCGACACCGACGTGGTGCTCAACCGCGGTGACCGGATCGTCGTCCTCGCCGCCGGCTTCCTGTGGGGGGCCCGCCGACTCGGGATGGGCATCGGACCCGACGCCGCGTTGTGGATCCGGGTCGGACAGGGTGCGGTGGTCTCGATGCTCGGCACCGGCATGATCATCGACGCCGAGATGGGCGGGCGGGTGCGGGTCCTCGCGGCCGAACCCGGCGTGCTCGACGACACGGGCGACATCGACGCCACGGTTCGCCGGCCCCGGCTGCGGGGATCCTTCGCGGTCGCCCTGATCCGGTGGGAGGCCGACCTGGTGGCGGGACTGGCGTGGGCGGCGGCGGCGGATCCGGAGTTGTTCGGGGCGCTCGCCTCCCGCGCGTCGCGCCCGGACACCACCCCCGCCGGCTGGCACTACCACCCGCGCCTGGGTGCCGCGGAAATCTTCCACACGCCTAGAGAATCCCCCGGCGAGATCGACTGCCTCACCCACGGTGACGTCGGCATTCTGTGCCGTCCGGTCGACGTGGCCATCACCGAGGACCTGCACCTGTCGTGGTCGTGGAAGGTGGCATCGCTGCCCTCGTCGCTGGCTGAGCACATCGAGCCCACCCACGACTACCTCTCGGTGGCCCTCGCCTTCGACGACGGTCGCGATCTGACCTGGATGTGGTCCAGCGAACTCGCGGTGGGCACCGTGTTCCGCTGCCCACTCACCTACTGGCGCGACCGGGAAACCCACCTGGTGATCCGCAGCGGCAGCGCCGGACTCGGCGCGTGGACCCAGGAGCGGCGCACCATCGCCGCCGACATCCGGGCCGCACTGGCACCCCCCTACCCCCAGCGGGTCACCGCAATCTGGTTGATCGCGAACTCCACCTTCCAACGCGGCATCGGCGCCTGCCGCTACCGGACGCTCGACCTCTGCCGCAGACACCACTGGTTTCGACAAGGAGCAGCACTGATGAAGAACTTCGCCGGGCGCACCGCGGCCATCACCGGGGCCGGAGGTGGGATCGGGCGGGCCCTGGCTGTGGGCCTGGCCGCGGCCGGCGCCAACCTGGCCCTGTCCGACATCAATCCCGCCGGCCTCGCCGACACAGCAGCCCTCCTCGACGGTGCCGACATCACGGTCACCACCACGGTCCTCGACGTCGCCGACCGTGACCAGGTCACAGTCTGGGCCGCGGACACCGCCCGCCATTTCGGGGCCGTGCACCTGGTGTTCAACAACGCCGGCGTAGCCCAAGGCGGTTCCGTGCACACCAACACCTACGCCGACTACGAATGGGTGCTCGGTATCAATTTGTGGGGCGTCATCCACGGCACCAAAGCGTTCCTCCCCTACCTGGTGCAGGCCGGGGATGGCCACATCGTCAACGTCTCCAGCGTCTTCGGCCTGGCGGCCCAACCCGCCACCAGCGCCTACAACACCAGCAAATTCGCTGTCCGGGGCTTCACCGAGGCGTTGCGCCAGGAACTCGACCTGCTCGGCAACGGAGTCAGCGCCACCTGTGTGCACCCGGGAGGGATCCGCACTGACATCGTGCGCACGGGGCGCGTCGGGCAAGGATTCGACGACCTGTTCGGCCCCGGCGGCACCCGGGTCGTGGACCTATTCGACTCGCTTCTGCTGACCAGCCCCGACCGAGCAGCGAAGGTCATCCTCGACGGTGTGCGGCGCAACGCCCGACGCGTCCTCATCGGCCCCGACGCGCGCGCGATCGACCTTGCGCAACGCTTGCTGCCCACCGGCTACCAACGACTGAACACCTCCATGGTGACCGGGCTGGGCTGGCTGCTGGACCGGCTACCCGACCGCCTCCAGCCCCAAGCCGCCACCCACCACACCCCACCGGGTGAGACGAACCCACTGGCCACCACCCGCCCAACCCCCGTCACGGCACGGGCCCCTAGCTACGCGGACGCGAGCACCCACCAGACCACCAGCACGCCCACCGTCGCCGCCCTCTAGCCCACCCCTAAGTTAAGGAGTGACCGATGACGGCACCCACGGTGCTGGTCCGCACCGACGGACCAATCACCACGATCAGCCTGAACCGGCCCGAGGTCCGCAACGCGGTGAACCGGGCAACGGCCGAGGCGCTCGCCGCCGCGTTCCGCGCCTTCGACCAGGACCCCGATGCAGCTGTCGCCGTCTTCCACGGCGAAGACGGAACGTTTTGCGCCGGCGCCGATCTGACAGCGGTCGCCGACGGAGACCCGAACCGTTTCGCGCCCGACGGCGACGCTCCGATGGGCGTGTCCCGGCTGCGACTGTCCAAGCCGGTCATCGCTGCGATTACCGGTCACGCGGCCGCGGGCGGCCTCGAGCTCGCCCTGTGGGCTGATCTACGGATCGCTGAGCAGGACGCGATCCTCGGCGTCTTCTGCCGCCGGTGGGGTGTGCCATTGATCGATGGTGGAACGGTGCGGCTGCCGAGGCTGATCGGTACGAGCCACGCAATGGACCTCGTGCCCACCGGGCGCCCGGTCGATGCCGCCGAAGCACTCCGCATGGGACTCGTGAACCGTGTTGTCCCCGTGGGACAGGCGATCGCCGCAGCCCACCAGCTTGCCCGTGAGCTCGCCGCGTTCCCGCAGACCTGCCTACGACACGACCGGCTCTCGGTGCTCGAACAAGAAGGCTTGAGCGAGAAAGACGCGTTCGCAGGCGAGTACGACCACGGCGTGGTATCGCTTTCCGCGGACACCCTGGCCGGCGCCGGACGGTTTGCCGGTGGCGCCGGGCGCCACGGATCATTCGAGAACATCGGCACGACGTGGCCATCAGCCGCAACGACATCTCCAGCATGAGTCCGGCACCGACCGCCAGTTCCGGACAATCTTGCCGGGGTGCTGGAGATGCGCGGCTACGATCAGCCCGCGCGAAGCGCCCGCCACAGGATCGGTGAACCAAACCCATGAATGCGCCCGCAACGAGCACAATCATTTCCCGCCTGCGCCCGCTCGCCGCACGGTCGGTGATTCTCAGTGTGCTGCTCGCCGCTCACCCCCCCGAAGCGGCGGTGGCCGACCTCATCGGCTTCGCCGACGCGTTCGGGATCCAGCCCATGACGACCCGGGTCGCGTTGAGCCGCATGGTCACTGCCGGCGATCTCGACCGCACCGATGCCACCTACCGCCTCAGCGCCCGCCTGCTCGCCCGCCAACACCGCCAAGACCGTCTCCTGAACGCCCGGGCAACCGAACCCTGGGATTACCGCTGGCGGACGGTGGTGGACGTGAGCACGGGCGACAACCCAGGCGCGCATACGGCGTTGCGCACCCGGCTGCGGGATCAGCGGTTCGGCGAACTCCGCGAAGGGGTGTGGCTGCGGCCGGACAACCTCGACCTCGATCACCCGGCGGCCCCAGGAACTTCGCTCGAACTGCTCAGCGCCGTGCCCGACACCGATTCGACGACGCTGGCCCAGCGGCTGTTCAATCTCGACGACTGGGCGGAGACCGCCAACGGCCTACTGTCGGCCCTGCGCGACGCGCACACCCCCATGGAACGCGTCACGGTCGCCGCCGCGATCGTGCGGCACCTGCTCACCGACCCCCTAATGCCAGCCGACCTGCTCGAGGACACCTGGCCAGGACCCGCACTCCACGCCACCTACAGCGACTACCAACACGAACTCGCCGACTTGCGAGACACACTGCGGGACTGAGGAACCAATCAGGTACGCCCCAGGTCATCGCACAACTCATCCTCCTCAACCTCGGGGGACCCGCGTCGCAGCGTGCGTGTTACATAAATAGTCACCTGAGTGGTAAAATTGTAATATCGGTAAGCCCGACACCCTCAGGGGTCGCGCCGTCGCCGACCGAACGCGACGCCATCGACCTGCCATCACAGCCGGGAGTTCACTCATGACCGCTGCTCTGCCTATCCACGGCGCTGATCTGCACCGGTCGTTGCCCGGTGCCACCCACCAGGTGCTCAACCAGGTCGAGGACTTGGTGGACATCGACGCGTTCGATGGTGACGCCGTCGCTTCCTTCGCCCTAGGCGAGTACCAGGCGGGCTGGGCGGCTGAGCGGGCCCGGAAGCTGGCCGCCTCGGTGTGGAGCGCCGACACCCAGTACGCCGCCCGGCTGTCGCACCGCAACCCCCCGCAGCTGCGCACCGTGGACCGCACCGGGCACCGCATCGACGCGGTCGAGTTCCATCCCGCTTACCACCAGCTGATGACCACCGCCTACCGCGCCGGGGTCCACGCCCTGCCCTGGGCACCCGAGGCGGCCACCGCCGGCACCGGTGGGCACGTCGCCCGCGCCGTGCTGTCCTACCTGTGGAACCAGGTCGACGGCGGCACCGCCTGCCCCACCGGCATGACCTACGCCGCCGTCCCGATCCTCGCCGACGCCCCCGGTCTGGGCCTGTGGGCCGAGCGGGCCGCCGCCCTGGACTACGACCCCACCTTCGCACCCGTCGAGCACAAGACGTCGGCGCACATCGGGTTCGCGATGACCGAGAAGCAAGGCGGATCCGACCTCCGCGCCAACCAGACCACCGCCGTCCCCGAGACCAGCCGGCGGGGCCCCGGTGAGGCCTACCTGCTCACCGGGCACAAGTGGTTCTTCTCCGTGCCCATGAGCGACGGCTTCTTCACCGTCGCCACCACCGACGCCGGCCCCGGGTGCTTCTTCATCCCCCGGTTCCGCCCCGACGGTGCCCACAACTCCTTCCAGTTGCAACGCCTCAAGGACAAGCTCGGCAACCGCAACAACGCCTCCAGCGAAATCGAGTACCGCGACACCTGGGCCGTACTGGTCGGTGAGGAAGGCCGAGGAATCCCCACCATCCTCGCCTCCTCCGACCTCACCCGCCTCGACTTCGCCGTCGGATCGGCCGGTCTGATCCGCGCCGCCCTGTCCCAGGCGCTGCACCACGCCAACACCCGCCACGCCTTCGGCGCACCGCTGGTCGAGCTGCCCGTGATGGCCGACGTCCTGGCCGACCTGACGTTGGAGTGGGCGGCGGCGGCCCACCTGGGGTTCCGGCTCGCGGCCTGCGCCGACTCCGACACCGAAGACGACCGGCTGCTGGCCCGGCTGCTGACCCCGGTCGGGAAGCACTGGAACTGCAAACGCGCCCCCGTCGTCGTCGCCGAAGCCCTGGAATGCCTCGGCGGCAACGGCTACATCGAAGAACACGTCATGCCCCGCTACTACCGCGAAGCCCCCCTCAACGCCATCTGGGAGGGCACCTCCAACATGATGGTCACCGACGTCTTGCGGGTCCTCACCAAAGAGCCCAAAGCCCTCGAGCCCTACCTCGACGAGGTGCGACTCGCGACCGGCGCCGACCCGCGCCTGGATGCCGCGGTCAAAGATTTGGAGCTGGCCGCGACCAACCCCGGGCGCGTCACCGGCCGCCGACTCGTCAGCACCATGGCACTCACCTTGCAAGGCTCACTGCTCGCCCGCCACGCACCACCAGCGGTCGCCGACGCCTTCTGCGCCTCCCGACTCGGCGCGGACTGGGCCCCCACCTTCGGCACCCTCCCCGCTGCCGCCGACGCCGCAGCCATCATCGAATTCGGGCAACTCGAGTAACAGGACGTATAGGAACCTCTACGGCCGGGTACCGGTGCTGGCAGGGTTGTGGCCCCGGCCAGGACAGCATCGGCGTTTCCATCGGATCTCCCTCGGCCGCCCAGCGCGGCCAGGTGTCTGGTGAGCAGGTGGCGGGCGTCGACGCCGAACAGGTCGAGGCGTCGGGTGTGGGCGAGCAACAGCAGCCCGGTGGCATGGGCGAAAACCTCAGCGGTCATCGCGCGCGCGGTGTTCTCGTCGACGCCCAACTCCAGCGCGGTGTCGGTGAGCGGGCCCAGGCTGGCGACCAGTTTGGTGTTGAGCACGGCGTCGAGCTCGGCGGTCAGCCCGCGGGGCTTGATGCCGCCGCGGAACAGGTAGAAGCCCAGGTCCAGATCGCGCGGATTCGCATCGTAGAAGTCGTAGAACGCCAACCCAGCCGCGGTGAACCGCGCGCCCGCGCCGTCGCGACCGCCGCTCGCGGCGTGGATCACGGCGGTGAGCCGGTGGAGGGATTCGCCGAGCAGCGCGGCGTACAGCGCCTCCTTGGCGGGAAAGTAGGCGTAGATCGCCCCGGCGGTGTAGCCGGCCTCCTTCGCGATCGCCCGCATCACCATCGTGGAGGGCTTCTACGCGTGCGGGGTGGCCGCCTCCACCTACGCCGCCGCCGAACCCTCCGGGTCGGTGATCCCCGACGCGGTCTTCGCCAACATCGGCAAGCTCTTGTTGGCGAACAGAATCTACGACATGCACCGCCTCGCCCACTACGTCTCCGGCGGCCTCGTCGTCGCCCTCCCGGGCCCCGCAGAGGACCACAACCCCGTCACCTCCGCCGCACTCACCGCCGTGCTCGGCGGACGCGGCGACATCCCCGCCCGCCAACGCCTCGAAGTCTCCCGCCTCGTCGAGGACCTCACCGCGTCCTACCAGGGCGGCTGGTACTCGATCATCTCGTTGCACGGCGGCGGGTCGCCCGAAGCCATGAAACGCGAGATCTGGCGCAACTACCCGGTCCGCGAGAAGACCGAACTCGTCGCAAACCTGCTGGACCGGGGCGTGGCCGACGGACGGGGGCTCTCCAGCCGCCAACCCGGCAAGTGCTGCGCCACCGGCTGCCAAGCCCCCATCGACCTGACCGCCGACACCGCAAATGCGCTATTGCCCTAGCATCCAAAACTGTCGGTGGTTCGAACTATTGTTCTATGCATGGAGTCGCCCGAGGGGTTCGCGGACCCGACCGCGGTGGAGCCGTGGCGTCTGGGCGAGGCGGAGCTGGTGTCGGTGACCGGTGCGCTGACGCAGCACATCGTGGAGTGCGAGGCGCTCCGGGTGCGCCTGGTAGCGGACCTGGAGTGCCGTGGCGCCGCCAAGGCCACCGGGGCGGCATGCACGGCGAGTTGGCTGTCCGGGACAACTCGGATGAGCCCCGGTGCAGCGACGGACATCGTGAAGCTGGGGCAGGCGCTCGCGGAGTCGCCGGACACCGCGGAGGCCTTGGCGGCCGGGTGGATCTCGACCGCCCACGCGAAGGTGATCGTCGGGTTCTTCGCTCACCTGCCCGACGGGGTACCGGCCGAAGCCTTGCCCGAGTGTGAGCGCTACCTGCTGGATGCCGCGGCCACGGAGAACCCCGTCGAGCTGGCCCGGCGGGCGGCGGCGTTGCGGCACCTGCTCGAGCCCGTCGAAGGCAGCGTCCCGGACGCGGAGAACATCGAACTCAACGAGTTCCACGCCTCGACCACGTTGGGTGGGCGCGGGATGGTCAAAGCCGACCTCGACGCGGAGACGACCGAGATGCTGCTCACCGCGTTGTCGGCGCTGTCCGCGCCCCAGCCCGGCGCCGACGGTACGGCGGACCGCCGCAGCGCGGGCCGGCGTCGGGCGGATGCGTTCACCGAACTGTTGCGCCGGTATCTGAACAGCGGCGAGTCCCCGGTCGAGGGCTACGAACGCCCGCATCTGTCGCTGCTCATCCACGCCGCCGACCTCGCCAGTGCGAACATCGCCGACGAGCCTCCCGCCGCGCAGCCGGAGCAGGTGGCTGAGCCAGAACAGACCTCCGAGGTCGAGCACACCGCTGCTGAGCCAGTGCAAGCCACTGAGCCCGAGCGGCCGGCGTCGGACCGCGGCGCCTACGAAGCGCTGTTCGGCGCTCGCCCGGGCACGCCGGGGTGGATGCCCTGGCTCGGCCCCATCTCCGCGGCCAGTGCCCGTCGGATCGCCTGCGACTGTGAGCTGACCGCCATCCTGCTCGACGATGACGGCGTCCCGCTGAACCTCGGACGCAGCCAACGGCTGGTTTCCCCACAGCAACGCCGGGCGCTGATCGCCCGAGACCACGGGTGTGCCTATCCGGGGTGCGGTCGACCCCCGGCGTGGTGCCAAACTCATCATCTGAAGCATTGGATCGACGGTGGGACAACCGATTTAGCAAACCTTATTCTCCTATGTGGTCACCACCACCGCGTCACCCACCACGACGGCTGGGACATTATCCTGGGCACCGACGGACACCCCTGGTTCCTCCCACCGGCCTGGATGGACCCCCTCCGAGAACCCA
>JAABUJ010004124.1_pt1 | contig 15569 bp, 6 predicted proteins | sample 5559131 | NCBI WGS metagenome assembly JAABUJ01 (sample SAMN10711875, study PRJNA513366) | rock metagenome | isolation source: Antarctica rocks | place: Antarctica: Victoria Land, Mt New Zealand nord | collected 2016-01-07 | reverse complement strand
TGATCATGTGATTTCACTGAAGATTAAAGATTCTCAATTATGTAATTTCACTGAAGATTAAAGATTCTTAATTATGTAATTTCATCAGAGATTAAAGATCTCTGACTATGTAATTTTATTAAAGATTAAAGATCTCTAATTATGTAATTTCATCAGAGGTTGAAGATTTCTGACTATATGATTTTATTAAAGATTAAAGATTCTTAATTATGTAATTTCACTGAAGATTGAAGATTCTTAATCATGTGATTTCATCAGAGATTGAAGATCTTTAACTGTATGATTTCATCAGAGATCAAAGATCTCTGACTGTGTGATTGAGTAATGTGATGAATGATGAAATAGTGAAGCATGAAGAAGAAATAATGTAAATGAAGATGATGTAATTAGAATTAATTTGATATTCATTGTTAAGAATTAACATTATTTACTGTCAGATTACTTTCATATAAATTTACTCATTACTTATCTCTCTTCATTCTCTTCTTTCTTTTCATTCTTCAAATGCAAGTGTTCTTTCTAACACACAATGTATTTCTCTTGAAAGCAGAGAAGTTGACATTGTATTTTGAACAAATTGTAGTTTCATAAATTTTTTACATTTATTGATATAACTATTAAGCAAATCTCTTCTGACTCTCTTTTTAAGATGAATTGAGAAGATTAATAATGTAATTGATTGTAAAGATGCTATAATATTAACTGATTCATTTAGGTTGCAGCATTTTAGTCTTTTAACAAGAAATTTTAATATACATGCATTAATTAGCTGTCTTCATAGATATTAAGTCTCATATCTTTGTTCAGATCATCAGAGTCATCATTTAAAATATTGTGAGAGTTATATTTTAGAATATTATAAATGATTTAATTCAGAGTATCAGTTAGACTGTTATCTGCAATGTTAAAAGAGTTGCAATTTAGAATAAATACATAAGATAGATGCTTCATATCTGTATTAACTTTATCTGAAAATAAGTCTTTTGCAATGTTTTTTCTTTCAGTTATGAGATAATTCAGTTTTTAATGTTGAAGTAAATTAAACTTAATCATCATAATGATCTCAATAATAACTTTATTTAGTTGATCTCTTCAATAAATAATGACATCTTAAACAAGATTAAACAGTCATTCAACTTCAATATTAGCAATAAATATAGTAAGAACATTCTTAATCATTGTAATTAATACTGAAAAGATCATAATCTGTAATTTTCAGTACTTTAAAATGTTAAGATTATTCTTATTGACTGAGTACAGTGAAGAATCTAAGTATCAATTGATTTTCAAATTAATAGTTATAATATCATTAAGTTAAGTCTTGAATTGCTGTGCTTTTATAATGAGATTTATGAATGATTTAATGATAGATAATGTTGAATTTCAGATATAATCATGCAACAAAGCATTCTCATATAAACAATAATGATCTTTATAATAAGTCTAAAACTCAGTTCAATACTATACATAATATATCTAATCTCACTCAGCTGACTGCACATCTCAGTAATTAATGATATACATTAAAAATACACATTAAAAAGATCAGTAAAAAATATACTTAATACAGTGAAAGTTTCTGTGTAGAGTTAAGAACAATGATAATGTTATATAATAAGTCATTTTCATCTTCTATTTATACATAATACTTCTTTATCTTAATTAATGCTTTCTCAATAGCTATCTTTAGCTTCACTGTTCACTTTAAGATTAAGTTTAATTTCTTTATGTTATTCTGATTTTTTAGATAATTGAAAAGATTAATGTATACAAGAAATATCTTATACATAATTAAATTATATATTTAACTTATTGACTCTGTGTACTTCTTGAAGAATTAAAGAAGCATTATTATATATATAATTTACTGTCACTTCTGCTCAGATACACATAGAGTCTTAAGCTTCTTGCTTAATTTTTAGACTGAGTGTAAAGTCAGGTCAGATTGAAAAAAAGTACATCTAATCTAAACTTACACTAGAATTTAGATCAAGTCAAATTGAGTTTATATACAAATTAACTCTATTTACAACTCATGCAGATATCTGCACACAGGTAAAGCTAGTCATTATGAGTAAGGTCAGGGCTAAAGCTCAAAAATGTGAAAGCTTATTGATATATTAGTTATAATAAATTACATCTTAACTAGCCATATAGGGATAAATTACATGGTCACAAGATATATTACTGAATAAGTTATGAAAATCATGACTTTTTGTGAAGGTGTGTGTTAGAAACACACATTAGTAAGCATGTGTATGTGCTTACTAAGCACATACACATACTTACTAAAACTATATATAACTTACAAAAAACTCATAACTCTATACAGATCAGATCAGATTAATCTGCACTTAACTTAGCTAAATAAAAGTTAGTTTAATCTGATCTGATACTTAAACTCAACTCTGATCTATGTGACCTATAGATAACTTACACACTCAGTCTATTGTTGAGATAGTGTCTACAAAATAGAACTAAGATTTTCTTACTTGAATTTTTTTATTGTAAAGATACTTTGCTCTTATAGATCTAGATAGAAACTAAAGTGATCATTAAGTTAAGTCAGACTCAACTTTCAAAACTTAATCTGACTTGTTAAGCTTAACATTGAGGTCTGATCTAACTTGTAATATTGTGTAATTTTCATTGTTTGTTGAGTAATTTTAGTAATTTTTACATCATTAAAAACCCCTCACAATTCTCTACAAAACAAGTCTAAAATCATAAAAATTGAATTGCTTTCAAGCTTAATGCATACAGCTAAAGTTTTGTTCAAATTCTTTAAGTTTCTGTCACTATGATTGTTCACAACTAACAAGACATGCAAAATAAGCAAAAAATCAGCTTTAAAAAAGCTTAACAGTCAGTCTAATAGAAACTGAATAGAAAGTTAATAGAATAAATAATAATATATAAATAATTAAAATATATTAATATATTTTATCATAATATCTGCAATCTGCATAAGCAAAATTAGATTTAGATAAATTTTATACTTAATTAAAAGATAATTACTAATGAGCTTACAAAGTCTCTGTCTAAATAGATCTTTAAGTAAGTTATTAAATTTATAAAATTTATTATTGATAATTAATTAAATTCTTAAATAATTTATTAAATTTATAACAATGTATTAAGTTATTTGTTGTTTATCATCAGTGAGAGTTAATAGATGCAGTCTCACTAAATAAGAATATTAAGAAATAATATTTTTATTGAAAGAAAAAAGATACTTATGCTATACTATGCTATCTAGTGAAACTCTATGACTGTGTGTCTATGAACTGTGTAATCATTGTGAAAAAGTTAAGAATGTTGACTGTAGTCAACATTGTTAAAGACTTTACTTAGCTTTTAATGTTAATTTTAATTAACTTAATAAAAGTAGTTAAAACATCATTTCTTAACATTTTTACTCAATGAGACTGCATCTATTAACTCTTACTGACAGCAAATAATAAATGACTCAACACATTGCTGCAAGTTCAACAAATTATTTAAGACTTTAACTAATTATTAACAATAAATTTTATAAGTTTAATAAATCACTTAAAGATCTGTTTAGGCAAAGACTTCATAAGCTTATTGACAATTATTTCTTGACTGAGTATAAAGTTTATTTGAATCTGATTTTGCTTATGTAAATTGTGAATGTTATAATAGAAAACATTAATATAATTTGATTATTTATATATATATACATTCTTAATCAAAATTAAAGTAATCTAATTGTCTTTTCTGAGCTAAATAAGTAAAGCTGTCTGATGAGCTTTATTCTTTTAAATATTTACACAGTGTAAGTTAACTTTAAAATATTTACTTATATTTATGTTTCTTAACATCTATCTGAGTCAGATCTCAGTCTTTATACACATTGACATAATTATGTACTCAATCTCAGTAATTAAGATAACAACAAATTTTTATTTTTGACTTATTTACAATACTAATTCATCTTTAAGCATATAAATATACTTTAAAATTAATTTTCAATCTTACTTATCTGATGCATAGTTAAAGTTAGAGTATTTAAGCATTGTTTGACTTTCATTAAGACTATATATGATGTTAAAATTAATTAGACTGAGTGTGTAAGTTATCTATAGGTTACACAGGTCAGAGTTGAGTTCAAGTATTGAGTTAAGTTAAGCTAACTTTTATTCAGTTAAGTTGAGTGCAGATTAACCTGACCTGATCTGTATAGAGTTATGAGTTTTTTGCAGGTTATATATAGTCTTAGTAAGCATGTGTATGTGCTTAGTAAGCACATACACATGCTTACTAACATGTGTTTCTAACATGCATCTTCACAAAAAGTCATGATTTTCATAACTTATTCAGTAATATATCTTGTGACTGTGTAATTTATCCCTATATGGCTAGTTAAGGTGTAATTTATTATAACTAATATATCAATAAGCTTTTACATTTTTGAGTTCTAGCCCTGACCTTACTCATAATGGCTAGCCTTACCTGCATGCAAGTATCTGTGCAGATTGTAGATAGAGTTAATCTGTATATAAACTTAACTTAACCTGACCTGAACTCTAGTGCAGGTTCAGATCAGGTACACTTTTTTTTAACTTAATCTGACTTTACACTCAGTCTAAAATTAATGATTAATTTTACATATCATAATAGTTCTTTAAGTACATGTTCATAATGCTCTACAGAATCACTGAGATATTGATTTAATCAATTTAGTATAAAGATAATGTTTAATTAAAATATAAATTGCTGTATACATTAAATTTTTAATTATCTATTAATACTATCTTTAATCTATTCTTTAATCAGTTAAGCTGACAGAGTGAAGAGCATTATATTTATTAAGTAAAATATTGATGATTTTATATTTATTAAATTGCATATAAAGATTTTTTAATATCTTATTTATGTAATGAGTCTGATTTAGATGCAGAGTTCTCATTTTGTAATTGTATATAATTTAAATATTAAGAATTTTCTGTATCTTTTTTAAGTTCTTAATTTTAAATACACTCATAAGAGCTTGCTTAAATCAATAAATGTATAATAGATTTGCTGAAATCACAACAATATTATTTATATAAAGAAGTAGCATAATCTCTTTAATTCTATAAAGAAGAAGACAGAGATCAATGTTGCTTTAATAAAAACTTAATTTAATTAATTTAATGATATATTATTTATATCAGTTCTGTACAGCTTGCTTAAGATCATAAAGACTGTGCAGTATGTGTAGAATACAATTAAATATAATATTGATTTTAAAAAAAAATATTATATAGATTGTTTTCTTCAGAAAGAATTCTGTAAAGATGTTGTTGATATTTACTTGATGACATTTTAGATTCTTGAGTACAATAATGACTAAAAAGATTTATAGAGTGTTAAATTTAACAGTAAGAATAAAAATATTTTTATAATTAACACTATATATCTATAAAAAGTCTCTTGTCACAAGTCTTGTCTTGAGCTTGTTCAAGAATCTATCAGTATTTAGCTTAAGTTTAAAGATTTATTTATTAATTATAATGTTAATTTTTCTTAATAATACAATCTCTTTTCATATTTCATTTACTGTCTAGACTGAGTGCACAGGTTTTAGATTTCATATATGACATTAGTGTCTGCAAAAGAAATGCAAAAAATAGATTATAAAGTTCAGTTTTGTAATGTATTATTTGTAAGAGTTAAAGCTAATATTATGATTTTATATAATTTATAATTATATAACTTAGCTTTAAAAATGATACTTTAATGTCTTAATTTAACCTAGTGCACATAGAGTTAATAATAATCTGACTTATAAGTTGAGTTAAGTTTTTACAGAGTTATAGATGATCTTTTTAAACTTAACTTAACTTTACACTCAGTCTACTTCAGCAATATTATTTATGTCTTTCAGAAATAATTATTTACTATCTTTAGAAAGTACTGATATTTAGTAAATAACAGAAATAATAAATTACATATATTAATAAAGATAAGAACAAGAATGCTGATCTTTTTTTTGCTTACAGTGTAATTTTACTTGTTAATAAACTTAATAAGAACATAAATCTCATATATGTTCTTACTGTTCTCAGCAATAAGAATTAACTTTTTAAGAATTGTTATTTTGTAAAGATTATACAGCTTTACAAAGTTAAGATAAATAAATTATTAATATTAAAGTCTATAAATCTTGATCTTTCTGTTTAACAGTGTAGTGTCAATGTTTAAAAAGTCAATTATAAGATTATGTTTATGAGTCTGATTTCACAGACTTGCATTTAATGCAATAGTAAAGAAGACAGTCTCTGAGTGTAATGTGTATACAGTAAATATTAAAGTAAATTAAAGTAATCATCAAATCAAATTAATCTGACCTAATCTAAATAAAGCTTCTGAGTTAAGTTAAATTAAGTTTTAATTGTTAGTCTGAGAGTCTGAGTCAGACTTTAACATTAAAATCTAACTTAACTTAAAAGCTTTATCTGAGTTTTAAGAATTCTGAGACTGATTAGTAAGTAAGCTTTTGAGACTTAACTTAAGAGTAAAGATTATGAGCTTAGAGATTATTGATACATGAGTGTTATAAGTGAGCATTATATATATATAATTAAACAGCTTTCAATTTAGTCTATTTATTTACTACATTGAGAGTTAGATATTCTCAAAATAGCTTAGTAATGATTGCTTTAATCTGCATCTTTAGATGCAATGTTTTAATTATGCATGTATCTCTTAATGAGAGACATGTTCTACTAAGAAGATAAAGTGTACTAATTAATGTATTTTTGCTCTGTAGAGAATGAGTAATCTGATAATTAAGTTAATAATGCTTATATATAATGCTTATAAAGCAGACATGTAGTTAAATAAAAAGAGTTGTGTACAATGCTAATTAAAAATGTTGCAATAGTAGCTGCTGTCAATATAAAGCTGCTTAATAATAGAAGCTAACTAATTTTAATTTAATTTAAACTGTTAAGAATAGTCTAACTTAACTCTGTCTGAAACCTGACTCTGCATAGAGTCAAGTTAAGTTGTAAAGTAAAGCTTAATAAGTTGAGTCAGATTCTAAAATCTGAGCCTGACTTAACTTAATGATCAGTTTAAAGTAAATTTATTAAAACTTTTTACAATATATTTAACTATATAAATCTTATCTTGCTCTAAAACTTCTATTATAATCTTATTACACTTATTATACATTTAAAGACTGTGCTAATCAAAGCTTTTATACAATTTCATTTTGCACATTTACTTTCTTAAGAAAAGATTAACTTTAAGTTCAGATACATAAAGTGTTAAACTTAATCTTATAGAATTTTCTGATCTGACTTGCATAATGATCACTTCACAATAATGAAAATATAAATGTTTTTTTTTATTTTAATTTATTGATGTCTCATACATATGAGAAAGTCACTGAAGAGTTAAAGTTAATTAATTATGTATAATGTTAAATATATAACTTACAATAGCTGTGACTAAAAGTGTAATGCTTACTTTTGACAGATTATGAGCTCAGATTAATGTAATAATATTAAATATGCATTGACTATCTTATCTGCATAAGCTCAAGATTATAAGTTTAAATTATGTTGTGTATGCATTCTTTTTACTCATGAGAAGCTAAGTAAGTAATGTATGAGTATACTAATCAATTGTAAGTTTGTGAACTCATGAGTCTCTTATTTATAAGAGGCTGATGAGTAAGATATGTAACAATGTGAAACACTACATTACAACAGCTATTTGATGAAGTTTCAATGTTAAAGTCTTGTATTGATAAAGATTAACAACTAAGAAATCTAAAAGATTTATATGTAAAGACTGTCTATATAGTACTTTGCTTATCAATCATTGTGTAAGAAATTCAGCTATAATTCAATATAAATACATAGTAATATTATGACAATTGTCTCTTCTTCTATGTGCTGATTCTTCAGCACATTGATGTATCATCAGCATTATAGATATGTTGTAATTCTATAAAATCAGATCAGCAAGATATAAGTAATGATTCACTTAACATTCTTACATATTTCATTTATTGTCTATCTCAGCTAGGCTAATGATCTTGTGCAATACTTTAAGTTTGTTACATTCAGATAGATGATGATTCAGCTTTGTTTAATGATGAATAACACACAAAACATAAGTGAAATCAATTTTTCTTTATTTCTGAATTAATTAGATCAGTGATTTCTTTGTTTAATTGCAATATATAAGAAACTCTTTCTTACATATAACTTGCATTCATTTTATCTTCAACATCTTAATATATTGAAGTCATAGCAACATCATATCTTTGAATAATGCTTTCTTCTTGTAACACTGTAGAAATAACATAATAGTGAAAGTGCAACAACAGCAACATCATAATTATTAAAAAAAATAAGAGAGATATTCTCTCTGCTGTGTCTTTCATTAAGAATTTAGTGAGATTGTCAGTGATTCTTATACATATAGCATTTAAGACATCAACACATTCTAATAATGTTGCAGCCTAAGAGATGCACCTGTATAAATATAAAGAAATGCAATGAGAAATCTTTGAGTCTTTATTGTGCTCATCATTAAACATCATTTATCAACATAATCTTAAACATCAATGAGTTAACAAACTTATCAGAGCTAATCTTGAAGATTAAGTCTGCAAGAATTAAGTCAGTTAAGAATGCAATAAATATTGTAAATAACATTATTAATATATTTGCTCTGCTGAAATGAAATGCAGAAACAGAATAAGACAAAAAAGAATATTAAATATAAGAAATGTAAGTGTCTTAAGATGAATTTACTGACAAAATGCTTACACAACAATGACAAGATGCACACTCTAAATAGTGTTGTTGTGCAGAAAAGACAGCAGCAGAGATCTTGTCACTGTATATAGATGTAGTTATATTTATTTAATCTTTTCAATGATGAAATGCTGTCTTTTCACACCTCATCTTCACTTTCTTAAGCTGCAGATGAATCATTATTGACAGATTTAATTGAAAATGCTTACTCAATAATCATTACTGCACTGTTAACATCACAAAACATTACTCTTAAAGCATAATCAGTCTGTAAGAAACTCATCATTCAGAAAAGTGCTGAGCTTAAGATTACAATCAATGAATATCTCTCTGCTCTGCATTGTACATTACATTCTTTTTTTACAGTAGCATCATCATACACATTGCACTCTGATTTCATTTTTATCTCAGCTCTTAAAAGTGTTATCACTTCATAATATTATATTCTCAGCAATTTCTTTATCTTTCTGTTTGCTCACACTGACATCATGTTGATGTCACATCATAATTGTTACATCAACAACAAGTTAAATTCTCTCTATTGTCTTCACTATTCAAAACATATCAGTAACAACATCAGCTAATGCAACATTGTTAAGAATCAGAATTATAACTATTATAAGACACTTTAAAAGTTGTGCAACTTAGTTTAACAGAAAGTTTCTTGTCATCTTATAATGCATTAATGATAACAGATCTTCACATTCTTTAACTGCTGAGTTAATAAGTTGCATACATTTATTAATTATATTGTCATTATAACAGTCAATAATGTTCATTAATCTTAGCTTCAGTGTTATCTTAATTGTATGCAGACATCATTTATTAAGTATGTCATCATTTACATTATTTGTGTTGCAGAGCATCACAGTGATCATTATAAGTCTGTAGAGATTTATAATCTGTTGTTACTCATGATTTAAGAGCAGTAAGTAATCATTATAATGCAGATATTTATATTAAATATCTTTCACTTTATAATTTGTTCTCTTAATTCTCTTACACTTTACTATTATCATCATGTTGCTTACTTCACTTCAAGTGCAGACTTCTTTCTCTTTAATTAAGTAACAACATCTTAAAAAGCTTTTATGACTCAATGCTGCAGCTTAGTCACTTTAATAGCAATTATAACATCAATAAATAGTTACTGTTCTTGTCTTCTGCTTCTGATAGCAATGCAGATACAAAGATAACAGAGTGATTTAATAGCATTTTGTTAATATATTAATTATATTTTGACTTTACTTCTTTTAGATAATACTATATAAAATATTTTCAATAGAAGTTTTTAATTTCTTAAATCTCATTTACACTTCTGCTTCTTCTCTGCCTTTACATCATATTCTTATTACAACACTTCTATACTTTTCATATTCTCTACTTAAAATCACTCATTATATTCTGTTAAGTACTCTATTCACTTAACTTCATATTGTAACTGTTTTCTTCTTTATTTCTTGCTTAAAATCTCTTCAATTTTGTATTCTTTCTCATTATTTATGAAGTTCAAAAAGAGCAGTTCTGACAAAGAATTATTGTTTAGATGACATTTATAAAACTTTAAATATGAGACATAAAATATATTATGAATTCTGTAATGAGCAGATAGAGTCAGTTAGTATGCTTGTTTATTAATAAGATTAACAATTCAAAAAAACTCAATAAATTTATACAACAGTTTCTTGCTTAATCTGTGTTACTTTAAGTTCTTAATGAACAATAGCATCAGATTATTAATATTGTAGCTTTTTTAAATATGATTTTTGTCAAAGTACTTGACTTGTGCTTTTACAGCAGCTTATTATTACTTTATTATTGTAACACAGATTTTTTTCATTTACTGTACTCAGTCTTTTGCTGCTGACATCTTCTCTTTATAAACATTGTTCTTAACATATTAAACAATTCTTAAGTGATAATTCATTAATGTCTTAAATAATGTTTAACTGATTGTTACATGTTTTTCATTTACATATGTAAACTCTGTCATTAACAGAAAAAACACTCAATTATCTTGTTCTTCACAACAATAATAATGCAGATAATGTTTTAAGATTTAATTCTATCTTTTAGTTTAATCATTAATTTGTAAATAAAAAACAGTGCTTAATCTTTACTTCATTTAAAGTTAATAACAGAATTCAAATCAATATATACTGATAAAGATTGACTCTCAGTCTAAAACAATATCTCTGAGTTCTTCATAGTGACATATGATCTGTTTAATATATATATCAGCTAACTTGATCACAGTGAGTTTTTTAGTGACAGAAATATATTGAGTTATCTTTGTAAGACAATTCACAATTATCAATATAAAGTCATAAACATCAGTCTCTCATCTGCTAGATAACAAGTTAGTAATTATATTCATTATTATCTTCTCTTATAATTAAGTAAATAGTGACAACAACTGTAATTTATCATATAAGCAGTGTCTTGATACTTAAACTCTTAAATATACAGTATATAAAGCAATATATTCTCAAACATCATTCATCATATTGACTCAATAATACTTTCTAAACAGTAAATTAATTGTTCTGTTTACTTTATAATGTTTTGTTAAAACATCATTATGATGCAGCTTTATGAGCTCATTCTTAACAGCTTCATCAGATAATATATATATCTTGCTTTTGTGACAAAGTAATTCAGTAAAATTAAACATTCATAAACTATCATTGATGTCTTAATGACTGCAGTTACTTTATAATTTTAAATTTTGTCACATCTTTACTGTTAAAACATCAGTGTTCTGCAAGAGATGAACAAGTTTAAGAAAGAATAATTGTTTTTCATTATGTACTGTTTTGCTGTCAGTCACTTTTTAAATTAATGTATATAAAATGAACTGTTTGCAATCAGTAATTTCAGCAACAAAGTTAAGCAGCTTTTCTGCTATGTTGTGTATAGATAAATTAGATATATAATCATTATTTTTCAGTTCATTCTTAAATGAAGACTTTTTAAATTTCTCATTAATTTGTTCTTAACAGTTATGATCTTCAGCCTAAGTGCTTAATCAATATTCTTTTAATAAAATGATCAGTGTAATTTGCAGATTTAAGCTTTAAGCATTGATCTGACTAATTAGAACAGTAATGCTTAATTTTAACTTTTAAGATAGTGTAATTAGTTTTTATTACAATGTTAACAGCAACTTGTTCATGTTCTTCTTAACTTTGTAGTCAGAACATCTCAACAGCACATTAATGAGATTTGTTTTCTCTGATTAATGTATAATTATAAAATCATAAGCAGCTAGCCTCATAGCTTCATGTGCTTATCTTTTATTTAATGATTTTACATTTATAAATTCTTATAGATTATTGTAGTTCATGAGTATCTCAATGAGATAATAACTATTCTTAAGATAGTGTTGTCAGTGTTTAAATGCCTTTATAATTGTCAATAATTCTTAATTATGAGTTTTATAGCATATTTTAACTAAATTTAACTTTCTTAATTAGAAGACAACAGAATGTCATTGAGCATTTATTTAAAGCTGTAAATAAATATTTATTAACTTAATTATTAAAATATTAATTTCAATCTAAGCTCTTAGCTCTGAGTTAAAGTGCATCAAAATAGATATCTGTATAAAGATATTACAAAGCTTACAAAACACTTACACTGTCATTTATAATCATTAAAATGTATCTATCTTCTTGCTGTTCTTGCTGCCTTTTAACAGATCAGTTAAAGAAGCAGTAATCTTAAAATATCTCTGTATAAAGTGATGATAAAAGTTTGCAAACTTTAGAAATATTTGTATCTCATAGTAGCTTCTAAATATCAGTCATTTCTTTATGATTTTGACTCATTGTTGATTCATTAAAACATCAATAGTGAAGATAATGAATTTAAGAAATTTCATTTATATAGTATGAAAAGTGCACTTCTTTAAATTTGCATACAGTTTAAATCATTAAAGTCACTTCAGAATTTGTTTTACATGACTCTGATGTTCTTCTAGAAAACTGAAATAGATTAAGATATTATTTAGATATATTACACAAAAGACATTAACTAACTTAGTCAACATTTAGTTAATATAGACTTGAAAAGTTACTGAGACAATAATCAGTCTGAATGACATGATTATGTACTTAAAATAATTATAGCATGTACAAAACACAGTTTTTTACTTATTATCTTTCTTGATTCTAATGTAGTGATAAGCATTCTTAAGATTTAGTTTAATGAACATCTTGACTTTACTTAAATAATTAAATGTCTCATTAATCAGCAGCAGAGAGTAACAATTCTTGACAGTAATCTCTTGTTAAGATCTCTGTAGTTAATATATAGATATAAGCTTTCTTTATTTTTTAAGATAAATAGAATTGATACTTCTGCAGAGCTGACAGAATATTGTATTTATCTCTTTGTTAAAACATTATTTAAATATTCTTTAAGCACTTATAGCTCTGTTTCTGACAGATTGTAAAGTGAATTATAAAGTAATTTATGTTTCTTTATCTCTATGACATGATCATGATCTTAATGAGATGATAATTTGTCAACATTCTCTTTAGAAAACACATTTATGTATTTATTATATTGCTGAGATAATGTCAGTATTTTGTCAACAACATGTACAGCAGTTGTTGATGAGTCTGACTTAAACATCATCAACAATGTATAAACAGTAAGTTAATTTTAAATGTTGTTGATAAATGCTTTAGACTCATTAATAATCAGAGATATCTGTTTTATCTTATAATATTATGTGCATAAGTCATAATCAATATGAATGTGTTGCTGTTTCAGATCTAAAAGATCAAAGATGAGTTCAGATTTATTTTTATTTAAAATATAAAACAATTATTTTTCAGTTTGCTCTTATTCTTAACTGTTGATGAGTTTATGCTTTATTAAATACATATCATAACAATAAACATATTATCTTTTTAAAAGCTCTAAGCTTAGAAGTTTTGCATCAATTTATGTTAGTTAATGAGTAACAATATATCATTAAAACATTACATTGATTTCTGCTGCAGTGTTTAACAGTACACTGATAAAGACTCAATTAAATTTAATTTAAACTTAGTCTTTCTTTATAATGTTAAATTTCTTTATAATTTCTGATTTAATTTTCATCACTAAAGCACAGTTAACAAAACTCTGTCTTTTTTTGTCTTGACTACATTAATCTTAATGTAATTAAGATTTTTTAAGAAATTTCTGCAGTTCTTTATGAAATGATCTGATCTTTCATAATTATAGCAGCTATTCTTCTTAACATCAGTCTCAAAACAGAGTTTATCTGCATTATTATAATGACTTAATTTTGTAATCTCAGAATTGAGATGATTATTCTGCTGTGACTTTGCTGTCTAAATAAAAGAATGTAAATAATGCTTATAAATTTTCTTAATGATGTGACTTTAAATCATATAATTGTCTGCAGATCACTGATTAATCTTTAGTTTAATGATTAAAGCTATTAGACTTTTTCTTGTCTTTAAGAGATCTTAATAATTAATTAAAGTTACTTAAATCTTTAATTGAAGTTTTATAAAGAAATAACTTGTTCTCTGTTTCTTTATATAGCTTGAGAGCTGATTCTTCAGTATGTTAAAATATGTCATAAAAGCTTAAATTGATTAAATAAATTTCTACATAATTTTTAAGTATTTTTGTACTGTATTAAGTCTGCAGTTCATTAAGTTCTCAACAAGATTAAGTAGAAATTTTAAAAAGAATATTTATAACTTATTATTTAGAAGTTTGCTTTCATTAATGTGACAAAATTATGCATGTTAAGATTCTTCTGCTAAGAACTGCATAACAAAAAGAATTTTATTGTAGTCACTGAAGAAGTTTTTAAAGATTAAGCAGAACACTGTTACAGTACTGTGTATAAATTTAGTATGTTTATGAATGAACTTTTCATTAAATATGAGCAAGTTCTTTAACTGTTGTGTCTGTTTTGCTAAAAGTGCATACACAACTTTGAATGCATATCATTTTGTTAAACTTAAAGAATTAATAAAAGCATAAAAAGATTCTGTATGCAATTCTTTCTTAAATAAGACTTAAGAATCTTTATCTCTCAGAAGTTTATTGATCTCATTATGCATATTAAATGCTTATAATTCACAATTAATTTTCATAAATCATTATCTTTTCTCATTATTGATCTATCTAATTTCAGTTAAACAGATCTGTTCATTTAAATGTTAATTCTTTTTCTTCACAATTTAAATAGCAGTCTGAATCTCTGCAGATTCTTATTCTTTAAAGATTATTTAAGTCTCAATATAATTAAAAAATAATTCTGTCTCATTTCACTGACTTTTAGTCTGCATATTATAATGTAATGAATTGTCATTTTTTAAAAAGATAAAGTTGTTAAAATTGTAAATTTATGAGTCTCTTATCTATAAGAGGCTGATGAGTAAGATATGTAACAATGTAAGATACTACATTATGATAGCTATTCAATGAAGTTTTAATGTTAAGATCTTGTATTGATAAAGATTAATAACTGTTAGATATATAACTCACAATAGCTGTGGCTAAAAGTGTGGTGCCACCTTTTAACAGGTTATGAGCCCGGGTTGGCATAATGGTATTGAACATGTGTTGGCTGCCTTACCTGCATAAGCTCAAGGTTATGAGTTTGAACCATGTTGTGTGCGCATTCTTTCCGCCCATGAGAAGCTGGGTAAGCAACGTATGAGCATGCTGGCCAATCGCGGGTTAGGGGAAGTGTTAGATATATAACTCATGATAGCTGTGGCTAAAAGAGTGGTGCCACCTTTTAACAGG
>JAABUJ010004123.1_pt1 | contig 15572 bp, 18 predicted proteins | sample 5559131 | NCBI WGS metagenome assembly JAABUJ01 (sample SAMN10711875, study PRJNA513366) | rock metagenome | isolation source: Antarctica rocks | place: Antarctica: Victoria Land, Mt New Zealand nord | collected 2016-01-07 | reverse complement strand
GGCTGGGCCGCTTCGTGCGGCACACGTTGTCCTTCTCCAAGACGGACGCCATGCACGAGAATTGCTTGCTTTTGTTTCTCCATCACTACAATGCACGATGCCTGACAACTTAAATCATAGCACTACCAGAACGCGATGCCGCCGCCCTTGAGTACCGAGCCGAGCAGGTCAGCCTTCGCCGCGCCATTTGATAAGCCTGCACCGAAGATGGTGCCTGCTGCCAAAGCCGCGACAATCGGGCTGGCTTTGCGCCAAGTTGTTTGCATGATTTGGTTCCTTTCGCATTATCAAGCGATGTTTGCTCTTATGGAGACGCTGCCGCAGCGCTCTTTGTTTCCATAGCAGCGCTCTTTGTTTCCATTCGCAGCAGCCAATGCAGGCAAGAAAAAACCCCTCGCCTGTGCAGGCGAGGGGTTAAAAAGCGTTCAAGCAAACTCAGGCTTAGAACTTAAGCGAGAACTGTCCGACAGCCACGCCACCGTCATGGTTGACGGCATCGAAGTTGGTGCCTTTGTCGTTGTACTGAACGATCTGGTAAAGCAGCTTCAGCGACGCACTGTTGTTGAAGCTATGCCCCACGCCGAAGGTCAGGTAGGACTCGTTCGGCTTACCGGCATTGATGCCGGTGACCGCAGTGCCAGCCCGGTTGCGCAGATCGTAAAGAACGTCCTCGTAGCCAAGGTCAACTGCGTACTGGCTGCTCAGCCCGTAGCCAAGACCCACCTGGTAGCGGGTGACACGGTCATCCTGCTGCAAGGGCGAGTTGGTGCCGCCGTAGGCCGCTTTGTAGAACTGCCCATCGGCTTTCAAGGCAAGCTTGGGTGTCAAAGCGTACTGAGCGGAGACAATCGGGCCACGCACGTTGGTCGGGTTTGTCCACGCGCCCAGTTTGCCCCAATAGCCGGGTGCGGAGAAGTACGGTCCAACATACTGGTAGCCGCCCTTGAGCGTCAAGCCGCCAAACTGACCGCTAAGCTGCTCTTCGTTGGACTGGTACAGGTAGCCCGTGCCGCCTGCATTCGTCTTCAGGCCACCCTGCACAGACACGGTGTAAGCCGCGTCCACGCCGATTGCGCCTTTCTTGAAAAGACCGCCCAGACCAAACGGCAGCCCGCCGTTCAGGTCAGCGCCGTAGACAGTCAGCTTGTTGTAAGCACGGCCCGTGCGCGGATCGACAGGATCGATACCCGCCGCGACATTGCTGTTGGTGGCAACGCCCAGCCCGAACTCTTCCAGGGTGCCGCTCAGCTGCAGGGAGTTGGGCGTACCGATGGAAGCGCGAACGCCGGCGCCCTGCGTGAACGGGGCGGCATGGTTGACAAGGATTTCGCCAGTGGGACGGCGCTGCGCACTACCAACTATGGATGTTGTGACGATGGTCGGGTTTGCCGGGTTGCCGGTGAGTGTCGTCGTAGTAATGGTGGCAAGGCCAACCGGAGTGCCTTGTGAGCCGCCGTAAGGCTGCGCAAAAGGAAGGGTGTCGTTCTTACCAGCAAAGGATGCTATTTGGGCGGGGCCGAGCTTGAAGCCAAGCTTTGCGCCATCAAAGGGGATGTTGCCGCTGTCTGTTTCGTAGGTGCTGGTGTAAACGTCGGCATCCACTTGCTGCAAGGTGTACTTGCTGAACTGGACGGGGACGCGGCCAACCTGAAGGCGAGCGCCGCCGAGAGGGCCAAGGCCGAGCGGGGCATCCAGATAAGCTTCCTCAAGGAAGACGTTCTGGCTGTCGCGGGCGGTGAGCTGGCCGGGCTGAATGTCGCGCCCTGTGAGAAACGGGTTGTTGACCCCATAGCCGATGGCCGATGTGTTGCCAACTGCCGACAGAAAGTTGCTGAAGTTGGCCTTAACGTTTGCCGTCGTGGTGTCGCTCAGCTTGCCGACCAGGTTCAGATCAAAGTTATGGTAAACATCGCTCTTCTGAAACAGGTGCTTGTTGGTGGTGGTGCCGGACACGCCGTTCTCGTCCACAAACTGCCGGCCGTTGCGGCGGGCGTTGTCGCCACGGGCGATCAGGTCCAGGTCGCCGGTGATCTTCAGGCGGCGCTGCTCGGCTTCGACCACAGCCACACGCTGCTCAAGGCCAGCCAGCTCCATCTTGATTTGCGCCACGTCTTGGCCTAGGCGCTGAAGCTCACCCTGGAACTCGTTGACGAGCCGGGTCAGGGCATCCAGGGCAGCCTGGTTTGCGGCCAGCTTCGACTCCAGGTCGGACTGCAATGCGGATAGGTCGCCCTTGGTGGCAAGGTTGGACGTATCCACTTTCAGCAGGGGCAGGAGGCGGGCGATGGCAACCGCAAACTCGTAGCGGGTCATGGCGCGCTTGCCGCCATAGGTGCCATCCGGATAGCCGATGACGATGCCGGCTTTCTGCAGCGTATCCACCGAGTTGTACGCCCAGTGGTCGGCAGGCACGTCGGCGAAGGGGCCGGATGCCGGAGTCGCAGCCTGCGCCATCGAGATGGTCGGCACGCCCAGCATCAGCAGGCTTGCGCCGGCGATGAGAGTGAGAGATTTCTTCATGGTTCCTGTGTTCCTTTGAACAATCCGTATGCAGTTGCATCCCAGGTTCAAAGGCTCAGCGTTGCCGCGTTTGATTGCCCGCTTTGCGTCTTGCGTCCATCGCACGGTTCATTCCAAAAGCCCATTTTCGTTAAGTATCCATGTTGCCTTAACAAAGCCAAACTGCTGTCCTGAACGCTGCGTCTTCCGCTGCCTGCATTGCCGGCGCTCGCCTGCGCCTCTGCGTCGCCATTGACTGAAGATGCGGCCTCTGCCTTTGCTTTTGAAAAGCGCGTGCAAGGTAAGCCACTGGGATAGACAATCGCTTTGAACAGATGTTTCAGGTTTTAGAAAAAATATCTTTCTTTTTTTTCGCGCTGCCATTAGCCCTTTCGCCCGAAGTATTCTTCGGCGAGCAGCAGCGCGACATAGTCGTCATACGGGCGCTCCGGCGTGCGCAGGCCGGGTGGCAGCAGACGGCGCAGGCCCCCCGCCGGGATTTCGCGGACAAACCTTCGCCGCGCCCGCTCGGATGACCCGTGTTCATCCACCACTTCCAACGCAAGCCGGGGAAATGTTTGCTGCAACGCGCGGCGCAGCTCGCCGCTGCCCGTTCCGCTGCCCAGCAGCAGGCGGCTGATCTGCGGAAACGCGCGCAGGGCGTCCCCTACTTCCACCGTCAGCCGGGCACGGTCTACCACCGCCAGCTTCAAACGCAAAAGCGGCGGCGCGCTGACAACCGCCAGGCCGCACTTGATGCTGCCCGGATCAATCGCCAGCACGGTTTCGGGCAAAGCATTGGTGGGTTTTTTGTTTGGAGGTTCTTGGCTCACGATTTAGCCGCAAGCGGAGAAGCGGCCTCTGAGGGCACTGCGCTCAGACGCAGGGCGAGCGGGCCGCTGGAGTAGATGTCTTTGTCAGCCAGCGCGGTGACACGCACCGGCCCGCCGATCTGCAAAATCTGCCGCACCAAAGCCAGTGAAGTATTTTGGTCTAATGCTCCCACGAGAGGCTGCCCGGTTTGCGGGTCGGTTTGTGGAATCAGGCCGCTGCGCAGGGCGGCGGGGCGCACTTTGCCGCTCAGGAATGCCTGTAAATCGCTGACCACTTCAGTTTCTGCCTGCGCGCCGTTGATGGTTTCGCTGGCGACAACGGCGTCTTTGGGATAAATCAGCATGTTGTCGTAAGGGTGCAGCTCAATGTCGGTTTGTTCGCCTTGAAAGGCATTGTAAGCCGCCTGCGCGACCACGACCACGCCGCCCGCGCTGCGCCCCGCTCCAGCGATGTTCTGCGCGAGCGCTCGTATCGCTTCCCGCTCCTGAGCGGGCAGGAGGGCCTTGTAATCACCCGAGGCGGTCGGCACAGCAATCGCCACTGCCCGTTTGTTGACGCCGAGCCTGCCGCTTTTGCCGGCGGCTTGGCGGCTCAAGTTCACCAGAAATCCCGACAGCTCTTGCTCTACAGAAACAACCGGCTGCGGCGTTTTAATCTGAATGCGTCCGAGTTCCTGCCCTGTCCGGTAGATGACATTCTGGCGCGAAGCGGTCGCCCGCGCGGCCAGAGCCAGGCCCGCGTGCTGCAAGCCCGCATTCTGCTCGGCCAGCAGCAGCCCGGTTCGCGACAATGTCTGCACCTGATGCTGGGCAGACTGCACCCGTACATGCGCCACCGTCAAATCCTGTTTTGCCGACTGCACACGCTTCTTGGCGGCGCTCAGGTCGGCATGAGTCGCGCCTAGGGTTTGCTGCGTTCTGGTGAGCTGCGCCTGCGCAAGATCCAGCCGGACTTGACGCGCGCGCAAGGCTTCCTGTCCGCGCCCTAGTGCCGCCCGCGCTCCGGCTAATTGCCCCAAAATCGGTGCGAGCTTGGCCTGTGCTTCGGTTAATCGCGCCGCCCCCTCCGCCATCTGCGCCTGCTGCGAGGCGATATGCTTCTGCTGCGCGCGATTTTCCTGCGTCAGCTGATGGTTTGCCGTGATAATTTCCTGCCCATGCAAAAGCGCCCGCCGCACCGTGTAATCATACGACACCAAAATGATCACCGTCACGGCGGCGATGCCCACCCCCGACCCAATAGTCACCAGCATAGCCGTGTGCCGGGGGCGCAGGCCAAAGATGCTCAGCCGCTTTTTGCCCACCCGCGTGCCCAAGCGGTCGCCGAGCCAGGCAATAAAGCCGCCCGCCGCCACCAGCACAATGACAAATAAAATCAGCGAAGCCATGCCTGTTTACCCTTGCAAGCAAAAGCAAAACTACTCAAAAATTTCTTCATTCGTGAGATGTTCGTGTGCCAATGCGTCCGTTCCTCGCAGCACGCGAGGGCGCTTTCCAGGCCCTTTCACTTCGCCGGCAATGCCGAGAATAAGGACAGGCACATCAATGTCGGCCACCCCCCGATGCTGCAAATCCCAAACAAACTGCTCAAAGTAGGACACTCCCGAAGACATTTGCAGGGCAAAGTTTTTGACGGGCACCACTTCAATACCGGCATCAATAACGCCTAAGTTTCGGAAGATGGTCATCTTTGCCGCAACGTTGTAGACCATAAACGAATATTTTCCAAACTGCACTTCCACGCCAAGCTTATCTTTGACAAAGTCCATGTCCCGAAAGCCGACAATCTCCGACACCTCGGACTTGTACGCCTCGGTGTAGTATTCAGTCGAGTAATTACAGTCCACACGATGATTGCGCCAGCCCTGAGCAAACAATGGTACTTTGACAGCTTTATTAAGACCCACAGGGCTGTAAAGCATCTGTCCCAGCATGGTCTTTTCTTTGCTTTCTTTGACGCGATGCTCTTCCGCATCCACAGAAGCTAGGGCCTGCGTGAGTTCTTCAAGCAGGCCCGGATAGCGCTGGGCAACCATTTCCGCGCCGCCGTTGAACGAATACCGAGCGGCGATAATCAAGGCATTTCCTCTTGAGACAGCCACTCGGACGGCACCTGAGCCACTTTTTCCCGGCCCGTCGGCTGATGCACCGGCTTGCCGAGTGTCCGATACCCAAGCTGGCCCGAGTACAAATCGGCAATTCTTGTGCGGGCAATCTCCATGTATTCAGGCTGGGTTTCGCACCCCATGCCGCGCCGCCCGTTCCCCAGGGCCGCGAGAAGCGCGCTGGCAACCCCTGAGAATGGATCAAGCACCCAATCATTCTCGTTTGTCATGGACAGTACGCAGCGCTCCACAAGCTCAATCGGATACTGGCAGGGGTGAAGCGTCTTTTCCGGGTGGTTGGCTTTCACATTGGGAATGTCCCATAGGCAGGTTTCCCAATCATGGACAAGCACTTTCCAAATGTCGCTCGGGTTTTTGCCCAGCGGGTTACCGGACGGCTGGCCCTTCCTGTCGCCTTTGAAGTGCAATTTGCCTGGATACTTTGCAGGCACGCGCACCGGGTCTAGGTTGAACGTATAGTCATCGCCCTTGGTAAACCACAGCAAAGTCTCGTACCGACCCGAAAACCGCTTGGAAGCATGCAGGCCGTGGTCAAAGTGCCAAACCACGCGGTTGCGAAGCTTGAGGCCATGCGCCTTGAACAGCGGGTAAAACAAGATGTCCAGCGGAAACACCTCGCCGCGATCCACGTAGTTTCCCACCTGCCACACGAGGCTGCCGGTGGCCGAAAGTACGCGAACCATCTCATCTACAACGGGCGACAGCGTTTCTAGATACTTGTGCAGAGGGGCGGCGACTTCGTATTTCTTGCCGATGTTGTAGGGCGGCGAAGTGATAATTAATTTGATTGCCCCTTCAGGAATATGCGCCAAACCCTGCAAACAATCGCCGTGAAAGAGCACAGCCCGAGCCTCGGAATCAAAGTGCGGGGCAATATCTGGCGCGTCGCTCCGTGCGCTGGGAACGTCAAGCAGAATCTTTTGGGCGCTTATCATGGGTTCTAGAATACCCGCGAGCCGATAAAGCCGCCCGCCACCAGCATCAGCATAAACAATATTAGCGAGGCCATAGGTTTTACTACGTCGTGAACAGGCGCCAAGTTTCCCGGCCTGCCTGTTCGCGCACTCAAAGCGCGTTCATTTGCTAAGCGACAGGCGTGTTCGGCGTTTTTATCCCTTAATGTTACCTGACAATACACTGATGTGCTTGATCGGCTGATGCAGCCTCTGTGTTTGCGCTTTGGCTTTGATGGCTCCCGCGCCTTTTCTCGCTTGGAGAAGGGTACAAGGGCCATTGGATGCTTATAAACTGCCCGCCATGCGCAGCATGCCGCCGTCGATAAAGTACGTGCTGCCGGTGATATAGGCGGCATCGTCGGATGCGAGGAACACGGCAAGCCCCGCAACCTCTTCCGGCTTGCCCCAGCGGCCCACGGGGATTTCGGCCATCAGCTGCTTTTCAATTTCGGGCTGCGCCTGGATGTCGGCATCAATGGGCGTGTAGATGGCTCCCGGCCCGATATTGTTGACTGTGATGTTGTGCGGCGCAAGCTCCACGGCGATAGTGCGGGTGAGCATGCGCAGGCCGCCTTTGGCCGCGCAGTACGGCGAGTTGGTGGGCATGGGCAAATCTTCATGCACGCTGGAAATGTTGATAATTCGCCCCGCGCTGTTCTGCGCCACCATCTGCTTAGCGGCGGCTTGCGCGCACAGAAACGGCCCGGTTAAATCCACGGCAATGATTTTGTTCCACACGTCAATGGGGGTATCCAGGAACGGCATCTTTTTTTCTATCCCGGCATTGTTGACAAAAATGTCCAGTTTGCCGAATTGGGCCAGGGTCTGGGCGAGCAGGTTAGCCACCTGGTCAGGCTGGGACACATCGGCGGCGACCGCGAGCGCTTTGCCGCCGGCATCCGTGATTTGCTTGACCGTGTCTTTCGGGGCATCGGGGCTGCCGACGTAGTCAACGACCACGCTGGCCCCTTCGCGGGCCATGGCGATAGCGATTGCCTGACCGATGCCGGTGGCCGACCCGGTGATAATGGCGACTTTGTTTTGCAGTTTCATAATGGGTTGTCCTTTGAGCGATGAAGTTCCTGGGTAGCATACCCGTTGCCGGGCCTTTGTGGCACAAGAAAAGTTTTGGCGGCAGGCTGAACTCTCGCGGCAGGTATACTCAGGCTTGCCCCCTTATACTCAGGCTTGCCCCTTGATGACACTGCGACTGACACGATGGAAAGCCCCCTGCCGTGACCAAAAACTCCCACTGCTCCTTTTGCGGCGCACTGTTTGCGCCCGATCAGCCCTGGCCGCGACGCTGCAACGCGTGCGGCAATGTTACATACGTCAATCCCCTGCCTGTGGCGGTGATGCTGCTTCCCATCGGCGGCGGCCTGCTTTTGATCCGGCGCACCAATGCCCCGCACATCGGCAAGCTCGGCCTGCCCGGCGGCTTTATTGAACTGGGCGAAACGTGGCAGGAGGCCGGGGCGCGCGAGGTGCGCGAGGAAACGCACGCCGAGATTGACCCCGCGCAAGTGACGCTGTTTGACGTGCGCAGCGCCCCGGACGGCACAGTTTTAATCTTCGGCCTGGCCCCGCCGCTCGCTTCCAGCGTGGTGGACAGCTTTGCGCCAACCAACGAAACGTCCGCGCTGGTCGTGGCGCACGCGCCCCTGGAACTCGCTTTTTCCACGCACACCGAGACAATGGCCCGCTGGTTTGCCGAGCATTCCGGCACGGCTTCGCCGGAGGCGTGAAGCTGTTGGCCCCGGTGTTTGCGCTTTGCCAAGGCATTGTTCTCGCTTTCCAAGCGCATACCAACGACGGAAGAAACTGTTCCGTCGTTGGTACAAGCTTAATCAGCCCGTGCAATGCCCGAACAAAGCCGTCACAAAGCCGCTTTTCCGCCGGGCTTTTTGGGAAAAGACGAGGGCGCGGCGGCAGGCGGCGGGGGCAGGTGGAATGTCTGGCGCAGGTAGGCAGTAAAGACCGGGTCGGACGCCATCCGCTTGCCTTCGCTGTCGCTCAGCTTGGCGACGGGGCGATTGTTGCACCGGGTCATCTTCAAAACGATGTTCAAAGGTGGGAACCCCAAGTCGTTGGTGAGGTTGGTTCCTACGCCAAACGATGTGCGGATGCGTCCTGCAAAGTGGCGGCACAAGGCCAGCGCGCGCTCCATATCCAGGCCGTCGCTGAACACGGCGAACTTGGCCTGCGGGTCAATCCCAAACGCTTGGTAGTGGGCAATCAAACGCTCGCCCCATTCATACGGGTCGCCGCTGTCGTGCCGCGCGCCGTCGTAGGCTTTGGAGAACAGGCGGTCAAAGTCATGGAAGAACGCGTTTATGCCGACGATGTCCGAGAGCGCGATGCCGAGGTCGCCCCGGTACTCCTGCATCCAGGTTTCCAGTGCCTGTTTTTGGAAGTCCGGCAGGGGCGCGAGGGCCTGGAACGCCTGCAAAAACTCATGTGCCATAGTCCCAAACGGCGACAGGCTGAGCCGCCGGGCCTGCCCGACATTGCTTGTCCCGCCCATAAAGCCGGGCACTTCGGACATGAGCGTGTCCAAGACAAGGGTCTGCCAGGCCGCGCTGTAGCGCCGCCGGGTTCCAAACTCCACCAGGGAAAAGCCGGGCAGGTTAGCCTCGCGTATCAACCGGCATTTGTCGCGCAGACGGGCCAGCCCCTCGGCTTCCAAGACCGCCGTGAAGGGGTGTGCGTGCCGGAAATACACCTCGTTGATGATGGCAAGCAGGGGCACTTCAAACAAAATGGTCTGGTACCAGTTGCCCGACACGCGCAGGCCAAACGCGCCATTTGTCGTGATTTGCACATGGGAAGCGTCCAGGCGAAAGCGCTCAAGCGAATGGACATAACTGGGGTGCAGGTAGCGAATGCCGCCCAAAAAAGCCAGATCGTCGGGCGACAAGGCCAGGCCGCAGAAGTGGTTTATCTGCGCGCGGATTTCGTCGGCAAAGGGGCGCAGGTCAACGTCGGGGTTGCGGCACTGAAACGTGTATTCGGCAGTGGCAGCAGGGAAGCGGTGGAACACGACCTGCTGCATGGTGAACTTGTACAGGTCTGTGTCCAGCAGGCTTTGGATAGGCATAGGCGGGTCTTTCGGCACAGGGTCAGTTGTCGTTCACTATGAGAAGGCTACGCCCCGGCAGCGGCAAAAGCAGCCTGGGCAATGGCCTGCGCTTCGGTTTGAATGCGCGCGAGATGCTCCGGCCCAAGGAAGCTTTCCGCATATATCTTGTAGATGGGTTCTGTCCCGGAAGGGCGTGCCGCAAACCAGCCGTTCTCGGTGGCAACTTTTAGCCCGCCAATCGGGGCATCGTTGCCGGGCGCACGGGTCAGCTTGGCGACGATGGGTTCTCCCGCCAGCGTATCGGTGGTCACCTGGGCAGGAGACAAAGATTTCAGCACGGCCTGCTGCGCGGCATTGGCGGGGGCATCCAGGCGCGCATACACAGGGCTGCCAAGCTGCGTGGACAGTTCGGCGTAGTGTGCGCCGGGGTCTTTGCCGGTAACGGCAGTGATTTCTGCGGCCAGCAAGCCTAAAATCAGGCCGTCTTTATCAGTCGTCCAGGCCGTGCCGTCGCGGCGCAGAAACGAGGCCCCCGCGCTTTCCTCGCCGCCAAACCCTAATGTGCCGTACCCCAGGCCATCCACAAAGTACTTAAAGCCGACCGGCACTTCCACCAGTGTTCGGTTTGACGCTTTCGCGACGCGGTCAATCAGGGCGCTGGAAACGAGTGTTTTGCCCACGCCTGCCGTTTGCGGCCACTGGGCGCGCCGTGCGAACAGGTATTGCACTGCGACGGCGAGGTAATGGTTTGGGTTCATCAGCCCGGATGTAGGGGTCACGATGCCATGCCGGTCGGCGTCCGGGTCGCAGGCGAAGGCAATATCATAAGAGTCCTTGAGGCCAATCAAACCAGCCATGGCATCGGGCGATGAGCAGTCCATGCGTATTTTGCCGTCGTGGTCAACGGTCATAAAAGCAAAGGTCGGGTCAACGACGTCATTGACAACCTGCAAGTTGAGATTGTAGCGCTCGGCGATGCGCGGCCAGTAATGCACGGACGCCCCGCCCAGCGGATCAACACCAATCTGCACGCCCGCCCCCGCGATGGCCTGCATATCCACTACCTGTTCTAAATCATTGACATAGGGCGTCACGAAGTCGTATTTGTGGGTGGTGTGCGACGCCAAAGCGACGCGCAGAGGCACGCGCTTGACGCCCGCAAGCTTGCCAAGAAGCAGAGCATTGGCCCGCTCCTGCACGGCCTGCGTGATATGAGTGTCGGCGGGGCCGCCGGAGGGAGGGTTGTACTTGAAGCCGCCGTCGTCGGGCGGGTTGTGAGACGGGGAAATCACGACGCCGTCGGCCAGGCTTTCGGTATGGCCTTTGTTGTAGGCGAGAATGGCGTGCGAGATGACGGGCGTGGGCGTATAGCCTAGATCATCGGCAATCATCACTTCAATGCCGTTGGCGGCAAAGACCTCCAGGGCCGTGGCGCGGGCGGGTTCCGAGAGCGCATGCGTATCCATGCCCAAAAAGAGCGGGCCGGTCGTGCCGGCATTGGCACGGTATTCACACAAGGCCTGCGCGATGGCGAGGATGTGCGGCTCATTGAACGTGCCCTTGAGCGGCGACCCTCGGTGCCCTGATGTGCCGAAGACCACCAAGTCCTGCGGGTTGTTGGGGTCGGGGATGTGCGTGTAATACGCCGAGACCAGGCGGGGCACATTGACCAGCAGCGAGCGCGGGGCGGGTTTGCCGGCAAGTGGGTTCATGGGGAGTTCCTTTGTCTCTCAAAACGCGAGTGCGGGCTTGTTCCGCATGCCTTCGCGTTTATCCTGCTGCGCCTTGGAGAGTTTGGCGCAGCGTGTCCTCTGAGCCATGCGCAGTCAGACAAAAAATAGGCAGCATCCCCATGCCATTTGGCGAGGGACACTGCCTTCACGACGAAAGCGGCGCTGCGACTAAGCCTGCGGCGGCGTGTAGCGCAGGGCATTGGACACAGCAGTGGGGGCATCAGGCGCGGAGGCGCTAGGCACAGAAGCGGGGGCGCTGGGTGCGGCACTGACGCTCTTGCCGCGCGTGCCGTGGGCAAGGCCCTGGTAGTGCGCGTGGGGCGAATGCAGCCCTTGCAGGCTGTTCTTGGCATAGGCGACCTGCACAGTGCCGACGGGCGGATCGTGCGGGTACAAAGCATCCAGGCTGCCGGTTTGGGCGGCATGGTCAAACTTCTGGGCCAGCGTTGTGAAATGCTCCGCCTGCGGGCCGACGGCCTGCGCGGCCTGCGCTTTGAGGGCATCGGCATACCCCGAAGCCGCCTGCTTGAACTTGGCGGGGTCGGTTGTAGACAAGCTTTGCAGCGTGCCTAATGCCTGCGCATGGCCGGAAACATCCGTGGCCGCAGCGGGGGGCGCAGAAACAGTGCCTGGCTCGGTGCCGCCGGACGGGCCGCGCTGGGGCGGCTGAGGTTTTTCCAAGACGGTGGGGGCAATCGGCCCTGAGATTTCCATGTGTGCCTCCTGAAGACAGTGTTCTGCCGGGCTGCACAGCGCAGCGCGGATACCCGTATTTTCGGCAGGCAGGCCTGTAAACTGGAGGGGGCGCAAACACAAATTAGGGAACAGCCATCCCGGCATCATTGCGGCCTATGGCGCGCAGCAGTTGGGCATCGGCGATATAGAAATTGTACACGGCAGACACGTATTGATTTTGCGCCTGGGTAAGCGTGGCCTGAGCCGTGGTGATGTCAAGCAAGGTGCCGATGCCCGCCCGGCGCGACTCGATGGCGGCATCGTAGTTGACCTGCGCGGCGGTGACAGCGGCCTGGGCCAACCGGGTGGCGGCGAGGCTTTCATTGCGTGTCCCCAGGGCCTGCTCGACATCCTGGCGCACCTGCTGGCGGGTGGCAAGCAGGGCGTTTCGCGAGACATCCAGCTGCCCCTGCGCGATGCGGATGGCCCCGCGCGCGCTGCCGGCATCAAACAAAGGATAGGAACCCGTGATTAACAATTGAGAGTTCGTGCCGTGCGTGCCGACATCATTGGTGGCCTGATAGTCCAGCACATAGTCGGCGCTGACCGACACCCCGGCTCTTTTTTGTGCCGCGCGCAGGGCGGATAGGCTGCTTTGTACCAACGCGGCCTGGCGGCGCAGGTCGGGGCGGTCGGCATAGGCGGTCTGGAGGGACGCGTCCAGCGAGGCGGCGGCGACATTGGCAGGCAGAGGCGGCAGCTGGCCCGGCGCGGCAAGACCCGCAGGCTGGACGGGCGCATCACTTTCCACCCCCAGGACATTCTTGAGCGCAGCCGAAGCGGTCGCCACCTGGTTCTGGTCTTGCAGGAGAGTCACCTGAGCATTGGCAAGGTCGGCCTGCGCCTGGTAGAGTTCTTTGCCCGCCACAGTGCCCGCCTGTATCTGGGCCTGCGTCACCGCCGCTGTCTGCTGGTAGCGGGCGACCTGGGCCTGCGCAACCAGCACCAAGTCCTGGGACAGCAAGAGTTGATAAAAGTCCTGCGTCACGGCAAGTATTGTTGCCTGGCGCGTGTCGGCCTCGTTCAAGGTGGCGGCATCGACGGCCCGGCGGGCCTGGGCATTGGTGGCTTCGCGCGCGCCGTTGTCAATCAAAGTTTGGGTAAAACTGAGCGAAAGGCCGCCCCCGCGCACGATGCTGACTTCATTAGCCGTGCCGCCCGTGGTGACAGTGGTGCCTGTCGTGCCCGTGCCGGAAACAGGCGAAGTCGGACTGGTTGTGGTGCCGCCGGTTGTGGTGCCGCCGCTGCCTGTGCCGCCGGGCGTGGGCATAGGGCCTGCGGTCGGGCCGGTGGTGCCGCCCCCGGTTGTCGTGGTGGTGGTTGTGCCGGTGCCTGTGTTCAGGCCGTACAGGTTGCGCTTGTTGTTCTGGTACTGATACGAGGGCGTGAAGACAGGAAAGTACAACGCGCGCGCCTGCTGCCGCTGGCCCAAAGCCTGGCTGGTCTGGGCGCGGGCGCTGTACTGCTGCGGCTGATGGGCCAGAGCAATCGCGACCGCCTGGGCGAGTGTCAGGGGCGTGGGCAGCGAAGTGGGCGCAGGCGGGGCGACTTGCGCGTGGGAAGGCAGAACTGCCGCAAGGCCAAGCAGAACGGCGAGTAGAACAGAAAGTGAAAAGCGTGTCATAGGCAGTCGTTTACTCGGCGGCGGCAAGCAGGGGAAGGGCGGCCATGTCATCGTCCTCGTCGGGGGCAGGCATCTGGGCTAGGAGTTCATCAGCGTGCAAAGGCTGCGCAACAGTTGCGCCACTGACCATGCAGCCATCCTTGAAGCGGATAATGCGCCCGGCATGCTGGGCAATCTGCGGCTCGTGGGTGACCAGGACCATTGTCTTGCCTTGCCTATTAAGGCGCTAAAAGATCGCCATAATCTCCTCGCCCGTGCCTGTGATGGTTGTGTTGGTGTTCTTATCACTGTATCTTACCTGGGCATTCTTGTTGACCTGCGGCGAGACATGAGCAATGTTGGGACAGCCTTTGAGCAGGGCATCCGCGTGTCGGAGGTGTGAACCAATAGCAGTGGCGAGTGCCGGGGGTTTCATACCCCCTGTGCAATCCTCTGTCAACTATTTCACACCCCGGCACAATCCTTTGCCATTGGCTCTACACCCCCGGTGCAAGTCTCCTACCGCCCGCGTCCCCCGCCCCCTCCGCCGCCGAAGCGATTATTGTTGCCGCCGCCGAATGGGCCGCTGCACGGCGTCGTTGGGGACGTTCAGCACGCTGTCTTTGCTGCCTGCGATAAACTGGCAGGTCACATTCATGCCGGGCCTCAGCAGGCGAAACGTGGGCGATGAGTTGTCTATTTCCACGCGGACATTATACTGCGTGACGTTCTGATTGACGACCGCCTGCGGCTCAATTAAGTATGACTTCGCCGTCAAACGGAATGCCGGGGTACGCTTCAAAGTCCGCTTCCACGGTTTGGCCCTGGCTGATGCTCGCTAAATCAGTTTCGTCTACGGTTGCCTGCACATACATGCGGCTGATGCCGCCGATAGTGACAATGGTCGTGCCCGCAGCGACGCTGGAAATGGCCGACGTGATAATTGTCCCTTGCGTGACGCTGCGGGCCAGCACGATGCCGTCGCGCGGGGCGCGCACCACCGTCTGCAACAGCGTTTTGGGGGCATTGGTCAGCGAGGTTAGTTTGACTTCACCTGCGAAGCGTTGTACGCGATGTTCTCGTTTTGGATGGCGTTGTTAGCGGCATTGGCGCGGGCCTGGGCAAGCGTTGCCTGCGCCTGCTGCACCTGAGCATTGGCCTGCGCGAGTGCGGCCTGGGCCTAGCGAGCCGCCGCCCGGTGCGTCCCGATGTCCACTGTTCCCGCCTGGGCCTGGGCAACAGCGGCGCGGGCCTGGGCATTGGCGATGACAATCCGGCTTTGCGCCACTTGCCGTTGATACTGCGCCTCGCTTTGGGCCGTGTAGGCGCGCGCGCCGTCAATGCCCGCCTGGGCCGTGTTGACCGCGAGCAGAGTGTCCGACGGGTCAATGCGCGCCAGCACCTGCCCCTTCTTCCACCGATCCGGCATCCACGGCCAGCACATTGACCGTGCCGCCCGCTTTAGATTTCACATCTACGGCAGGCCACGGCTGCAATGTGCCGGTGGCCGAAACAGTCTTGCGCACCGGCCCCTCGCTGACCTGAGCGAGAACATACTGGGTCGCCTGGGCAGCGCTGGCGGCGCGCACGTGCGCCCCGTACAACACTTCGCCGACCACGACAAGGGCAATGATGATGCTGACAGCGGCAAAACGTTTCAAGAGCAAAGTTGTTCTTGTGTTATAATACGCGGGCAACGTGCAGAATATATGAAAGCGGCTGGGGCGGGCGGGCGGCGCGGGCGGCTGTCTTCGGATTATCCTGGGCGTGCTGCTCTTGTTTTATGGGTGTTTGGAGCGCGTACCAACGACGGAAGAAATTAGGCCGTCGTTGGTCATGGCTTAATCAGCGTTGAAAACACTTGGGCAATGCCGTGGGAGCGAGAGGGCTTCTTCGCCATCAGCGGCAAAGCGCGAGAACAATCGTTCCCTCTAAATCGTCTGATAAAACGTGATCTCCTTAGCTGATCCCTCTGCAAATGAGGGAGCCGCCCGCCGGACAAGTTCCG
>JAABUJ010004122.1_pt1 | contig 15573 bp, 13 predicted proteins | sample 5559131 | NCBI WGS metagenome assembly JAABUJ01 (sample SAMN10711875, study PRJNA513366) | rock metagenome | isolation source: Antarctica rocks | place: Antarctica: Victoria Land, Mt New Zealand nord | collected 2016-01-07 | reverse complement strand
CGAGTGTGTTGCACCGATCGGGTGGTAGGCGCGGGGTGCCGGCACGTCCTTTCAGTTGTTACGGAAGTCGGACGTAATCCGGACGCCCGAGTTCGATCATGCGGTTCATTGCACTGACGGCAATCGCAACCTCGGTCGCTCGACGCCGATCGGTGCGGGATTGAAGGCCATCTCCGATGACCCGCTTGAAGCGGCTGATGTCGGCTTCAACCAGGGCCCGCCAGTTGTAGCCGGAGGCCTTCTGCCAAGCCATGCGGCCACGCTCGGCAATGATCTGCAAGTGGCGGTCGCGCATGGTCGGTGCCGTCTGGGCTGTGTCGCTCAGTACAGCGCTGGAACGTGGTGGGAGGATGACGGCCGCTCCGGGATGACGTGCAGCGAACTCGCGGTAGACGCCGTCCTGGTCGTAAGCACCGTCTGCGGTGAACGACGCAACCGGTCCATCCACCTGATCGAGCAAGGCTGTGACCTGGGAGGCATCGTCGACGTCGCTCCTGGTGACCGTCGCCGCCGCGATCCGTCCGCTGTCGGCGTCCACGGCGATGTGGAGCTTGCGCCAGGAGCGCCGTGTCTTGGTGCCGTGCTTCTCGAGCAGCCATTCGCCGGAACCGCAGAGCTTCAGCCCCGTACTGTCCACCAGCAGGTGTACGGAACCGGAGCCCGGCCGCAAACGAACGATGTCCAGCGTCTCGGCCCGGCGGCTCAAGGTGGCGTGATCCGGAACCTTGAGATCGAGACCAAGCAGGGCGATTATGGAGCCGATCAGCCCTTCGGTCTGCCGCAGGGCCAGGCGGAAGACTGCTCTCAACGTCAGCGCCGTCGCGATCGCTAGCTCCGAATAACGCCGCTGGCCGCCTCGCGTCGTTCGTGGTTCAGCTTTCCATGTCGCAATCGCCGCGTCGGTAAACCACACGGTCAGGCTGCAACGCTGCCGCAGGGCGGCATCGTAGGCGGCAGAATTCGTGGCACGGTGACGCTGCCTTGGGATGTGGTGGCGACGCTCGACGTTGGCTTTGAACGGCACGACAACCCACTCCAGACAGTGACCGGGAAACCCCACGCCATCCTACCTCAGGCCACAATGTCATGGTCGCGCCGCGGGCGACGCCGAGTTCGGCCAGCAGCGTCTGTGCCGCGGGGATCTCGTTGGATTTCTCGGCAATGTCGATGTGCGCGAGCACAAGCGCGGTGTCGGTGGCGAACGCGCTCAAGACCTGTGCCGCGGCACGATCGTGGAACTTGTCGAAACTGCCGCGCAGCGTCTTGCCATCGAGCGCGACACTACCCTGTGCGGGCGTGGCGCGGGCTGACTGCAGCAGTGCGGCGTGACGTCGGAAGACCGCCTCCACCCCGGCCGGGTCGAGCCCCTGGAGAATGTAGCGGATGGCGGTGTGCGCAGGCGCCCGCTTCCATTTCAGGCCAAACGCCGCATTCAGCTTGCGCCGGTGGACGTCAATGAAGGTGATAATGCCGCGATACGAGTTGCAGCCAGCCACGATGGCCAGAATGGAGAACAGCAGCACGTGGGGTAGCTTGTAGAGCTTGCCTTCCGCCCGGCGCGGATCGGGGACGTCCGCCAGCAGATCCAACAACGACGAAAATGCTGCCACGGCAACCTCCCACCCAATTGCCGCCGCAGAAGTCAGATATTGACCGGCTCGGGAACCCCATTGCGATCAGCCGCCTACTTTGCCCCTTGTGTGCGGCAGGGCGGCCTCAGTGCCGCCTATCCAGCAGCGTTGAACAGCCCTGGGCCTATCCCGACCTTACCTTGAATAGCCAAACACCTGACCCGCTGAGGTCCGCGGTTCAGGTTTGAAGCAGATAACGCAATGGCCGCCCAGGCGACATGGCCTGTGCTGCTCGGACAATACCCTGTGCGTCGATCCCGTTCAGCCGGTAGAGGTCGGCAACCGTGCCGGTCTGCCCGAAACGCTCGACGCCAAGCGAGCGTGTCCGATGTCCGGCGACCGCGCCCAGCCAGCCAAGGGCGGCGGGATGGCCGTCCAGCACCGTGCAGATCGCGCAATGCTGCGGGAGTGGCTCCAACAGGCGTTCGACATGGCTGCGGGCATGGAGCGTACCACGCTCGCGCGCCCGCTGGGCGGCGGTCCATCCGCCGTAAAGGCGGTCGGCGGAGGTCACTGCCAGCAGGCCGATGTCGCGGCGGTCTTCGCCGATCAGACCCGCTGCCTCGATCGCCTCGGGTGCGACCGTGCCGGTGTAGGCGATCACCAGTTGGGCATTCGGCCCGGGCCGGCGCATCCAATAGCCACCGCGGACCACATCGTCGGTCAGCGCCTCATCCATCGCACGCTGTGGCTGGTCCATCACGCGGGTCGAAAGCCGGAGATAGACCGAGCCGCCCAACCCGTCCGGCAGCCAGGTCGCCTCATCCGGGTCGGCCACGCTTGCGCGCTGCATGTGGGCAAAGCCCCATCGCATGATGGCGGCCAGTTCGTCCACGAAGGCCGGCTCAAAACTCGCCAAACCATCCTGCGCCATGCCGATCAGCGGCGTCGCAATCGACTGGTGCGCACCGCCCTCCGGCGCCAACGTGATGCCGGATGGCGTCGCCACAAGCATGAAGCGTGCGTCCTGATAACAGGCGTAGTTCAGCGCATCGAGGCCGCGTTCGATGAAGGGGTCGTACAAGGTGCCGACTGGCAACAGCCGTTCACCGAAGATGCTGTGTGACAATCCGAGCGCGGACAGCATGGTGAAAAGGTTCATCTCGGCAATGCCAAGCTCGAAGTGTTGGCCGGACGGGGTGAAGTTCCAGGTGAAGGTCGAGGGGATGCGTTCGGCCTTGAACGTGTCGGCAAGTTCCTCCCGGGCGAACAGGCCGCGGCGGTTCACCCACGCTCCCAGGTTGGTCGAGACCGTTACGTCCGGAGATGTCGTGACGATGCGCTGGGCGAATTCGCCTTGCGTTTTGGCGATCTCGTGCATGATCAGCCCAAAGCCGGCCTGGGTGGAGGCCGTGGACCGGGCTGGCAGGGCTAGGGAGTCTGGCACCGTGACGGGCAGGGCCTCGTAGCGGCGGCGCCCGGATTGCGCGAACGGCACCGCATCAAGGAAGCCGCGGAGCTCGGCCTCGGGGATATCAAGTCCTTCGAACAAGTCCCACTCATGGCCTTTCCGCACGCCCATCGCCTGCTGCAGTTCACCAACCTGAGCGGGCGTCATCAGTCCGGCATGGTTGTCCTTGTGCCCGGCAAGCGGCAGGCCGAAGCCCTTGACGGTATAGGCGATGAAGCAGACCGGCCTGTCATGCATACGGGCCTCGGCAAAGGCGCCCAGCAGCGCCGGCAGGTCATGGCCGCCAAGGTTGCCCATCAGGGCCGCAAGCTCCGCGTCTGAACGGCGGTTGATCAGCGCCGTCACCGGCCCCTGGTCGCCCAGTTCGTCGAGCAAGCGCTTGCGCCAAGCTGCGCCTCCCTGGAACACCAAGGCCGAGTAGAGCTGGTTCGGGCAAGCCTCGATCCAGGTACGCAGCCGGTCGCCGCCCAGCTCGGCGAAGGTGGCCTGCTGAATGCGGCCGTGGCGCAGCACCACCACGTCCCAGCCGAAGTTACGGAACATCGCCTCGAATTTGGACCACAGCCCCTCGCGCACCACGGCGTCCAGGCTCTGGCGGTTATAGTCCACCACCCACCAGGTATTGCGAAGCCCGTGCTTCCAGCCCTCAAGCAGCGCCTCGAAGATGTTGCCCTCGTCCATCTCCGCATCCCCGATCAGGGCTACCATCTTGCCCTCCGGCCGGGTGGTTCCCCAATTCTTGGCGCGCAGGTAATCCTGGGCCAGGGAGGAGAACAGGGTTTGTGCCACTCCCATGCCGACTGACCCCGTGGAGAAGTCCACATCGTCGGTGTCCTTCGTGCGGGACGGGTACGATTGCGCGCCGGCATAGCCACGGAAGTTTTCGAGCTTTTCCCGGGTTTGCTGGCCAACGAGGTACTGGACGGCATGGAACACCGGGCTGGCATGCGGCTTGACCGCCACCCTGTCCTCTGGACGCAGCGCGTCGAAATACAGCGCTGTCATGATCGTCGCCAGCGAGGCCGAGGAGGACTGGTGCCCGCCCACCTTCATGCCGTCCCCGCTCGGCCGCAAGTGGTTGGCGTTGTGGATCGTCCAGGTGGACAGCCACAGCAGCTTGCGTTCCAGCGTGGCCAGCATCTCGGTCTTGGATCGCGTCATGTCACTGAGCCTATCTTCCTGTCGTTACCGTGCCTCGGGTGTACGACCGGACGGCCCATCGCGCCGGTTGCGCCGATCACGAGGACTGTGTTGGGCGTTTCAGAACTCTCCGTGTCAGGCTTGGATCCCCGGGAAAGCGTCCGGTAGTTTCTGGAACTCGACACGAAACAGCTTTGCCGGATGGGGACCGTCAGGCGGAGGGGAGGCCGTGCCGCCGTCCATGATAAAATAGGCAACTCGGCCCCCATCACCCGGGCTTCGCCCCCATACCCCGCCTGAGGGCCCGATCAGCTCCGGGGTGTATGGATCGCCCGCGACGCTCTGGGTGAAACCGCTGTTGTTGCCCGGGTCCATCGAGACGACGTCGATCGTGTTCTGCCGATGCGTCGTCAGGTAGATGACACCGGCCTCTTCGTCGATGCAGAAGTCGTCGCCCATCCGGCCCGCCACGACCACCTCGGGCTCGCCAACTGGATCAAATGTCCTAGGGTCGAGAGAAACCCGCATGAGCAGCTTCTTGGCCGTGGCAGTGTAGTAAATGTGATGGGTCTTGGGAGCGAAGCGCACGCCGTTCACGCCTGGCTGCTCGGGCTTCATCTTGCCAGGATAATATCCCATGCTCTCGTGCTCGAGCCAAACGCGCGCGTCGGGCTTGCCGTCGTCGGCATGCAGGTCCACGCGCCAGATCAGGCTGGCGAAGCAGTCCGCGACCAAGATCACGCCGGGCGCGAGCAGGCAGACCCCATTTAGGCCGCGCGCCTTCTCCGGAAACTGAAACACTGTTTCCATCTTAAGCGGCGAACCTGGTGCCCAGCCGTTCATGTCTAGGCGATGGAGGAAGGATTCGTGCGTCGTGTAGAGGTTCGAGCTAGCGATGGTGAAGATGTCGGGCTCCACCTCGACAATGCCAGTTGTTGGCTGCTCAAAGGTGTGAATGCAGATCGGCTCGACCGGCGTTTGCCCGTTCGCCGACGGGACGTACCACAGCTCCTTGCGGTTCAACACCGTCACGAGGAACGAATGGTCCGGCCGGACTACCAGATTTTCGAGAAAGTATTCGAACGGAAAGGACGCGACCGTGGTGAGACACGCCTGGGGAGCCTTGTTGTGCGACATGAACCGCCTCCTAAACTAGTGGATAACACCTGACGGAAGAGTCCCTGGAAGGATCCCCGTGTGTCGCGCAACATGCGAGTCTATGGCATGCGCACCGGTATCTGCATCAGCCTCAGCCCCTCCGACCAGACGCGTCTTTCCGAGATCGCGGCCGATCGGAACAGTCCGCAGAAGCACGTGTGGCGGGCGCAAATCGTGCTGCTGTCGGCGCGGGGCATCGGCACGACCGAGATCATGCGCGCTACCGGCAAATCCAAGACCTGCGTGTGGCGCTGGCAACAGCGCTTCATGGAAGCGGGCACGGGCGGGCTGCTGGTCGACAAGACGCGCCAGCCGCGTATCCCGCCGCTGGGCGACGCGCTCACCGAGGGCGTTGTGGCGCTTACGCTGACCGAGCCGCCGGGCGAAGTCACGCACTGGACGGCGGCCGCCGTCGCTGCGGCGTGCGGGATCAGCATCAGTTCGGTGCATCGCATCTGGCGCAGCCATGGCCTGCGACCGCATCAGATACGGCAATTCAAGCTGTCCAACGATCCGCAATTCGCCGTCAAAGTCCGCGACATCGTCGGCCTCTACGTCGATCCGCCGGAGCACGCCGTCGTGCTGTCGGTGGACGAGAAAAGCCAAATCCAGGCCCTCGACCGGACCCAGCCGGGATTGCCGATGAAGAAGGGTCGCTGCGGCACCATGACCCATGACTATAAGAGGAACGGCACGACCACCCTGTTCGCTGCCTTCAACGTGCTCGAAGGCAACGTGATCGGGCGCTGCATGCAGCGCCACACCCACCAGGAGTTCATCCGATTCCTGAACGTCGTCGAAAACCAGGTTCCGGCAAACAAGCAGGTCCACGTCGTGCTCGACAACTACGCGACCCACAAACACCCCAAGGTCATCGAGTGGCTTGGGCGGCATAAGCGCTTCACCTTCCACTTCACGCCGACATCGGCGTCATGGATCAACGCAGTCGAGGGCTTCTTCGCCAAGCTCACCAACCGCCGACTCAAGCGCGGCGTGTTCCACTCTATTGTCGCCCTCCAGGCCGCCATCAATTGCTTTGTCAAAGAGGCAAATCAGAACCCCAAGCCCTTCCGATGGACCAAGGCCCCAGACGACATCATCGCCGCTGTCCGCCGAGGGCACCAAGCGTTAGATTCGCACCACTAGCTGCGCCATCACTCTCATGTAATGCGAGGCAATCCGATGAACGGATACTTTGCGTAAACACAAGCATACAGATCTTTCCGGGTCCGCTAGTTCGGAACAGGAACCTTAAAGGTGTTGAGGAGCGATGAGATGGTTATGTAGTGGCCGGCGAGTTGGATGATGTCTACAATCCCTTGCGATCCAAAGGCAGTTTCGATTTCCGTGTAGAGGTTATCGTCTATCTCGTGTTCGGCCGTCAGCTTTGTCGTAAAGCGCTGCGCGAGCTGTTCCTTGTCGCTTAGGTCGGTGGCTGGATTGCCATTGCAGAGCGCTTCCACTGCCGCGTCTGGCATTCCAATCGTGCGGGCCAGCGCAGCATGGGCGTAACGCTCATAATCACATTTCCACACCGCAACGACCGAGAGAATGACAACCTGCCGTTCGCGGTTCGTGAGCGTTGTGTGCTCCTGCTCGACATCTTCCCAGTTCAGGAACCATTCCGTAATCTCGGGGCTGAACATAAACCCGTTGAATGGGCCGATCATCTTGCCGTCAGACGTCTGCGCTTTGAAGCCGGACTTCTTCGCCCAAGGCACGGCCTTGGAATTCATCAGGTCGTAGGTTTCCTTCCGAGCCCCGGTCAGTTCTTTGGGATCCAGAAGCGCCACGCGGCCGCCAAGGCCGTGAGATTGCACAGTCATCGTCTCGTCCTTCCCTACTGATCGAGGCCGACGGCATTAGACGGCACATCGAACGCCATGAGCGTCAACGACACGCCGGTGAACCAGCCCATCAGCACGGTGACGTCCACGATGCCCGCAACGCCCAGCAGATCTTTCGCACGCCGGTACATACCGTGCGGCACGACACGCGGTTGGGCCAGGGCCGATGCGAGTTCGTACACCACTTGCTGGCGGGGATCCTCGAACGAGGTCGGCAGCCCGGCGATCAACGCCTCGACCTTCTCCGGTGGCAGATGGCCGGCATCTTCGGCGATCTTCTCATGCTCGTAATTCGAATAGGCGGCCAGCCAACGGCTGTTGATAATATTGGTGACGATCTCGATCTCGGGCTTCCTCAGCGTCGACTCGGTCTGGTAGTACTTGCCCGTGGGCACGATCGTCTTCGACAGGATCGGGTTCGCCAACCAGATCTTGTGTGGACCTGGCACCTGCCCGCGCAGCTTCATCGTAAAGTCGTACGCATCTTTCATGTTGGCCGGCATCTTGTCGACCGAGGTTTCCTCATATCGACCGAAGGTTCCAAAGTCGGAGGGTTCAGACATGGTGCAGTGCCTTGCGTAGTGACGGGGGAATATTGCTCCGGTTGGTCCGAGCGCTCTTCCGTAATCCAACTGTGACTTTTGCTTTCTGCTCGCGCCGTGCTTGCCGATGCGACATGTTCTGACGGTTACGACCGGCGCGCGATGCGCCAGGCTCGTGGGCTTAATCCCGTCACCTTGCGGAACATGGTCGCGAAATGGCTTGGTTGACCAAAACCGCACCGCAGCCCGACCTCAATAACTGATAAATCGGTGTGCTCCAGTAAATCGCGAGCCTCTTCGATTCGGATACCGATCAGAAATTCGTGAGGAGGTTGGCCCGCTGCATCACGGAATGCACACGCGAAGCGCGACGGACTCAGCCCGCTAAGGTTTGCGAGTTGGACGAGTGGCAGAGCCTCGTCCATGTGCGCTCGCATGTATTCGACGACGCGTCGCAGGCGTGCGCCGGATATTCTGGGAGGCATTTCCGGTTCCCGTGGCGCCAGGTTGGAATGGCGGCGTAGGAGATGCACCACCAGCGCGCGGGCTAGCGTTTCGGTCATCAGACGTGTGCCGGGCGTTGCCGTCTCGGCCTCGGCCAGAAGCAGCCGTATGATGGAATCGGCCATCGGATCGGGAGCGGCGAAACTCGGGACGAGAACGACTTGGGCCGGACTTGAACTGAATAGTTCTTCCGCTACCCCGGCCACAAGTCTAGGGGCGAGATGAACGAGGACTACTTCCGGATGCCCTTTAAGGATGCGGTGAACCGGTTGAAGGGCTGGGGTAATGGTCACCTGACCAGGGCCTGTCCATCGCCGCTCATGAGGTTTGGTGCCGCTGACGTTCTCGATCAGGACTGGCCCCACGAGGTGATCAACGACGAGGTTGTCACGCAGCCCCGGCACATTGATCGTACTTGGGGGGTGCCGAAAATGCTGGAGGACAATGTCTTGCCATCCATCCTCGGAACTCGACAATACGGGCCTGCTTGGCAGCCACTCGGGAAGACTCGCGGGTGTCAACATCTGGGCGCCCTCGTGTAGGTCGGTGGAAGTTGGCATCGTCTTTCCTTCCCCGGGCGATAGTGCTGCTGGCGGTTACGGTAGTTCTCGATTGTCGTGCAGGCAAGGTTTGTATCGGGCGGATTGATGCACGCCGGTCCCAATCGCCCCTAAAAGTCCGGGTTGGGCATGGGTTGCATGCCTCTATGCCTACGGGCCGACCCCCGCAGCATCCGCCAAGGCATGTTGCAGAATGACGCGTCCGCTTGGCCAAAGGCGCCCACATCGCGCTCAGCATCATGACATCTACCTGAACGATCCCGGTCTTGTCGTTCTGTGCAATCCCTTTGGCGCGAGAGCTGACAGAACCCGCCGGGAAAACTGGTTAGGACCTCCGAAAGGAGCCAAAGTTTAGAGCGATAATACTAGAGTTTCGAGACAAAGTCGACGACCGTCGATACCTTATCCAGCTCCATGTTCTTTGAGTATTGGTGGAAGGCCTTCATGAACGGCTCGTGGGTCCATAGCCGAAGGCGGAAGAACGGTGTGGTCTGCAGAATAACGGTCGCATCTCCCTCGCGTAGCCGTTTCCGATCGTCTTCGTGCAGGTGCGGCTCATCGACCGGGAACGCCGCTCCGAGATCGTCCGTGCCTTCGAGATACCGCGCGAAGCAGGCAATCAGAAACGCTTCCCGATCGATGCATCCACCGTCGCTGGCAAGCCCCATGATGGTCGTCGAGTGGAAAGTCGGGATGCGTGACGCACCGTCGTTGACGATCCTGAGCAATTGATCCGCCAAGGCCGGGTTGCTGAACCGACGCAGGACGGAGTCTCCGTAGTCACGCAGCGACACGCCGGGAGGTGAATCGAGCCGTGGAATCACGTCGCGTTCGATGAACATGGCGAGTAGACGGCGCAGCCTGTCGTCCGCCAGCGCCTGATGCACTTCCCTGTAGCCGCACAAGACCGCAGGATACGCGAGCATCACGTGGCTGGCGTTCAGGATGCGACCCTTGATCGCCTCGAACGCGGCGACATCGGGTCGAAGCTCGACGCCCACCTCCTCCCATCTCGGACGTCCTGCGACGAACTTGTCCTCGATCACCCACTGCAAATGCGACTCGCTGAAAACGGGGATGAGGTCGTTCACCCCACTCGATGCGTTCAACCTTGCCCGCGTCTCGGAGGTGACGCGCGGCGCGATCCTGTCGACCATGCTGTTCGGGAAACTGACGTTCTGCTCGATCCACCCGACGAGGTCCGCTGCTCTTGCCTCGGCAAAGCCAAGGATCGAGCGCCGGGCAGTGTCCCCGTTGCCTCGAAGGTTGTCGCAGGACAAGATGGTGACGGGTCCGGCCCCTGAGCGCTTCCGCCTCCAGAAGGCTTCCACGACGTAACCGAACGCCGTACGGGGAATGCCGTCGGCGAGTTCCTCGACGATTGCCGGGTTGGTGAGGTCGAACCGTCCCGTGATCTCGTCGATATTGTAGCCGCCTTCCGTGATCGTGAGGGAGATGATCCTCGTATCGGGATCGGCTAGCCTCGCCAAAGCCGCTTCCGGCTCAGCCGGCGCGTGCAGGTATTCAATCATGGCACCGACCACACGCGTCGAACTCCCACCGTCCGCGGCAACCTCGGTGACGGTGTAGAGGCAGTCCTGCTTCCTGTAGGCAGCCCACTTCGAGCGGGCTTCCTCACCGTCGACCAGTTCTATCCCGCAGATCCCCCAATCGTCGCCATAGCCGGCCGCAAGGCACCGGTCGAGGTAGACGGCCTGATGCACGCGATGGAAATTGCCTGGGCCGATATGCGCGATGCGGGGCTTGAGCAGCGCTCTGTCGTATCGAGGGACCACGACAGGATCCTGGAACGACGAGAGGGTTGCCAACGACAACGGTTCGATCACTGCGGTGGCGCCCTGAACTCGGCCCCGACAGGGTCCTTGATCGTCCGTTCCAGGATGGCGTCGATCTCAAGAAAATCCTCGGCGCTCAACGACTGGCCATCACCGTCCCAGCTCAGGCCGACTTTGGTGGCGATCACCACCTCGTCGCGGCGTCCAGCCAGGGCCTCGCCGACAAGCGTCTCCGAGTGGCCGAACCCGTACACCGGAGCGGCGTCGATCAGGTCGACCCCGAGATCCAGCGCGCTTCGGTTGGTGTCGACGGCGTTGCGGTCGTCTGGGCCGCTCCACAACCATCCGCCAATCGCCCACGTCCCGAGTGCCACCCGAAAAACAGACTGGGAAATCCCGGGTATCATGATCGTATCCTGATCCATAGGATCCTCCGTGCCGCCAAGGGTCGGCGTTCGTTGATTTGCTTCAAGCGCCGGGCAAGCTCCGCCAGCCCCAGTTGTTTGCGAGGGCGAGGCAGCTTTTCCAACTCTTGACGCCTTCCGTGGTCGAGACCTTCCGAAGGGAGGCTGCTGCCACGGCATGGCCAAGCTTGAGGGAGTCCTGCAGCGGCCAGTCCTCGTGCACCCCGTAGAGGATGCCCGCCGCAAAGGCATCGCCGGCGCCGTTCGCCCCCGCGATCGCCGATATGGGTACCGCCACGGCTGCCTGGACCTGCGCCGGCCCACCACGTGGAACGGCTACCGCGCCGGCTGGGCTGTGCACGACGACGATGTCCATGCTGCCTTGCTCGAGAACGGCGGCGGCGGCTTGCACGCAGGCCTGCAGATCGGTCACGCCGTCAGATACCGTCGCGCGCAAAGTCAGGGCGCCAATCTCGGCGTCGTTGACGACGAGCATGTCTAGATGAGCCAAGCAGGGCAGGACGATCTGCCGCAGCCGATCGCTCCCTAGACTGACGAGCTCCAGGTTCGTGCGGATTCCGGCCGCCTTGGCGGCACGGAGGATCGTCACCCAGCCGTTGCCGTCCGGCCCGGCGTCATCGTCAAGCCGGCGATGGCAACCCGGCAGGCCCAGGTGCAGTAGTTTCCCCCTGGTCGCCTGGAAATCGAAATGGGTCGGATCGAGCAGCGCGGCAACGCCGGGACGTTGGATGTGCGTACGGCGCTTGCTTGCGGTTGAGACGAACGCGTCGCTGATGTGGGTCGGCTCGCCCGGGATGACGTGCATCTGGCGGCAAGCGACGGCATTGCGCTCCGCCAGATCCCTTAACCAGCGACCGTTATCGTCGTCACCAACGACGGCGATCGTCTCGATGGGCAGGTCGGAATCCAGCGCACGGATATCCAGGGCAAGGTTGCACGCGGAGCCGCCACCCTCCTGGCTCTCGCTCCCATATTCGGCGATGCCATCCTCGGCCGGCCAAGCGTCGACGACCTTGTTGGTGTCGACGCACCAGGTCCCGGCCGTGATGACGCCCCGCCGCCCTGACGTCACGTACGCGCTTCCAGCAACGGTGCGGACGTGATCCGGAGGTCATCATCAAGCGATCGGGTGGGCCTCACCCCTAGCTTCTGCAGCTGGCCATGGTAGGCGTGCACGGCCTCTTCTGGATCGATGGCGCCATCGGTCACGGTGCGCATCAGCGCGATCAGCTCGAGTGGGCTCTCAGCGAGGTTTATCTTCCTGCCGAACAGTGCAACGCGCGCACCGAACCGCTCGGCCTGGAACAGCAGCTCGAAGCAGTCACGGGTCGTTCCTGCGCTCCCTCCCAGGACGCCGACCACGACGCCCGGATCATAACCGGTCAATTCTTCCAGGGCTTTCGGCCCGTTGTAGACGACCTTGAGGAACTGGGGCCGGTCAGCCTCTACGATCCCCGCAAGGGTCCGTATGATCGAGTCATTGACGAATTGAGGAACGACCTCCGCGGGCATGCGGGGGTCGACGTTTGGGTTGAACACCTCGAGGAAGTATTTGAAGCCAATTGCAGCCGCGTCGCGCCTGAAGCTTGAGAAGGCTTCCAGCGACGCGTAATCGCGGTCGATGTCGTTGTTGAAGGTGATCGAGTACAGCCCAAGGTCAACCGCACTCTCTCTCGTCGCATCCAGTGGACGACGCAGCCGGTCCAGTGACGCGCTACGGAAAGGCCGTGAGGCGTGGGACGGATAATCCGCTCCGCGAATGGCTGCCCAGATGTCGGTGGTGTCATTGACACGGACTGCCCGTGCAACACTCGTATTGTGGAATACGCCGCGACGAGTAAGCGTTTCCATATTTGATGCCGACGCGAGGAGAATGTCGACCACGTTTTGCTCTACTAGAGCAACGATGTTCTTGAGGAACTCGTCTCGTGTGTAGGGGCGGTCTGCGTCTCCGTTCTGGCCGCGCTTTACCCCGGTCGTCATCGTGCCACCAGCCATGTCGCTGTCCTTGGCATCAGCGATGATAAAGTCTTGTTTCCGGTACTTATCTGACTTTATCGCTGCAAGTTTCTCGGCGTATCGCGTCATTGTTCCAAGTCCCCATCATGGTGCAATCCGTCGACCAATAGGGACGGAATTGCTGAGCAAGTCGTAAGTAGAGGGAGGAAGTGAACCGAGCCGCGTGACTAGGTTGCAGCTACCGCAGTTCTGGCCATCGCAGATTCCAAGAGCATTAGGCAAGGTGGCGAACGACCAGCTTTCCAAAATGACTGGCGCTCCGGAGCCTCGCGTAGGCACCCTCGGCGTCACCGAAATCGAAGACTCGATCGATCTGAGGCTTGATACCGGTGTTCATCAACGCTCGCAGCGTCGTAACGGGACCGACGTAGATTCCTTGAAGCGTGATACGCTTCTTGAGTATGCTGTTCGTGTCGATTGGTCCCGAGAAACCGCTGAGGACGCCCATGAGCGACACCCGTCCGCCGTGGCGGGTCGCTCGCAACGTGCTATCCAAGGTGGCCGGACCGGCAACGTCTACTGCAGCATCGACCCCCACACCGTCTGTCAGCTCGAGAACACGTGCCGCCCAGTCCGGATCGGTCTTGTAGTTGATCAGGTGATCCGCACCCAAAGCACGGGCGCGCTCGAGTTTCTCATCAGAACTGGATGTCAGGATCACCCGAGCGCCCGCCAACTTGGCAAGCTGTAGTGAGAATACGGACACGCCGCCGGTCCCGAGGAGCAGGAGGGTCTCACCTGGCTGAAATGGACGTCGCTCGAACAAGGCGGACCAGGCGGTGACGCCCGCGCAAGGTAGAGTAGCGGCTTCCTCGAACGACATCGACTCTGGCATCGGCACGACGCTTGTCGCGGGGATTGCGATCGCGTCCGCTAGCACCCCATCCACGCCAGCCCCCCCAAGCGCCGTGGACTGCTTCCGTTCGCTGAAATCTCCCTCGGTCCAACCCGGCATGAACCCGATCGCGACGCGATCTCCAACCTTGATGCCTTGAACTCCGGCACCGAGCTCGGCGACAACGCCGGCACCGTCAGAAAGCGGGATCAACCCGGCTTCATTCTGAGCAACGATCAGGTCGCGATAGTTAAGAGATGCGGCTCTGAGAGCGACGACGACCTCGCCAGCATTGGGAATCGGGCTAGGTCCGTCCGCCAGCGTTAGTACAGGCTCGCTCGTGCCCGTCAGCCTGTAGCACCGCATTGACCGTATCTCCTTGCCAGAACACCTACTCTAGCGGCAAAATGCATCGAGACCGAGTACGTACAAGTTAGACATGTAGTATCATGGATGATAGTGCCTCACGGCGACCGCGGCGTTCCGCTGGGCGTACAGGCTGCGCCGTAGAGGCGACCCTCTCGGTGATTAGCGGCCTATGGAAACCGGTGCTGCTGTTTCACTTGTTGGAAGGCAAGTTGCGGTTTAACGCCCTTTGCGAGTGTGTTGTACCGATCGGGTGGTAGGCGCGGGGTGCCGGCACGTCCTTTCAGTTGTTACGGAAGTCGGACGTAATCCGGACGCCCGAGTTCGATCATGCGGTTCATTGCACTGACGGCAATCGCAACCTCGGTCGCTCGACGCCGATCGGTGCGGGATTGAAGGCCATCTCCGATGACCCGCTTGAAGCGGCTGATGTCGGCTTCAACCAGGGCCCGCCAGTTGTAGCCGGAGGCCTTCTGCCAAGCCATGCGGCCACGCTCGGCAATGATCTGCAAGTGGCGGTCGCGCATGGTCGGTGCCGTCTGGGCTGTGTCGCTCAGTACAGCGCTGGAACGTGGTGGGAGGATGACGGCCGCTCCGGGATGACGTGCAGCGAACTCGCGGTAGACGCCGTCCTGGTCGTAAGCACCGTCTGCGGTGAACGACGCAACCGGTCCATCCACCTGATCGAGCAAGGCTGTGACCTGGGAGGCATCGTCGACGTCGCTCCTGGTGACCGTCGCCGCCGCGATCCGTCCGCTGTCGGCGTCCACGGCGATGTGGAGCTTGCGCCAGGAGCGCCGTGTCTTGGTGCCGTGCTTCTCGAGCAGCCATTCGCCGGAACCGCAGAGCTTCAGCCCCGTACTGTCCACCAGCAGGTGTACGGAACCGGAGCCCGGCCGCAAACGAACGATGTCCAGCGTCTCGGCCCGGCGGCTCAAGGTGGCGTGATCCGGAACCTTGAGATCGAGACCAAGCAGGGCGATTATGGAGCCGATCAGCCCTTCGGTCTGCCGCAGGGCCAGGCGGAAGACTGCTCTCAACGTCAGCGCCGTCGCGATCGCTAGCTCCGAATAACGCCGCTGGCCGCCTCGCGTCGTTCGTGGTTCAGCTTTCCATGTCGCAATCGCCGCGTCGGTAAACCACACGGTCAGGCTGCCGCGCTGCCGCAGGGCGGCATCGTAGGCGGCAGAATTCGTGGCACGGTGACGCTGCCTTGGGATGTGGTGGCGACGCTCGGCGTTGGCTTTGAACGGCACGACAACCCACTCCAGACAGTGACCGGGAAACCCCACGCCATCCTACCTCAGGCCACAATGTCATGGTCCATGCACCACACTCC
>JAABUJ010004121.1_pt1 | contig 15574 bp, 14 predicted proteins | sample 5559131 | NCBI WGS metagenome assembly JAABUJ01 (sample SAMN10711875, study PRJNA513366) | rock metagenome | isolation source: Antarctica rocks | place: Antarctica: Victoria Land, Mt New Zealand nord | collected 2016-01-07 | reverse complement strand
AATAGAAAGCTGATCTTCAGAGACTAAAGATGTAAGATAAAGAATAATTAAATAGATTTTTAATTATTAATTAAAGATTTTTCAATGAGAAATCTCTTCATTGATACTTAATATTTGCTATACATAATAATTTTTGAATAATATCTATCATGATTGATATTGTAAGAAATTCATTTTACATTCAGATACATGTTCTGTCACATGACTACAATCTTGTATATACTAATTTTGAAACTCTCACAACACATTATCATCAACACATCACTCAAAGTACAATAAAGTATCATTTATTTGCTTAACTTACTACAATAACTCAACATTATGTCTTTATACAGCTCATCATTCAGTCAGATCTTGAGCAAATCAGAAAGATTATTTTTAAATGTTTTTAGTGACAGAACTAAGTCATCTCAATTAAGTCAATCTTGTTCTTTAACTCTTGCAGACACTTCAAATTCAAAGTATGTTCTTTAAAGATCTGTAACAAAGTGAGAGTTTCAAGACTGATGAGAAACAACTGTATGAAGTCAGAACACAGACATTAAGATTAAGAATCATGTTTAAATGACATGAAACAGTTCAGCTCACTCAGCAGAGGTCTGGCAGTTCTTTGCTGAAGTAGCTAGCAAACATGATGAAAGATTAGATGTAATGTGTGTTAACTGTCACAATATTATGAATCATTCAGCATCAGAAAATGATGAAACAATCATCATAAAACATTATCTGAAAAGCAGCAGTTGCTGAAAGATAAAATCAGCATTAAGAAGACAGATTTCAATCTTTGAAGTAATGAACTCAAAGATATGCTATAATTTTCAATTATAATGCTCTAATATAACACTCACTGTTTGACAGACAGCTTAAAAAATCATTATTAAATCATTTAACTTTATTCTTAAAGTCTTTGATCAGCAGATTCTTCAATTCATTATAGCACTCAATATATTCTTTTATGCTATTAAGCATGTAAAGTTTCAAAAGCTCATCTAAATGTGTTGTGTCAATATTAAGATTTCAGATCAAAGCAAGATTGCATAACTTCTTAAGCATTGTGCTGTGAATGTTTAAAAAGATGTGCTTGCAGAGCTTAAGACACAGATTAAAGTCTTTATTACATTTAATGAATAAAGCAGTTCAAATCATCTTGCATTTCTAGACATTACTGCATACTTTATTGATGCTGAGTAAAAGTACACAGAGATACTTTTAGTCTTCAGAGAACTAAAAAGTCAATATAATGATGAAAATCTTGCTGAGTATGTTCTTAAGATGTTGAAGAAGTGAAATCTGGCACATTAATTGCTGATAGTTACAGCAGACAATGCATTCAACAATTATACATTATAATGTCATCTGAGTCAGCTTCTGAGTCAAAAGAATATCATCTAAAGTGATGAAACTGAAATCATAAACTGCATAGTACATGTGATTCAGCTTGTAGTCAGTCAGCTACTTACATATCTGAAAGTGAATACAAAGAATGATTAGCTCATCACTACATTTAATGATGATGAGCTATAAAATTTCACAATTGACAAAGACTACTTCTTTGACATCATACTGAAAAAGATTAATATATCTTTTATAATGCTTTATTATAATGCTCATATCTGTTGAATTAATATTTTAACAAAAGTCTTATATAGATTTAATTATTAACTATTGTCATTATGACATCATCATAGTGTCTAGAGTTGTTCAAAGATTTGCAGAAGACAAATTCATGAAATATGATTGAGAATGTAAGAATTTGATGAAACTCTTCATACAATATGCTGAGTTGAGCATATGAGCTATAAACTGAACTTTCTTAATGAATAGAATGTCTGACTTTGACAATAAGCAGAATGAAACTTCTTAGATGCAATACAAAAGAGTGACAGTATATTAAATATATGCTGCATCTTCTGAAGCACTTCAAGAACTAAACAGAGACAATAAGTGCTATCAGTGAGTTAACAATTTATAAGCTGTAATATATATACAATGATTTATTTGATCATCTTGAAAAACAGAATGAAGTAATTAGAAAGTTTGAATTGTTCTTTAGTGCTGAGCTGCAGAATGTCATTAATGCATTAAAAAAGAAACTGACTCAGTACTATAAAAAGATAAAAGTCAATCAAGAATTGTTCTGTAATCTTGATGTCATATTGAATTCATGCAATAAGCTTAACATGTACAATGTAGAATATTCTCAGTTCTCAATAAATATTACATAGCAAGACTGACATATTGTTTCAATAAAGAGAAGACTGAGAAGATCTATGTTCAAAATATGAATTTAAGTTTCAACAATATTACAGAGTTAACTATTAGCACTTGAAGAAAGAATCACTAGATGATGATTTGAGAATTCTTGACTTAAAGAAGAAGAAGATGATAGCAATGATGAGTTACATAAAAAATGTGAAAAAGCATCAAGACACATCTATGACAAAAGAAGTCTCAGATTATCTGCAAAAGTCTTCAGTGTTAGATGTGAACATTTTAATACTTGATTATTGAAAGCTGATGAAGAACTTAAAATCAGCAATGATACAATTTATAAAAGATATACTTGCAATTTCTGCAGCAGATATTGAAGTCAAATGCTTGTTCAACATGACTTAAGATGTGATTACATATCATCAAAATTAACTGAATTCAGACATTATTGAGAACATTATGCTGATTAAATATCATGATATGTTCACTCTTTCAGCAGAAGTGATAGAAATAATTAAAGAGAGATCTGCATTGACAATGATTGTTGATAGTGATGAAAAAGATTCATCAGTAAATAAGCTAAATTCAACAGCAACTAAATCATATACAGAGCTTCTATCAGATCACTACTTCAGTGATAATAATCTTTATGATGATAATAATTATGAGAACAACATTAACTTCAGACTTTGTGATCATGATTAAGATAAGAACATTGACTCAAGACTTAACAACAATGATTATGATTAAACTTTAAACACAGAAGCAATACAATTAAGCATTATAAATATCTTGAACAGCACACACTCAGAATATATAATCATTGATGATGATCATAGTTATGAGTCAAGAAAGATTAAAGATCACATGAATTCATTATCTGAAAGATTCATTACAGCAATTGATGCATCAGCTACTAAGATCATCAATGATGATTTAATAATCATTGATCTCAGTCTTCAAATCATTTACTTAAATAACTCTGCTCAGAATACATTGACTGTCAATACATACACAGTCTTAAATACAACACAACATTGATCAAGAGAGAAAAGTCTTCTTCATTAATAAAGTAGAAAATTGTCAAAAGCACTGCACTTACACTTAAAAGCACAGATATAGTACATTAAGTTCTTAACTGCTTCAGTATTACAATTTCACAAAAGACAGAATCTTTTATCTATTGATATTATTAATGATTATTTAAAGTCAAGAGAAATTCATTCTTTCTTATCTGAAGATAATGTTGATATTCATCAATTCAAGTGTCAGCAATCTCAATAAACATATACTTAATATAATTTTTAATTTGAACATCAGATCTCTTTACTCTTTCTATTCAGTTTATGAACACTTCAATTTCCTTAAATTGCTTGTGATAAGCATAAGTTACATGCAAGCTAATATTATTGAGTGAAGTATTAGAATTGAATGTACTCAGATGTAGAAAACAATGTTTAAGAGTCTTTAAAAACATTTAGCTTTGCTTAAAGCATCAGAATTCATTTTGATTCTCTGTATCTTCATTAACATTATTATTATCATCATTATAATGATCTTCATTCTTCTTATCATTATTCTGTATCTTCACTGAGTCTTCTGCCTCTTGATCTGCATCATCAATGAAGATTAAAGCTTGTGATGTTGACAGTTAATCTTTGTTGTTGATCTTAATTTATAAATATAGTTAATCAGCAAGAAGCTAATAGACAATTGTAAAGAGCATTACAATAAAGTGATATAATCATATCTGATCAATTTGTATCTCAACTTCATCACTCTTTAACATTGAAGTAGCAGTCTATGAAGTTCAAAATTTAGTTAAATCTCTGATAGATAAACAGTGCAGAATTAATATATTTTGTTTTCTTTTAATACTGTCTTTCTAATATCTGTGTGCACAAGTTCATCAGATTTGAGAAAGATGCACTCATCATTAATATTTTTATTTAGCATTACTCAGACAGAAAAAGTTACTGTAACTTTGTTCTCATTATTACTTAGCATCATCTCTGCTTCTTCATTTTTATCTGCAGAGACATTGAACACTGTTGAGAGCTGATAACTATAGAATGAAACAACATTAACTTTTGTCTTCAGACTCATTATAAAGAAATGTTAAAAATATAATACACATTAATGATTCTTCTTGTCTGTTATGTGCTCTGAATTAAGTATGCTGCTATTAAAAATCTGCATAGCAAGATTTAAATTCTCATCTTCAGCTGTAGTAAGTTGTTTGTAGCTGTTGAATTGAATAATTTATTCTTAATGTTTAACTACTTCATCTAAACAGTTATCTCAACAGCTTTGAATATACTTGCCTGCTTTTTCAATTTAATCATATCAGCACAGACTAAATGTCAAATAAAGTTGATATATCTCTTCTTTAATTATTGAGAAAGCACTCTTTACTTTAAGAAGCTTACACAAAGCTTGTGTTTTTTTAGCAGCTATAATTAAGTTGTTTTGCTGAGCAGTATCTTCATTCTTCTTTTGCTCAGTCATTACATTCTAATTTGTAAGAAAGATCACTACAAATGAAGTTAAAGTCTGATACAGAACACTACAATCATTTATTAATATTCATTATGCTCATTTTCTGCATATCTCTTAGCAACAATTTTCTTTCTTGCCTTGACTGCATATTTCATTCTTTAAATTCTCATCTTGAGCTTTTTGTATTCTGAATTATGTTTAAGATCTATATTCAATCTGTTCATTGTCATATCATTCTGCTCTTAAGCCTCTTCAATATCAGCATTTGTGAATGTATTAATTACTGAAGAATGTGATGAAGTCAATTTCTGAGTGATATCAAAACATAAAGAACTTAATAAAAGAATAAATGAAGAGCTTTTAAGTTCTTGAATATGATCTAATCTCTGATTTAGTACACACTTTGTGCATTATAATTGAGCATTATAATAAGTGAAGTTATGTACTAGATTTTGAGTCAAAAGAAGTGAAAGAAGCAGCTGAAGTACTTTGAGACAGTGCAGCATTGAGTGTGAATTCAGAGTAATTAATGAGTGCTTTCATTCTTTTTTATTGATCAGCAAAGCCTTCTTTCTTCAGACATGCAGCAATGTCTGAGATAGATAAATTAATTTCATTGATCTTTTTCTTTTTCTTTTTCTCAGATTGAGATGAAGAGTCTAATGTATCAATAGAATGTGTTCTTTTGCTGATGAGTTGATCTCATTCAGTGATGAGAAATGTGAAGTTTAATGCTTTTATTATGTTGATGAGTTGATCTAATTCAGTGATGAGAGATATGAAGCCTGATATTCTTACTACATTGATGAAGATAATCTTTGCACTCAGTTTTCTCTGTTTTAATGATGTATCTCTAAAATGAAAGTCAGCATCATATCTCTTCATTACTTACTTTACTTACATGATGCAGAAAGAAAATATAAAAAGCTTAATACAAAAAGTAAGATGTTCTGTAGAAAGAAAATGTAGAAAGTGTTGTGTTAAAGATAAATGAACTTGCTAAGTCTCTATACTATCATTTGTTTACATGAATGCTGTGTTTTTGTTATCAGTGAATTTGTAGATAACTAAGATCAATTTAAATTAAGCTGCACAATTATTTAGATTTATTGATTCATAATCATTTCTTCTTAAGCTACTATCTGAAAAATTCAAAGCAATAAATACAATTTGTAAAGTGTAATATCTCAATCATGTTAGTTGCAATTTCTTTACTAAGTATAGATCTTCTCACAGTAAAGAAACTGACATTAGAATTATGTTGTATAGCATGACAGAGTCACAACAAAAGTCAAAGTTACAAAGAAATATTAAGCAGACTCTAAAGCTTGTGAATTTGACAACATAAGATTCATTAAAGAGAACAGAATATGAATTACAGATGAAGATTTATGAGATAGAATTAAGTTTATGAAATGAAAGCAAAGAACAGACTGTCAAGCATGACATCTTTAAAGAAGAAAATTGAATCATTAATAATTCTTTTTCTTTCAAATCAGTTTCTGCACAAAAAGAGTCAAGTGAGTCATATGATTGCATCATTAAATTAAATTAAAATGCTCAATTCTAACACTCTCTGATCAGCTCATACAATGCAGCAGCAGCAGTATTGACAGAAGCTGCATTCTTTCACTTTAAATTCAGAATTCTTCTCACTACTGATTGAAGAGATTTCTAATCAGTACAATGACAGCTTAAAGTGAAATCAGTCAGTCATTATGAATTTGCAGAAGACAAGTGAGACATATCTTTGTACATTTTTTGAAAGTATAAGCTCTTGCATATTGAGGATCTCTTTCATGACTTATTTGTGATATAGTTGCTGAGCTACATAAGAAAGAAAATCTGATGACATCAGAGAAATTGTAAAAGATGAAAGCAATCTTTTATACATTGCAGACTTATTAAAAAGATAGAGTGTACTAGTCAATGTATTTTTGCTCTGTAGAGAATGAGTGATCTGATAATTAAGTTAATAATGCTCACATATAATGCTTGTAAAGCAGACATGTAGTTAAACAAGAAGAGTTGTATGCAATGTTAATTGAAAATGTTGCAATAGTAGCTGCTGCCAATATAAAGCTGCTTAATAACAGAAGCTAACTAATTCTGATTTAGTTCAGGCTGTCAAGAATAGTCTAACTTGATTCTGTCTGAAATCTGACTCTGTGCAGAGTCAGATTGAGTTGCAAAGTAGAGCTCAGTGAGTCAGGTTGAGTTCTAAAATCTGAGCCTGACTCAACCTGATGGCCACTCTAATTTGACCTAATAATTTAGATATAAATGCATATTGACATGTCTCTTTAATGAGACATTGATAAATCTAAGAATGAAACATCTGTCAAAGATTTTGTCAATACTCTTTTAGTTAAACAGACAAATTAATATAATAGCTATTTATGCAATTCTTAATCTGATATATTCATTCAATGAAATCAGCAAGATCAATATAATTATGATAACTGTAGTTAAGATAATTATGACTGTCAATCTTTCTCTTACTTATCATATCTGCTGTTAAGATATAACAATTTCTCATATTTACTCAGATCACAATGACAGTCTAATAATTAGTTACAACAGTTTCAATTTTATTCACAAGATGCTCTGTCAAACACTCAATTAAGCTTTAAGACATCTCTTTAAATCATCTCTGAAAATGAAAGATTGTCATCTGAGATAAACACATTAAATTAAAGATTTAAAAATCAGATTAAAAAACTGTTTAACTGCTTAAATAGAGATAATAAGCTCTCATGATGAGATAATTGTAATGAATACAGCAACTGAGTATACTTCACTTAAAAAGTAAATTCTTCTGAGAATGAATTTTCTGTTAATGATCAGACTGACTATTAAGAATTTGAGAATGTTTATTACAATGATATATATTAGAAAATTGATATGCTCAATATTCAGAAAGAAGAAGAGATCTATGAGTTAGATTAAAAGCAAGAACTGAAGAACAAAAAGAATAAAGAAGAAGCTATAAATGTGAGTTATATAACTAAAACATAGAATGACTGTCATAGCTATCATAAAATCTTTCTGTTCAACAACAAATTGCACAAGCATGTGTATGATGAGTGCAATGACAGAAAATTGATTAAACAGAAGCTCAATAAAACAATTTAAAAGATAAAACTTGTCAAATTGCTGAGATCTATGCTGATTAGATCTATAGCTAGCTCATTTTCTTATGTGTTTACTGATTATGATTTTCAGAACTGAAGATACATCACTGTCTTAGCAAAACTGATGCTCACAATAAAAGAAGAGTTAATCTGCCTTAACATAGACTGCATTATGAATCTAATTAACAGAAGCTTTCTAAAGAAACAGATTTTAGATATCTTGATTAAATGAATTTCATTATTCATTATGATTTAAGAATTGAGAACTGAAACTCACTGTTATGATAAATACATTATTTTAATCATCTATCTGCCTAACAATAATGATTGATTAGCAGTAATCATTAAAGAGATGCATATTGTTAATAATCTGAAGATCAAGATACTTATAGACATCAACATTCTTGTTTCAGAGAATATTTCTATCATGCTTTTAAGTAGAAAAGCAATTGTGAGTAATTGTGATGACATTGAACTATCACTAACAGTCATTACATAATTAATTGACTCAGTGCAAAAGACTATAATGACTTACAAAAATATGATTATACAGCTCAAAAGTTATACAAATATGCTAATAGTCAAGACTGCTCTATCTTAAAATTGTGATCTTCTGTTTAAGTCAGATTGTCACACAGAAAACACAGCAATATATATTTACATTATTGATTATACTTTATTGACAATATAAGTGTGAAATGACTTGAATGTGTCTCTTGTCATTTCACAAAAAACTTATCTTGATTATATTGTGAAATGTGAAGTTAACAGATATTGTCTAGTCAATTTACAGAATTCAGAACTTGCAGTCTTCACAATTAGAAAATGAGCAAATTAAATTAGAATGTGTTTTTAAAGTTTGTTAATCATAACAACAACATTTCATCTAAGAATGATGATTAGCTCTGAGAGAAAGATTATGTATAAAGTAATGATTTACAGATCTAATGCTGTAACAGCTTAAATTGCAATAGTTATGTATTTATATTCTCATCTTTGAACAGATTAAGACAACTTAATAAAGATTTTAAAGAAAGAATAAATGAATATTCTGTTCATTGACAATTGAAAGACTCAGTACAAGTTAAAACAAGTATATATATACTTAGTTGAGCAAAAGAACTGTAAAGTAATTGATATGATGTTTAACAAATTACAGATACAAGATTGCTTAAAGTAAACTATAAGCTTCATTTCTTTTATCTATTTCTGTTTCATGATATGAAAAAATTTATCAGATGAGACTCAAAAAGACAGAGTAGTAGTTGACATCTGAGCACTTAACAAAATCATTATGTTAAATATCTATTCAATATTGAGTCAGACTGACATTTTAACTGTAATTTAAGAAGTTAAATACATTTTCACAGTTAACTGCAGCTTCTTTTTCTATCAATAAAGAATAAAATAAACACATCAGTACTGTCTGATTGTTGTCTCACATTGAGATTAGAAAATCTTCAAGATTGTAGTTATAAGTTATTAAAACTCACTGATATATGTTTAATGAATGACTAATAAAATTCTACAACAACAGAGATTATATATCAGAATTTATGTTGATGATATTGTTATTTTCTTCAATACACTAAAAGAGCACTTAAATCATCTTCACAACATATTTAACATATTAAACAAAATGAGAATCTATCTTTCATCAAAGAAGTTCTATTTAATATACTTATTCATTTAGCTGTTAAGTCAACAGATAGATGCTTTGAATCTTATGACTTCAAAAGATAAGTTAATCACAATATTCAGAATTAAATTCTCTTTAAATCTGAGTCAGTTAGAAAAGTATCTCAGTTTAACTGACTATCTGCAACAATATATCTTACATTACACAGTTATTGTCAAGTCACTTCAGCAATGAAAGATCTTCTTAAATTAAGGTCTTCAAGCAAAAGAAACAAAAGAAAACATTAAAAAGCAAATAATCATTATTATTAAACTGAATAAGTCAATCTTAAAGAATCTAAATATCTTTCATTATCTTCAGTCTCTATTTTCTTAATCAATTATTCTGATGCATTTCTCATCAAAACAGCAACTCTACATTAATCTGAATGTATTCAAAGAATTTGACTTTAAAGCACATATATATTACTTAAAAGAGATTGCTGAAGACAGTACTTCAAAACAAAAATTTATGAAGTCTGTTCTGTTTTTAAGCAGACTGCTTCAAGATGTTGAAATATAATACTAATTAATAGAGCTTGAAGTGATAGGATTGATCTGAGTAGTTAAGAAGATTAGATATATGATAGAAGCAGCAGCAAAAAATGTAATTATTTATATTAATTATGTAATCTCAATAAGAATCAGTCATCAGTTCAGTTTAAATATCACTGTGATGAAGAAGCTTAACTTATATCTTATTCAGACATCTAAATATCTTCAGTGCTTTCATCTAAACATTCACTATAAGTCTGAAAAATTAAACATAATATTAGATGCTCTGTCTTAATTGCTTAGTGATAACAATATTTATAAGTGTTTAATCAATCAGAAAAATCAATCAGAAATGAACAACTTTATATTGAAAGTCTTGCAGATCAACTTAAGAATAGCTGTCTACATAAAGATCTTAATGAAGGTCTCAGATTAATTGTGACAGAATATTAAGCATAAATATGTTAAAGAATCAAAATGAGAATACATTTTACAGATATTAGAAAGAAACAATGTTTTAAGACTTGACATTGCAAGACTTTCATATGAAATAAGAGATAATCTTATATTCTACAAAGATCTTGAGAAAGAGTCTTATCTATATATATTAAAGAGTCTTTATGACAGAATGTTCAAGATAGCTTATGATGACATTGATTACTTAGAATATGCATAAATTCATAAAAGATTAACTGATTTGCTCTATTTTTATGATCTATTAAAGAATCTTTATGAGTACATACAATATTACTCACAATGTCAGCTCAGTCAAACATCACATTATAAGTCTTATGATGTCTTACAGTTAATAATTACATCTTCTTACTTTTTTCATACATTAATAATCAACTTTATTCTAATCTTATCATTATCAAAGTCAAATAAGTATAACATAATCATGTCAGTCACTGACAAATTCAGCAAAGCTATTACTCTTATATCTGATTGAGACATTATAATAATAAAAGATTAAACAATCACATTACTAAACTGTTTAGCACTGCTAAACTGAGATTTGTCTAGAGCAATTATATTAGATTAAGACTGCAAATTTTTGATAAATCTATGAAAAAAAGTATTTAAGCAACTCAAGATAGATTTGCTTTACTTAAGTGTTTATTATTCACAAACAGACAGTAGCTCAAAAGCAATTAACTAAATAGCTGAAATTGTACTTCAATACTGATTAATGACTTTAAAAGAGTCAGATCTCTAATCATTTATATTGATATGTTTATAAGTTGCTTTAAACAACTTAACTAAGTACAGTTTAATCAGACTCAGTCTTAATCAGATCATTTTTGATATACAAATGTACAAAGTTATGAATTTGCTCTGAATAGAAGAGCTTAATATAAAGTGAATAGACTTTAATTATAATGAAGAACAGATAAAAAAGAAGTCAGTTACTTTTATAATGATGAATCAGTACTGATTGATGCATATTGATGTTAAAGATGCAATAGTATACATCATTATAACAATGAAGTATTATTACAATTAAAAACATAAATCTCTTTACTTCAAAATGAAAGATTTGATAAATCTACATTTACACAAGAACTATATGCTACTCAGTCTAAAGAAAAAAAATAAGAAGCTGAGACAGCAATTTGTAAGTTTGCTGAAAGTCTTGAATTGTGTTGAAAAACTGATATATTGACTGAAATTATTACTGAGTTAATACATTCATGATGTTATATCAATAGCACATCTGAAATCAACTCATATCAATGACTCATATTGATGATCAAGATTATAAGAGTCAAAAGAAGTTATAGTGAATGATGAAAAGAAGTAAGAAATTGAAAAACTGCTATCTAAAAGAATGTATTAAAGAGACAGAGACATAACTATTAAATATTTAGTCTGTTGACTAGATTATAACTCAGAATTTGACAGCTAAGTCAATATTAAAGATTTAAGAAATGTTAAAAAGTTAATGTAACTGTATGAATTGAAACAAATGCCTGATGCATAACTATATAACAGCATTTCTTATTCAAGCAGTAAATTTTATATATGCTATCTAAATTCAAATGACAGATATCAGAAAAGTAAATAAACATTTAAAAATAAACAACATCATTACTCATTAAAACTTTTCTTAACTACTACTCATTACATCTTTTATGCAATTTTAGCACATCAATCATTTCTATAAGATGCATACAGCACTCATTCACTCTCTATATCATGAGACATCAAAATGATTAATTAAAAGAAAAACTCAAAGCTGATAAATCATAAATTATGATGTGACAATGAATCAGACAAAAAGATTGATATAGCTGAAGTAAGCAACATTTTTTAAATAGTATGAAGAGAATTAAAGTGACTGTTGAGTTTTTTTAAAGCTGGTTTTTTGCTTATTTTGCATGTCTTGTTAGTCATGAGCAATCATAGTGGCAGGAACTTCAAGAATTTGAACAAAACTTCAGTTGTATGCATTGAGCTTGAAAGCAATTCATTTTTTATGATTTTAGGCTCATTTTGTAGAGAATTGTGAGAGCTTTTCAATGATGTAAAAATTATCAAAATTACATAAGAAACAATGAAAATTACCTAATATTACAAGTTGAGTCAGGTTTCAAAGTTAAGCCTGATGAGTCAGGTCAGGTCCTAAAATCTGAGCCTGACTCAACCTAACAGCCACTCTAGAAGAGAATGAAAGCTCTACATTGAAATGTTAGATTACTTAGATAAATCATCATTAAATAGAATAAGACTTGATGACTATAATGTTTACATAATTATATGAAAGATGCAGAGAAACAAGAAAGATATAATGTGATCTGTAAACTTTAATCAGCAGAGAAATATTAGAGTCTTAAGAGCTAACTATGATAATGAGACTGTTATGATAAATAACATTAATGAGAACTGCTACATCATTTTTAAGAGCTATTATTAGTTATATAAAGAAGAGAGAAGAGAAGCAGATATAAAGATACATTACAGTATATATTAAATTAAAGATGACAATTTACTTCAATTTAACAATAAGATCATACATCTTAATTCACAATCAGTCTTTAAATCAAAGAAAATTGTTAAAGACAGCAAAGCAAGAACATTTATTACAAAAGCTGAACTGTTGAATTAAGTTAACTCATCACATTAAAACATTAATATAACTCTGTTTATCAAAACAGCATCATCATCATCATTAAACTCAGCTCTATTCATTATAATAGCATCATCATCTACATCAAATTTAGCAACAAAGCTCATTTTAAACTTCTTTACTTAATCAACACTGTCATCAAAGTCAACACTTTAAGATCTAATTATGTTTAATATCATCACTGTATTTACTGAAATGATCACATCATCATAAACAGCAATTAGCTTTAATGTCTTTACATTATTTATTATACTTTACACATCTAAATGAAAGACAGACAAAACAGAACTTAATGTTCTCTTAATGAATAAACAGTAACTGATGAATCTATTTATTTTAAGATTAGCTGCAGCATTAATTAAGTTATAATCTTTACTTACTGCAATTCTTATCATCAATGTATCTCTTCTACAAGTCATAATACAAAAATTACTTGATAGCTTTGCTTAACTAGATGTATATCTGAATAAATAAATGAAGATAGTGACTGAAATATGAAACTATATTGCTGAAGTAAAGAATTACATCATCATTTTAAAAGAAAAACTGAGCATCATTAAGAATTATGCAGCAGAGATTCAGAGCATCTTTGTGAAGATGATTAATATATTAGACTTCATTATTGAATATTTAAGAGAAAATGACAGAATGACAGATGCAGAGATGATTGAGATGACAGAAGATGAGTAAATAGCATTAAATATGAAGAATGAGAGAATCTTGATGAAGTGTAAGAACAAGAATGAACAAATGAAGTAACAGCTAAAGTAATATCAGAAGCTGATATCTTTTTTGTAATCAGCAACTTATTATGATATTGATGTCTTTCTTTTTCTTACTACATTAATTTGTCATTATAATCTTTTCTCACTTTCATTATTTCTTTTCATTTAGACATTTGTTCTTGCTTTATTCATCATTATAAAAAATTGCTTCTGTCTATCTACCCTTATGATGTCATAGTCAGACAACTATATAGCTGAGACTTCTTGCTTACTTAGCAAGACAGCTTTTTATCTCTTAACTTTACCTGACAGTAACAATTCTTCTGCTAAGAACTGTATAACAAAAAGAATTTTATTATAGTCATTGAAGAAGTTTTCAGAGATTAAGTGAAATGTTATTACAGTATTATGTATAAACTCAGTATGTTCATAAATAAACTTCTCATTATATGTAAATAAGTTCTTTAATCATTGAGTTCATTTTACTGAAAGTACATACAAAACTTTAAATGCATGTCACTTTATTGAACTTAAAGAATTAATGAAAGCATAAAAAAATTCTGTATGCAGTTTTTTCTTAGATAAGATTTAAGAATCTTTATTTCTCAGAAGTTTGTTGATTTCATTATGCATGTTAAATACTTGCAGTTCACAATTAATTTTCATAAGTCATCATCTTTTCTTATTATTGATCTGTTTAATTTCAATTAAATAGATCTATTCATTTAAATGTTAATTTTTCTTCTCTACAATCTAAATAGCAGTCTAAATCTCTACAGATTTCTGTTCTTCAAAGATCACTTAAGTCTCAATACAGTTAAAGAATAACTTTATTCTGTTTTGCTGACTTTTAATCTACATATTATAATGTAATGAATTGTCATTCTTTAAAAAGAAAGAGTTGTTAAAATTGTAAGTTCATGAGTTTCTTATCTATAAGAGACTGATGAGTAAGATATGTAATAATGTAAAACACTACATTATAACAGCTATTTAATGAAGTTTTAATGTTAAAATCTTGTATTGATAAAGATTAACAACTAAGAAACTTAAAAGATTTGTATGTAAAGACTGTCTATATAGTACTTTACTTATCAATCATTGTGTAAGAAGTTTGACTATAATTCAGTATGAGTGCATAGTGATATCATGACAAAATCTTAAGAATGCTTATCACTACATTAGAATCAAAAAAGATGACAAGTGAAAGACTGCATTTTATATATGCTACAGTCATTTTAAGAACATAATTATATTATTTAGACTGACTAATGTCTCAGTAACTTTTTAAATCTATATTAATTAGACATTAACTGAGCTAGTTAATGTCTTTTATGTAATATATCTAAATGATATTCTAATCTATTTCAGTTTTCTAAAAGAACATCAGAGTTATGTAAAACAAATTCTGAAGTGATTTTAACAATTTAAATTGTATGCAAATTTAAAGAAGTGCACTTTTTATATTATATAGATGAAATTTCTTAAGTTTATTATCTTCATTACTGATGTTTTGATGAATCAACAATGAGTTAAAATCATAAAAAAAATGATCAGTATCTAGAAGCTACTGTAAAATATAAATATTTCTAGAATTTGTAAACTTTTACTGTCACTTTATACAGAGATATTCTAAGATTACTGCTTCTTTAACTGATCTATTAAAAGACAGCAAGAACAGCAAGAAGATAGATGTCTTTGAGTAA
>JAABUJ010004120.1_pt1 | contig 15575 bp, 11 predicted proteins | sample 5559131 | NCBI WGS metagenome assembly JAABUJ01 (sample SAMN10711875, study PRJNA513366) | rock metagenome | isolation source: Antarctica rocks | place: Antarctica: Victoria Land, Mt New Zealand nord | collected 2016-01-07 | reverse complement strand
GAAATGTACGGCAGGGGGAAGTTTGACTTACTCCGCCGACGCGTGCTACTCGTGAGCTGAGAGGAACGGAGGTAGATAATAGGAGGTCTGGTAGTAGGGGCGGAGCACGGAATGTGTGCCAGAGCCGTCAAACAGGTCCCCATGTGGCGACGCGCCCGGCGTGAGGAGGTCGGACATGGCCGTGTACCGCACGGAATTGACGCCAGCGAGCTTCCTGCAGCGCAGCGCCTACGTCTTCCCGGACAAGACGGCGATCGTCTATGGCGCACGGCGCTACTCGTATCGCGCCTTCGCCGAGCGCGTGCAGCGCTTCGCGTCGCGCCTGCGTGCAGGCGGCCTGCGGAAGCACGACCGCGTCGCCGTCCTGTGCCCGAACACCCCGCCGCTGCTCGAAGCAAGCTTCGCCGTGCCCGCGGCCGGCGGCATCCTCGTCGCTCTCAACACGCGCCTGGCCCCTTCAGAAATCGGCTACATCGTGGAGCACTCCGGCGCGCGTGTCCTCTTCGTCGACGCCGCGCTCGCCGCGCTCGTGGCCCCGCTGGACCTCGCCGGCGTCGAGATCGTGCGCATCGCCGACACGGGCGGCTCCGGCGACCCCTATGAGGACTACCTAGCGGCCGGCTCGCCCGCTCCGCTGGAGAGCTGGCTGGAGGACGAGGAGGAACCGCTCTCGATCAACTACACGTCGGGCACGACGGCCCAGCCCAAGGGCGTCCTGTTCTCGCACCGCGGCGCCTACCTCAATGCCCTGGGTGAGGTGATCGAGGCGGGCTTGGGTTTCGACAGCGTCTACCTATGGACACTACCGATGTTCCACTGCAATGGCTGGTGCCTGCCCTGGGCGGTCAGCGCAGTCGCCGGCACGCACGTCTGCCTGCGCCGGGTTGAGCCCGATCAGATCTGGGAGTCGTTCGATGGCGAGGGCGTGACGCACTACAGTGGCGCTCCGACCGTGCACCTAGGAGTGGTCAACAGTCCGCGGGCCCACCGCCCCGCGCGGCCGGTGACCGCGATGGTCGCGGCCGCGCCGCCCGCTCCCACACTCCTGGCCCTGATGCGGGAGCTTAACCTGTCCCCGATCCACGTCTACGGCCTCACCGAGACCTATGGCCCGATCACCATCTGCGAGTGGCGCCGGGACTGGGACGCGCGCCCCCTCGGCGAGCAAGCGCGCCTGCTCGCCCGGCAGGGCCAGAGCTACGTGACGGCCGACCTGGTGCGCGTGGTCGACGCGGACATGCGCGATGTCCGCCAGGACGGCGAGACCATGGGCGAAGTAGTAATGCGTGGGAACAACGTCATGTTGGGCTATTTCGCGCAGCCCGAGGCCACGGCCGAGGCGTTCCGCGGCGGCTGGTTCCACTCCGGCGACCTGGGCGTCTGGCATCCCGACGGCTACATCGAGCTGCGCGACCGCGCGAAGGATATCATCATCTCCGGTGGTGAGAACATCTCGACCATCGAGGTGGAGCAGGCGTTATGCCAGCACCCGGCGGTGCTCGAATGCGCCGTGGTCGGGATCTCCGACGAGCGCTGGGGGGAGCGACCGCGGGCGTTCGTGGCCCTCAAGCCCGGTTACAGCGCGAGTGAGGACGATCTCATCGCGTTTTGTCGGGAGCGCATCGCGCACTTCAAGTGCCCTGCCGCCATCACGTTCGGCGACCTGCCCAAGACCTCAACCGGCAAGGTGCAGAAGTTCGTGCTACGCCAGCGGGTGGGGACGGGCTCCGCGACGCGCATTCAGTAGAGTAGAGACGCGCATTCAGTAGAAAGGAAGGAGGCCCGCACATGACAGCCGTGGAGATGACAGCCGTGGAGACGCAAGGCTACCGCAATATCCTGGTCGAGCGCGAGGAACGTATCGCGCACGTCACCATGAACCGGCCGGAGCGGCGCAACGCCCTCTCGCTCGCACACATGGAGGAGCTCATCGACTGCTTCAGGGCAATCGGACGGAATCGAGAGGTGGCAGTGGCCATCTTGCGCGGGAGCGGCCTGGCCTTTTGCGCGGGGCACGACCTGGGCGAGATGGTGGGACGGGAGGCGGCATTCTACCGGCGCCTCTTCGACGTCTGCACCACGCTGATGGAAACCATCCAAGCCATCCCGCAACCTGTCATCGCCCAGGTGCAGGGCATCGCCACAGCGGCCGGCTGCCAGTTGGCGGCGACGTGCGACCTGGTCGTCGCGGCGCAGGACGCCCGGTTCGCCACACCGGGCGTTAAGATCGGGCTGTTCTGCTCGACGCCGATGGTCGCCTTGAGCCGGGCCGTCGGGCGGAAGAAGGCGCTGGAGATGCTACTGACCGGCGAGCCGATCTCGGCGTACGAGGCCCAGGCGGCGGGACTGGTCAACACGGTGGTCCCGGCGGCGGACTTGGCCGCGACGACGCATGCCCTCGCCGAGCGGATCACGGCGTCGAGCGCCTACGTGGTGGGCCTGGGGAAGCAAGCGTTCTACCACCAGCTGGAGATGCCGCAAGCGCTGGCGTATGCCTATACCAAGGAGGTGATGGCGCTCAACGCCACAGTGGGCGACGCTCAGGAGGGTATGGGCGCCTTCCTGGAGAAACGGGCACCGCGTTGGAGCGAACGATAGGAGCCGGTAGCAGCGGGGCAGGAATGCCGATGAACGACGAGCCTCGTCTCCCCGTTGGCCCCACGCGTGTGGACGCCGCCTACGACGCGCTGCTGGCCGACCTGCGCGCCATCATCGCGTCCGGGCGCGGGCGCGCCGCGGCGGCCGTCAATGCGGAAATCGTGCAGACGTACTGGCGCATCGGTGAGCGCCTGGTGCGCGAGGAGCAGGGCGGCCTGGAGCGCGCAGGCTACGGCGAGCAGTTGCTCGCACGCCTGGGACGCGTGCTCAGCCGCGAGTTCGGTCGCGGTTTCGCCGAGCGCAGCCTACAGAACATACGCCAGTTCTATCTGGCCTACCCAAATGCGTCCGCACTGCGGACGGAATTGACCTGGACGCACTATCGCTCCTTGATGCGTCTGGACGACGGGCAACGCCCCTTCTACGAGCGGGTCGCGATCACGGGGCGCTGGAGTTCGCGTGAGCTGGACAAGCAGATCAACTCCATGCTGTACGAGCGCACCGCCCTCTCACGCCAGCCCGAGCGCACTCTTGCCGCCGCAACGACGGGAGAAGCGGCGCCAACCTCCACCGCCGATGCGTTCAAGGACCCCTATCTGTTGGACTTCCTCGAATTGGAGGACACGTTTTCGGAGCGAGATCTGGAAGTGGCGCTCATTCGCCATATAGAAAAGTTCTTGCTTGAGCTTGGCGTCGGCTTCTACTTCGGCGGCCGCCAGCGGCGCATCACCATCGGCGATGAGGACTTCTACATCGACCTGGTCTTTTGGCATCGCGCCTTGAAGTGCCAGGTCTTCATTGACTTGAAGATCGGCGCGATCGCGCCAGCGGATATCGCGCAGATGCGACTCTACCTCAACTGGGCCAAGCGCCACGATACGCGTGAGGGCGAGAACGACCCCATCGGCCTGATCCTGTGCGGCTCCAAGAACGAGCAGGTCGTCGAGTTGCTGCTGGCCGACAGCGAGAGCACGACCGACCAGCGTATCAAAGTGGCGCAATACCTCCTCCTCGACGGCCAGGATGCCCTCAAAGAGCGCCTGGCCCAGCTCGCCCGGATCAGCGATCAGGCGCACAAGGGAAGCGAACGCGGATGACACCGCGCGGCCTCTCCCTGGTGTATAATGGACGCAGTTCATAGGGAGGCGATAGACCAATGGCAGGGTAGACCGGGCGGTTGTGGGTGAGACAGGCATAAGAGTGCGCTGCCGTGTGCGGTAGCGCCTTCCACTGCTGTCGGCGCCCATCCCCCGGTCGGCCTCCTCCCGACACATCTCCCCACGGACCGCCCCCAACCACGAGCGCATGTGTGCCCGTGGTTTTTTTGTGCCTGCCGTAGGCCGCCACCCCCTATAACGCCGCTGTTCTATGTCAGCGTCCAGTCACCACGAAGGAGTATCCGAGATGAGTCAATCGCCCGTTGTAGCGTCCACGTTCCCCATCGACCTGACCGGCCGGGTCGCCATCGTCACCGGCGCGAGCCGGCGGCAGGGCATCGGCGCCGCGATCTGCCGCGCGCTCGCCGCCCTTGGCGCGGGCATCCTGTTCACCCACTGGCAAGCCTACGACCACACGCAGCCGCATGGCGCGGACGAGGACGGGCCCGCCGCGCTGGAGCGGGAGCTACGCGCCATGGGCGTGCGCGCGGTCGGGCTAGAGATCGACCTGTCCCTCGCTGAGTCCCCGGCGCGGGTGCTGGATATCACGACGGAGCGGCTCGGTCCACCCACGATCCTGGTCAATAACGCCGCGCACTCGACCCGCGACGGCTACGAAGCGCTGGATGCCGCCACGCTCGACGCGCACTACGCCGTGAACGTGCGGGCGATGGCGCTGCTCTCGGTCCTGTTCGCGCGGCGCTACAGTGGGGAACCGGGCGGGCGCATCATCAATCTGTCTTCGGGGCAGGGCGTCGGACCGATGCCGCACGAGTTGGCCTACGTGGCGACCAAGGGCGCGGTCGAGGCCTTCACACGTACGCTCGCGGCCGAGGTGGTCGTCAAGAATATCACGGTCAACGCGATCGACCCCGGCGCGACCGACACCGGCTGGATGACCGAGGACCTCAAAGCCACCATCATGCGCGACACGGGACGTGGCCGGTTGAGCCGGCCCGACGACGCCGCGCGCCTGGTCGTCTTCCTGGCGAGCGACGCGGGCGAGTGGATCACCGGGCAGACGATTCATTCCAGAGGAAACGCGTAACCATCTATATCTAAAGATGTCTAGCGATCCAACACCCGACTTATCGGCCGGACAACGACTACCTTACGCCGCCGTTCGGCAGCCAATGAGATGAAAGTAGCGCGCCAGGAGGTCATATGGGTGGGTCGTCGCCAGCGCGCACTCGAGGCGTTCGAGGTCAGCATAAAACTGAGGATCATCTTTGCGGCCGTCATCGGGCAAATAATCGGCCACACAGCGCACGCCGTACTGCCCGATGACGTCGCATCCAAGCGATCGCAACGCCTGCGCCATCTCGTCGGCCGTGTACAGTCGCATCGTCGCGCCGAAGACAGGCGTCACCTCATCGCGCGCGTCGAGCTGGGCGTAGGCAGTGGTGAGATCGCCCTGGCCGAAGACGGCGCGATAGACCTCTGAGTGGCGATTCATACCTATGACGGAGAGGACGCCGCGTGGTTTCAGGGGACCGCAAAGCGCGCGGAGCAACGCGCCGGCATCATCGACATACTGAAGCACGTTGTGGCACAACACAACGTCGAACGTCTGGGCGGGGAAAAGGTCAGGGACGGCCAGGCAGTCGGCGTGATGGAACGTGAGGTGCGCGGTCAGCCCCCGCGCCTCAGCAACTCGTCGCGCGTCCGCAAGCATCGCCGTCGAGAAATCGAGGAGGGCGACGCGGTGGCCGCGTGCAGCGAAGTAGAGGGCGTCCGGCCCATTGCCCCCGCCCGCGTCAAGGATGTGCAACGGCTGCTCCCCGAGGTGCCGCTGTAGGTTGGCCCGGAGGACAGTGTAGTATAAGCGCCCCCAGGACGCCTCCTGCCACTCCTTCCAGTAGGCGAGGCCGGCATCGAAGGCATCGGCGGTTGCGGGCATCGGCCGTCCCTCCATGGTAGAATCGGGCGTGCTGAAGCTATCGACGCCAGATAACTAGGACGTATTGTTATGCTATCAGTACGTCGCCTATCCCCAGCAGCAGCCCCCTAAAATGGGGGGCGCGCTATGTAACGATAGATATGTTCCAGTAACAGCTTATCGTTCGCGTGAATTGGGTGGCAGTTTGAAGTTTGAAGATGGGGCGTGATGCGGTAGAGTCGAGGCATGAGCGAGACGCTGGACATCACGACCGAACAGATCAATGACCGGCCGTTGCTGTGGGGAATAGTGGAAGACATGGGGATACGCCGGATGATTGATGCGCGGATTCAGCCACATGGAGGGTGGCAAGGGATCAGCGTGGGCACCATCGTGGGCATCTGGTTGTGCTACATCCTGATGGAGCGCGACCACCGTCTGGTCAGCGTGCGTGACTGGGCCGCCGCGCGCGAACGGACACTGGAGGCGCTGGTGGGCGTCACGCTGCGCGCGACGGATCTGACGGATGACCGTCTGGCCAACGCGCTGACCATCTCAGCGACGCGGCGGACCAGGCGGCGGTGGACCACGCGCTGCTGATGGACTGGATCCAGGTGTACGCCCTGCCGACGAAGACGGTGCGGTTGGACAGCACCAGCGTGAGCGTCTATCACGACGACCCGCCGCCGACGGGCCTGCTGCGCCGGGGACACAGCAAGGATCACCGCCCCGACCTGGCCCAGTTCAAGGCCATGCTCGCCAGCCTGGACCCCTTGGGGCTGCCCGTGGCCGCACAGATCGTGCCTGGTAATCGGGCCGACGACACGCTCTACATCCCGGCCTATGAGGCCGCCGTCGCGACGCTGGGCACAGTGGATGTGCTGGTGGTGGGCGACAGCAAGATGGGGGCGCGGGCCACGCGGGCGCACAGCGCGGCCAACGAGAGCGCCTACCTGTGCGCCTACCGCCCGGCGGGGGCCACCGCCACGGACGAGATCACCGGCTGGATCGAGGAAGCCCTGGCGCACCCCGCGCACCGCCCTCGCGCTGCCCGGCACCACGCTCTATCATGTCACCCCGCTTACACCCGTCCAAGAGCACATTATCGCTCTGCTCGGTCTACCAGTCGATCTCTACGGCTGCTTGGCGTCCCCCGTCCCCCAACCGCTCGCCCATTTACGCGAATGATAAGTAACAGCGCCCGATAACCCGCTTGGGTAAAGTGGTTGTCAGCGGTGACGGCGTCGGTAAGACCCTGCTGCCGCATAACTACGAAAGAGATGCAATCCGTCAACTCCCACGCCTTATCGGGCCACGCTTGATACAGACTCAGCGCTTCATCCAACAAAGGTGTATCGACGCTAACCACGCGCATGTTGGCGGTCTGATAACACTGGCGGATGAAATTAACGGCGGCCATGCGACTGATGTTTGACTGTGCCATAGATGTTTGACTGTGCCATAGAGGTAGTGGTCATGCTCACTCGCCCAATCAGGCGGCGCATCTACTGTTCCGGCGAGCCTTTCCAGAACATCCCACGCGTCATCTTCGACGCTAGCGGCGGAGTCCGGCTGGATGGTCAAGGTGTACCGTGTGCCAGGCTCCAGATCGAGCGGTGTATCCGGATGCAATACACTGCCGTCGAAGACAGCCGTTACGGTGTGGGTCATAATAGCCTTTCCTCCTGTTCAGCCAGATTCCATCCCCTTCATGATAATGCGTCAGTCAATGACGCGTCATCTTCTTGCGATCGGTCGTAGCCGGTGACCATATGCCCTCGCTATTGCAGCATCGCGCCCGATATGCGACAACAGTTGTGTATGGCTATATCCTCCACTCCTCCTACAGATACGACGGCCTTCTCGTTCACCCTGCAGGCGACCGATACGCGCACGAGCGCGCGGGCCGGCGTTGTGCGCACGCCGCATGGTGACGTGCCGACGCCGATCTACATGCCCGTCGGCACGCAGGCCACCGTCAAGACGCTCACGCCCGACGAGTTGACCGCCGCCGGAGCCTCGATCATCCTCGCCAACACCTACCACCTGAGCCTGCGCCCCGGCGCCGGCCGCGTGGCCCGCTTCGGCGGCCTGCACCGCTTCATGGGCTGGGACGGACCCATCCTCACCGACAGCGGCGGCTTCCAGGTCTTCTCGCTCGGTCACTTGCGTCAGGTCGACGAGGACGGCGTCACTTTCCGCTCGCACGTCGACGGCTCGCCGCAGCGTTTCACACCCGAGCGCGTCATCCAGCTCGAAGAGGAGCTCGGCGCGGATATCATTATGCCGCTCGACGAGTGCCTGCCCTACGGCGTCGACGAGCGCGTGGCCGCCGTGGCGCTTGACCGCACCCAGCGCTGGGCCGAGCGCTGCCGCGCCGCGCAGACGCGTCCCGACCAGGCCCTGTTCGGCATCGCGCAGGGCGGCATGTACCCGGCCCTGCGCCGCCGCGCCGCCACGATGCTGGCGGCGCTCGACCTGCCGGGCTACGCCATTGGCGGTCTCAGCATCGGCGAGTCCAAGGCCGAGATGCACGCCTTGCTCGAAGAGGTGACGCCGCTGCTGCCCGCGCACAAGCCGCGCTACCTGATGGGCGTGGGCGCGCCCGAGGACCTGTTCGAGGGCGTGGCGCGCGGCGTCGATATGTTCGACGTGGTGTTGCCTACACGGCTGGCCCGCAACGGCGCGCTCTTCACGCTGGACGGGCGCCTCAACATCCGCAACAGCCGCTTCGCCGACAGCGAAGACCCTATCATGCCGGGCTGCGCGTGCTATACCTGCGCGCGTTTCTCGCTCGGCTACCTGCACCACCTGTTCCGCGTCGAGGAGTTGCTGGGCTACCGGCTGGCCACGCTGCACAACGTGACGTTCATGCTCACCCTGGCCGGAACGATCCGTCGGGCCGTGCTCGACGGGACCTTCGTCGAGCTCTACGAGCGCTTCCTGGCCGACTACCGCGCGCCCAACGCCACGGTGCGCGAGGAGCAACGCCGCCGCTGGCTGGAAGCGCAGGCGCGCAAGGCGGCGAGCGTATGAGCACGTCGTATCTACTGGGAGCGCCGGCTTCCAGCCGGCATCCGGTCGCCACTACGATATTCGCGATCGCCGATTCGCTCGCCTGCAACGGTATGCCGGCTGGACAGTCAGTGGACTGGCGCCGGCGCTCCCAGTGGATACGGGCCGGCGCTCCTCGTACGGGTGAGGATCGATGAGCGCGGGGAATAGCGATAGGGCGCGGCTCACAGCGCTGGTGCGCGGGCGCGTGCAGGGCGTCGGCTACCGCTACTTCGTCGTGGCCGTGGCGCGCGGGCACGGACTCGACGGCTACGCGCGCAACCTGCCCGACGGGCACACCGTCGAGGTGGTCGCCGAGGGGCCGCGCGCCGCGCTCGACAAATTGGTGGATGATTTGCAGCGTGGCCCGCTCGCCGCGCGGGTCGACGCCGTCGATGTCTCGTGGGGCGCGGCCACCGGCGGCCTCGGTCCCTTCGACGTGCGCCATTAAGAGATTTCCGCTACGTGGTAACATATCGCAAGATATGTCAAACGAGTTGGCGTGCCGATAATAGCTAGAGATACTGTTGTTGGCGTCTAGCACAATAGCACGGTGAGCGAAAGGTAGCACAGTCACACTATGAAACGAATCGCGGTTGTAGGGGGAACAGGGTACGTCGGCTTGACGACGGGCGCGTGCTTCGCCGAACTCGGCAACACTGTCGTCTGCCTCGATACCGACCTATCCAAGGTCGAGATGTTGCGGCGCGGCGAGATCCCGATCTTCGAGCCCGGCCTCAGCGAAATGGTCGCGCGCAACGTCGCGGCGGAGCGGCTTAGCTTCACGACGGACTACGCCGAGGCCATTCCCGACGCCGAGATCGTTTTTATCGCCGTCGGCACACCGACGACCCCCGCCGGCCGGGCCGACCTGCGCTATGTGCGCGCGGCGGCCGAGACGATCGGGACGCACTTGCAGGGCCATACCGTCATCGTCAACAAGAGCACGGTGCCGATCGGCACCGGCGACTGGGTCGGCGGCATCCTGCGCCGCACGGCTCACCCCGACGCCTCGTTCGCCGTCGTGTCTAACCCCGAGTTCCTGGCCGAGGGCACGGCCGTGGCCGACTTCATGACGCCGGACCGCGTGGTGCTCGGCAGCGAGGACCGTAACGGCGCCGAACTCGTGGCCAGCCTGTACCTCTCGCTGCAGGCGCCCATTATTATCAGCGACCTGCGCACCGCCGAGATGATCAAGTACGCCAGCAACGCCTTCCTGGCCACACGCGTCAGCTTCATCAACGAGATCGCCTCGATCTGTGAGCGCCTCGGCGCCGACGTGCGCCAGGTCGGCATGGGCATGGGCTACGACAAGCGCATCGGCAAGTACTTCCTCAACGCCGGCCTCGGCTACGGCGGCAGCTGCTTCCCCAAGGATGTGCGTGCGCTGGCTCAGATGGCCGATTACGCCGGTTGCCACCCGCAACTGCTGCGCACGGTGATGGAGATCAATCAGGATCAGCGTACCGCCGTGGCCGACAAAGTGCGCGCGGGCCTCGGCCACAACCTCAAGGGCGCCCGCATCGCCCTGCTCGGCCTGGCTTTCAAGCCCAACACCGACGACATGCGCGAGGCGCCGAGCGTCGACCTGGCCGAGCAGTTCATGGCCGGCGGCGCCACGATCTCCGGCTACGATCCGCAGGCCACCGAGACGGCGCGGCAGGCGTTGGGCGCCCGCATCAGTTACCACACCAACGCCTATGACGCGGTCGAGGGCGCCGACGCGGTGGTGCTGGTGACGGAGTGGCCGGAGTTCCGCGCGCTCGATTTCAAGCGCATCAAGAACAGCATGCGCGCCAATGTCTTCGTGGATGGCCGCAACCTCTACGAGCCCGAGACGATGCGCGCGTACGGCTTCGCCTACTATGGCGTCGGACGCGGCTACGCGCCGCAACCCTTCCCGGCCGACGCCGAGGATCTCTACCTTGACCCCGCCCCACGCTTCGAGGTCGAGCCGGTCGCCAGCGCCAGCGCGGTAAAGTAGCATAGACGCCCATCCATCGACCTAGGGCTCATGCCTTAGTGACAAGTGCGCCTGGGAGCGCGGTCTCTTGCTGCGCTGCCAGGCCGTCCCAGCGTCTACCAGGCGCACGACGGGGACGGGCGGGACGCCCGCGCTCCCAGATCATGCACGAGCCCTGCCCATTGACCGCGCACGGAGCAGATGATGGCGCGTCGATTTGCCAATAGATCAAACGCGCGACGCGGAGCGCGCTGGCATCGCACGGACGCCCCCCCGCCGCGGGCCGCGCCTGCCGCGCACAGTAAGGGCCGCTATATCCTGCGCGGCCCGCGCGGCGTCCCAGCGCGCGCCCAACCGCTGGAAGATGTCCAGCGCCACCTCCAAGTGCGCGCGGGCCGGCGCCAGTTCATCCTTGGCGATGTGCAGCAGGCCGACGACGTGCAGCAGCCGCGCCTCGGCGTAGGGATAGGGCATGGCCCGCGCCAGCGTCAGGCCCTCCGCCAGGCTGCGCGCGGCCTCCTCCCACTGCTCCCGGCGCAGGGCGATCAGGGCTTGCACCCGCAGCGCCTCCACCAGCACCAGGCGCATATGTTCCCGCCGGGCACGGGCGAGCGCCTGCGCCACGGCGCTGGTGGCCTGCGCCACCAGGCCCTGCTCCAGATAGGCCCAGGCCAGCACCGGCAACAGTAGCGTCACGTCACATTCCTCCAGGCCGGGCCGATCAAGCAGCGGGACCAGGCGTGCGCTGGCCGCCTCCGGGCGGCCCTCCAGCACCTCTATCTCGGCGATGACCGCGGAGGCCCAGCGCGGCGCCTGGAGGTCTTCGGCCGCCGCAGCCAGGGCGAGGGCCTCCTGGGCCGACGCGGTCGCGGCCATCCAGGCGCCCTCGGCTAGCGCAATGCGCGCCCCAAAGAGCAGGGGATGGGGCGCGTACCATGACCGGCTCGCCTGGCGGCTCAGCGCCAGGGCCTCCTCCAGGGTGGCCGCGGTGCCGGGTCCGTCCCCGCAGAGGAACATGACCCATGCTTGCTGGGCCAGCGTATACGCCGCCACCCCCGGGTCCGCCAGCTGCCTGGCCAGCAGGCTCGCCCGGTCGATGCAGGCCCGGCTCGCCGCGATGTCGCCCCGCAGGGCGTGCATGTCGGACACGTCGCGCAGCGTTCCCAGCAGGATGTTCAGATGGCCGGCCGTCTCGGCCAGGGGCAGCAGCTCCTGGCCGACCCGCATGGCCTCCGCGATCCGTCCAAGCACCTGGAAGACGGCCAGGCAAAAGTAGGCCGCCCGCACCCGGATGCGGGGGTCGCCGTCGGCGCCGACCAGCGCGAGCGCCCGCTCGTTGGCCGCCAGGGAGGCCTCGTACTGGCCGGCGCCGAGCAGCAGTTGCCCCCACGCCGTATAGAGCGCCGGCAGGGCACGGGGAGCGCCGCCGGATTCCAGCTGGGCCACGAGCGGCTGGACCAGCGCGAGGCCCGGGCGCGGTTTGCCCAGCAGCGTGTACATCCACCCGATCTGCGCCGCGACCCGCCCCAGTCCCTCCAGGTCGTCGCTGGCGCGGAAGGCGTCTGCGGCCGGCCCCAGGACCGTGATCGCCGCCTCATAGCGCCCCGTCTGGTACAGCACCTCGGCCAGCTTCTCGCGCACCCGCAGCGCGTCCGGCGCGCGCCCCAGCCGCTCCAGGGCATCCAGCAACTCCCGATAGTGGCGCTCGGCGGCGGCGTGGGCGCGCTGATCCCAGGCCTGATCGCCCGCCTGCTCCAGATAGTGCAGGACCCGGTCCTTGACGCTGGCGCGCGCGTAGTGATAGGCCAGCAGTTCCGCCAGCGCTCCTCCCGGGTCACCTTCCAGCGCCTCGGCCACTTTGCGGTGTAGCACCGCCCGCCGCGCCGCGCCCACGTCGGCCTCCACCACCTCGCGGATCACGTCGTGCGCGAAGGCATAGGCGTCGTCTCCATCCTCCAGCAGCAGACGCGCCCGGCAGGCCGCTTCCAGGCCGACGAGCGCCACCTCCTCCGGCTGCCCCGCCACTGCCACCAGCAGCGTGCGCGGCACACGCCGCCCCACGATTGCCGCGACCCCCAGGATCTCCCGCCCGGCCACCGGCAGCAGCGCCATGCGCTGGCGCACCCCCTCCGCTACGTCCCACGGCACCGCGGGCACGGCGTTCAGCCCCGTGAGCGCCGGCCCCGGCCCCTGTTCTGGCCCTTGGGCCGCGTGCAGCGCCTGCGCGTAGCTGACCAGGAAGAAGGGCGTGCCTCCCGCGCGCTCCAGCACATGTGGGATCACCGTGGGGTCCCTGGGGGCCCGCGCGCCGCCAGCGGCGAGCAGGTCGGCGAGCAGGTCCGCCGCGTCGTCCGGCGCCAGCGGGCCGAGCGCGTGGTGGCGGAGCAGCCCGGCTTGCGCCAGGTCGGCCCGCAGCTGGCCCAACGCGTCGTCCGGCCGCACCTCCGTGTCGCGGTAGGCCTCCACCACGCGCAGTGATTCCGCTGCGGGGGCGCGCAGCAGCGCGGCCAGCAGGTCGAGGGCGTCCGATCCCGCCCACTGCAAGTCGTCGAGGACGAGCAGGGCGCCGGCCGGCCCGGCCACGTTGGACAGGAAGCGCGCCACGGCCGCGTACATCAAGCGCCGCTCCTGTTCCGCCGGCAGCGGCGCGCTCACCGGCAGGGGGTCCAGCGCCCCCGCCAGTTCGGGCAGCAGGCGTACCAGCCAGGCGCAGCCGACCAACGCCGCCCGTACCCGGTCCGGACTCCGCGCCTGGATATGCCCCGCCAGCGCGTCGATGAGGGGGCTGTAGGGCTCCTGTCCGCCCCGGCGGTGGCACCCACCCGTCAACACGCTCCAGCCCTGCGCGATGGCCTGCCGCGCCACGGTCTGTAGCAGGCGCGTCTTGCCGATGCCTGGCTCGCCCGCCAGCAGCAAAACGGGCGCCGGCGGCGCCGCGCTTGTCCCCGCGCCGTCAAGGAACCCTTGCAGCAGGGCTACCTCGTCGTGGCGTCCGACCAGGGGGGCGAGACCCGCGGAGGATGGCGCCATTGACGGGAAAGGGCCGGTCATGGCGAGGGGACGAGGGCGGGCCGCGGCCATGAGCGCCGCGCACCCCTCCGCGGAGAGGCCAAGCGCGGCCACGAGCAGTTCGACAGTGCCTCGGCGCGGTGTCTGCTCAACGCGCCGCTCGAGATCCTGGAGGCCGCGCACCGAGATGCCCGCCCGTGCGGCCAGAGCCTCCTGCGTCAGGCCGGCCGCCCGGCGATAGTATTTGAGCAGCGCGCCGAAAAACGGGGCATGCTCCGTCGTCATAGCTGTCTCCGTTATCCTCTATCCTCTGCCGCGCCCAGTGCTGTGCTGGCTCAGAATAGCATAGCTACTGGCCACGCGTCCAGGCCGCACGCCCCCCCAACAGGGCTGAAATTGCGTGTCAAATTGCGTGCGAAAACGTGGGTTTCGTGTGGTCATAAGTCTCATTCCGTCATATGCTTGGATGAAGGCGGCGCGCTGGTCCGAGATAGACGCTGTCGTATCACGCGCCGCGCCGTCAGGCTGTGGAGCACAAACGCGTCCGAGAGGAGGCCACGATGGGCCGCGACCACCAGGTCGAACAGCAGCAGACGAAGACCGCCGCCACGCGGGACCGGGGCAGGTCGCCAGCCCAGCACACGGAGGCGCCGGGACAGGCACTAGCCGCCGCCATGGCCGGCCGACCCTCCCCCGGCACCATCCTGGCCCTCCAGCGGGCGGTCGGTAACGCCGCGGTCAACCGGCTGCTACGCGGGCAGACACCCGTCGCCCCCGTCCAGCGCACGGTCGCGCCCGCCGCGCCCGGCCCCGTCGTCCAGCGCGCGGACGAGGACGAGGACGAGGACGCGATCCAGACGATGCCGGGCGCGCAGCGGCTGCACTCCGCGTCCGCCCCGGCCACGGGCGACCAGGAGGACATCGGAGCGCGTATCCGCGCGGCCAGGGGCGGCGGCAGCGCGCTCGACAGCGGCGTCCGGCGTACCCTGGAGACGGGCCTGGGCGCCAGCCTCTCCGGCGTGCGCGTACACACCGGCGTCCAGGCCGACCACCTCTCGCGCTCCGTCCAGGCCGTCGCCTTCACCACCGGCTCCGACATCTTTTTCCGCTCGGGCGCCTACAACCCCTCCACCCCAGGCGGGCTGCGCCTGCTGGCGCACGAGGCCACGCACACGGTGCAGCAAGCGGCGGGGCCGGTGGCGGGGACGCCGCACCCCGGCGGCGTCTCCATCAGCGGCCCCGCGGACAGCTTCGAGCGCGCCGCCGAGGCCAGCGCGGCGCGCGTGACCGCCGGGGTCACGGGGCAGGCGGCACAGCGCGCGGCCATCGGGTCGACGTCACTACAACGGTGGGCGGGGACGTCGACGACGCATGCCACGCCCGTCCAAAGGGTGTGGGATTTCAACAATCCCGCCTGGGGGACCACGCAGCGCATTTCGACGGTAACCAGCGGCCAGGCCGTCTTATTCATGCACGATGACACGAACGATACGATCGTCGTCAAAGGCGAGGACACCCCCATCGGGATGACCACGCTCGTCGCCGGCGTCCACCAGCAGATCCACGGCACGCCCTCGGTCCGCACCAAGGACGTGACGGGCGCCAAGGCGACGATCACGGCGTTGCTCAACGACCCGGCCAAGACGTCGGACGCGAGCTGGACGGCCCTTGGCAACTACCTACCTGGGCAGAAAGGGATGCAATGGATAGACAGGGACCTTGCCAAGAAGGGGATTACGGGGGCCGCGGTGACTCCGGAAATCCGAGCCCGTTTTTTTCAGCAGTATCAAATGAGTGTGACCAAAATCCGTGGAGGGGTGGGGGTGCCTAAGCCGCATCGGCCAAGGCCCACATCTCCGCTGTCTCGGGGACAGGACTACGAGTTCCATAGAGGCGCTCATGCTGCCGCTGACGA
>JAABUJ010004119.1_pt1 | contig 15576 bp, 11 predicted proteins | sample 5559131 | NCBI WGS metagenome assembly JAABUJ01 (sample SAMN10711875, study PRJNA513366) | rock metagenome | isolation source: Antarctica rocks | place: Antarctica: Victoria Land, Mt New Zealand nord | collected 2016-01-07 | reverse complement strand
ATGTCGCTGGAGGAGGAATGCGCCGACAAGTGGCTCGGAAGGGCCACGACCCTGGAGACAGCCGTCCTGATCGGTGGCGCCTGGGGGGAGGCGCTGCTGACGCGCACGCCGATCGTGCCGGCGTGGCCGCCGACGGCGAACGTCACGGCGAGCCGGCCCCGACCCCGGCCGGCGGCCACCACGGTGGCCCTGCGCGCGCCCAGACGGCGCCCGTCCCTGGAGAAGCGCACGATCACGGCCTGGCCGGCGAGGAAGGGACGCACGTCGCCCACTACCCGCAGGCGCTCACCGACGATCACCGCCGACACGGGCCGGCGGTGGGAATCGGTGAGCGTAAGCCGGATGCGCGCGGGCGCCGAGGGGTGCGCCGGAGCGGAACCGGGCGATCCGGGGCTCGGCGGCGAGTCAGCGACCGGTGACGAGCTCGACGGCATGGGGGTGGAGCTGACCGCCAGCGCCGAGGCGCCGGGCAGCGCGACCATTCCCAGGACGACGATTACCCCAACATGACGAGGTCGGCAGCTCATCCCAGGGCGAGACTACCGGGCCGTGCGGCCCAGCGCATCTGGAATTTTTTGGCGCAGCGGTCACGTGCTGACGGTGCTCCCTACGATTCACGCCATGGGTGGATGGCCTGCCTTCGCGCTTGCCGCCGTGGCCGCCGAGCTCATCGCGGGCGCCACGAGCTGCACCAGCACGGTGGCACCCGTGCCCGTCGCCTGCACCGAGCATCCGACGGTGATCGCCCGCGCCCTGGATGGCGCCCCCGGCACGGTTCGCCTCGTGGACGGGACGTCGATCTCCACCTGCGTGTCACGCGCCCAGAGCGAGGGCGACCTGCAGAGCGTCGGGGCGGTGCTCACCACCGTCGCCGACGACCTCCGGGTCAGCGCCCGCGTGCAGGACCCGGCGGCGCTGCGTCTTGGGTACCTGATCGGGGCGGTGCGCCGTGGGGCCGCACACACCAACGGCCTGCAGGCCGAGCTCGTTCGCCGTCTCGAGCAGGACTCGTTGCTCGACGGGACCCCGGTCACCCGCCAGGCGGCGATGGGGCGGGGAATCGCCGCCGGCCAGGCGGGCGGATGAGGCTGCGCTTGTATCACCATTCCGACGGGGCGAGGGTCGCCTACTGGGAGGAGGGGACCGGGGCACCCCTGGTGCTGGTGCATTCCGGTCTGCTCTCTCACCGGGAGTGGGAGCCTGTGGTCGAGCACCTGTCAGACCGCTTCCGGGTGGTGTTACCCGACCTGCCCCTGCACGGTGATTCCGAGGCGCGCAGCCATCACCCCTACACGCTTGACTGGTACGCCGAGGTGATGTCGGGCTTCATCGCCCACGAGCTGGGTCCGCGGCCCCTGGTCGCCGGTCACGGCGCCGGGGCGGAGATCCTGCTGCACGCGGTCATCGGAGGGCGCCTGGTGCCCCGGCGCCTGGTGCTCATGCCCAACCGGCTGCACCGTCGCCCCGAGCGACCCCTCGTCCGTCGGGGCTGGCGCCTGGCCGCCCGCGCCGGCGCCGTCCCCGGTCTGGGCGGCATCCTGACCCACGGGGCGCGCACGCTGTTCTCACCCGAGCTGGCGCCCCGCCTGACCGCCCGCGGCAGCCCCGCCGCGCGCGACCTCGTCCGCCACGCCTTTGCCGACGTGGGAGGCGACGCCGAGCTCGCGCGGTCGTGGGCCCGGCTGGCGCGGGCCTGGCCGGTGGGGACCCGACGCGATCTCATGGACGACTACGAGCGGGTGCGGGTGCCGGTGCTGCTGCTGTGGGCCGATGCCGACCGTCTGCACCCCCTCGCGGGTGCCGAGGAGGCGCTCGACCTCCTTCCTGACGCCCAGCTACGGGTGCTGCCGGGCACCGGCTACCTGCTCTCCTACGACGACCCGGTGGGGGTGGCCCGCGAGCTGGCCGCGTTCTGCGGCTGAGCTCATCACGGACTCGACGCGGATGAGGGGAGCCTGATCAGCGACGTACAGCGCACCAGCCAGCCAGTGAGGCCTATCATCGCGCTTCTTTGCCAACGTCAGCAAGGAGGTAGGACATTCCGACCACCCCCAAACGACCACCGCAGGTAAAGCGCCAGGCCAAGCGTCAAGCCGAGCAGGCGCGCGAGCGCATGAACGAGCGCCGTGAGGAGGCCGAGGGCGGGGTGAGTGGTTGGATCTCTGACCGCGCCGGCGAGTGGTCTCTGAAGGGCTGGGACGGGCAGGCGCTTCATCGCCAGAAGTTCTTCTGGAATCCGCTCATGGATTACTGGTTTCGGATGGAGATGGATGGGTGGGAGCACCTGCCCGAGGCGCCCGTGCTGTTGGTCGGAATTCATTCCGGCGCGCCTTTCGTATGGGATGCGTGGACGGTCGGCATCCAGTGGTGGCGGCGCTTTGGTGACGGTCGCCCGCTGCACGGCACGGCCCACGACGCGCTCATGGCCGCTCCTGTCGTCGGGCGCTTCTTTCGCTCGATGGGGGTCTTGCCGGCGGCTCCGGACTCGATCGCCACCGCTTTGGCCGAGGGCCACGACGTGGCCCTGTGGCCCGGCGGCGAGGTCGACTCCCTGCGTCCCTGGCGCCAGCGCGACCGGGCCAGCCTCGCGGGACGGACCGGGTTCGTAAAGATCGCCATTCGCGCGGGAGTGCCGATCGTGCCCGTGGCGACGGTGGGCGGCGCTGACGCCATGCCCGTCCTCATCAAGGGAGACCGGCTGTCGCGTACGCTGCGCCTGGACAAGATCGCCCGCCTGAAGGTCTTTCCCATCGCGGTGTCGGTGCCGTGGGGCGTCGCTCCCGCGGCGCTTCCCCAGATCCCGCTCCCGGCCAAGATTCGCACGGCTCTGCAGCCTCCGGTCGTCGTCGACTCTGACCCGCAGCGAGCCCAGGACGACGACTACGTTCAGAGCAAGTACCGCGAGGTCGAGGAGAGCATCCAGGCGGGCATGGACGTGCTCACCCGGCGCCGCGCCTTTCCCTTGTTCGGATAGTGCTGGAGGAGGTCGCAACTCCTGGCCGCGGCCGGACGTCCACCGCCACGCTGGGATAGCGTTGGCGCCGGCACTGTCAACCGATGAGGGAGCACGATGGCGGCGGACAAGCAGCTCTGGGGCGCAGAGACCAGCAAGGCGGTCGAGAACTTTCCGGTCTCCGGCGAGCCCGTGCCCGAGGCGGTCGTGCGCTGGCTGGGCCGGATAAAGGGGGCCGCCGCGGAGGTCAACGCCGAGCTCGGGCTGCTCGACGCGGGCCGCGCCCGGCGCATCGCCAAGGCCGCGCAGGAGATCGCCGACGGACGCCACGACGAGCAGTTCCCCGTCGACGTCTTTCAGACGGGCTCGGGAACCTCCTCGAACATGAACGCCAACGAGGTCATTGCCAGCCTGGCCGGCGAGGGGGTCCACCCCAACGACCATGTCAACCTGGGTCAGTCCTCCAACGACGTCTTTCCCTCGGCCGTCCATCTCGCCGCCCTCGACGAGGCCACCCATCGCCTGCTGCCCGCCCTCACTGTGCTCGAGCGCTCTCTGGCCACCAAGGCACGGCGCTTCGACGGCATCGTCAAGGCCGGGCGCACGCACCTCATGGACGCCGTGCCCGTCACGCTGGGCCAGGAGTTCTCCGGCTACAGCGCGCAGATGCGCCTGGGCCGTGCCCGGGTCTCAGACGCGCTGCCCCGGGTGGCACAGATCCCCCTGGGAGGGACGGCCACCGGGACCGGGCTGAACACCGACCGGCGCTTTGCCTCCAAGGTCCGCTCGCGTCTGCGTGCCCAGACCAAGCTGCGCATCTGCGCTCCCGAGGATCCCTTCGAGGCCCAGGGCAACCGAGACGCCCTCGTGGAGCTCTCGGGGGCCCTCAAGGTCATCGCCGTCTCGTTGACCAAGATCGCCCAGGACCTGGCGCTGATGGGCTCGGGCCCCCGCGCCGGCGTGGGTGAGCTGTTTCTCCCCGAGCTTCAGAAGGGCTCTTCGATCATGCCGGGCAAGGTCAACCCGGTGATCCCCGAGGTGGTCATGCAGGTCGGTGCCCAGGTCATCGGCAACGACACCGCCGTCACCATCGGCGGCCTGCAGGGCAACTTCGAGCTCAACGTGCGCATCCCCCTCATCGCCCGCAACCTGCTGGGCTCCATCCATCTGCTCACCAGCGCCGCCACCCTGCTCGCTGAGAAGTGCGTGGACGGCATCGAGGCCAACCGTGAGGGCTGTGAGCGCAGCGCCGAGGCCACCCTGGCGCTGGCCACCGCCCTGAACCCCTATATCGGCTATGACCGGGCGTCAGACATCGTCAAGGAGGCGGCCGCCTCCGGACGTACGCTGCGCGAGGTGGCACGTGAGGCGGGGGTCGACGAGGTGACCCTCGACGAGGCGCTTGACCTGCGCAAGGCCGCCCGTGGCAACGGGCCCGCCCCCCGCCGGGGCAAGGCCAAGGGCCGTGCTCAGCCCGCCCGGCGCCCGAGGTCGGCGAAGGCCTGACGCACGACGGTGGCCGCCGGCTTGGGCCGGCCGAGGTAGTCGAGCAGCCCCTTCTGGTTGAGGCCCTTGAGCAGCTGGATCCCCGGTGCGGTGCGATGTATCGAGCCCCCGGCGAAGGTGGGCGCCACCGCGAAGTCACGCAGATCCCACACCAGCATCCCGCTCAGCGCCGGCGTATGCCGGTAGACGTCGATGTGCTCGCCGAGCAGACGGGCCTGAAACGCATAGCCACCGGGAGAGGTGGTGGGGTTTGCTCCGTTGGCCTCGGCGCCGAACTCGCTGATGATCAGCACCTTGCCGGCGAAGGTGTGGGTGAGACTGTCCACCCGGGCGCGGATACGCCCTACCACGGTGGCGGCCGGCGCCAAGGTGTCCTCATACCAGCCCTCGTAGTTGGTCACGCCGATGGCGTCGAGGTGGCTGTAGAGCGCTCCGGCGATCTTGGGTGGGTGCTCGCCCCAGAGGTCGACGGCGACCATGCGGCCAGGATCGGTGCGGTGAAGCTCGCGAGCCACATGGTCGATGTACTGCGCCTGGCCGCCGGAGTGACCGTTGCCTGCCACCTCGTTGGCCAGGTTCCAGCCGATGATCGAGGGGTGCAGGCGATCCTGGCGCACGGTGACGCGTACCCGCGCCTCGGCGCGGTGTAACAGGACGGGGGTGGTGGAGATCCACGCGCCGGGCGGGTCGACCGGGCCGACCCCTTCCAAGACGACGATGCCGGCGGCGTCCAGGCGCTGCAGCAGTCCGGCGTCCAGCGGGTGCTGGGCGCGGGTGGCGTTGGCCCCAATCGAGCGCAGGCCGGCCACCAACGCGTCCTGATCGCGCGCCGTCAGCGCGTCGCCGTGCCCGGAGATGTCCTCTTGAAGCGAAGCGCCGTGGAGAAGCAGTGGATGGCCGTTGAGATAGAGATGTCCACCAGGCCAGGCGACCTGGCGCAGCCCCACTCGCGCTCGGTAGGCGCTCTCGTCGCCCACCTGGACCTTCAGGTCATAGAGGTTGGGCTGTCCCGGCGCCCACAGGGCGGGGGAAGAGACGTTCACGCTGGTGCGCAGGGTGGTCGAGGCGCCGTGGGCCAAGTGGCGTCGCGGGAAGCGCAAGTCGACCTGCTGGTCTGAGTGGCTGAGGCTGCCCGACACGCCCAGATCACGAGCGGGGCCATTGTTGTGGACCTGGACTCCGACGTCGACCGTCGCTCCGTGGGAAGTCAGGGTGGTGTGCAGGGAGGGAGCAAGTACCTCGCTGGGTCCGATCGGGCGCAGGCTGACCTCGCGGTTGAGGCCCCCGAAGTTGAACCAGGTGCGGTGAAAGCCCTCGCGTGACTGGGCGTCGGGTGAGCGCCAATCGGCCTTGACCACCAGGGTGTGGGTTCCGGCGCTCGCGGCGAAGCGCTCCTCGAAGGGCAGGTAGGTCCCGATGTGAGACCCCAGCAGGTGGCCGTCCAGCCACACCACCGCCCGGTGGTTGACCGATTCGAAGCGCAGCGCGTAGGCGCCCGCGTGGGGCAGGGTGAAGCTCGTTCGATACCAGGCCAGCGAGCCCGCGTAGCTGACCACACCGGCATCGCCGGTGATGGGCAGAGCGTTGACCACGGCAGGCACCGACAGGGTCTGACCGCCAAAGGCCCCGGTCGAGTAGCCCATGCGCACGCCGCGGTCTCCGGGATCTGATGCCACCGTCCACGGCCCGTCGAGGCTCACGCGTCCAGTCGGCCCCGCGGCGATCCGGGGGTCGGGAAGGAGCGCCCCGTCGCGCTTGATGGGGGTGGGCGATCCACCCGCGTCGAGGACCACGATCAGGCCCACCGCCAGCAGGGCGGCGGCGACGATCAGGACAATCAGCGGTGACGGCCGGCGGGCGCGAGCGGTTGGTGGGGGAGCGGGGCGGCGGTCCGCGGGGGGTCGGCCACCCGCCTGGGCGCGGTGCGCCGGGGGAGTCGATGGGCGACCAGCACCGGTGCCGGCACCGCGCGATGCCTTATCGGAGGCCGGAGGGACCCCGCGGGCAGGCGTGGGCGCGCGCGGGTGGGGGGGCGCGGGCAGCGTCTCGGTGTCCGGCGGATCGAGCATGGTCAATCGGGAAGGAGGGCAACGGCGCGCGTGGGTCCAGCGCTGCCCCCCACGATGCGCAGCGGAAAGCAGGCTACCGAGAAGCCGGTGGCGGGCAGCGCGTCGAGGTGGTGCAGGCGCTCGATTTGACAGTAGGGCAGGTCACACTGGTGGGCCGCCCAGAAGACGCCCGCCTCATCGCGCTCCCGTGCCTCCTGGGCCTGGAGATGTAGGGGGGCGTCCCAGCCCCAGGCGTCGATGCCCATGACCCGCACCCCCTGCTCATAGAGCCAACGCGTGGCCGATGCCGACACGCCGGGCCCCCGCGCCATGTAGTCGGGCTCTTCGTAGAAGGCGTCGCGCCCGGTTCGCACCAGGACGATGTCGCGGGACGCCAGGCGGTGGCCGATGCGCTCCAGCTCGGCCCGCACGTCGTCGGTGTCGATGACCTCGCCGTCGCCACGGCCATCGAAGTCGAGCACCACTCCCGGCGCCAGGAACCACTCCAAGGGCAACTCGTCGATGGTCTGGGCCCGCCCGCCCGCGATCCGGGAGTTGTAGTGCCACGGCGCGTCCACGTGGGTGCTGTTGTGGGTGCCCAGGCGCAGCTCCTCGGTGGCCCACCCCTCGCCATCGCGCAGCAGGTGCGGCTCCACCCCGAGCAGCGACTCGATCGCCTGGGCCCCCGTCCGGTGGTCGGAAAAGGCGATCTCCGTGCGCAGGGCCTCCGGCGTGTCGGGGGGGCTGGAGCGAATCGGCGCGGACAGATCGACGATGCGCATGCCGGGCAGGCTAGTCGCAATCCGTCCGGGCGCTTCCTAGGAATAAGAGGAGAGCAGCTCCTTGATCACGAACCTGCGGGTGCCCGCGCGGTTGTGCAGCACTATCTGTATCCGGAGGTGAAGAAAGCCGGGGGGGTGGGGGTCGCGGTTCAGGCTCCGGCGAAGGGAGGCGATCACGATGCGCACCTGCCGGTCAGCCTTCAGTGTCACTCTTACCTCGTGGCATGGTTCGGTGCGCGCACCGGCGCGGGCGAGGACACGCGGCAGGCCGGGGACCTTCCTTTTGGTGAGCAGCGTGACGGTCATCCAGCTGCGCTGGGACGTCTCGGCGTGGACCACGATCGGTCGTCGGCGCGCCACTGACCGCAGCGTCGAGGGGTCGCCCGCGACGATGTCTCCAGGTAAGGGTCGTCGGGGCCGAAGACGGGTCGCGCATGGGGGTCGGTGGAACCGTGCGCGCGTACCGCCACCAGGCTGGTCCGCGCATGGAGGGAGATCTGGGGGGCGTTGGCTTGAGCGAGAGCGAGAACGCGCGACCGCCCCTGGGCGGCGACGCTCACGGCGGACCCGATCCTGGCGATGCCACAGGCGCCGTAGAACTTGTCTCGGTGTCCGCTCTCGCCGAAGCGCAGCAGTCCCGACACGGTCGCGACCGTGTATTGGTGCTCGGCGAACAGCCCGGTTATCCCCTCAAAGGCGACCTGGCTGACTGAGACGTTGATCGGGTGTCCGCCTCCAAAGGACGGCACCGGCTTGCCGTCGACTCCGTAGCGCCCCAGGACGGCGACCGTAGGGCCGCCGCCGTAAGGGTCTGTGAACCCACCCACCGCGGCAAAGTCCGTCCCCGGCGCGGGCAGAAGCGCAGATACGTCGCCGAGGATGTACGGGGGGGGCGTGACGCGCTCTTGCACCACTCCGGTGGGTGAGACCAGCGCCAGCAGCGGGTCGGAGAAGTGGCCGTGTGAGGCGTCGTAGACGTTCTCGGTGAGCACAAGCAGTCGCCCTGCCGGTCGTGCGAGCAGATCGACTGAGAAGCCCCCCTGCAGCGTGGTGTCGTCGTCGCGAGAGATGACCCGGGCGGGCGGGACGGGCAACCTCAGATAGCCACTCGTGCCGAAGCGCGGATCGGGCGATCCGGTGTTGGTCAAGTGCGCGAGGGTCAGGCGCGAGCCGAGGACGAGGACACCGTCTGGGGTGACGATCACCCGAAGGATGCCCTCGCCGGCGGGCGATCCGGGAGGGTGAAGTACCGAGACGCCCCGCGTACCGAAGCTCAGATCAGGACTGCCATCGGGGTTGAGGCGCGCGACCACCAGGCCGGTGGCTCCGTGGCCTGCGAGCTGGCCAGCGACCACGACCCGACCGCCGGCATCGACGGTCACCGCGGTGGCGACGGCGAACTTGCGCCCGGCGAGGACGGCCCGCCCCCGCCGGCCAAAGCTCCTGTCGTCCCTCCCGTTGACGGTGAGCCGGCGCACCGCGAGCCCATCGGGCTCGTCGGCCACCACCGCGCGCCCCCGCGAGTCGACGGCCAGGGCACTCAGGCTCGCCTTGGTGGCAAAGGAGCCCAGGGCGATGCGCCCCCCCGTCCCGAACGACCGATCGAGCTCACCGGTGGCGCCCGCCTCACCCACAGGCCCCGCGCCTAGGCACGCCAACGCGCAGGCCAGCACCCCCACGGCCAGCCGCGCCCGAAGCGCATCGGGAAGCTTCATCCACTCCCACAACGATCCGCGGCTGACAAAGTTGCGCGCGCCTTGGGCGAGGAACGCGGTCAGCCGGCGTCCACCGGACCGGGACGGCCGTACGCGAGCATGCGGGAGAGCAGGGCGTGGGCTCCGCCCTTGGCCAGGGGCTCGTTGAGGTTGCCGCACTTGGGCGACTGCACGCACGACGGACACCCCGAGGCGCAGCGGCACTCGCCGATGAGGCGGTGGGCGTCGGCGACGAGCTCCTCGAAGCGGGAGAACGCCTGACGGGTCAGGCCGATTCCACCAGGGTGACCGTCGTAGATGAAGATGGTGGGGACGCCGGTCTGGGGGTGGGCGTTGGTCGACAGGCCCCCGATGTCCCAGCGATCGCACATCGCCAGCAGGGGCAGCACGGCGATCTGGGCGTGCTCGGCGGCGTGCAGTGAGCCCAGCAGCGCCTCCAGGGGAAGGGCGCCGCCCAGCACCTCGGGCCCGAGCTCAAACCACAGCGCCTGGGTGGAGAAGATCGTCTCGGGCAGGTCCAGGGCCATCAGGTCCAGCACCCGGTGGTCGGCCAGGCGCTTGCGCTGATAGGCCAGCACCGTCTCTGACACGCTGACCTCTCCGAAGGACAGGCGCACGCCCAGGGTGTCACGACGGTCGAGCAGGCGCTCGATCAGCGTGTCGGTCTCGCGCCGGGGCTGGGTGTACCAGTCGCCGGTGAAGGGGGCGACCAGGGCGCGGCGCCCCTCGAGGTCGAGGTCTCGCACCTCATAGGAGCGTCCCTGGTGCAGGTAGATGGCCCCCGGGTGCACGGTGGACAGGGCGCGCGCGGCCTCGGTGGTCCCCAGCAGCTCCCCCGAGGACACGTCGACGATCGCGTAGCGGTCGGGAGAGGCCGAGCGCAGTGAGACCCGGGCGGCTGGGTAGTCCTCGGGGCGGCGCAGACAGTAGGCGCCGCGGCGCTTGACCAGCTCACCGGTGGCCACCAGGGTGTCGGCGAAGGCCTCCCAGCGTGGACCCAGCACCTCGGAATCGGCCTCTGAGAGGGGCCCCTCGTGGGCGGCGCACAGCAGGTGGGAGAGGTGGATCTGCTCACTCTCATGGTCGAGGATGGCTGCCTCCACCGGGCGCTCGAGGAAGTCGTCGGGGTGGCGACAGAAGAACTGGTCCAGGGCATCCTCGCCCGCCACGTAGACGGCCAGGCCCCGCCCCCGGCGCCCGGCGCGCCCCCACATCTGGCGCAGGCTGGCCACCGTCCCCGGGAAGGTGACGACCACGGCGGCGTCCAGGGCGCCGATGTCGATCCCCAGCTCCAGGGCGTCGGTGGTGATCACCGCCCGCAGCTCGCCCGACACCAGGCGTCCCTCGATCTCGCGGCGCTGCTCGGGGGTATAGCCGGCGCGATAGGGCGCCACCCGCCCGGCCAGGTCGGGATCGACGGACTCCAGGGCCATGGTGACCATGCGGCTGACGAGCTCCACCCCTCGCCGCGACTTGACGAAGCAGATCGTCCGCGCCCCGGCGGTGACGAGCTCGGTGAGCAGGTCGGCGGCCTCGGCCAGGGTCGAGCGCCGCTGTCCCAGGGCCTCGTCGGTGAGCGGCGGGTTCCACATGGCGATGCGCCGCCGGGAACGCGGGGCGCCGTCCTCGGACACCAGGGTGAAGTCCTCCAGGCCGGTCAGGCGCTGGGCGAGCTCGGCGGGGTTGGCCACCGTGGCCGAGGCGAGCAGGAAGCGCGGCTCGGTCCCGTAGGCAGCCGCCACCCGGCGCAGGCGGCGCAGCACGTTGGCCACATGGGAGCCAAAGACCCCGCGGTAGACGTGGGCCTCGTCGACCACCACCGCGGCGAGATTGGAGAACAGCCCCGACCACAGGCGGTGGTTGGGCAGGATGCCCACGTGGAGCATGTCGGGGTTGGTGAGCACCACGTTGGCACGGCGGCGCACGGCCAGGCGCGCCTCGCGCGGGGTGTCTGCGTCGTAGATGGCGGGGCGCACATCGTGTGAGAGCCCGAGGGCGTTCAGCCCCCGGGCTTGGTCCTGAGACAGCGCCTTGGTGGGATACAGGTACAGCGCCCGGGCGCGCGGGTCGTGAAGGAGCACGTCCAGCGTGGGCAGGTGCAAGCACAGCGACTTGCCCGAGGCGGTGCCGGTGGTGACGATCATCGGCCCGTCGGCGGCGGCGCGCAGGGCACGCTCCTGATGGGAGTAAAGGGCGTCGATCCCGCTGGCGCGCAGGGCGCCGAGCAGGGCGGGGTGCAGGTCGGCGGGCAGGGGCTCGAGGACCGCCTCGCGGCCGTGCTCCATCGCCTCGCTGACCAGCCGCTCATCCGCGCGTCCCGCCGCCAGGAGGTCGCCCCACGGCTCGATCGACCTCGTCACCGCCACCGTTGCCATAGTAGGCGCCGTGCGGTGCCTGTACGTCGACCTGGACGGCACCCTGCTCGGACGCGGCGCCTCGCTGGTCCACGACGGGGAGGGGCGCCCGTCGCTACTGGGCCTGCGCGCCGTGGAGGCGTGCCTGCGTGCCGACGTCGAGGTGGTCCTCATGTCCGGTCGCCGGCGCGCCCAGCTCGCCGAGGATGCCCGCCTGCTCGGGCAGGGCTCCTACATCTATGAGGCCGGGGCGGCGCTGGTCCTCGACGGCGAGGAGCTGTGGCTGACCGGGGATCTGCTTCCCGGGGCGACCACCATCCACGAGCAGATCGCCGACTCCGGCGCCCCGGCCCTGCTGCTCGAGCGCTACCCCGGACGCCTGGAGTACCACGAGCCCTGGCATTCAGATCGGGAGGTCTCCCACCTGTTCCGCGGGCTGATCGACGCGGGGGAGGCCGACGCACTGCTCGCCGGCGCCGGGCTGGGACATCTGCGCCTCGTTGACAACGGGGTGGTCACGCGTCGCTCACCGGCCCTGGAGGGATTGGAGCAGGTGCGCGCCTACCACCTGGTGCCCGTGCTGGCCTCCAAGGCGGGTGCCGTGGCCCGCCACCGCCGGGCGCGTGGCTATGCCCGCGAGCAGGTCATCGCCGTGGGGGACTCCCGCGAGGACATGGGCACCGCCGCCATGGTCGACACGTTCTGGCTGGTGGCCAACGGATTGGCCCGCGACCCGACCATCGCCGCGGCCGTCGCCGCCGCCGCAAACGTACGCGTGTGTGAGGAGTCCCACGGTGCTGGGGTCTACGAAGCGGTGGTCACCACTCTGGCGCAGGGACGCTGACGCGGTGGGCGCTCCTCACCGCCACACCGCATCTCGCCTCGATCTATCGCAGTATCGAACGCGTGATGCGACGTATCGCGCTAAGAGCTGAGAGAGCCCAGCCACGCCGCAAAGCGGTCGCCGTCAAGGTCAGGAACCGCCAATCGCGGCAGGCCATAGGGATCACTGTTGGCGGTGACCGGACCTGGCGCGTTGGCCACGGCGTAGCTGTACCCGGACCGGCGCACGATCTCCTGTGTCTCACCGGTGAAATCGGTCGAGGGATTGCCGTAAGGGTAGGAGAAACCCTCGGGCGGGACGCCCATCCAGGCCGTAAGACCGCGGCGGCAGCCGAGGACCTCATCTCCCTGTCGGTCTGGAGCTTGAAAGCCGAGATTGGTATGCCAGCGCGAGTGGCCCCCGATCTCGCCGCCGGCCGATCGGAACCGGACCACCTCGGAGATGGTCATGGGTCGCCAGGGAGACACCCAACTACCGTGACGTGGTGCTTGGCGGTGCCAGGCGCGCAATTGCTGCATCGTCTCGTCGATCACCTCGAGGGCCTGCGGTTGCATCCAACTGTGCAGGTGCCCGCGTGCCGTGAGGCCCTGGGAGTCTGTCGAGGTGAGCCAAGTCCTGGCATCAGGCCCGTGTCCGACGGTCAATGACGGACGGCCTGGGGGATCGAGCATCAGCAGGTCGTCGACCTCGTCCCAGTAGAAGCGCTCCTGCCGGGCGATCGGACCTGTCGTGACAAACATCACCGTCGGAAAGCCCACAGCGTTCAGGCGCGGAAGAGCCTGCATCAGGTTGTCGGTGTAGCCGTCGTCAAAGGTGATGCACACCCCGCCCGCTGGGACGCTTCCTCGGCGCAGGCCAGCGACCAGCTCACAGAGCGTCAGCGGCGACCTGAGCTCGGAGAGCACGGCCAGATGCTGCTCGAAGTTCTGCACCGAGACGCTCAGCCCCCGCTCGTCGACCCCTGAACCAAGACGGTGGTAGAGGAGGATCACCGTGGGTCGTGCCGTCCGTCGCAAGCGACGCCTGCCTCCCATGCGCGGAACCTGCCCGGTCAAAGGCTGGTGGTTTGTGGGCAGAGGGGCGGCTGCGGGTGAGAATTGGCTACGTGCCATGCGGGGAGTCAACGCGCCCAGCGCCACGGCCAGGTTCGATGCACTGTCCATGAGGGGCCGGTCTTCACGCGAGCAAGCGGCGTCGACTCCGGCGCCAGCAAGTGTCTGGACCATCGCCTTGACGGCGTGGCGCGGGGAGGGGCCGTCTCCTTTGAACGCCCGACGCGTCCCGAAGCCGTGCCGGTCTCGCAGGAAGCCAAACCGCGTGAGGTGCTCACCCACGAGCAGCCGAGACGCTGCCATGTTCGGCACGTAGAGACCTTGCCAGCCCTGCTTTCCGAGCTGGTGCTGTGCGTAGTGCTCTACGTCGTAGCGATCTCGAGCCCGGGGATGACCGCGTAGAGGCAGGAACCCCTCCGACCCCGCGCAGCGCAGATCAGCGAAAGCTGATGCTACCCGCGTGAAAGGAATCCTCGATCAGATCCAACCGGCTCTCCTCGATCGCTCGGTCAAGGGCGGGATAGCACCCGGTCAGGTGATCGCTGAGCCAGCTCGGACGGTCTCCCATGAAGCGCAGAGAAAGAGGTCCGCCGACGCATGCCACATTCTTGGAAGCCCCGAGCCACGCCCGAGCGAGCGCCGAAAACCACCCCGGGCCGACGAGCACGTCGTCATCGATCAGCGCGAGCACGTCTGACCGGCATTGCGCCAGCGCAGCATTACGTGCCGAGGGCAGGCCCCCGTCGCCCAGCATGATGAGGCGGCTCCGAGGTGCGCTGGCGGTCTCTGCGGCTCGCACCCGACGGTATCGGCCCTACCCAAGCGAGCACAGACAACGACCAAGTCCTCACCCAGGCCGCTGACCGCCTCAAGGACACGGGTCAGCGTCTCGGTTGGTCGGGAGACGCAGACAGCCACCGATAGCGAGGGCCCGGGTAGTCCCTCGGGCACTTTCCGACGATGCTCGAGCTGTGAGCTTCCGAGGCGGTCACTGCTCGCGACATCACGGTTGGATTCCCGGCGCCAAGTCCCGATCGGAGCATCACTTCCGCACTCGGGTATGTGGATATGAAACGACAGGGTTCCTCACCAGCCTTGCCCGCGCAGGGGTGCCATGGTCGTCATCCCCGTCTCACGGACGCCCGACGACTTCGATCTGCGTGTTTCCCCGATCGTCGGAGCGACGCTCTGTGCGCAGGCTAGGCACCGAATATGAGTCCTTGATGAGAGCGGCTCATCGTCCACCGAAGATGGCGTTCGTCGATCACGTCACCGTGGCCGCCTGGTCTCACGGTGGGCCGCGACTTGGGTCTTTCAGGTCCATCTCATCTGCACGAACTAGCGTCGTGACGCATGGACCCGGATTGGCAAAGACAACGGGTCAGGATCCGGTGTCCACCGTCCTGCACCTCGTCTCCTCTTGAAGCGGTGGGCCTGTCAGCCTGCAGTACGGAAGGCGCGGAGACGCCTGTGTTCGCCGATGTCACCGGCCGACGCAGACGGCTGGTGACGCGAACGGCTGGAGTCTTCGTGGTCTCGCTGGCGTGTTGGCCGTTGACTCTCGCTGCGAGCTTCCACGGTTCCGGGTTTCCTCCGCTATCGAGCCCGATTCGAACCCGAAGCCTTCAGGGGCGCCATCCCGTGCCGCGTCTCGAGGTCCCAGAGGACGGGACCAGGCGCGCCGTTGCCAGGCCGGGTGTACCGGATTAGCCTGAGCTTCCCGGCGAGCCTGCAGAGTGGTCGGCGCCGATGTTATTGCCAGGCGGCGGACTCGGCTCCTGGGAGCGTGACCTGCTCGCGTCGGGGCCTGAGGAAAGGACACCGCTCCCGCCCACCGGATCGGTGTGGCCGACATCGGCGGAGCCATTGCCCGATGAACCGCTCCCGCTCCCGCGTCTGCGGGCGGGATCGGCGTGCCCGGCGTCGCTGGTGGCGGTGTTCGGAGAGCCACCTGCGTCGCTTCTGACTGGCGGATCGGAGTGGCCGCCGGCGGTGCCCGTGCTCGAGGTGCTCCCGCCGTTGCTCTCGGAGGCCGGGTCGGCGTGCCCGCCACTACCCGTCCCATCACTCGCTGGGCGGCCTGGCATCGAGCCGGTGTCTTGGCCCGTGTGCCTCCCCTGATCTGCGGGCACTGCGGCGATGGAAACCGACCCCGGCGGGGGCGAGCTCAGGCCGGGGGCGTGCCTGCTGTGGCTCGCGGGGGCGTGGCGAGCTGGAGGCCGGTGGTCGTGGACTCGGAACGCTTGGGCCGCTCCGAGGGCCGCGCTGCTGGTGCCAATCACCGTGAGAACCTTGGCAAGGGTGGCGGCGCCGCCAGCGCCG
>JAABUJ010004116.1_pt1 | contig 15582 bp, 14 predicted proteins | sample 5559131 | NCBI WGS metagenome assembly JAABUJ01 (sample SAMN10711875, study PRJNA513366) | rock metagenome | isolation source: Antarctica rocks | place: Antarctica: Victoria Land, Mt New Zealand nord | collected 2016-01-07 | reverse complement strand
TATCTCGATCACCCTGACCCCCAAGCAAGGCGATCACGCACAGATTAGCGTGATCACCTAAACGCGTGGCACCCGAGACGGAGAGCACTAAAAACGCGGGGGTATCAGGCTGCTACTTGTGACGCTGTTCCCAGCGTCGGTATCGTTGGGGCGTGCTGAGATAGGGTATGCTGTGGCCTGATGAGGGCAGAGAGGGAGAGCAGCATGCGGTGCCAGCGGTGCGCGAAGGAGCAGTTCGTCAAGGCCGGGCGCGACCGCGCGGGTCGGCAGGTCTACCAGTGCGGGGCGTGCGGGCGGCGGCAAACGGACCGCTCGACCTCGGCTTTCCGCGGGTATCGCTTCCCCGACGATATCATCACCCTCGCCGTGCGCTGGTATCCGCGGTTCCGTTTGCCTTACGCCGACATGGTGGAGCTGCTGGCCGAACGGGGTGTCCACGTCGATCCGTCGAGTGTGTACGAGTGGGTGCAGCATTTCACCCCGCTCTATAAAGACGCGGCGCGCCCGCATCGCCATCGTGTCGGCACCCGCTGGGCGGTCGATGAAACTTATATCCGGCTGGCCGGGCGTTGGGTCTACGCCTATCGGGCCATCGACGAGCACGGCCAGGTGATCGACGTCTACCTGAGCGAGACGCCCGCTACGGCCGCGGCGACCGCCTTCTTTGAGCAGGCGATCGCGCGGACCGACGTGCGGCCCCACCGTGTCACGACGGACAAGGCGGCCGCCTATCCATCCGCGCTCCGGGCGGTGGTACCGGAGGCGGAACACATCACGGGCAAAATGGAGCAACAGGGGATCGAGCGCGACCACCAGCACCTCAAGGGGCGGACGTGGAGTATGCGGGGCTTCCAGCACCTCAGGTGCGCCCAGGTGGTCTGCGACGGCCACGGCTTCATGCGCAACCTGCGCGACGGCTTTTATCGCTTGGGCGAACCGACCGGCGACCCGCGCATCCCGCAGACTCCGCGTCTCGCTCGCGCCTGAGACGACCTCACTCAGATTCTTGCGGCGGCATAGCTGTCCTCGTCAACAGCCCATAAAGGCGTCCTCGGAACAGCGTTTGGGTTCCGACATCAACACAACCCAACGACACCGTCTCTGCGCACCGGCCGACGCTGACCGGCACCCCCGTGACGGCGACCATCGCGCGAGCACCAGCGATCCGCCCCACGGCGCCCCCGACCGTGAGCAACACGGCGCGCCCGACCGCGACACGCGTCACAGACAGGCGCCCCGCGCCCACCAATTTGTGCAGCCACGACCGCGACGAGCATCCCACGCCCCACCGCCACCAGCACACCACAGGGCTGTAAGCACGATAGCTGCCACCCCCGGTAGACCCGTCGGCGCCACCCCCGGCTAGCTGACCGTCCGCGTCACGCGGCCGCACGACATTGTCCACGCGCCCTGTGTCTCGCGCAGGTTGTGCCACGCGGCAACCCGCGCGATGGCGCCTGTGCCGTGGCGCGCGTTGACCTGGCCCGCGGTCGACGGACGCGGACCGCTGATCGAGGAGCCACCCCCGCACGTTGCGGGACACGGTGGCGGACCCGTCCCGTCCATCACCCGGACGACGCATCATCCCGTCCGTGCCCCCGGTCCGTCCGCACCGTCCAGGGGCGGTCAGCGGACCTGCGGCGCTCCCGCTCACACCCGTGCGCGGCGGCCGGGGGCGGCGCCTCCTCGGGCGGCGCGGCCCACAACGGGGCGTCGCGCCGCACGCCGTAGGCGAGACTCGCGACCAGCCCCCGGATGTACAGGACGATCCAGGCCGCGTTGCTGGGCCGCCGCCGCATGAGGAGGTGGCGCGCGTCGATACGCCCCAGGCACTGCCCCAGGTGCGCCAGGATGAAGATGACCGCGGCCGGGTCTCCCGTCCGCAGCGCTTTCATATCCAGCGCCCCCTGCGCGAACGCCGCCCGCCGCACCAGGCGCGACGCCTCCCCCGTCGCGTAGGCGCGCGCGCCGTAATGCGTGACCCTGATCGCCTCCGTCTCCACGACCGTCTGCCCCGCGCGCAGCGCCCGGTAGGTGTAGTCGCGGTCCTCACCCGCCAGACGCGCCCCCGCCCCCGTCTGCTCATCCACGGGGCCGATCGCAGGGACGGTCGCGCGCCGGACGGCCAGACTCGCGCTCATCGCCTCAGAGAACAGAAAGGCCAGACGCCCGCGCAGCCGCCGTTCCCCTCGGGGCGCGAAGGCCGGGATGAAGTGCGTCGTGGGGTCGTGCGGCGCGGCGGCGACGGCCCCAAAGATGAGCGCGGCGTCGGGATGACGGCGGAACGCGCGCCACACCCGCTCCAGCCAGTCGGCGGACACGGTGCAGTCGTCGTCGAGGAACGCCACAATCTCCCCTCTGGCCCGCGCCATGGCCCAGTTCCGCGCCCGCGCCGCTCCGTGCACCGCCAGATGGCGGTACGTCAGGCCGGGCAGGCGCGGCGCCAGTCTCCGGGCGACAGCCTCCGTCCGCGTGTCGTCGCTCTGATCGACGAGCTGAATGTCCCAGGAAGGGTACGCCACCGCCGTGAGGCTGGCCAGGCAGCGCGCGACCGCCGCCGGTCGCTCCGCCGTCGGGATCACGACCGAGATGTGCGGGGGCCAGTCCCCCCGCGTGCTGTTTGGCGTGCTCACATGCACAGTTGTCTCCTCCTCCTCTCGTCCACCGTTCCACCCGCCATCGCACGAGGGCACGATCGGCGCGGTGTGGGTGGCGGGTTATTGGGCGAGACCCTGCGTCCCGCGCAGCGCGCCGTTGTCTGGGGCGAAGATCGTTTGTTCCACCACCAGGCCCGCCCCGTTCAGGGCGCGCACCACGACGCCATGGAGACCCGCGACGTGGGGCCGGAGGCGGTTCACGTCGAGCGTGGACCGGGCGTCCGCCGGCACGACGATCCGCCGCGTCGTCGGCGCGCCGCCCTCGCCGTAGAAGGTGACGGCGACCGGCACGGCCCGCGGCGTCGGGTTGTAGAGCAGCAGGAACTCGCGGCTGTCCCGCGTGTCCCCGTCGGCGAAGCTCCAGCGCGGCGTCACTCCGTTGCGCCCAAACACGTCGGAGCCGGCGACGCGCGCGGCGTTCGGTGAGCCAAAGGGTTCCGTTGGGTCGTGCTGAGGTGTCTGAAGACCGTTCGTTTCGCGCACTCGTGAACATCGATTTCTTGCCCTTTTCGAGGCCCAAGACTGTCACACTGACCGAAAACGCCAGGATAGACGCGCCTCACCTGAAGATCTTTCGGCCATAACAGGTCAACTCAGCACGACCCAACGAAACCGTCCAGGGAGCGCAGGTTTTACTCATCGACGGTGATCCACAGGCGTCGTTGACGATCGTGGCGGGCTTTGACCCGCGCCAAGTCGCGGCATCGGTGCGGGATTTGGCGGTGCGGCAGATCATGGGGGTGTCCGTCGGCGCCACGGGACGCATCGTCGTCGGGTTGTACGACAGGCTTGACCTCGTGCCGATGGCCCATCCGCTGAGTGTGAGCGACCTCGGCCTCGGCTTGGTCGAGAGCTATATGCAGGTCGTCGAGCCTGTCTTGCGCGACTTGCGGGAACGCTATGACGTCATCCTTGTCGATTACCCGCCCGTCCGCGCGTTGCCGATCCTCGCGGGGCTGACAGTCGCGGATGAGATCTTGATTCCGGTCGTCCCCGATCGTCTCTCGCTCGAAGCGCTCGTCGATTTCGAAAGCCTCCTCCTCTCCGTCGAGCAGATCTATCACAAGACGCTGGCCCATGCCGGCCTCGTGTTCACGCTGGTGAGCAGGGGCGCGTTGTAGCGCGACATGGCAGCGTGGGCCACCACCCTGACACACGGAAAAGGGGAGGTGCTGGGAAGCATCCCGCTCTCGCGCGTCGTCGCCGCGGCCGCCGACGCCAAACAACCGGTCACCGTCTACGATCCTGCCCACCGCGTGTCCCTCGCGTATGCGGCGGTGGCCCGGCGACTCATGGAGCGCTGGCGGCTGCCTAGCGGGCCGGATGATCGAGCGAGAGAAACGAGCGGACAGGCCGTCCCCCATGACGATGGCGAGCGCCCAACGTAGTGGAGCAGGCGGCGCTCGCCCCACGCGTCCCATTCCGCAAGAAACGCCCAAGAAACGGGTGCCTGTAGGCGTCATCAAAGGAATGGGATCGGTGGAGTCGACGGGCCGCGACACGCAGCGCGTCAGACCTCACTGTCGCGACGATCGTCCGACGCATCCTCACTGCGTGCGCCTCTGCCGACCCATTCGTCTCCGACAGGCTGCCGGATCAATCCAGCCTCGCCTTTCTGGCGGCGATCCTACTTGTCGGCACGGCTGTACGGCATGCGCCACCTGTGGACGGAGGCAGGTCTACGACACATCCGTACATCCGTCGCGCAGGATGCCGAGGAGGCGGTAACGATCCAGCGCGGGCCCGCGTCGTCACGCGACGTGGAAGCCGGACTCCTGGGCGACGGCGATGTCGGCGGCCACGGACGCGCCGACCGGCTCAGCCGCCAGGACCTCGGGGCCAGCGAGCAACCCAGTGACGGTCCGCGCGGCGCCCGTCCCAGTGCGCCGCTGCGCCATCAAGCGCAGGAAGATCGGCAGGTCGTCCACGAAGTAACGCTTCCACAGCCGCGTCGGCTCCTGCACCAGCCGGTACGCCCACTCCAGCCCCGCCTGCTGCATCCATCCCGGCGCCCGCCGCACGCGTCCCGCCAGCATGTCGAAGGCCCCGCCCACCCCCATGCATACCGGCACGTTCAGCCGCTGCAGGTGCGCGCGGATCCACTCGTCTTGCCGCGGCGCGCCAAAGGCCACAAAGAGCATGTCCGGCTGCATCTCCTGGATCAGCCGCACCGTCTTGTCGTCCTCCTCCGCACTAAAGGCGCTCGTGACCGGCGGCGCGTAGGTGCCCACGATGCGTACGCCTGGACAGCGCTGGCGCAACACCTGCGCCGCCGCCTCGGCCACGCCCGGTCCCGCTCCCAGCAGGAAGATTTTGTAGTCGTTGGCCGCCGCCAGTTTGGCGCACTCCACGATGAGGTCGATGCCGGTGACGCGCGCGGGCAGCGGATCGCCGAGCAGGCGCGCGCCCCAGAGCAGCGGCATGCCGTCGGGCACGGCCAGGTCGGCGGCGTTGATCAGGTGATGAAAGGCGCGATTCTCCACGCCCAGGCGCAGGAAGTCGACGTTGACGGTCATGACCTGATGTGGCTGGCCTGAGCGCACGAAACGATCAATGTGCGCCACGGCGCCTGTGATGTCGATTTTATCGATCCACATGTCGAGTAGATTAACGCGATACCGCATGTCCGCTGTCCCTCTTCCTGCTCTTACCGTGATCGGCGGGCTGTTCCGTCCATCAGGGCGTACTAAAATGGTAACAGAGCGCGGTTAAGATTCGGTTACGATTCGGGCCCTCAGGACGTTAAGATTCGGTTACGATTCGCGAATGGCGGTTAAGATTGGTTAAGGCCCGTCCGCACGGCCCCGCATGCCGCTCCAGCGCTGATCCTTCGCGACAATACTATTGCGGGGGCTGCATTTTCGACAGCGGAAGGTCGTGTCCGTGGGGAGCGCCGTGGCATGCCCTTCGCGCTATCTCACAGGGCGCGCCCCACGATGGTGAGGGGGCCAGGCGCGTCCTCGCCCGCACCGTCGGGGCGACGCGCGTGTTCCTTGACATCCCCACACTCCCTGCGACAATGATCCTGGTAGGAGGACGCGCGTCCTCCGCAGGCGGGGCGCCGGGGGGCGCGGCGCGGACGCACGGCGATGCACGAGCAATGGTCGGCGGGCTGAGCGCGGTGCACGGGCGCGTGGTCCGTGCGGGCGCCCGTGCGGCGCGCGTCTAGCGCCGAGGGCGCACGGATGGCCGCGTCTCACAATCGTGGGGCGCGCCCTATCTCACACGACTAATCCACAACGCACGCTCATTCGTACTACAATAGAGGGACACGCCTATGTGGGGGGAATCGTCGACCGGACCGGCACGGTCGGAGACGGCGCCCACGACGATCCAGCGGAGCTACGCGCACGACACACGACGTACAAGCAAGAAGCACGAAAAAGGAGGATGCCACCGATGACTGTCGCTCACCTGACGCCTATGTCCAGATCCGCGGCCGCCGCACAAGAGTATCGCGAGGCTATTGACACGCTGCTCCTGCTCGAACGCCTCGCGGCGACGCTGTACTACACCGCGCTCACGTCGCCCGCCGTGATGCACGACCGCGCGCTCGGCGGCCCGTCCGCCAACCCCAATAACCCCGGCCTCCCGCCCGGCGGCAACCCCGCGCAGGTGCGCTACCTGCAGGCCGCGCTCGACGCTGAGGTCAAGCACGCCGACCTGCTGGCTGGACTCGGCGCGCGCTCGACGGTGGAGCGCTTGTACTTCCCGGCCGTGCTGTTCACCCGCCTGGGCTCGCCGCTCGACCGCGCCAGCTTCCTGGGCGCGCTCGATATGATCGAGACGGTCTGCGTCGGCGCCTACGCTGCAGCGGCGCTGTCCTTCGCGCGCCTCAGCCGGCTCGACCTCGCCGCTATGGCGGCTGAGATCATGGGCGTGGAGTCGGAGCACCGCACGCTCGGCCGCGTCATCGGGGTGGTCTTGCCCGCCAATAACCACACGCTCGAGACGGCGCCGTTCGACACGGTCATGCAGGCGGCCGACGCGGTGCGGCCGTTCGTGACGGGACAGCGCTTCCTCTTCGCGGCCGGCCCGGTCCGCGCGATCGCTGTGCCGTCGCGCAGCCAGACGGCCTGGGCCATCGGTACGCATGGCACGCGCCTCGTACGCAAGTATTAAGGGGGATTGTACAATGGATGATCGAAACGATAACCGCCTGCGTCCGCAGGCGCCGTCACGCGCGCGCTTCCTCCAGGGCGCCGGCGCGGTCGGCGTGGGTGTACTCGCCGCGGGGATCGCCGCGCCGCGCGTGGCCGCGGCGGCCGCCGCGCCCGCTGATGAGGCCAGCGTGCAGGACATCCTCAACGTTGCCCTCGTGGCGGAGCAACTCGCGACGACGTTCTATTATACGGGCCTGGCCACGCGCGCGATCGCGGGGACGCCCCAGGTCGCCGGCGCGTCGGCCGACCCCAATAGCGTGTCGCCGAACGGCAACCCGGCCAATGTGGCCTACCTGCAAGCGGCGCTCGACCAGGAGCGCAAGCACGCCGAGATACTGTCCAGCGCCGGCGCGGTCTCGTCCCACACCGGCTTCTATTTCCCGGCCACGACCTTCGCGCAGCTAGGCTTTACCAGCCACGCCGGGACGTACCTCGCGGTGCTCGACCACCTGGAGACGGCGTTCATCAGCGCTTATATCGCGGCGGTGAAGCGCTTCGGCGCGCTGGGCCGGCCCGACCTGCTGACGGTCGCGCTGCGCTTCCTGGGCGTGGAGTGCCAGCACCGCGCGCTCTACCGCGTCATCTCACAGGACGACCCCGCCGACAACGTGACGCTCGAGGTGGGCCAGTTCGCCCGCGTCGCCGACGCCGCGGCCGCGCTGGCGCCCTACCTGACGGGGCATGGCTTCAGCGGCGGCTCGACGGGGCGGATCGCGCTTCCCGCGGCGGCCGACATAGATCGTATGGTCGGCCGCAACGTGAGCATGTAAGGACGACAAGAAGGAGCGATGCAATGATAGGGGAAGACACGCGGCGCGGCGCGCGGGGGCCGGGCATCAGCCTCACGGTCGCGCCCGATGCGGTGCGACTCGCGCCCGACGGCCGGGCGGAGCTGCGCCTCGTCGTCGCGAGCACGGACCCCAACGCTTCCCCGACACGCTATCACCTCGCGGTCACGGGTTTGCAGCGACTCTGGTACACCCTTGGCGAGACGGAGATCTTGCTCAACCCAGGCGCGCGCGAGACAGTCTTGCTCACGCTGCATCCCGTACCGGGCAAAGCCGCTCCCGGCCGCTACCCCTTCCGCGTGAAGGCCACCTGGCCGGCGAACCCGTCGATCGCGGCGGCGGCCGTGGTGACCCTGACCGTCGCGGCGACCGAGGAGTCCGGCGCCGCGCTGCCAGCTCAACCCGCGTCCGCCGCATCCGCCGCTGCGGCGTCGGGAGAGCAACCAGCCCCGCCGGCCGCGCGCCCCGCCACCGCGCTGACAGGGCTACCGGCGGGGCAGCCCGTCGCCGGGCTGGCGGAGCGCCCGGCTGCGGCTACGCGGTGGACAGCGGCGGTCCCCCTGCAAAGAAAGCGTATTCCGTTGGTCGCGGGGCTGGGCGTCCTCCTCATCCTGTTGCTCGGTGAGGGCGCGGTCCTGGCCTCACGCCTGAACGCGCCGCGCCCCGCGTCCAACCGTGTGGCCGTCCCCGCCGCGACGCCAACCGCGCCACTCCTACCGTCCTCTGACATCCCACAACGGACGCCATATGGTATCGTCGCGGGCGCGGTCGCGCGCGCGCCCGTGATCCAGCGCTTCACCGTCATCCGGGGCGGCGCCGGTCGCCCTGATACGCTGGTCTGGCAAACCGCGAACGCCGCCGTGGTGACGCTTGACGGCCACGCGGCGCCGCCACGGGGGACGCGCGTGATCCAGCCATCGGTGTACGGCAGTGTGTATCGTCTACGCGCACGCGCGGGAGACCACGTCGCCACGGCGTCCGTCCATGCCGTCGCGCCCAACCCCATCGCGGTAGCGGCCTCAATCCCCGTCGCCTTGCTCAACCTGACCGCGTTGCGCTTCCCGGACCACGCGCTTGGCGCGGCGGCGCGTGTCCAAACCGTACACCTCGTCAATCTAGGCCCCGTGCCCCTGGACATCGCCCGGATCTCGGTCGATGGGGATCGCGCCGACTTCACCGTCCACGCGCTCTGTGCGCGCCGAACGCTGCCGGTTGACGCGTCCTGCGCGATCGACGTGCGCTTCACGCCCACACAGCGCGGCGCGCGCCACGCCACCCTGGTGATCGCCGATAACACGGCGGCCGGCGCCGAGCGCATCACTCTGGACGGCGCCGGCGTGTAGTTTTCCCTCTCGCCCCCCGCGTCCGCCTATGCCTGTGCCGCGCGCGGTGCTACCCTAGTCGAGGGTGATCACGCGCGGCGCGCTGAGCGCGGCCGCCGGCATGATCCGCGACACGAAGGAGCAGAGACGAGAGCATGAGCGCACTCCCGGCGCGGGCGTACGCAGCGCTGCGGGCGACACGCCTGCGGCGTCTCCTCGTGCTCCTTATCGGCGGCGGCGTCCTGATCGCCTTCGTGCGCGCCTTCGTCCCCAACCAGGTCTATCTGCCGTTCTACGCCTATGTCGTGTTCGCGGCGCTCTTCGCCACCGCCTGGGAGAGCGTGGCGGCGATTTATGCCAGCGCCGCGATCATCGGCTTGAGCTTCAAGGACGTGCGCACCGCCACGCCGATCCAGGCGCAGAAAGACATCGCGCTCGAACTCATCTTCCTGCTGAGCGCGCTCGCGCTCGTCGCCCTCGTCGACCGCTTACGCCGCGCGCGCGTGGAGGCCCAGGCCGCGCGCGACGCCGCGCAGGCGGCCCTTGACGCGCGCGACGTGTTCCTGGCCACCGTCTCGCATGATCTCAAGAATCCGCTCCTGGTGATCGGGCTCCGTAGTCAGGCGCTGGCGCGCCGTCTCGCCGGACCAACGGTCGTTGATCCAGCGCAGGCCGTCACGGACCTCGCCGCGATCGACGCCTCCGTCAAGAAGATCACGCGCATGATCGACGACTTGATCGATCGCGCGCGCCTCCCGGACGACACGCCCCCCATCGCGCGCCCCACGGATCTCGTCGCCTTGGCCGGCGCGATCGTCCACGAATATCAGCAGTCCACACGCCGCCACCACATCCGCTTCGACGCCGCCGCGCCCAGCCTCGTGGGATGCTGGGACGACCAGGCGCTTGATCGTGTCGTGGCGAATCTGCTCTCCAACGCCATCAAATATAGCCCCACGGGCGGCGACATCACCGTCCGCGTATGCAGGGACGCGACGCGGGAGCGGGCGGTTCTCGCGGTCAGCGATCACGGCATGGGCATCCCCACACGCGATCTCGCGCATATCTCCGCGCGCTTCCACCGCGCGGGCAACGTCGGGCGCATCACGGGCACGGGCCTGGGGTTGGCCGGGGCGCGCGCCATCGTCGCACAGCATGGGGGGACGCTGGACATCGCGAGCCAGGAGGGCGCGGGGACAACCGTCACTGTAGAGCTGCCGCTGCCTCCACCGTGACACTCCCCGCGTTACGACGGGGCTTTCAACCACGCAGGGCCCCATAGTGCGATGGCGGACCAGGAGATAGTGGCGCCCTCCGTCATGACCGTCCGGACTGTGGCGGCTACGCCGCTCATTCGCACGGTGATCTCCCTACATTAACGCGGTTGGAGAAGCAGGGCTTCCTAACGGACAGGTGCAATTGTGAGCCCGTTCGGCGTCGAGGGGTCACCGATGAGCAGGTGGAGAAGCAGGGCTTCCTAACGGGCAGGTGCGATAGGAACGGCGGTCCGTCTATACAAAGCCGTGAACGGCAAGCGCGCGCTGATACTGGTCAACTCCGCGTCGTGGCCCGCTTCATAGCGATGATAGGTCCACCCTGTCGCACCGCGGCGATACACTTCGATGGCTTGGTACTCGGTGCTCACCAGGACGTACTCCTCGATAGTAGGACACGTCTGGTAATCGCGCAGTTTGCGACCGCGATCGGCACGCTCGGTCCCTGGGGACAGGACTTCGACGACGAGGCGCGGATGCGCGATCTCGTCATCTTCGTCGTTGACCCGATCGCGCTCGTCACAGGTCACCGTCGCATCCGGATACACCTGGACCGCCTCTGATAGGCGCACACGCATGTCAGAATTGTAGACCTCACAAGGACCATCCCCCATCGCCGCGGTCAGCAAGGTCACCACATTACGGCCCACAGCGGCATGAAGTCGTGTCCCGCCCGCCATCAAGTAGACGTGGCCGTCGACGAATTCGTGACGCTCCGAACTGTTCCGCTCCAGCGCCCGGTACGCGTCGGCGGTCACAACCGGTGATGGTGCGTCCGCAACCATGTGCGCGCCCCCCTCTACCTTCTATATAATTTACTATAGCATTTCAGGTAACCGTTCAAAGCTGGCGCGTATAACACGTCTTGACATATCATGATTACGAATGAGCGCCAATACGGCATCTGACCAGGAGAGCAATGGCATTACGCTGACATGGTAACGAGCGGTTACAACCCCGCGGAACCGTGGTCAAGCAGCCCTCTCAGGTGGGGCATGTGGGGGCTGCGGGCGACCGACGGCGCCGCGCCTCCGGCCACGGCGGGAAGGGGGCACAGCGACCGGGTCCGCGGGCAGGATGGGATAGCGTAGCATCTCCTCTAGCGTCCAGGCATGGGCGGTCAGGCCGGCCGCCATGGCTGGTGTCCGCTCCAGCCACTTGCGCCCCTCGATGGCTCGTAGCCGAAGGCTCTCCTACGTCCAACAGACGTTATAGGCACAGCCGACGAGCCGCATTCTGCTCTCGACCAGAGCTGTCCCGTGCGCGATCCCGCGTCCCCGCCGTGCCAGGGGCGCCAGATGCGCGCGGAAGGTGGCCGGGGGCCCCTCTGGGGAGCGCTCGCTGTAGGCGGTGTTGATAGTCATCCCCCCTGCGTCGCCGTGATCGCGCGCAGGATCAGCGTTGCCGTCATCAGCCACGCCTCCTTGTGCAGCCGATAGTACGGCGTGCCCTTTGTCGCGGCGAACGGCTTGTCGCACGTCTTACAGCGGTAGCGTCGCTCCTTCTGGCTGTGGATGCCGCTGTTGCCTGCGCCGACCCGCCCCTTGTCAGGACAGGCCGGATTCGGACAGCATGTCGTGGACGGGTCCATGCGTTGCGCTCTCCTTTGTGTCGTAACAAAGACAGCTTGCCGCATGGTCCCGTTCCTGTCATCTCGCCCTCCTTACGACTGGAGCAAAGCGGTGAAGATTGGTTAAGGCTTAACGATGGAGGCGGCGTATGTTATCATCGGAAGTGTCCCCGCGCGATGGGGATGGCCACGGCGGTCCGTGACGAGGCGGGACGGCCGGTGGATCTCATAGCTAGAGATAGAGAGGCGGAAGCGGTATGGTATTGAAGGTCGCGCTCGCGCACGATTACCTCAATCAGGAGGGCGGCGCCGAGCGCGTCGCCCGTGTGTTCTGCGACACGTACCCCGAGAGTCCCCTCTATACCTCGCTCTACGACGCAACGGCGATGGACCCCTCCTGGCGCGACCGCGACATCCGTACCAGCTTCATGCAGCGCCTGCACCCGTCGCTGCGCATAGCCAAAGGGCTGCTGCCGCTCTACCCCTTCGCCTTCGAGTCGTTCGACCTCTCGGACTACGACGTAGTGTTGAGCTCCTCCAGCACCTTCGCCAAGGGCATCCAGACCGGGCCGAAAACTTGCCACGTCTGCTACTGCCACAGCCCTGCGCGTTACGCCTGGATGTACCACGACTATGTGTCCGGCATGCGGCTAGGCCGCGCCGGGCGCGCCGTCTTGCCGGCCGTGGTAGCGCCGCTACGTGTGTGGGACTTCACGGCGGCCCAGCGCGTCGACTATTTTATCGCCAACTCGCGCAACACAGCCGCACGCATCACTAAGTTCTACCGGCGTCCCTCCACCGTGCTGCACCCGCCGATCGACGTCGAGGCTTTCGCGCCAGCCTCCACGACCGAGCCGTACTTCCTGGTGCTGGCGCGGCTGTTGCCCTACAAGCGCATCGACGTGGCGATCGAGGCCTTCAATCGCCTGAGGTGGCCGCTGCTCATCGTCGGCGACGGCCCGGACGCGGCGCGCCTGCGGGCGCTGGCGGGGCCGACGGTGCGCTTCGCGGGACGGGTCGACGACGCCGAGGCGCGGCACTATCTGCGGCACTGTCAGGCGTTGGTGTGGCCGGGGGAGGAGGATCTGGGCATCGCGCCGCTCGAGGCGCTGGCGTCGGGCCGCCCAGTCGTGGCGTACCGGGCGGGCGGAGCGGTGGAAACGCTGGTCGAGGGAGTGACGGGACGCTTCTTCGCCCGCCAGACGCCCGACGCCTTGATGGACGTTCTGCGCACGTTCGCCCCCGACAGTTACGACATGGCTGTGCTGCGCGCGCATGTCGCCGAGTTCGACGTGCGCATCTTCAAGCGCCGGTTGCAGCAATTCGTGGAGGCGTCAGCGGAACGGCACGCCGCCGGGGATGGACCCTGGACGCCACGGCCCCTCGCCACCCGGCGTGAGCGCCTCGAACGCTAACCAGGATGAGTATGCGCCCTACGCCGCGCTCCAGTCGCGCTCACGCGAGGAGGGATAACAGCCGCTGGCAAAACCCGCATGGCCGCGTCATCACGCGACGTGGAAGCCCAGCCCCCGCGCGACGGCCCCTATCACGATCTCGGCGGTTATGACGCCGAGATCGTGATAGGTGTGGGCCTACCCTCTACAATGTAGCCTATGCCTCACTGTCATCGACGGTGGGGCGGCGGCGGGATCGCTTCCGCCTGAAGGACAACACAACGCCAAGTCCGGAGATGAGCCCTAAACCGAGCAACTCGCCGCTGCCCAGTTCCGGGGTGCTCGCGGGGGGCGGCGGGGGCGGCGGGACGGGAGTCATCGTCGGTCCTGCAGTATTCGTAACCGTCGGCGTTCCCGGTGTGTTCGTAACCGTCGGCGTTCCCGGCGTAGTCGTCGCGGTTGGCGTTCCTGGCGTATTTGTCACGGTCGGCGTCCCCGGCGTATTTGTTACGGTTGGTGTTCCCGCCGTGTTCGTCGCGGTTGGTGTTCCCGGCGTAGTCGTGCTTGTGACCGTCGGCGTTCCCGGTGTGTTCGTAACCGTCGGCGTTCCCGCCGTGTTCGTCGCGGTCGGCGTCCCCGCCGTGTTCGTCGCGGTTGGTGTTCCCGCCGTGTTCGTCGCGGTTGGTGTTCCCGGTGTGTTTGTCGCGGTTGGTGTTCCCGGTGTGTTCGTGACCGTTGGCGTCCCCGGTGTGTTTGTCACGGTCGGTGTCCCCGGCGTAGTCGTCGCGGTTGGCGTTCCCGGCGTGTTCGTCGGTCCCGCCGTGTTCGTCGGCGTTGACGCAACCAGGGCCTTGATGAAGCCCAGACCGGCGCTCTTACTGGTCGGGGTCACGGTTGGCGCGAGAACCAGCGTCGTGTGTGTCTTAGTGGGCCGCGCCTTATGCGTCGTACCCGCCGACTGGAGCGTCGTGGTCGGCTGTGGCGTCGACGTTCCTTGCGGCGCGCGTGTCGCACTACCGATCGGCGCCGCGCAGGGCGTGCTGACGCCCGTGGGGGCTGCCGGCGATCCTGGAGCATTGGTTGGCTGTGGCGCCGGTGTTTGGCATGGCGCCGCCGGCTTCGAGCGGGCGTCAGCGGCGAATCGGCCGGTCTGTGGCAGGGCTATCGGCAACTGTGGCGTCGCGGTCGATGTCGCAACGAGCGGGGCTACAGTAGACGCCGGCGCGGCGCCCGATGGGATAGTCGTCGCTGTCGGAACCGACACAGTAGCGGTAGACGTAGCAGCCGCTAAAACAGCGCTAGAGGGAATACTACACGCCGTCGCTGTCGGCGCGGGAGTGGGGCCGCCGCTGTGTGAGCCCGTGGGAAGGCCACCGGGTCCTCCACAGGTACCGCCAACGACGAGCGTGAGGAGAACATGACGAACGGCAATGAGGTGCAACACGCCCTTTTGTCCTTATCTACTACCAATAAACATACGCCGCGATGATTCGTGGTTAGTTATGAGACAAATGGGCTGCTGAAGATGGTACCAACCACCTATATTCCAATAGTACCACAGCTACGAGCCGCGGTCAAATCGGCGTGATAATTTCACGAGCCCTGCTCATCCCAGATCTCGTGGAAAGGGTACCACTGCGCGGGGTGTGCGGCGACGACGCGCGCGAAGCCCGCGGCGACGCGCGCGGTCAAGTCGGCCACGGCCTCTTGCATGGGCTTGCCGGGGTCAGCGTAGAGGGGCGGTTGCGGCTCGATGCGGTAGCCTCCACCCGGCAGGCGCGCGCACGACACGACGAGGATGGGAGCGCCGGTCTGCCGGCTCAAGCGCGCCGGACCAAGAGGGAAGCGCGCGGGGTGACCGAGGAATGGCACGGCCGCCGCTTGCAGGTCGTCCTTAGCGATGTCGCTGAGCATGACCACACACTCATTGCGGGCCAGCGCGCGGAAGAGCGGGCGCAGTGACCGTTCGCGCGGCACGAGGGCGACGCCATGGCTGGTACGTGACCCCGCCACCAACTCCGCCACCCAGTTCCCTTCGGTCACGATCGTCAACTGCAACCCAAAGGCCTGGGCGAAGGAGGCCGCGACATCCCAACTGCCGAAGTGCGGCAAGATGAGCAGCGCGCCGCGCCCCCCTTCGAGCGCCTCCCTGAGGTAACGCTCATTGACGGGCGTTACCCAGCCTAGCACCTCGTCAGGGGTCATGGTCCGTACGGCCAGGAAATCAATCGCCATGCGCCCGTAGTTGCGCACGCTGGCACGGGCCAACCGACGCACGCGCGAATCAGTTATGGGCGCGGCCAGGGCCGTCGCGTAGTTGCGCTCGATCGTCGCCCGCAACCGCGCCGCAAGCAGAATAACGGGCAAGGTCACGAGATCGGCCGGCAGGTAGCGATAGCGCGCGGGCAACGCGC
>JAABUJ010004115.1_pt1 | contig 15585 bp, 16 predicted proteins | sample 5559131 | NCBI WGS metagenome assembly JAABUJ01 (sample SAMN10711875, study PRJNA513366) | rock metagenome | isolation source: Antarctica rocks | place: Antarctica: Victoria Land, Mt New Zealand nord | collected 2016-01-07 | reverse complement strand
TCCTCGGTCACCACCAAGAAGGTGAATCTCGTCAATGATGACCAGGCCGACTCGCTGCACGTATCCTCTTGTTTGCCAGCTACGGCTGATGCCGTCCCATTTCTCGGGCGTAGTAATAATTATGTCAGCATCCCTGATCGTGCGAGTATCAGGCGTGTTGTCACCGGTCAATTCCACAAGCTTGAGACCCATCTGGCGAGTCAAGCGCCTGCGCCAGTCCTGCATCCGCTCTCTGACCAAAGCCTTCATTGGAGCAATGTAGACAACCTTAGAACCGGGCTTCTCCCTAAAAGCCCACCACATGGCTAGCTCTGCTGCAACCGTTTTTCCGCTGCCGGTTGGCGATCCTAACAGAACATTCGCAGAGGTGTGGTATAATGTATGAAAGATCTGCGTTTGCATTGGGTTGAAGAACGGAAATCGCTGACCATAGATCTCTTCCAGCACCGGGTTTTTCAAGGCCGCAACGGGGAGCGGCTGAAGGTCAAGCAGGTCAGTGTAGACACTCTCAGTGTCTGGCCGAATCAGGTGCTGGAATGATACTGGCGTCACCGTCTCAGCCCCTAACCATCGATCTGATACGGCTCGAACATAAATCTGGTTCGGCAATGGGTCTGATAAAGGGATCGTAAAGTTGAGCTCATGATCATCGTAGAGCTTCTTCCTCGTCAAGATGAAGAATTCATGGTGGTAGATTTCAGACGTCTCGGAATTCTCAACCCATACCCAGTACGATTCTGAGGTGCCGTTATGCCTGTCATTCCAGCGAAAATCTGCAGTGAGGTACAAGTGGATGCGTAGGACGTCGCGATTCAGTGGTGCTATCTCAGCCTCTACAGTCAAAGTTGGAAAATTGCTGAGCAGCTTTGAGATTGTGTTCCCCATGCCTCGATTGTGGACCAATTCACCAATCTCGGTGCTGTCCATGTCTCGCAGTGACTCAATGGATGAGACATTATCTTTGCTGTCAAGGTTATGCAGGATTGGTTGGGGAAGATCGAATTGATGAAAAGGGTGCTGAAACGGCCATATCTGCTTCTCAATCGACTTGCACATTGCAAGCAGAACTAGGCACTGATGGCCCCACCTCCGATTGAGCGCAATCAGGAAGATTGCTCGACAGATCCTAGCGGCGTTCTGGGCCACGTAGGCAGAGTCGGAAACCAGAGCAAAATCTTCTATGCGAGCTCGGCCGATATATGACTGCAGTAGTATATTCGTCTTTGCCTGAGCAGAATGCTTTTCGCCGCCGACGGCGCATGGTATCAGCTCCGAGAGGCTTGCAAGCTCCTTTGACTCGTTTTCTCGAGACTGGATGTTGTCGAATTCGCCACTCATGCTGATCATTTTGAGCACATCAGCTTCGGTTGCTCTGGGCCGCATCATGGCGTTGAAGACTTCAATGCTTGTCTGCAACACATAATGCTGGCTTGCAATTCGACCAACGTCTTTGGCTCTCAGCTCTTCCGTAGTCTCGTTGAAGATGACCATTTGACTCTGCTGTAGGATTCGAGCGGCGTCAATCACAAGTTTGCGTCTTCTCTGTACGAGTTGAGGATCATCGCGGAGTTCTGCCCAGTCAATCCCATAGCTAAGCGGATTGCGCTGCATGCGTACGAACAGGTACGAGTACCCAAGCCACTGCACAGCTTCAGGGACCGAAGTGACTGTGCCGAGTGCAATCTCAGCATTGAGATTGTCGACTAGCTTTCTCGAGAACTTCGACTCGATCGGCTGTTGCTGGGTCACGGCGGATAAATAATGGTCTACCTTATCGTGTGTGGTGCAGATGAAGCCTATACCAGTATCCTGAAATTGAGGACGACCAGCACGACCAAAGATCTGAAGAACATCGAGGATACCAAGATCCACGAACTTTCCCTCTTGAGCGCTGTATAACTGAGTGCCCTTGATGACAACTGCCGCGGCTGGCAAATTGATGCCCCAAGCGAGCGTCGCCGTACAACAGAGGACATTGATATGTCCTTGCGCAAATAACTGCTCAGTTCTGTTCCGATCTGATCGTGGCATACCAGCATGGTGCGTACCGAACCCTTTGGGTACGAGTTCTCGCAGTTCTCGACCTCTCGTGTTCTTCAGGTCTTTGATAGCTGTACTGTACCCTTGAACTTCATGACAGTCAAAAAGATCGAGGCACTCTTGCTCAGTAGCCATCTGTATAAAAGTCTTCGCAGTGTTGACTGTATCTTTTCGTGAATGGACGAAGACCATGATCTGATGACCTTTTTGTAGCATTTCCCTGAGCTTTTCGAAAGCCGTTTCGTCAATGTTATCGCGAGACGCCTTTGTACCAGGCTTACCCTTCACACCGAGGAAATGCTGCTCAAGCGGCACAGGCCGGAAAGAGGCATCGAAGTAGAAAAGCCCTGCGATCCGATTGACTTTCAGAAAATCCGCAACATCAATGTAATTTGGCAGTGTCGCGGATAGCCCTACGATGCGAATCAATGACTGAGTACTCTCGACTTGTCTTTCTGTACGAGCGACTAAAGACTCCAATACTGCGCCACGCTCGTCGTGCAGCATGTGTACCTCGTCAATGATGAGGAGTCGGACCTTCTGTACAAGCTCGGTGTCTCCTGTGCTTTTTCGTGTAACAACATCCCATTTTTCTGGCGTTGTGACGATAATTTGTGTTTGGACAATCTCTTTCTTTGTCAAATGCATATCCCCAGTGAATTCTCGAACATTAATTCCTAACCAAGCAAGGCGCTTGCCGAGCTTCTCGGTGATCTCGGCGGCTAATGCTTTCATGGGAGCGACGTAAATGATCTTGAAGTCTTCAGTATTGACGGAGAAGTCTGTCGCATCTGAACTTTCTGCCATACTTGATCTAACGTTGTGCGCAATGGTGTTCAGTATCGCTAGCATGGCAGCGTCCGTCTTACCTGCGCCAGTTGGGGCACAGATGAGCATATTCTCACTGGTTTTGTAGGCAACCGGGTAGACTAGACTTTGCATCCTGTTCAGACTTTTGTAGCCTTTGAAGGTCCGCTTGCAAAGCTGATCCATCTCGGCGATCTCGATGAGTTTTTGGCCGGCGCCCAATGTGCCAACTTTCGCAGCCGGGATAGTGTATTCCTCGTACTTCTCATGCTCCGTTCTCTTACTCCCTTCAGGCAAGCCATACTTTCGCCCACCAGCAGATAGAGTATTCCCGGCACTGTGAGCTTTGTAGACATGAGGATACAAGGTAGTTTCGCGGTTCACGGCAGGGCCCAGTCTTGCATGCTTGTGCTCATAATCTTGTATGCGCAAAGCCTCCTCTCGTTCCTCTCTTGTTTGCAGTCCCAAGAAGGCCGCTTTCACATTTTGTGATGGGCGAGAAGAAGCCGCCAATATTTGTTTGCGATGAGCGATGAGCTCTATCACGAAATCCAGGGCGTCATAACCTACAATGTCGGCGAGCGACATTTGAAGCTCATCATCTACCACATTCTTAGCCTGAGCCTCAAGCACGTTGGCATGGAAGAGATACCTTGCATGTCCGAGGCTAGCAGAGCTGACAAATGTTCTTTCAGTTGGCCAGCATTGAGCCCCGAATTAGCTGTGGCCAAACCGTGACACTTCTTTTCCAACCAGTCCTGGTTATATGCTATATCCTCGAAAGCCAACCCCGTATGATCCTCCTCAAATTCCTTCACAAAGTCACTGCTCTCTTCTGTCTCCTCTTCATGGCTCCAGACGTCCCATGGATCCTCGCTGTCACTGTCTCTTGTGACGTCCTCATCCACCACAATGTCATGGCCGTAAGCTTGAACTTCACCGTTTCGCTGATCAAGCTTGAGCTCAGCAATAGCTTCGCGCATTGAACTGAGCTGAGCAAGCCATTGTGACTGTAGGTCGTCTACTGAAGGTGACATCGTTGGTTGTACAGGTCTTGGGAGTGTCTGGCGCGAGAATAGAAGGGTCAAGTCTCAAGGCTGAGTGAAGAGGAGTGCACTGCAATGTACTAGGTCTTCTAAAAAAGCCAGTTTGAAGTGCGTCAGATATATGGACGGCTACTCCTATGTGATAGACATTGAAACTATCGATGTACCTAAAGTATTCTAATCCTGTGTGAAGTTCATCTCACAAAACCTTATCGATTAGAGATGCAAGTGCCGCCGACGGACCACCATCCCCTCGATCTCGTACCGGATCGTTGACGGAGCTCACCCTCACACCTCGAAAGCCTAACGGTCACTGTTGACACTCTTATCACATCTTTCCTTCCTACTTCATCAAGCCAACATGAAGATCTTCTACATAGGCGTACGCAGACCGGCCCTCCGTAGTTCCCATGACGCATACTGATGCCTGCAACAGATCTTGAAGAACGATAGCAAGCCGGCGCACGAGCTATGCGTGGAAAAGGATCTGAACAGCTATTCGCGCTTCACAAAGCAAAAGTATCTCTCCCCAACCTACGTTCTCTCAGGCCACCTGCTGAACGGTTGCTTCGACCAGTTATGGCGAGTTCATGTCCGTCTTCAGTAAAACCGTCGCTGAAAGGACACGACCTGGACAACGACAGGACATAGAAGAGAAATGTGCGCCAAGACGATTTCTACCATCCAAAGTCCAAGAGGGGCTTACGTGGTATTAGCATACACCTTTCACGCATATGGGCGGACCGAGGGCATTGCAGGCATCATAATCAGCGATCCGGAGTACCCAGCCCTGGTAGCTCATCAGCTCCTCTCCAAAGTGGTCGACGAGTTCTTGTCTCAGCACCCACGATCCGAATATGCAAATTCCACGTCGACGTTATCGTTCTCTGCGCTGAAGGACTATATTGTAAAGTATCAGGACCCGCAGCAGGCGGACAGCATCATGAAGATTCAGAAGGAGCTCGACGAGACGAAGATTGTACTGCACAAGACTATCGAGAGCGTGTTGGAAAGGGGCGAGAAGATTGATGACTTGGTGCAGAAGAGCGACGGGCTAAGTGCGCAAAGCAAGGTATGCAAATCACGATTCCGTTGCAGTATGACGAAGCTGAAGCGCTAATCATCTTCAGATGTTTTACACACAAGCCAAGAAGCAGAACTCGTGTTGCATAGTAATGTGAATCGGCATGTTAAGGCGTTTTCGGGCAATACCCTCAGGTGTCACGATCGAAAATCCTTATAGAACTCAAACCACTTTCGACTTGTTGAACTTGAATACAGAGATGCGAAGTACGAAGTAACTCAGAAACCGTTCCCCGCGTGTGTAATTCGACGATATGCGCTCCCAGGGTATCCAAAAAGTAGAATTGCACAGCACCAAACCCTCAAATATGAACCTCATTCATAGACGAAATACTCCCGACAAACATATTCAAATGCAACGGGCCGAGTCCCAATGTCACACATCAATTCCCTCTTTGGCAACAATGTTAATGTCAAAGTCCTCATCGAGCGCTGCTCTTGGCCCCACAAGAGCATTCATCCTATACAAAACCTCCCCACTTGGTAACTTTTCGCGATGTTCTTGCAGGTGAGCCATCAACATTTGCGCACCACCAAAGATTGGGGTCCCACGGCCTTCTGCTGTACAAAATATACAGCCAAAGGTCGCGCTCAGAAAATCGGACGTGGTGTCTTTTCTCTCGGTATGACTCTTGAACAGGAAATCCCAGCGGAACTGAACGCCGTCGGCGGTCAAGACCCGTCGGTCAACAGCCTTCGTCTTCTTATCAAGCATAAGCAAACGACCTTCAAATTTGCACTTTGAGCATTGCCAGAACCGGGCGGCATTGTACATGCCGCCAGGCCGGAGCCGCTCGTCCATAGCCTTTTTCTTGTCTCCTATCTGCGCTCTCCATGCTCCTTTACAGAATCCTTGGAATTTATTTTCTTCGCTAGGAAGCTGTTCCTTCAGAGCCCAGGGACTGGTTAACATGGTCATCTGCGTCGGAGCACGGCAAACTGATCCAGATGATCGCGGAGTGGAATGGCGACTTGGCTCATTGAGTGTCCGGCTCGTGGCTGGGGTCACCGCAAGGGATCTATCAATCCAAGGATTGAAGTCTGGTGTCTCAGGCGGTTCGTATATCGACCCAGCTGGCGTGCTCGCCGTGGTCGTACTGGCCACGCTATATCTGGACGACGGGGTTGGTGGAGGAGCTGGATTTTTTATCAAGCGCTGCGCTCTTCCAGGTGGTTCATTATGAGGTTGGTCATTCTGATGGCTTTGTATTGCTGGCTTAGCGGATTCTGAAGCGTCCAGCTCATGTATCCGAGGAGCTTCATTCTTAGAGATTGTAACGGGAGTCGCTTTGGATCGTGTCCCGAACAGCTTTAATTTGGTAACTGAGGCGAAGTGCCCTTTCTCGGTTTTCTCGTTCTTTTCATTTCCTGAGCTTGTGATAGTCGTCACCACCTTGGGCGTCACTCGATGATCTTGGTAGGCCGGTGGGGACGTCCAAGACCCGTCTAATGAAGTAGGAGATGCGCCACTAAAGAAGTCGGGGACATATCCCTGATTAGGTCGCTGGTGTGACGTCTTGGCCTGTACTGGCATTGATCGCTGTAGGCTATCAGGTTTATTGACTGGCGGGGCTGGCTGGGACGGTGCGCCAGCTCGGACAGGTGAGTCTTGTTGGGAGAACCTTCTGTCAAGCTGGGCGGAAGGAGATCGGTTGTGCATTCCGTTTCTTTGCGTGAGCAGGACAAGTCCATCGTGTGGTGGCTGTCCTTGTCTATCACTGGAAGAGGGAGAACGATGGTCATTGTACGCCTCGGCACCTACGCTTGTCCGTCGCGATTGAAGCATAGGTGATCTCTCCTTGGGCAAACCAGGTTTCGCAAACAGTGGAGGAGGTCTAAGATTGTCGATGGGCCCCGAAGTAATGATTCGCTGTTGCAACTGCATCAGAACCAGAATGGCCTTGTCTTGGGAGGAGTCTGAGACGTCCTGCAAAGCGGTGAAATCCACATTCGCATCTTCTTGCCATTGGACCTTGAGATTCGAAATGACCTGCGCTTGCAGGAGGATAATGATATCTTTGAGCGCTGCCTTCGCAATATCTGCGACCAGGTTAATTGAGCTCCTCCATAGATCGTTATATGCACTGCCTACCGTCGCCATCCGCAAAGGCTTGGCCGAAGCGCTTGTAATCCCGATCGTACTGGCTTTGGATGACATCCTCGCCCCGAGCCAACGAGATGGCCAGGTCATGTGTCGAGTCTTCAGTAAAAGCATCCAACCGAGCGGCCTGGCGAGCATTCCTCTCTGCCCGGATCTGCTGTAGGATTTCGCCGCCATTGTGATATGCTGAACATAGTGCAGCTACACATGCGACGACCCCGAGGACCTCTGTACCTGACATGGTGATTTTCCAAAAGGGTCACAAAAAGTCGCTGTGGACCGCGGACCGTAGACCACCATGGGAACGTAAATAATCCGTTCGTCAAATGGAGAGATGCGCATACGATCCGCGGTTTGCTGGTTTGCGGAAACAGCCTTGCGAACCTTGGGTGAGATGGTGGAACACTAGGTGACTCGGCTTATGCAGCCTTTTTGCAATTCGCGGGCTCCTACACAGCCCCAGCGAAGCTCTTGCATTTCAGTAGTGGTGATTAGAACATGCTGCATCAATCCGCGCGTTGCTTGAATGCAGATACTCATCTCGACTGCTGATGGATGCTTTGCGAAGCTGAAAGCCCAGTCATTCAAGCAATGTTCAGTCCGTCTGATGCCTTCGCTTCGCGGCTAGGATCGGGCGGACACCTGGACCACCAGGTGGTCCCTGCTGGGGTATGACAACAGGCACCTGCAGGCCATCATACGATATCAAAGGGACGGCGTAGGCAAACTCGATGCCAGTCGCTGTGGTTCTTCAAACATCATCACACGTGTCACCGGGTATGGGTACAGCTTAAACAAAGTCAATCAGGCAAGACTGCGTACACGAGATCGTGCGCACTGCGAAAGCTGAACAAAAGGTGATCCATAACTCCATCGCTATGAACGCACAAGCATGGAAGCAGAGTAGTGTACAAATACCCATTTGACAGGCAGGCTATTGTTAGCAACATTTATCCCTTCTACCCTTCCCACGCCTGCCCTCTGCGAATACCGTATCCTCCACTACAATGTTAGGGGTGGGAAAGCCGAGCCAGCTCCTCCTCTTATCACCAATTCCAACCCTGAAGCTTGCATCTGAGCCAGGACCATCGAAATACCCTGCTTGATTCTTGTCATAACCGGGTGTTGTAATGCTCTCTAGACCTTGCTCTTGATCTAAGGTCTTTTGCCGCTGTTCGACAAGTTTTCTGGTTATAACTCGAAAGACCTCGTCGATGCCCTCGCCATCTTTAGCACTGATCTCGTGGCAGCAATCCCATCCTATCTCCTGACCCCAGAACCCGCTGCTTCGTTTGCTGTCTGAGCTCTTCATGCTCTTGGCCGCGCCCATCGTAATTGGGGGAGTAACGACTCTTTCCCGATAGAGGTTCTCGGCAACATACGCAATGCACCTCTCAAAGGGTACCTTCCGCAGACCAGGTTCTTGCGCGACGACGTCGCTCTTAGTGCCCACCACATGGACCACGACGTCGTCTGCCACGTTCTCCTTGACTTCTGCAAGCCATCTGCCCATCTGCTCGAAGCTGCTCTCGTCCAAGATGCTGTAGACCAAGACGACAGCGCTCGCGCCACGATAATACAGCTTCGATATGCTGCGGAACCTTTCCTGACCCGCTGTATCCCATAACTGCAATCTCACTGTAACGCCACTATCAACATCCAGCACTCGCTTGGTAAGGAATGACGCGCCGACGGTTGATGTAGTTGTAGCGGGGCTGAAGGTTCCTTTGACGTAACGGTATACGAGCGAAGTCTTGCCGACTCCTACTACTCGTAAGCAAAGATCTTGTTAAAGGAAGTTAAGACTTTACCTTGAGAGCCAAGCACGCATATCTTAGCTTCCAGGCTGTTAGACATTATCATCCCCTCACTAGAATATCCCGTTTTCTATTCAGAGATCCCATGGTAATCTCAAGGAGAACAGAATAGACCAAGATGGAAAGTCCGAAAGAAAGATACGGAAATCGTTGAAACGCCTGCTATAATTTACAACAGGGCTCGATTCCCTGATAGCTTGGGGCAGCACCTGGGTATTGCGTTGGTGTGGTTTAGATGAAGTCGCAAGAAGCCGGAAAGTAACGATAGAAGATGATGCTGATGATGGATCGCATTTGTTTCGCGAGGATCCTCCCGTCCGCACGTCATCTGATTCTCTGACAAGGCGTCTGGCTTCCCACTGATGATGATGCTTTTGCCAGCCATTGAATGGGCTTGTGGACGTGTTTTGAAGATTGGAATGGAAGAACTTAGATTGTCCAGAAACTCATCACTCCCGTTGCAGAGCACCGAACCGTCGGTCTCGCGGTGTGGAGGACTACTTCATATTGCCAAGCCCAGCCGTCGTTGGTGCCGTGAAGCTGCAAAACCGTGAGTCCGTAAGACTTCTTAATAGCAAGGGAACAGCGCGACCACGCCTGAGGGCACCTGATTCTACATAGTCGTGCAAAATTCTTGTGGTACCTTGTACTTCTTTAAGCCATTACTATGAGGGGCCATGGAGATGGGTATCTTATGTTTCCCCGCCGTCACGCTCCAACTGCCGAGGTGAGCGAGGGTCGACTCCAGGTTCCCCTCCGCATGCCCGCAGTCCCATCTTCGCAAAGCCGTGTTGCCTTTCTTGTTCCGTCCCTCATCAACTCGTTTTCCCTTTCTCGTTGTAGAACAAGCGATCGTCTCCTTCAAGCTCTACGCAAGCCCTACTTGCTCGATTTCTGACTTGACGTTTTCCTTGCCACCCATTCTTCACGTTCACACTCTACTCTGCTTTCTTCAAGATGAACCATGAGCCGGAGCAGCAGCCCAAATCTCAAAAGCTCCAAGGCGAGGAAGTGGCGAAACATAACGATGACAAAGACTGCTGGGTCATCATCCACGGTCGCGCCTACGACGTCACGGAATTCAAAGAAGAGCATCCCGGTGGGAAGAACATCATTCTGAAGTATGCAGGCAAAGATGCGACGGAGACTTATGACCCCATACATCCTCCAGACACTCTCGAGAAGTTTCTCGACAAGGGCAAGCATCTGGGGGAAGTCGATATGGACACAATTGAGCAAGAGCAGGTCGAGGAGGATCCCGATGAGCAGGACAGACAGGAGAGAATCAAGCGAATGCCGATCCTTGAGCAGTGTTACAACCTTATGGACTTCGAGGCTGTGGCACGACGGGTTATGAAGAAGACGGCGTGGGCGTACTATTCCAGTGGGGCTGACGATGAAATAGTGTGTACATCCAGGCGCAAGGTCGTTATTCCGCCGTCGACAATGTTGACTCAGTATATAGACCATGAGAGAAAACCATTCAGCATACCACAAGATATGGTTCCGTCCAAGAATACTGGTAGACGTTGAGCACATCGACCTCTCTACGAAGATGCTCGGCACTCCCGTCTCGATCCCTTTCTACGTCACCGCGACCGCATTGGGCAAGCTAGGTAACCCAGAGGGCGAGGTCATTTTGACAAGAGGCGCGCACAAGCACAAGGTTATACAGATGATCCCCACGCTCGCTAGCTGCTCTTTCGATGAGATTGTGGACACAAAGCAGGACGACCAGGTCCAGTGGCTGCAGCTTTATGTCAACAAGGATCGCGCTATCACAAAACGAATCGTGCAGCATGCGGAGAAACGTGGTTGCAAAGGCTTGTTCATTACGGTCGACGCCCCTCAACTGGGTCGGAGAGAGAAAGATATGCGCAGCAAGTTTCAGGACGTCGGCTCGAATGTTCAAGACACTGGTGGTGACAATGTAGACCGCTCACAGGGCGCCGCTCGCGCCATTTCTTCTTTCATCGACCCATCTCTGAGCTGGAAAGATATTCCGTGGTTCCTCGGTATCACGAAGATGCCGATCCTGCTCAAAGGCGTGCAGCGAGTCGAAGATGTCATCCAAGCAATCGAAGTCGGCGTCCACGGCGTGGTACTATCCAACCATGGAGGACGCCAACTCGATTTTGCACGATCAGGCATCGAAGTGCTTGCAGAGGTTATGCCTGTCCTAAGAGAACGTGGCTTGGAAAACCGCATCGAAATCTATGTCGATGGTGGCGTGAGACGGGCAACCGACATCATCAAGGCCTTGTGCCTCGGAGCGACAGGTGTGGGTATCGGCAGGCCGTTCTTGTATGCCATGAGCGCGTATGGATTACCCGGTGTGGATCGCGCCATGCAATTGCTCAAAGATGAGATGCAAATGAATATGAGGCTCATCGGATGCTCGAGCGTGGACCAGCTGAATCCCGATCTGGTCGATACTAGAGGCCTGAGTATGCATTCTACGGCCGTGCCCGCGGATACGTTGGGCCTTGGGGTATATGACCCATTGGTCCAGCCACAGGAGAAGGCGACACTGAAAGAAAGGTCGAAACTGTAGGTTTGTTCATAATAGATGCATTTGGTTGTACATAAGTTAGCACGCTGTACATAAGCGCCTCACATCGGCATTTGATATCATAAGATTCACACGATGAAAGGAAATCGGAAGAATCCATAGATCAGAATACGATAAGGCTTCCACATTATCATGAAGCTGGTAATGCTTCGCCTTCCTGGTAGAGGGTGAACGAAGTATGAACAAAACCAGATATTCTGAGACGTAATGTAATCCTTGATCCGATGAGATTATTGCTTGCCCTTGGAGAATTCTTTGGCTTGTTAACAAACATACCTTAGGGAAGTCATATCGAGGGCATTACAGAGAAGAAAACAGTGTAAAGTAAAATCGAATTGGTTTGGGAGTGTCCCTCGGCTCAAAGCGCAATGACGTCTGTTTGATGGCAGACGGGTCTGCCAACTTCTAGATGCAGCACGCGTTTTGTCAAATGGCTCTCACAGTCCAGAATCTTTTCTCGCAACGTCTGCGACGTTTGTGACTTCTTGAACATCATCCTGTGCATCGAGGCCTTCCTTGCCAAAAGGCGGGGCCAGTATCATGGCTCAGCACCTCGATCCTCTGCATGCCAATTTCGATGTTGACTACGTGATCGTCTATCGGTTCACAGATACCAGTATGCTTCTAGTGCGATTCCAGATGCACGTTACTAACCCCGCCGTCTCAGGCAAAGCAGACGCAAGAGCAGGCTTCGCAAGGCTTCTCAAGGCCCTAGCTACAGTTGGACTTCAGATCGAGGTCAGGAATGGCGACAATTGCTCCTTGCTGGTCCTAGTGAAAGTTGCTTCAGATAGAGTATTGAACCATCATATATACAATTCAAGGTGACTCTATCAGTTAGGTTCTTCGGACCCCTCTGAAATTGGTGAACAGGGTCAGGGACTGGCTTCATGGAGTACGAGCAGCGGAACCAGACAAGGAAGCCAAGCATTCCATCATACATCAAAATTTGACCGAAGCTGAACGGTACCGTATTGTCTATGAGATGATCACAAGCCCGAGAGAGGAGGGTGGAGCTGGTATAATCCCTAAGCAGGAGCCCTGGAAGAATGTTGAGTCTGTCTTCCCACTTCACGATCACAAATTCAATAAGGAATGGATCAAGAAATGGAGTACTGTAACTTTCTTGAAGCCTGAGGACTTGGATGAGATTAGGAATCGATTTGGGGAAAAGGTGAGGGCCGAAGCTGCAAGACCCACGGTCCGGGCAGTAGCTGATGAGTGGAACAGGTCGCTTATTACTTCGCCTTTACACAATCGTACTTTGCATTCTTGATGTTCCCTGCAGCGTTCGGTTTTGCGTCATGGGTGCTGTTGGGGCACAATTCTGGTGTATACGCCATCGTCAACGGTCTGTGGTGTGTCACGTTCGTAGAATACTGGAAACGGCAGGAGATTGAGCTCGGGGTTCGATGGGACGTGAAAGGTGTCTCTGCTATCTCGCAGAAGAGGAAAGAATTCCAGCCTGAGAAAGAGATTCAAGACCCAGTCACCGGTGAGACCGTCCGGTTTTTCCCCGCGACCACCAGATTATGGAGGCAGCTACTTCAATTGCCATTTGCTCTATTAGCTAGTGTGGCCTTAGGCACTTTGATTGCAACCTGCTTTGGCATTGAGATCTTTCTTTCGGAAATTTACAACGGCCCATTGAAGAGCGTCTTGGTAGGCCCAGAACGATGGTTCATGTAAGCCTTGGACTGATTCTTTAGGTGTTCCTTCCCACAGCACTTCTTACCGCCTTTGTTCCAACACTTACGACTCTCCTGATGAGTGTGGCCCAGCGACTGAACGACTTCGAAAATCATGAAACGACCGAAAGCTACGAAGCTGCAATGATCCAGAAAGTCTTCATCCTGAATTTCATCACCTCCTATCTTCCCATCTTCCTCACAGCCTTCGTTTATGTCCCCTTTGGTAGCTTGATAGTACCATATCTTGACATCTTCAGCCTGACAGCCAGGCCTTTCGCTGAGAATGAGAAGCAGCTCACTGCGCCAAAAACAGGCTTTTCGATCAATCCATCCAGGCTTCGAAAGCAGGTGATATACTTCACTGTTACCGCTCAGATCGTGAACTTCGCGATGGAAACCATTGTACCGTATATCAAGCGCCGAGGATTCCACAAGTATCAAGAAATGAAGACGCAACGAGCAGCTAAGAAAGGCGGTGCACCTCCTGGCTCCACGGTTCAAGATATACCCGAAGAAGCCGAGTTCCTTACTCGTGTGCGCAGCGAAGCAGAATTAGACGTCTATGACGTGACCACTGATCTAAGGGAAATGGTCGTTCAATATGGTTATCTCGCCCTCTTTTCCGTCGTCTGGCCCCTTACACCGATCTCATTTATCATTAACAACTGGATCGAGCTACGTTCAGATGCTGTCAAGATCTGCGTGGAAATGCAACGCCCTTCGCCGCTCCGCGCAGACACCATCGGACCTTGGCTCGATAGCCTTGGCTTTCTCTCCTGGCTTGGGAGTATCACGGGCGCAGCCATTGTTTATCTCTTCAGCAACGACGGAATAGGACCGGACGGCACGCCGAGTACCATCAAAGGCTGGGCTCTATTACTTAGCATATTCTTCTCCGAACATTTGTACCTGCTCGTGCGTATGGGTGTGCGCCTCGCTATCTCGAAAATCGATTCCCCCGGCATGCAGAAGGTACGTGCGGAGCGATATGCATTACGCAAGAGTTATCTGCAGGAAACCGCTGGTGAGGATCTCATGAACTTATCGATTAGTCACGCAACCGAGAAGTTCACGAGGAGTAGCTTGGAAGAAGCGGCTAGAGCGGGTAGCCTGCACACAATGGGGCCTCAGGATCATTTCTGGAAGAGGCAGCAAGCGTGGGAAGAGAGTGCGAAAGTGGGCGCCGAGTTGATTGAGAAGATGGCGCCTGCGGAGGGGAAGAAGCAGCTGTAAGAATGCTCGGTTGTTACGAAGTCTGGCATAGTGCTTGTCGAATATAGCAATTCGCGGATTGCCGCGGAATGAAGCAAGATTTAGGTGAGAGCGATTGAGCCAATATAGAATGCTTTCTTCAAGACAGCTGGAGCTGACCGACTTGAGCGTGTTTCCCATTTCCAGAAAATAACTGTAAACAAGTCTCTATAAAATGTCCACCACTGAATGGTATATATTCTCTCCCAAACATCGAATTACATTACGATTCGCCACAGCATTCCCAAGACCACAATCTTCTTGAACTTTACACACATCGAGTCCACTTCACCCTGAATCATCATCTACCAGTCTCACAAAATGCGTATCTCATCCATCTACGACGTCCTCGCTCTTATGGCATTTGCAGGCCTCTGCATTGCTCAGAAGCACCATGACCTTGATGGCTTTACGAAAACACCCGCCAATTTGAGCTTCCTCACATCTTCGTCTGCCACCACTGGCGTCATAACACTTTCCTCAGCACCCGCAAGCGTTCCTGTAGATCATCATCGAGGTCGAGGTCCTCGCGAACTTCCCCCACATGGACCACCTCGTCCCTATCATCACCCACCTCCTTTTCGTGGACCACATCCTCCTAACGGACCGCATCTTCCCGACGGACCACATCCTCACCACGGTCCATTTCACCCCGGCGCACCTTGTCTTCCCGGCGCATCATGTCCTCCCGGCCCACCATTCCCTCCGGGCATACCATTCCCTCCGGGCGTACCATGTCCTGCCGGCGAGACAGGGGGTCTAGCTTGCCCTAGCGGGCCAGCTCCCAGTTTGACGAGCTCGAGCTTTTCCTTCACTGGCCTTCCATCTTCTTCTATGACTTCCAGCGTCCTCTCCTCTTCTTCCTCAACGTCGAGCACCCAGTCCTCGTCCTCAAAGTCGAGCACTCAGTCATCTTCTTCAACGTCGAGCACTCGGTCCTCTTCCTCGACCGCCTCAAGCAGCCCGGCACCTCCTCCCATCACGTCGAGCGTCCACTCGTCCTCTTCCTCGACAGCCTTAAGCAGCGCAACATCTCCTCCAACCACGTCGAGCGTCCACTCATCCTCATTCACGACCTCGACCGTCCGACCACCTACACCAACCCACCGTCCAAAGTCACCCACCTCTTCTTCCAAACCCAAAACCGCCGCTCTGAGCGCCAAAAGGGAACCCGACC
>JAABUJ010004113.1_pt1 | contig 15593 bp, 16 predicted proteins | sample 5559131 | NCBI WGS metagenome assembly JAABUJ01 (sample SAMN10711875, study PRJNA513366) | rock metagenome | isolation source: Antarctica rocks | place: Antarctica: Victoria Land, Mt New Zealand nord | collected 2016-01-07 | reverse complement strand
AAGGAAAAGACGTTTCAGCAAGGGCTTTTCGTGGGACATGGACATAGCAATAGTTTTGACAGGATGATAGCGCTAGAGCCCTTTAGGCGTAGTGCCTCCGGGCGGAATAAATTACCTACCTACCTACGCCTCCGTATTAGGAATTCCTTCTTCCAAATACTTTTTATCGTGCGACGTCTTAAGCTATAATTACCCGCGGCATCATAGTAAACGGTGCTAGGACCGTGTTTTACTAACTCTATGATGCTCTGTCATGGACCACAACTCCCATGGCCGGCGAGCGTAGAGTGGACACACTCAGATCGTCGATACCTAAGTGGACGATAGAGTCAAGGTGACTCGGGAAGGGGGCGCTGCGTTGTTGGGCGGGAAGCGGTTGGGCAGCATCCTTTGGTGGTGTATTTGCCCAGGGGTCGTATATTTACCTGGGGGTCGCTAGGTTGCAACGACGGAAACCAAAAAGTCATGCGGAGATCTTCATAGATAAATCGAGGAAGGAATGAGAGTTACGGATGTACATAAATACTACTTATATGTGAATGTTACTCATTGTCATCGCCAAGGTGACTTTATCTCCAAAAGCACACTACCTATTCGCAGACCTGTATCCCCCGATCGCGTATATACTACCGCTTATTTCCCCTGACAAAGACGTTGCTAGGCATCCTCGACGGATCTCAGAAACTCCACTTAAGTCCTGGCCTTATACTGCGCCCACCGCTTGCGGTGGTCCCGTTCAATCTCCCACGTCGCCCTCGGTCCTGGATGGACCAAGGGCGTTCTCTCCTCGTCGAAGATCCTATCTCCCTCTTCGCCGTCCAGCTTGATGTGCTGCGGACAAGCGCTGCTCCGGGGGTCGCCCTGGGACTCGTAGTGCGTCTGACGTTCTCCGTTGAGGAGGACGTAACGCAGGAATCTGACCCCGCGGCAGAAGGGGCGTGGCTTGCTCAGCTGGTGTCGGAAGCGGAGGAGATCTAGCGGATCTTTGCCCGGGCAAGAGAGGAAGGTGATCTTCCGGAGACGTGGATGCACGGAGACGAAGAGGTCGTTGAAGGCAAGCAAGAGACCCTAAAGTGATGCTGCTTAGCGGCCATACATGTCTTCTCGGCTTGATGAAGGGGAGTAAGAGGCAGGACTTACTAGGTCTCTGTACTTCAAAGCCAATCCAATCCGTTCGAGATTGGGAAGGGCATTGCTGAGGTACTCCAGGTCTCGACGACTGATGTTGTACATGTCCGCCGGGATATGGAGAGTTCGGAGCTTCGGGAGGTTTCTCAAGGCAGCCTCAGTCAGTTGTCTCAGGTCCTGATGCTGAGCCTCCACCGAGTCGATGATTCCCGTCTGATACCACAGACTCATACCCTCTCCTAGGCTCTGGACGCCGAGCAATTGTCGATCCGGGAGTGGCTTTGAGAAGGTCAGGGTCTCAAGGTCTTCCTGGCTACCGAGAAAGTCAACCAGCTGTGGGGTGAGGAGATCGTAGTCGATGTCGCTCAACCTTCGAAGGCTGACGGGGCCCTTCAGGTCGGCCCAGAGCTCTGCATGGGCTTTGCAGTTTGGCAGTCGGAGATCCTTGATGTGTTCTTTGCTGAACATATCTTGGAAAGCATCCGACGGAATACCGAAATGGTGAAGCTCAAGAAGTTCAAGCTGAAACACCGTGTCCCAATGCAAAGGATTGGTTGGATCCCTGTAGTGAAGAGGAAGTCTCATCCTACCGCCGCCGTCTTCGATAGGAGTCGGGAAGAGTGCCCTAAAGTACTTGTCCATCTCTTCTGGCTCCGGCTGAATGAAGTCATCCGTGTCCCAACTGTAAGGGCGGCTATGGGCAGTCAACTCGATCACCAGTGAGCGCAGACTTGAAGCGCGGGCTGCGAGCCCGTCGGCGAGCTGCGGAAAAGCTTCGACGAACTCATCCAAGATGGGCAGGCTGAGAATTGTGAGAGATGCCAGATTCTTCAGTCTCTTCAATTCCACTGCGAGCAATGCGCAATCCTCTGGATATCTGACTGGGACGGTGAGCGAGCTCAAGGAGTATGGGAGCTTCGTAAGCTGGGTCATATCCGCAAGTCGCCAATCAACATCGGCCCTGTATTCTTGCAGGCCGACAAGATCGCTGACCTTGCCCAGCTGCAGTCTCCACGGGTCCGGAGGCTGAACATCCTGATCCCAGAGCTGACCCCAAGCGGTGGAGGGGTAACTTCCTGAGAACCGAAAGAGAGACGTGTACCTGCTTCGCTTCTTTTCTTGGCAGCTGAGGTATTTGGCACGTCCCACAAGCCGGTCGTCGAGCCAGCACCTAGCCATTGCTTCTGCAGCATCCCGAGACTCCCTTTCCAAGGGGCTTTCTCCAAGGGAGGGAGTCATACCACGGCGTCTTGATTTGACAGGGTCGTCGCTGAAATATAGATGTATTGTTTGGTAAGCTTTCTTCATAAGCACTCCGTAATGGGCCTTGGAAGTGCAGGCTAGATTGACCAGATCACGGGTTTCGGTGATCTGTGTTTGTGAGCAAGTGTCGAATTCAGCTTGTAGGGCGTGATTATATGAGAGGATTTCTGGAATGGGTGATGCGGATGTGAAGTGGCAATACTAGCCACAGGACGTGAAAAAGACAACGCTCGGTGGATGGAAGGGTTAGAACGGTGGATGCGCTTACCTGATCTGCAATGAGGAGAGAGAACCATACTGTGCTCGACATGCTCGACAGCGAAGCCTTTCGGTCCCTCGAAAACCACGTCCCTTGCTTCCATACAACTGATGCCCGTTGGGTTGATTGGGTCGTCGACGTTTCATCGTCTGGCGACTCGATATATGAAGTGGGCATGTCTCTTCCCATTGCCTTCCCATCAGTTCCTGTCATGGCCGACTTCGATGAGGTTACCTTAGTGTGGGAGTTATATCTAACAAAAAATCTCTGAGAGGAAGCAGTGAAAGGCGTGATGTATATCTCGTGTGACAAAATTGTATGACATGTTGAGTTATAGATGGGTTTATATCAACAGCAGAACAACAAACGGTAACAGTGAATAGTGAAGTCTCACTCCACGACGGTTGCCTGGAGGCTGTCGCAGAAGTCGCCCTCTTGCTGCGAGACTCGACTGTTATAACTTCTAGAAGGAAGCTCGATATGTGGGATATCATTTGCTATATACCTTAAGTCTGCGACATGAATATAATGCGATTATGATAGCAACTGACCATTGCGGAAAGGACCAGCCCTCCTGGTCAGCCCGCAATGCCAAATAATAATGATAAAATAGCAAATATAAATCTGCAATCGATGAGCAGAGTTTGCAACAAAAAATGCCGGGCTGTTTGAACTCTGCACCGGCTTGCCACAATGGGTTGAAACAATTCTGGCTCTGCATCATGCTCGTCTTAAGTTGTGCAAAGACAGGAATCGACAAAGAGCGGAACACCGGTCCAAGTCGTAGTTAAAGCCTTCCCCCAACATTCTAAAAAGACAAGAATGAGACGGAGGTGGATGAGGGCTGCGGAGAGCTGTCAAGCAAGCCATTGGACTGAGCCGCCCTGAGCACCAGCCCGGCCGAGCCAGAAATCGAGACTGTCACGATTCAAGGACTGAAGGGTATTTTGCGAACGGATCATGCTACTAATAGCGACTGGTGATAGCAACTGATGCAATTTGTTGTCCAATCGAACAGCGGAAGATCTGGCTGGATCTGGGCCTCTGGGGATCGTTGTAATCGAGCCTGAGTGTACCTTAGGTACGGGAGATATTTTCAGCGCCTAAGGGATGAGCACACAGCCATCGTGGTGAGTTACCCAGCGAAGTCTCAGATTTCCTTTCGAGACCGGCCCACATAAGAGTATGCATATATATCTTGCAATAACTAGTACCAACGGTTGACGCAGTTTCGAGAAGTGGCATAATTATAAGGGAGTTGAGGTTAAAGTTGGGAGCATGATGCCCGCTTAGTCATATTCCAATGAGGTACCTTCGTACAAATAAGGTATCGGCCGCTAGTCCAGCTATGGTCCGAGGCTTGGCATCATGCTCTTCATGACAGTCTCCACACCTAACATCAACCTGGGCGGAAACTATCCAAGCGCCCCAACTCCAACCTGCAATGCCGAAAAGTTGTCGATTGCTGTGAAACGCTGAAAATGGCAAGGACTTACTCTTCGCCAAAGATATCTTCGGGTCGGACGAATCTCTTCACGGCCTCCTCACTCATCTCTTCACCAGAGCCCACGCCCTGCCATCTCCGAGCCCTTCGGTGTCCATCCAGTGAGTGCCTGATTACGCAAGGGTCATTTGGGCCTCCTTGGCAGACCTTCTTTCTTCCCAGGTTCTTGAAGCGAGGTCCCAATGGCCCAGTAACATAGTGATACTGGCCGGCGAATCGATACTGTCTGCTATCGCTGAGGGGATAGTATTTATCTCCCCACCGCCCACGGAAGTAGAACCATTCCGTCGGTGCGTGAGGCGTTACATTTGAGGAACGGAGCGTATCGTTGAGATAGTCGTACGTGTAGGCGTGGGAATTCAGAAGCGGATCCCAGAGTGGACCACGGTCGGTCTCGTCGTGCAGTAGACCCAAGGGCAGCACGTAAGGGTGCCGACCGGGGGTGGCGTACATGGCATGTGTGCCGGTAGCGGAGTAGATGACCGGCTAAAGCAGTAGGATCAGTACGCAGATCAAGGGACAGAGCAGAGATCGCTCGAGTCTTACACGTTTACCAATCTTCTCCACAGCCTCATAAGTGTAAGCTTCTCCGAACGAGTGCTCACTGAGGAATACGGCCTTGGGCTGGCCATGATGAAATCGCACCATCGAGTGTTCCCAGTCTCCGACATGATTGCCAAAGCGCACGTTGAGCACCGCATTACCGCGATTGTAGCTGTAGAAATAGAACCAAAAAGCGTCGACTACTCCGTGCCCTTTGTCCACGACCACGAGAACAGCGGGTGCATCACTTCGTCCACCCTTGGCTGGCTTGTTCAGGTGACTTGTGATTGCCCTACATTGTATCTGCTCCGGATTCGGGCGTTCTCCGCCCTGTTCCTGAAAGCTACCAAGGCCGATGTCGGACCAGTCTGCGCCTGCATCCTCGACGTCTTCAGGTGGGAGATCATCGGTTTGCCCATTCCACTTGGTCCAGGGAACATCCTCCTCCCCGTTCATGTGCGATGCAGGAGGTGTTCTTGGGATATTCTTCTCCCCTCCGAGCCAGTCTGGTCTGTCCTCCACGTTGTCATCACTAGTCAAATACACAAACCTTCCCCGGTTCCATTGATTCAGTTCGTTCAAATTCGTAAGATTCGGGTGCTCTGATCGCGCTTGTACGGGAGTGTAATTGAGATGTGGTGTTGTATGAATCAAATGCTCTGCTAGATCGCCTGGCCAATACTGTTCTCCAGAGAAGAGATGTACTAGCGGCGCATAGTCAAAGACGTAACCAGGGATTTCACGCAACACGCGCTCGTCGTCGGACCAATCTTCCGGCCTACTCCTGCCTTTTGTCCAGGCTGACCGCCATGACTCGTCCTGTTGTAGTGGGTCTTGCACCTTCCGTTGCGTATGTCCGCCGATGTGCACTTGACCTCGGAGGTGGCTAGCACCGCAGATACTGAACCACTGACAAGTCTTGCGATCCATCCATGAGTTTGAAGTAGCGATCCATTGCGCATCCTCATGGCCTGCTAGACCGGAGTGATGATAAAGTTCGTTCAGGGTAATATAGCCCAGTAAGGACGAGATGGCAGCAATGAAAGCTTTCTTTTTGACCGCCATTTCCTCTTGAGCGACAGATAATTTTGAAGACCAACTCGGCCCACCGATGGGAGGTTTCGAATACAGAGGAGCGCCATCTTGGGATAGTTCTGTTTTTGTTGGCTGTTGTTGTTGGTGTAGGTGGTTGATCCATGATATCTGGCCTGTTGGTTGTTGCGGCTCAGCCCCGTTATCTAGTATCTTAATGTTGGGCTGATATTCGTGTGAGGCTTTGACAGCATCTGAAACTGCAGACACAGGCTCAAAAATAGAAGCAGCTGAAGTAGCTCTCGACGAGTAGTGCTTAGAAGATAGCAGTGGTACCTGACCGCGATAGGGTATAACGGCCAGCGCCTTATGAAACGTCAGGCCCACGAGTAAGGCATTTGAGATCCAGCATCTTCCTACGATCATCGAATTCGGTTACCTCTATAAGATACAGAATCGATTATTAGTGTATGCTGTCTTCTGAGGGTCTCTTTTCTCTTCTGGTGAAGTTGTTGTTATGTACTGTAGTACAGTACAGTGCCGGTGGAAATTCTGGGCCATCCACACCGTAAGCGAAAAACACACCTGTTTTTCTAGTAAAATCTGTCACCCCCATATTCATTCACAAATCCACATCAAAAACAGCCCCACAATCATCATGACTGCTTTCTAAACTTCAGCAATGCCTCACTCATTGTCTGAGTACATTAGGGACCTCATTGACAGTCAATTAATCTGTGAAATGTCAATTTCATCAATTCACAAGGACACAAGAGTGTCTACTTGACAAATTTGAAGAATATAAATGAACTAATAAATATAAAAATCATTCAAGATCTCTAAACTTAAAAGAAGAGATTGATCTAGAACTTTGATCTTAACAATGAAAGAGATGCTGACTAAATATCTTAAGAAAAGATTCTAAATCTATTGTAATGAGATAAAATGATTTCTTTAAGACAAATTTAAGATTGATGTTAAGCTCAGAACATTGTCTGATGTTCTGAAGAGAATGAGATATACACAGAAGACAGTGAGAATCTTTGTTGTATAATTTAATGATTAATATTTGTGATTTTAATAGCTACAATAAAAAGTCACTCAACAAGACAATGATTTACATGCAGAATGACTTGTTTAACTGATCAATTAAACTGCAGATCAGCTTGTTTTTGTTGATGAGTTAGCTGCAAATGAACAGAATAAGAATCAGAAATTTAAATAATTATATTGTGAAGTAAAAGTCTCAATATTAATCTTATTAAAACAAAGTGAACAATGAAGTGTACTGTCAGCATACACTGTTAAAGAATACATGACATAAACAGTCAGACAGAGCTCTATAACAGAAGTTTTATTTAATTTCTTTATATAAAATTATGTTCTTCTAAAGTGCAGTTCTTTTTTAAAATCACAATCTATTCTAATTATAAACAATATCTCTATACATCACTTCAAAATATATTTACTGATCTCTCTGTGTTTAGTTACTAACATATTACTAGAAATTAATCAACATATATATTAAGACTAATATAAAGCTTATTTTTCTTTCTTTCTATTTCTTTGACTATAATTCTATCAAATAATTCTTTGTTATTCTTAAGCAGTGAATGCAGCAACATAAGAATCTTATAAAGAAGTATAAGAATAACTTTAAGAAGTTTATATGATTAACAGTGAAGAAATATAACAGTAATAAACATTCTGAGATACATTTTCAAAGTATATATATTAAAATGAAGTTAACAGTCATTGATAATGACTATGAATTTTAGATTAGACAGATTTAGAAGATAGAAACATATAAATTAATATTATTTAATACTTTAGAAACTTCATAACTACTGTTAAGTACATTAATGAATCTACAGCATCAATTATTTTTATCTATTTTATTTATTTCATTTTATTTCTCATATCTTTTACAGTTCTTTTCTTTACTCACTTTTTAATCTTCTTCTTTAACTGCTTTTCTAACTTTAAAGAAATATTTAAATCTCTTTAATCTTAAATCTCTGTCTTTCTTATCTGCTTTACATTATACAGTTAATTTCACAGCTATTTATATGCATTTTTTTAGCAACACTGAATACTTCAGAATCTGTTTCTTAAATCATTTTATATGTTAAAAGGTGGCACCACACTAATAGCACAGCTATCATGAGTTATATATCTAACACTTTCCCTAACCCGCGATCGGCCCGCAACCAACCCACAGGTGTAAAGGGTGCGCACAGATAGTGGTTCAAACTTGCAACCTTTTGAACTTACTCTCTCACCATGAACTTGAACCACCAGCAGAGGTGGCCTAGGCACCATTTTATGCAAGTTATCATGCACTAACCTGAGCTCATAACCTGTTAAAAGGTGGCACCACACTAATAGCACAGCTATCATGAGTTATATATCTAACATTATATATTAATATAGAAGCTTCATTAATTTTATATTGTCATTGTTAATAGAGCTGCTTTTCTTCTTATGAAAAAGAAATTAATATAAAGATGACTGTTGTAAGAACTGTGAAGCAGACTTTAAAGAAGATGAAAAAGATAGCTGAGATGAGAGTAAATGAGATAAATGCATTGAATAATGCATTTAATATTGTGAAGAAAATAAAGAAGATAGAAAAGACAGAGAAGATAAAGTAGCATAAGAATGCTGATAAGAATGTTAATAAGAATGTTGATATGATGATGAAAATAAATAAGATAAAGAAAAAAACATATATAATAATGAGTATTGTTATGAGCTCTGCATAAACATTGATGACATTGAGAATATTGATGAGATCTATTTTATGTAAATATGAATAGATGCAGAGACTGAGAATGATGTAAAGAGTAAAGAAAACTGTAAAGAAGACTGCAGAGCAGACTGTAAAGTCTTTTTTAAAAAAGATGAAAAAAATTAATTAAGTTTGTAAAGAACTCAAAGAGAAGAGCTTAAAATGATGACATCTTCATTATTGATGATTTTATTTTAGACAGTAAAATGATTAAAATTCAGAATATAATGTTTTTCTTTTAGCATTAAATATTTTTTCTTCTTATTTTTGCACTTCACATTGTCACAGTGTCATCAGCAAATTAAATATCTTATATAATTATTCAATTTTAATTTCAGCTTCTCTCACTTCTTTATAACTATTCAGTTCTTCTCTGTAGCTGTTTGCTGTATCAATTAATATAGATACTTTACAGAAAGCAATTAACTTATTTTCTTTTTTTATAAAAAGACTATTTCTTCTTTTAAGAACTTTAAATCATTGCTGTTTATAAAATTATTTTGAATAGATCTTAAAACTGTCTTTTATATAAACTTAATATTAATAATTATTTAAATGTTCTTTTTCTTGCTTTTATATCAGATCAGAAGAATAATCTTTAAATTGATTTATTTATTTTTATTAATATTTTTTAAATTTAAAATTAAAGTGTTCTGTTTTTTAATCTCATCAGCTGACAGTCATGTCTTAATCTGCTGTTGTTACACTTAATAATTCTTAAATTGAGTCTTTTCTTTCAATTTGATCTGCTTATTTGTCAGAAATGCTGAATAGTTGAAATTGATGAAATTTATCATCTTGTTCTTGTCAGAAAGACTTTTCTTGTTAAAAAAGACAGTTTAATGAATTAAAAATATGAATAGAGCTTTAATTAAAGTCTTTTTTCTTGTTAAATTGACACTGTTAATGTCTTCAAATTCACTGACATTGATGTTCTCAACATTTCAGAATAAAAGAAATGTGAAGAAATGTCTAAAATCTTTCAGATACAGTTTTGATGAAGATTTTATTTTAATATTCTTTCTTTTACTCTTTGGCATTGAGACTGTCATTATAGGGCTTTGAGAGTGTCAATTGATCTTGTGAGTGTGTGATTTTGTGAATGAATACAGGGGTGGCAGGTTTTACTAGAAAAACAGGTGTGTTTTTTGCTTACGGTGTGGATGGCCCAGAATTTCCACCGGCACTGTAAGCATCTAACACTACACGCTAGGTCACCCACTTCGCTCGACATGCCCACTCTGCCCAGGCGCAACTCACCTTCGCCATGTCATACATCTATTCTCGTTCTTCTTAGTAGGCATATATATGTACCTAGCCAATATTGATGTTGCCAATTCCATACGGCAATGTCTCAGGGGGCAATTATTGGATGCCCGCACCGATATCAAGTTGTGTAACGTCGAAAGCTTGAACAGATATGCGCAGACAACAGTCATCCGAGAAACAGTCGTACCTCTGCATCTATTTAAGGACCGACTCAAAGATTCAGTTACTCCGTGCGTTTTTTTAGAACCCGTTACATCCACCACCAGCGTCCCCAAGTCTCACCTCCCCTGCAATGAGTCTCTTGCCTCAACACCCCGGGGTCCTCCCCCTTTGGCTTCTGTTTGTGCGTAGCCCACATTCACCCTCTCCTCATCCTGTTCCGCGTTTCTCTTCCTGCCGTTCTCCTTCTCGGACCTGCCCTCCCCTCAAACCCACCTAACCCCCCCCACAGGTCTCCCTCCTCTCCCTCTCAACAGCCCTCCGCTGCCAATTCCAGCCCTATCTGTTCCACCGCACTTACAACCTCGCGCCCCCTTCCTCTCCCGTCCGTCAGCCCACTCGTCCGCTCAGCAAGTCCGCAACCTCGCCCGACGGTGCGCCTGCCCTCGACGCTCTCGCCGCGAGGTTATTCGGGACGTGGACGCTGCTGGCTGCTGTGATACGGCTTTATGCCGCGTACGACTTCGATAATGGGCCGATCTGTACGTTCACCCCTCCCCGTGTTCCCTGGACGTCTGGGTAATTCTCTCAGACTCGCTCGCGATGCTTACTTTCGCCCTTGCCATCGCCCACTTTGGGGCCGAGCACGCCATCTGGCGGACTATGGGTTGGGGAGCAGCGATGGCAGTGGCGGTGGCGGTGCCGGCGGTGAGCTTGGGCTGGATGGGGTGGGCGTGGTGGGATGGAGTGTGAGTGGGCTTGGGGCAATCTACTTGTGTGGGGTGTGCGAGTTTTGTAGCCATGTATTGACGCACGATCGTGAGAATCGGATCAACAGGAGGGGGGGGAAATCATTTAACCAAACGGAGGGATGGTGTACACTTGACCGCATTGACTTTTTGACCCTCTTATGGATCGAATGAAGTTTTTATCCAGCACCGACACCGACCAGGAATGCCGTTACTAGATTTCAGCGCCAGTCTGCACACTAGGGTGAAGTGGATCCGTCATAGGGCGAACGCAAAAGTTCATATGACCAAGGACCGCGATATCTAACCACCCCCTCCAACCGTCTGTTCTACCTTATACTGTGAAAGCCTCCACTACGTACCGATTTGTCTTCTGCTCGCCCAGACTTCTCTCCTCCGAAACACTCGGCGCCCCACCGACATCACCTAACTCGGTAAACCCCCCCGCAGTAGGCAAATGCACACTGATACCATGAAATGAATCACCCGCCGGTCTTCTGCTCGACGATTGGTTCACTTTGGCAGATTTCCTGAGAAAGCGGCTTCTTAGAGACCTGAGCGACCAGCTACCGATGGAGCCCAGGGATCTCACTGGGTATTTCTTGACGAGAGGTGGAAGGGCGATGAGACAACCTGCAATGATGCCGACGTTGATTTCAATGGCACTGGCGCCTGTAAGCGAAGTTGGGACAGAGAGGGGAGAGGGTGGAGAACTTACGAGAAAACAGAGAGGAAGGCGCCCGTCCAGGTTGAATCTGCGCTGTGCGCATATCTGATGACGAACGCCAAGCGGATGAGACTGGCCACACAGGCACTTGTTTCATCCGATCAGTTTCCGATCACGACAAAGTCAAAGTGGAGTCATAACTTACAGAGCACCAGTTGCAAAAATGGCGCTGACTCCAATCTTTCTCCGTAACGGCATATGCAGGTTCAAAACCTTAGTGATAGGCAGTAGTAGCACCGCCAAATCCGTCAGCACGTTGAGCACGACCTGAGTTATGGTATTTTTCCAGAGGTCGGAGCAGAGGCTGGGATATGGTGGCGCATGGGTACATTGCATTTCTACTGCGAGGGCGACGCAAGTTTCTGCGACGTAGAAGAGGACTAGAAAGGTTATAGCTCCCCATATGATCCATTTCAATGTCCTGTTAACGGCGAAAATACGATGGTATAGTAGGATCATGGATAGCTTGATGAAAAGTACGGTTGGGTTATAGACAATATTGCCGGCGGTCAGGGTCTGGTTGAAAGCACTTAGATCAGTGTGGACTGGTTCAAAGGAGGTTTGTACTCACATGGATGAAGCTTGGAGTCAGATGGGACAGAGGAATATCCCACATGTGTTTTCCCAAGCCGTATTGTGTGTCTATCCCGTTGCCAGCTCATGTCGAATCAGTCAGTCCAGGAAGTTTTCAACACACCGTACATCTCCAATACCGAATGTACAATAGAACCCATCTAGAAAGAGCATGGTCAGAGTCAAACCCATACATCAATGACCATTGGGAAGATGCTTACCGCGCCGAGCACGATCCAAACTGTTTCAGATCAGAGGCATTTCTGAAGGTAGAAAGGGAGCTGCATACAGTCATCCCACCACAGCCCTCGACTGACAATAGCTTTCGCATAGATACGCATTGCCAGGAAGACGAACATAAGTATGAGGAAAATGGCATTGACGACTATGACTGTGGTCCCTATGTTATTGGGATTCTGGAAGTGCGGTATAACGCCTGGAGGCAGTTTCAGAGCTGGAATCTTCGACAGATCTAGAGTATGAGAGAATTCCATCATCACTTGTGCAGGGCGTGTGCAGGTTGTAGTAGTATGAAGCTTGAACAACAACTGGCAATGGTTCTGACAATGAAAAGAGGCTGCAGGCGGGAGATGATGCAGAGATAATCAAGTCAATAGACAAATCAATGTCATAATGAGAGCTTTCAAGATTGTCAGTTAATGAAAGCATCAACGGGTCCACCTTGCGCTTGAGATGTTGCACACCCATCTAGTTTTGACGTTATGCAACCCAACCTCCATCATCAACATCCTTGCTGATTGTGTGAGTCCACTACTGCATGGTTGTATTGCATTATGAATCCACATCTGCACACCAGAGGCACAAGGTCTAAGGCATGTGAAGTGATTGACTGACCTGATATGTTGAATCGCACATGCAGGAAATTGACCGTGCCACATGGGGGCGGTTGGCTTTTAGACGCACCAGATGCAGTGAGTTGGTGCAAGAGGGCTGCGTTAGATTACTGATCACACTGTTGGTAATATTTCAAGTACGTAAGAATTGTCTGGTAATGTTCGTGAGACTGGGGCATCAGGTTGATGAATCAGAACCAGACTATTGACTATAGCGAATGATGCCATTAGTGATGTTCATGCATCTCAAGGCATAAAACCATTACTGACCCCTTGAGGACAAGATGACAAGAACAGTAGGGATAAAATTCAGCGAGCCCGAGAATCGCAGTATCAACAAGGCCTAGGCCAGTCTGGATGGATGGTTGGCATGCGATAGCAAGTTCAAGGCTAGAACAGTAGCGGTCGTCAAGCAAGATGCAGGAACTCAGTAGCAAAGGTACCGGAGGAGTAGATTTGACATCCTGCCAATGTGTGACGAACACAGGTTATGTTGAAGGGCTTGCTCAACCGAGGTTTGGTCTCTCAATTCCAATAAGCTCTCATTCAGCAGCATGTCGCACAAGCATTTATAGGAGCTCCGGCTCTAGCCTGAAGGTCAGTGAAGGTTCCTTATCCAAGCCAAAGGAAGCTAAATTATTCACAGGTAGATGGGTAAGGGGGACTCGTGAGATTGAGTCTGGGTGTTGAAGCATCGGCCCAGATAGACTTCTTGAGACACTAAGGATAGGCTTACTGTTTGTCTCGAGGCCTGGAGCACAGGTCGCATGCCTGCTTGCCTCTACCTTTTTCATCATTGCGCTTTCTTAGCTGGAGCCCTTCTTTCCTGAAACCACGCTACACTCTTCTCGATTCCTTCCTCCATGCTCACTTGCACACGATATCCCAACCTGCTCTTAGCTTTGTCGATACAGAACGTCCTATTCATGCAAGTGTGCTTGACCTTCCGCCTTGTAAGCTTGGGTTCCTTAGTACCCCAGAAGATGAGCCAGAAGATCCATTCTGCTAGCGTGGCCATGATCAACCCAACATTTTTAGGAATGACCCACACATTCTTGGGGTCACTTTGATCGCCAGCAGCGGTCCAAACCGCGCGTGCGAAGCCCCAAAAGTGGTAAGGTTCATCGTTCGTCACAAAGAATGCCTCGCCGTCAACACGCTTGTCGTCGGGAGTGTGTCTTTGCATCTTGTACAAGGCCTCCGCGGCCAGTATGTGTGCATACGCCACATTTCCAACATACGCAAGATCTACCCATGCTGTGTCCTCGCCAAGCTGGATGTTTGTCCTGCCCGTGAAGTAAAGATCCAATAGATTGGGGATCCATCCTGCATCACCCTCACCAAACATGCTAGTTGGACGGATCGCCGTGGTCAGCATAGCGCCGTACTTCCAATTGCTTGCAAGCACAAGTTGCTCTGCGACTCCTTTTGTGTGCGAATAGATCTCTGTTTGTTGCGGTGTCTGTAAGACCGGTAGGGTTTCTTCGGCGTCGACGAGATCATTGATACTGTCGTGAACGACGGAGGCGCTAGAGGTGTAGACGAATGCTTCCACACAGCCAAGCTCACCAGCACAATCGACCAAATTGCGCGTACCTGTAATGTTGACCTCCTCATAGAGAATCTTCCTCTCCGCAAAGTTGGGGATCTCGAAGACAGGATTGGGAGAAGCAGTATGGATTATTGTGCGAGGCTTGATCTGTCGAAGTATAGCCTTTACGGCAGACCTGGAAGTGATATCGCCATCGTAATAAGACACTCGAGCGACGCGATTACGTGTGGTGTCGAGGTCGAGGACGGAGATCTGACAAGGCTGAGACTCCACGAGGAGGGCGACGATGTGATGTCCTAGAAATCCACAACCACCAACCACAAGCACTGAGCCGAGCTCGGAGGGCATCTCGAGTTTCAAGGGGAGATGAACGGTCACAGAGAGACGAAGATTGAAAGGATGTTTGTGTCTAATCCTCCACTGCCAGAGAGCCTTCCTCGTTCCGAGGGTGATGCGAATGCTATCACAGGTGTCAGGGCAGCAAATCTACATCAATACAACTACCATCTTGTCAGTAAGTTGGTGACCGGTATCTATACAGTCATACCAGCTTTTCACCTCCACTGGGGGCTTTCCTATTCCGGACGCCTCCCGAGATATCGCAGGCATGACATGCATACTCCAATCTTGTGGGCAGCCGTCGGGCGCAGCAGTCGGCGGCAGCAGCCACGTACGTTGCAAATGCGTGGACACGCTACGAAGTAGACTCTGTTGCTATATGCGGTAGCTGTGCCCCAATCCTACGTGTATCCGAGCCTTGGAACAACGGTCCGCTCCACAAATGACATGCTTACTAGGCTGAAACTTTTACTCGCGCTTCTACCTGAGGATCTTCTCTTATTGACTTTTGAAGGCTGTTTCACTCAACTGTCTTGCATATAAGCCTATGCAATAATCTGAGGACGTCTCTCCATGTGCGGAAGCATGGCATGATGATTGAGAATCTTTCCGACCAAGATTTTGGACTTCATGTTGAGAACCGAGCCGAGTCAGGCTATAAGCATCTCCTTGTCTCTGTATTCTTCCTTGGTGTGCTGGAGTAGACACAACCTTGCAATTGCTGTTCACTTCCAGCATGTGCGATTCTGTCGTAGGTAGGTAGGTAGGTAGGTAGGTAATTTATTCCGCCCGGAGGCACTACGCCTAAAGGGCTCTAGCGCTATCATCCTGTCAAAACTATTGCTACGTCC
>JAABUJ010004111.1_pt1 | contig 15595 bp, 23 predicted proteins | sample 5559131 | NCBI WGS metagenome assembly JAABUJ01 (sample SAMN10711875, study PRJNA513366) | rock metagenome | isolation source: Antarctica rocks | place: Antarctica: Victoria Land, Mt New Zealand nord | collected 2016-01-07 | reverse complement strand
GTTCCCCTCTCGTCGAGGACACCTCGGCACGCTCACCCACACCGAAAGTGGCTCAGCGTTCCCAACCGAACCGGTCAAGAGGGTGGGCGCGATAGGGATCGAACCTACGACCGCCTGTGTGTAAGACCGGTCGGCCCGTTCTCGCACGCTCCACGTGCTCTAATTGGTGCAGGTCAAAGCACCTTTGCCTGTTGTTTGGCGTTGTCTCATCTACCTATCGCCAGGAATCCTGAGACAACAGTGAGACAACATCGGGCATCCTACCGCTCTTGCCATCCGTGCCGGGGTCGCGTTCATTGGCGTCAGGCACTATGCACAGTTGGTCTATATGACGGTGCGCCGAGGCGATCGCAGATACTGTGGACGGATCAGTCGCGGTCCTGAGGCGCTGGCCGCCGCCGCGGCCGGCCATCGCTGTGCGTGCGCCCACTGAGAGCGCCACAGGGCGAGACACGGCCCTGCCCTGGTGCAGGGGGCGAGACCGTTCCACGTGAGGCGGGTGACCGCCGCGGGTACGAGCATTTCTGTCCCGGCCGCACGCTCACCCGCGACCCCGAGAGTAGCGCCGCTTCGCAGCGTCGATGTGCGGGAGTCGGGGCGGTTCTGCCAGGATCTACGGCGTGATCGAGGACGAGATGACTGCCGCCGGGGATGCGGTGCGGGCATTGGCCCGACAACGGCAAGCGGAGGCATACCTGCTCCGAATAAATGCCAGCGAAGGGACCGACCAGATGCCGTTGCCGCCGGGGTTAGACCCGGAACTGATCGCCCTCGCGGAGCGGTGCACGTCCCGGGCATGGCGGCAGTCAGACGAGGACCCGGCGGTGCTGCTGGCCGCCGTGCGGGCAACCCTCGCCGCACATGCCGTATAGGCTGCAGAACCGGCCCCCGAGTATTCGTCCCCTCGGTTGCTCGGGGGCCGCCTCACGTGGCCTATTGCGTCACCTGCATCGAGACAACACCCGCGGTTAGGGGTGCTCCTGCCGCCGACTCTTGGCAGAGGATGACGGCAGGAGCGCGACGAGGCTTGGAACTCGCCGCACCCAAGGGGCGCAAACGCAGCCCCCCGGAACTGGGTGCAGGAATCATAGCGCTGAACGGACAGGGCGCACGTAGTCTCGCGAGCGGTCCCTGAGTTCCCGTCCAGAGCTCGGGGACCGCTCGCGTGGAGATAGCGCGCTTGCGCAGCCGCACCACCCTTCGCCCGAAGCGTGACGGTATTGTCGAACGCTGTTCGGTCCGTTGGTTGAGGGCGCGAAGTCCCGCCCGTCCCGGACATAATCGTGGTGTGCACCTAGCGACCTGTCACTGTTCGCCCGACTTTCGAGGTCCGTGGACTACCCGGCCGAGGCCGGCTCGACCTTGACCGCCAGCACGCCCGGGCTCACCGTCGACGGTGAGCGCCCGGCGCGGCCACCGCACCGTCCCGCGCCCTTGGTCGGGCCCCGGCCGCACCTGCTTCGGTTCCTCGTGCAGAAGACGCACCTACTGGCGGCCGCTGTGGTGGTGGCGTACTTCGGGCAACTGGTCATCGTCGCGCTGTACTACCTGCTGCTGGAGACAAACCCGACCGTGACGCACGGCTGGCACGCACTGGCCCCGTCGGCCGGTCTGCGCCATGACATTCGCAACAACGTGGAGGGTCTGCTCGGCGGACTGTTCGCGCAGGCTGCGGTGTGGAACGCGTTTCGGCGCCGGCGACCGATCAATGCGCTGGACCGCGCCGAGCGGCACGTCGCCATCCCCAACCTCAAGACGGGTCGCCCGCGTGCGGTGCAAATCGCTGCCACCGTTCCCCTGGTCATCGCCTACGCCGTACCCGGATATTTGCTCGCCCGCGCCGGCACCGATCTGTTGCAGGCGCATGCCGTGGACTACTTCGCCCAGCTGCGGTCCTCTTCCCGCATCACCCACTTGACTCCGCTACGGGACCGACTCATCGACACCGCAGCCGGGGACTGGGACCAGAAGCTGCGCGGGTACGCAGCAGCGTTCCTGTTCGGTCGCCGCCCCGCGAAGGCCACGATCGACGCCGTGCAACGCCGGCTTGCGGAACGTCACCTCCGCCGAAACCGGACGCTGCGCTGGTGGCACCCACCAACCTTCGCCGCCCGGGTCACCACCCTGCGAAACCACGTCGCACCCCAACCGCATCCACTCGTCGAGACCCTCCTGATCGGGCTCACTTCGGTCGCCCTTATCGGCCTGGCCATCACCGGCTTGTGGGTACTGCTGTTCCACGCCACGGCCGGGTAGACCCCCACCAGCCGACACAGTGCACCCGCCAGCAGGTGCGACGCGATCCTTCACCGGCCCGAGCACCGAGAGCGAGAACCTGAAGATCGACTAGGTTCGCTGCATGGTGGCAAACGTGATCCTCTCGCCCACGGGACTCAAGCTCGTACCCGTGCCCGATACCGCGGCTCTGCTTGTCCATGCCGGCGTCCTTGCGGTGACCTACCTCGACGTGGACGGCGTAACCGCAGAAGCATGGGTGTTCAGGCGCGGGGAATGGCGTGAGGCATGGCTGCGACTCGCGGGAACGGACGAACGCCTGCAATACGTCGCCGCAGAGGGCGGGCAGTTGCCTGACCGTTCACCGTGGAGCGAGTGACCGCCGGGGAACACGGGAAATCCCCTCCCGGCCGACGGCCACCCTCGACCGACTGTACGGCTGCACTCTGGAAGCGTTCCAAAAGATCTCACACCTGTGCGCAAGCCTGTGGATAACAGGCGACATTGCTCCCGCCGCCGCCACACGCCAGAGCAGGACGGCGGGAGCCACGATTCGTAACGCCGCATCGCCGGGCACCCGTGGCCTCGGGTGATCCCCCGAGCATCCCTTCGTCGGGGTCCCTTATCGCAGACCGCTACACAGCACGGAGACTGTCCCTGACGTTCAGCCCGGAACCTGGGCACCGGCCACGGCCGAAGGGGACACCGGCTCGGGTGCCGCTGCGTTGGTGCTCGACGAAGAGCCACGGGCTGCCGCTGCCCTGGACAGGTTCAGCGATCCTCTGCACGTCAGGAGTGACCAGCGCGATGGAATTGCCGCATGCCCAGCACCATGCTGTCTCCTGGGACGCCACCACACCTACCAAGTGTCCCGGGCACCGTGCTCGTTCTTGCCAGAACCGGGGCAAACTCGCTGTGTCGCGGTTCCCCGGCTGTAGTCCTCGCGGGCATGGCGCTCGAAGTGCCAGGGGTCTGCAACGTCGCTCGGGCGGGTGGCTTCGCTGAGACGCCTCACGTCGATGAGCTTGTGGCAGACCGGGCAGTAGCGCTGCATGATCGAATTGTCCGCCTGTGGCTCTGCGCCCGCCACCCGTTTTCGATCAACGTACCGTGCACAGATTGATGCCACACGCCGTGAGGTTCGGGGGCGCTGCCGTTAGCCTGTCACGACCGCTCTCGCACGCTGTGATGTCCGTCAGGGCGAGGGGCGTCCGTCGGCCTGATCACTCGGGGCGGCTTGCGGGAGTAGTACTCGTTGACGTTGGAGCCCTCACATTGCACCGAGGGCGCCCCAAGGCGCACCACGCGGTCATGCTCGACGAACCGCCAGGTGCCTCCCTCTCCGGCCGCAACGTTCCGCTGCTGTTCGATGAGCTGGTGACACCGCCCGCAGGTTCGTCGTCTCATCGGGTCAGTGTCCATCCCGGGAGCCGACGTCGCTAGATCTCGCCGCGGACCTCACCTCAGCGATGCTTGTCGAGGTCTTCAGGTAGTTGAGCGTGGAAGGCGACGTTTCTGGCGTTCATGGCTTCCCGCATATGTTCCATGAGGGCCCGGTCGGATTGCCCGGGTCTGCCCGGCCCTGCGGGCAATGCGGTACATGCTCGACAGCGAGCACCAGTAGCGGTCCTCGTCGAGCTTGCAGATCCAGACCTGACCGATCGACAACGCGGCGTAGGCCTCGCTGTTGATGACCTTGAGCACCTGGGCGCACTCGGCCGGGCTCAATGCCTGGGTTGGTGCCTTCCACTCGGCCTGCCGGATGGGTGCCGGCCGGGCCGGCTTCGGTCGGCTGTAGCGGGTGGCTCGCGATCGCCCCGTCAACACGCACGGGTACCCGCACCGGCCAGCCCGACGGCGTCGCTGTGGTTGGGGTACGCGGAGACCTGTGGTGCCGACCTTATTGCGCCACCTCGGGTAGTAGCGTGAACAATTCGAGTATGCCCGGTACCAGCGCGCTCGCCACCCTTGCGGTCAACGAGCATCTCGACTCGGTTCTTTGCGTTGACGTGGGTCTGTGGTTGCTGTGAAGTCCTTCGTCAAGCTTGTTTGGTGCTGTGTGCTTGCCGGGATGCTGCTCGCTGGGCTGCTGTTTCCGACGGCCGGTGGGATCGGTCTGCTGTCAGACACGACCAGCGACACGCTTCACAGTGTTCCCTCTGAGCTGGTGCAAGAACAGGTGCCGCAGATGAGCACCATGCTGGATGCCGCGGGCAAGCCGATCGCCTACCTGTACGACCCGAACGGGCGGCGGACGGTGGTGGCGGGGGACAAAATTTCCGACGCCATGCGGTTGGCCATCGTCTCCATCGAAGACAAACGCTTCTACGAGCACAGTGGTGTCGACTGGCGGGGCACCGCTCGCGCGTTTTTCACCAACTCCTCCGCGGGCGCGACCCAACAGGGCGCCTCCACGCTCACCCAGCAGTACGTGAAGAACTACGAGTTGCTGGTGGTGGCGCAGAACGATGCGGAGCGGCGGGCGGCCACCGAGCCGACCATCGCCCGCAAGCTCAAGGAGATCCGGGTCGCCGCGGCGCTGGATCATCAGCTGGGCAAACAGGAGATTCTCACCCGCTACCTGAACATCGTGCCGTTCGGCTCCGGGGCCTACGGCATCCAGAGCGCCGCCCAGACATACTTCGGGATCAACGCCGCCGACCTGAACGTGCCGCAGTCGGCCATGCTGGCGGGAATGGTGCAGTCCAGCTCGGTGACCCCCTACACCAACCCGGACGCTGTGCTGGCCCGGCGCAACGTCGTGCTGGACACCATGCAGGCCAACGGCGTGCTCAACGCCACCGACACCGCGAACGCCAAGGCCACCCCGCTGGGTGTGCTTCCCCAACCGCGGACCGTGCCCAACGGTTGTATCGGTGCTGTGGATGCTCAGAGCACCGGGTTCTTCTGCACCTATGCGCTGAAGTACCTGGCAGACGCAGGCATCAGCGCGGACCAGGTGAACAAGGGCGGCTACACCATCAGGACCACGCTCGACCCGACGGTGCAAGCCTCAGCCAAGGCCGCCACCAACAAATACGCCCCCGCAGACCTGCCCAACATCGCCAACGTGATGGACATCGTGGCGCCGGGACAGACCTCGCACAAGGTGCTGGCCATGGCGGACAGCCGCACCTTCGGCTACGACGCCGCGGCGAAGCAGACCTCCCTGCTACAGACCGCCAAGCTGGAGAGTGACGGCGCCGGATCCATCTTCAAGATCTTCACCACCGCCGCCGCCATGGAAAAAGGGCTAAGCATCAACGCGATCTTGGACACCCCACAGACCGTGCGACTCACGGGCTTCGGCACCGGTGGCTGCAACGACGGCACCCCGGACTACTGCGTGAGAAACCACGACAACAGCTACCTGCCGCAGTACACGGTGACCCAAGCCCTGTCGGTGTCACCGAACACCGCGTTCGTAAAGTTGATCGCCTCCACCGGCGTGACCCCGACGGTCGACATGGCCGTCAAGCTAGGGATGCGCTCCTACGCCACGCAACCCAGCGCCGCGGAACCGGACACCACCATCGCGAACCTGTTCAAGAGCCAGAACCTCGCCTCCTTCACCCTGGGCCCGGAGGCTATCAACCCGCTGGAACTGTCCAACGTGGCTGCCACGTTGTCCTCGGGTGGTATGTGGTGCCCGCCGACGCCTATCGACTCGATCACCGATGCCAACGGCAAACCGGTGAAAGTCAACGCCCCCGCGTGTGAGCAGGTGGTGCCGACTGGTCTGGCCAACACCCTGGCCAACGCCCTGAGCCCGGACGCGGTAACGGGTACTGCCGCCAACGCCGCCAAGACGGCGAACTGGACGCTGCCGCTGTCGAGCAAGACCGGCACCACCGACAGGGAGTGGTCCGCGGCGTTCCTTGGCTTCACCAACACCCTGGCAGCGGTGAACCTGATATTCGACGACTCCAAGACCCCCGGCGGGATTTGCACCGGCCCGCTGCGTAGCTGCGGACCCTCTGACCTCGCCGGTGGCCAGGAACCGGCCCGAACCTGGTTCGCGGCGATCCAACCGATCATCGGCCGATTCGGGCCCGTGCTACTACCGCCCACCGACGGGAAATACCTGGGCGGGTCCGGCTTGGGAAACATACCCAACCTGGTCGGCATCGCCGCCGCTGACGCCGTCAAGCAGCTGGACGAGTTGGGATTCCGGGTCACCCAGGAGAACCAGGCCAAAGGCAAAGTCCGCGGCACAGTGGTCGGACAGAGCATCACCGGGTCTGCCATCCCTGGCGCCTACGTCACCGTGTACGTGAGCACCGGGCTGCCACCTCCCTAGCCGCGGTTCCGCCCGCTGAGCGCGCCCCGCAGCAGAGATCCTGGTGCCGTCCGCCCGACCGGCCAGCACTCATGAGATTCCCCCCAGTGCGGGGGTCGGCGTACATGCCCACCTCCCGGTAACGCCGGATCGCGGAAATCACGGTCGCGTCGCTGACCTGACTGGATGCCCTCCCAGTCGCCTCGTTGAGGCGGCCAAGCACGATGGTGTCGCGGCTTTCGCTGCGCGCCGTTCAGCGTTCCTCGCTCACCACCGTGCCGTCTGGGCGGCGATGGTCGATCACCGTGCGCAAAGGGACGTCCGGATCGCGGTAGACAGGCTCAACCGGCGTGATCGTCCCGTCCGGTTCGAGGCAGAACGGTCCCGAATAGGGCGGTAGCAGGTCAATCTCGTACCCGTTCCTGACGACCACCGGGTTACCCGCCTTGAGTGCGGTGATCTGCGCGGCGAACGGGCAGCCGAACTCCGGGCCACCGTAGAGGTGCTCCAGACGCTCCAGCTCCACCAAGTACTCCGCCCGGATGCCGCCACCCCTCCCACGGCGCCTCACGACACCGCTCGCACACCGTAAGCCCCGCGGGCACCACCACGACGCTGCGGACGGGACAACTCCCCACCAGCCTCACCAGCAGGCAGACGCAACGCGGCCAGCAATCTGGCGAACGTGATGCTCTGCTGCCTGCTCTCCGTCAACGCCGGGTGCGGCACTTGGTCACCCTTGTGATTCTCGACCGTGACGGGACCATTCTCGGCCTCCACAGCCAAGCGGTCGAGGCGGTCGGCACACCGGCACGCCTGCAGGAGCAGCAGCTCCTCGTGGGTGTCGAACTCATAGTCGGCCAGCGCATCCCGCCACAACCGGCGACCAGCAGCATTCAGCCCAGGTGGCGTCTTCGGTGCTCTCATGGGGTGGTCTCCTAGGGACGTTTCAGGGTGCTCAGCGCGGCAGGCGGTATACGGGACGGTCTGGGTGGCGGAAAAAGTTGAGGTCCCCGCCAGGGGGGTGGGGCCGTTGCGCTTGCCGCCCGGCTCATTCGTGGGTAGGGCTGGCGTCGGTTGCCGTGATGAAGCCGAGGCCGAGCAGGCGTTCGACCTCTCCGGGTGCGGCGTGCTCGGGTAGTGGCTCGCCGTCGTAGACGTGGTGGGTGGCGCCGAAGGTGTCGGTGATGAGGACGAGTGGCGCCGTGGCCACGTACACGAGTGGTGCAGGCTTGGTGCTCGTCGTCGCGGGGCGTGTGCTCATCACTGTGCCTTCCCGATGCCGCTGTACTTGCCTGTCTTCGCACGCTGGGCAGCGAAGTCGGCGGCGGCAGCGTTCATCGGTGCGCGCTTGGCTGCGGTGGCTGCATCGGACGCGCCGAACATGCTGTCGTACAGGTCGCCTTCTGCTGCTGCCCGTCTGGCCGAGTCAACGGCCGGCGCGTTCGGGTTGGTCCAGGTGCCGCGGAGCCAACCTGACATGCGGTTGTGGTATTCGTCCAGGCCGGGTGAGGGTGCTTGCGCGTCGGGGTTGGGGCCGTGAGTCTCCACCATGCGCAGCACTGCGGCGGGAGACGACTCGGTTGCTGCCGCGTGGCGGGTGCGGAAGGGCAGCCTCATGAGGTGCTGCGGATCGACACCGCTCGCGGTGAACGGCGGGAGCGGTCCGGATTCGAATAGGGTCGGCGGTTCACCGTTGCTCTTGCGGGCCACCGCGGCGAGGGCAGGTTGTGCTTGCTCTGCGTCGTCGAGCAAGGGGTTCACGCTCCACGGGTCCAGGGTGATGGTCTTCTCGGGTGCGAACGTGGAGCGCTGCGTTACTGCGCGGTTCGGGGTGCTCATGCTGGTGTGGCCTTTCGTGAGTGGTGGTCTGCGAGGTAGGCCTGGACGGCGCCGCGGTCGAAGATCAGTCGCCCCGAGCGGAGGCGGCGGGCGTCGAGGGTGCGCGCCATCCGTTGCGTCTGTCTGGGGCTGAGACCGAGCATGGCGGCTACCTCTCTAGTGGTGAGCGGTTCGCTCGGGTCACACGTTGCCCGTGTGGGTACCTGCGCGACGTCGCGCTGTCCGGGTTCGGACGTGGCCCGCACCTCGGCAGCGGCGGCAGCGAGCACAGCCTGTAAGTGATCCACCCGCGCCAGGCCGATGCCGTCCCGGTGGGCGGCGCGGACACCGAGGGCAACCAGGCGCCAGACGTCGACAACAGCGGGGCCTTGCAGTAGCACAGCGCTACCGAGCTGTTGTACCGCAGGCGCCTGGTCCGGGCTCACCTCAGGGTCCTGGCCCTGGGGGTGTTGTCCCGGCAGGTGTGGGTGAGCCGCCAAACGGCCCGCGTACTGGCCGCCTTCCGGCCAGCAGCCCGACGTACAGGCTTACTCAGCACCCACAGTCGCGGCCTCACAAATGCCACGACCGGCTCAGCAGCAACCTGGACCGCGAAACCCCCAGACCCGCGCACAGGGCGATCACCAGTACGTCCCGGTGTCCGCTGGCGGTGGGGGGAGGGCTTCCACCCCTGCCGTTCTTGCTGGGGTGGGTGTTGCCGTTCCCGTGCGTGCCGCTGCTGGCCGTGCCGCACCAGACGCGGGGTTGGGGGTGCCCGCGGTCGTGCTCATCGGGTGACGGCGCTACGGGTCCGGGCGGCGTCGTCGAGGGCGGCGAGCTTGTCCTTGGCGTCCGCGATGGCTTGTGCTCGGGCATCGCCGCGCTTGGTGGTGGCTTCGCCGATCATCGCCTTAGCGCGTCCGTTCGCTTCGCCGGGGCTCAACTCGGGGTGCTCGGCGGTGACGGCTTCGACCAGGGCGGGCAGGGTCGAGTCGGGCACGGGCGGCAACGGTGTGGCCCGCGCATTGGACAGGGTGACGTCGGCTTGGTTGCGGTCGTGGTGGTCCTTGACCGGCGCCCAGTAGGACTGGACCAGCCGGTGGTCGGTGGGTTGCTTCATCGGTGAGAGGTTGGCGGCGAGTTGGCCGAGTGCGGTGGCGTCGTCGTACGGCGTGTGCGCGGGGTCGGCGGGCAGGCGTTGCAGCCAGGCCAGTTCAGTCGGGGTGAGCGGTCCGTCAGGGCGGGGCTTGCTGTGGTAGGCGAGCCGAGCGGGGTGGTCGTATGCCTGCGCGGTGGGTGCGGTGCCGACGGGGTGTTGCTGTTGTGCGTCTTTCAGGAACGCGGTCTGCTTGACCGTTCCCTTGCCCTTTTCGCGGCGGGCGAGGAAGGCGAGGGAACCGGCGCTGCCCCCGCTCCGGGTGGAGGTGACGGCCTTGACGATCTCACTGGTGGTCAACACGGTGATGCTCCTTCGTGGGTGTGCTGGTGGGTGGTGCTGCCCGCGTCGGTGCGGGTGGTCTGGGGTGCCGAGGGGTCGGCGTGGCGGTGCGCGGGGCAGTACTCCTCGCGAGTGAGGAATGGGCAACCCGGTGCCGCGCATGCGGTGCGTGGTGCTCGATGGTGCGTGGTGGCGTCGTAGCTGGTCCCTGCCCACACGCCGTGCCGCCCTGTCTTCGGCAGGGTGCGGGCGAGGGCAGCGCACCTTGCGAAGACGGGTATCGGGCAGGTGCCGCACACGCGCACAGCGGCTTCTTGGCGGCCTTGGACGGACGCGGCGGCCTCTTGCTCGCCCGGGGGGTCGAACCATCGCCAGCGACCGATGCATGGTGCGTCGGTGAAGTCGTGGGCATCTGCCGACGAGGCGAGCAGCTCGTGCACCGCGGTCACTGGGGATCCTCGTCGCGGTCAGCGCCGGATAGGTGCCGGCGCAGCTCAGCGAGGCGGTCGGAGTAGGACACCACCTGTCCCAACTCCACCTGAGCGATCGTTTCGCGGTTCGTCAGAAACCTGTCATCAGCGTGCAGCCGTTCCAGACGCTCAACCGCTTTCCGCAGCTCCCATGTGGCCCGCGAGTACGCATCGGGCAGCGGAGACCGCCGTGCTGCTCGGGGTGCGGGTAGCGCGGCAGGATAGGTCTTGCCATCTTGTCCAGTGACCTTGCGCCCCGTTGCAGGAGGGGCTGCGCCAGCCAGGTGCCGGATGACGTTGTCCTGGCTGAGATCGTTATCGACCCGTGCCGCGGTCAATGCGGACTCGAACTCCTCCGCGGTGGCTTCGCTCATGGTGATGGCCGCGGCCATCACCTCGTCACTGTCGAAGAACTCCCGCAGGTCCGCCTTCACCGACCCGTCAGGGGCCAGATCGTCGTTCTCAGGTGGGTGAAATTCACCCACCTGACGGAGATCACTTCGGACGGTGTTCCGGTCGGCGCCCACCGTCTGCCCGATCGCCCGCACAGACATGCCCTCCCCGGACAAGTAGTCGACCAACTCTCGCCGCTGCTCACGCTGCAGATGCAGCGGCGCTGAGCTGAACACGTCCGCGATGTACGCCGTCCACGACGGGTAGCCGAGTACGGCATGCACCTCGCCGGCCTTCGCCTGGTCGATCAACCTGGCCAACGTCTGGACCTGATCACGCACCGACCCAGCCATCACCCGGATACGTCCATCGAGCCGGCGCGCAGCGCTCTCATCCAGCACTTCAACGACCTCGGCGTCGATCACCGCCACTTCAATGTTCGTCGTCATCACCGTGATGTCCTCTCCGATAGTGATCGCCAGGAAGCGAGGCAGATGGAATAACACTTCGGGCAGGGGCACCCACCGCGATGAGGCAAGGGCTTGTCGTACTCGGCGAGCGCCGACTCACGCAGATAGGCCAACCGACCACCCGGACGGAGGTTGGCGATGTGCTCGCAGGCGCACGGAGACAACTGGCAGCGAAGGCAGGTTTCGTCAACCTGCTCTGCGGAAGAACTCGGCATCGGCTGAGTCATCGTCATCCCCAATCACCTCCTCCACTGCGGAGGGAGGCTGTCGAGTAGGGGCCGGCGAGGGCTCAGGTGCCCGGTTTTCGTGCGGTTCAGAGGTGGCCCTGAGTACTTCCTGTTCCGAGCCGTTCCGCTCCGTTCCGCTCCGCTCCGGGTCACGCGTGTTGTCACGCTGGTCGTCACGCGTGTTGTCACGCCATGACAGCGAATCTCCATCAGGATCGGGATCGGGAAGTCCAGCAGCTTTGCGGCGCTTCCTTCGCTGGCGTTCCGCATTCAGTTCCCGCCGTGCCGCGATAACGTCGGACTCCGGTTGGTGTTCCATCTGGTGCTCGATCTGCCACCCATCCGGCAGCTGAGTCCAGAACCCCACGGCCACCAGCTCGGCGGCGGCGGCCGTGGGGTCGGAGGTATCAGCAAGGCGGCCCAGATCCCGTGTGTACAGCCGGCCGTCGTTCTCCCGGCGCATAGCCCACACCAACCCTTCGAGGTGGGTACGGACCGCTGCGTCAGACAGACCCACTCGTGCGCAGTCCTCGGGGAAGTCCTCGCTGAGTTTCGTCCAGGTCACCGCTTGGCCACCTCGATCCGGGTCAGCAGCTCGTGCTTCCGGGCGCTCCATGCGGCCCGCTCCCCTGCTGGGGCACCGGGGCCCGGCATCGACTGCATGAGGTCGGCGATCTCTTGTGCAGTGACATGCTCCGTGGGCGTCACCGGGGAACACCCCGCCAGGTGCGGCACAGACCCCCGGACCGGCTCGGACGCCGCGACTTGGCGAAACCCGCATGGGCGATCAGACCCTCGGTGGCGGCGGCGCTGAACAAGGCACCCCACCGAGCCGGGTGGTCAAGCTCGATACCGAACCGGTCCGTGAGGTCGTACGCCTCGAAGAAGCCACCGGTCCGTGCGGTCTCCTCGGCGAGCACCTTCAGCGCGGCCTTGGCGGGGTGCCACGTCCAGGGGTCACGGTTGTCGGTGGCCTGTGCCAGCCCCGCCTTCATTTCGCCACCTCGTCGGCCTTGCCGGTTTCCTCAGCTAGTCCTAGCGCGACGTCCACTGCCGCCAGCAGGATGCGCGCCAGCTCGGCGGCCTCAGCGGGCGTGAAGTGGTATGTGGCGCCTGCGTTGTTCGTCACGGCGCCGGTCGGCTGGGGCACCTTGCGGGACAGCTCGATGACCGGCACCGTTGTCGTGTACTCGCGCCCGAGCCTGACCTCGGCCACGGGAAGGACGAAAACGGAATCCTGCCGTTGCGCCCCGCCGTGGTGTTGCAGAGGGAGCGAAACGCCATCGCTGCAGTGCATCCTGTCGTGCGGGTCGCACTCGAACGTGTGGGGGTTGTTGGTGCACCAGTCGGGGCAGGGTGTGACGTGGGGGTCGAGCGCTGTGGTCTCGACGTACTTCACACCCGTGCTCTCGTCCGCCCATTTGTTCCAGGTCTCCACGGTGACCGCGTTGACGGTGCCGGAGTGCTCTGCGCTCGGCCGGCGCTTCGGGGTGCTCATGCCGCCTGCACCGCCTCGGCCTCGTCGGCAGCGTCGAGCAGGTGCTGTGCGGCCTGACGTGCCTCGTCGGCCGTGAGGTTGGGGTTGAGGTGCGCTTCGAGGCTGACGTAGGCCTGAGTCGGACCACCGGCAGTCTCGCAGGAACCGACCCAGACGCCCAGTGATGCACCCGCCGGGTTGGTGTCCAGCGTCGCCCGGATCGTCGGGAACGACTTGACGTCGCGGTCACGGCGGATCGTGCCGTCAAACCAGTGCTCCCAGCCATCGGGGAGGTCGTCGGCGTAGGCGATGGTGGTTGGTACCGTCATGGTTGAGCCTTCTTTCATCGTCTTAGTGGTGGGTTCATTGCCCTCGGCGCCTTCTCGGTTGCAGCCGTGAAGATCAGCGCCGGGGGTGTTCTCGTTGGCGGTCGGCATCAGGCGGCCTCGATTCCAAGCAGGGCCAGCAGTTCACTGGTCGGAATCACGTACCTGTTCCCGAGGCGCAGCACTCGTGTAGGGAACCTGTCTTGCTGCGCGAGCAGGTAGGCAGTCGAGTCACCGATCCCCAGCGCTCGTGCTGCGGTCCTGAGGTCGGTGCTCACTCCGAGGGTTAGCAGTTCATCCTTGGTCATTCCTTCTCCTGCGTCTCACGCACGCATTCTCGGCTCTTGTTGCGTGCTGTGGGCATAGTTCTACCTCATGTTGGCTCTCCCCGCAAGCAAGGGCTATTCTGCGTTTTCATGACGCAAAGTGACGACTGGGCCACCTCCACGGTCAACCGCGTCGGTCAGCAGGTGAGACTCCTCCGCGGGCGGACGCCGAAGCGGTCTGCGCAGTGGCTTGCTGACCGGACAGCGGAACTCGGTTACCCGATGACACGCACGGTGATCTCCGACCTTGAAAATGGTCGACGGGGTGGGCGGCTCGACATCACCGAACTATTAGTCCTCGGCAGGGCACTCGGTGTACCACCACTCCTGCTCTTGTACCCCTACGTACCAGCGGGTGACGTGGAGGTGTTACCGGGTAACTTCACTCCCTCCTGGCATGCGCTGCAGTGGGTTGCCGGGAGTACCAAGTACCGAGCTCTGACAGAACTAGCTAGGTCAGCGGAGCGGGTTGAGCAGGACGATGCCGACTTCAATGCTGGCGCCAGACCTCTACTGCTCGCCAAGGAAAACATCAACCTTCCGCGCATGATTTTCGACATGGTTACCCGACGTGACCAAGTAGCGGCGGCCAAAGGTATTGACGACGACGAGACCGTCTGGATTATCGCGACACTCGAATCGTACGAGCAGCGCTTAAAGGCAGTCCGAGAGGAGATCGTAGGACTTGGCTCACTGCCGCTTAGCCTTCCGCCGGAACTCGACTACCTCGAAAATGCCGAAAGATGACCGGCCGCGTCTACCGTGCCTGCGGGTGCCGCGACAGCAACGGCAAGCAGATGGGCGCAAAGTGCCTGACGCTGGCGACGAACAAAAAACACGGCACCTGGTACTACGCGGTGCGCGTCGATCGGAAGATTCTGCGCAAGGGGGGATTCACTTCGAAGGCCATCGCGTCCGCCGAACTCAAGTCGGTGGTAGGCCGCGTAGAGGCCGGGGTGAAGCTCGACCCGAAGCAGACAACCGGCCACTACCTGCTGGAGTGGCTGGCATCCCGGCGCCATGATCTCGCACCGAAGACCGCGCATCAGTACCGCATGTACATCGACAAAGACATCGTGCCGGCAATCGGCAAACTCACCCTGGAGCAGCTGCACCACGAGCACGTTGAGCGATGGTGACCGAGCTGGAGAAGGCCGGGCGCGGTGCAACTACGATTACCCGGATCATCGCCTGCTTGTCCTCGGCGCTCAGCGACGGGGTCAAGCGGCACCGGATCAGCCACAACGTTGCCCAGTACGTCACCACGCCGAAGACCACCAGTGCCGAGCGCGCGATCTGGACGGCCACCCAAGCGATCATGTTCCTCGAAGCAGCCGAAGGCGACAGGCTCGCGCCATTCTTCGAGACCATCATCGGCACCGGCTTGCGCCGCGGCGAAGCGATGGGGCTCCGGTGGGCGGACGTCGACATAGACCGAGCTGCCCTAAGGGTCCGCCAGTCGATCTCGGAGGTCGGCGGCGAGCTCACGTTCGGGCCGCCCAAGACCAGCGGGTCCGCAGCTGGAGTGGGTCTATCAGGGCGGGTGCTCGCTGCGCTGGAGGTCCAGCGCCAGGGGCAGGTGGCAGAGCGGGCGGAGTGGGCCACGGCCTACGTCGACCGCGACCTCGTGTTCGGCCGCCAGGACGGCGAACCGCTCCGGCCGCGCTACATCTTGACGAGGTTCCACGCGATCAGCGACAAGGCTGGAATTCCCCGCGCCCGGATTCACGATCTCAGGCACCTGGCCGCAACCTTGATGATCTCCTCCGGCGTCCCGCTACCGCTGGTGTCGAAGACGCTTCGGCACTCCCGAATCGGGATCACGGCCGACTTGTACGGCCACCTCACCGAAGAGGCTGCACACGCGGCGGCGATCGGCCTGGAGTCGGTCCTTACCGCGGCGAAAGCCAAACTGGATTCTGAGGCTGCGATGCACTATGAGACAACATCGAGACAACATCCGTCGCCCTCGCCCTGACTTCATTCCGAAAGACGTTGTTGCACTTGGTGGGCGCGATAGGGATCGAACCTACGACCGCCTGTGTGTAAGACAGGTGCTCTACCGCTGAGCTACACGCCCGAACGCGACGCGGACTACTCCGCGCGCGCGAAAATCAAGCCGACATCATCATG